>X127_Alpine_Marmot__coassemble_202_pt1 | contig 12512 bp, 10 predicted proteins | sample X127_Alpine_Marmot__metabat2_high_PE_013 | metagenome-assembled genome bin X127_Alpine_Marmot | reverse complement strand
TTCACCCCCGCCACGGACATCTACTCGTTGGGCGCCACCCTCTACTTCCTGCTCTTGGGCCAGACGCCCCCGAGCGCCTCGGAGGTCAACGAGGACGGTCTGCCGCCCCTCCCCGGCGGCATCGACGCAACGACTCGGGAGGCGGTCGTCAAGGCCATGGCTCCGCGCCGCCGCGAGCGGCCCCAGAGCGTAAGGGAGTTCCTGCGGCTGCTCGATGCCTCCGCGCCCGCCCCGACACCGGTTCCCGCGGTTGAGGTCGAGGAGGAGACGGTGGGTCCCGATGAGGCCCGCCCCCGGAAGCCTCGGCCGAAGCAGACGAAAAGCAGGGGCGGCTTGGCACTGCGGTCCATACTGTTTGCGGTGATATTCATCGGCGCGGGCAGCTTTATCTACCACCTTGTCAGCCGGCCGGAGACGGAGACCCTCGAGGAGTTGCAGCCGGAAATTTTGGACTCCGTTGCTGTCCTCCCCTCCTCCTCTCCAGCGTCTGCCCCCGCCAAGCAGTACGGCACCCTGAAGGTGGAGAGCACGCCGGCCGGCGCAACAATCTGGATTGACGGCCGCAACACGAAAAAGACGACACCCGATATTTTTGAGGAGGTCACCCCGGGCAGCCACAAGGTCGTGCTGAAATTAGACGGTTATGCGGATGCCTCGAAGAGCGTGAGCGTCCAGGGCGACAAGCGCACGAATTGCTCGCTGACCCTCACGGCCCGGCAAAGCTCCGCCGCCCCCGCCCCCGCCTCCCCCTCCGCTTCCTCCTCCCGTGCCGACAGCGGCACGACGGACCTCGGCAACGGCTGGCGCAAAACCCGCAGCGGCACCAAGACGACCTACACGAACGGCAGCGTATCGTTCACCTTGGTCGCCGTAGCGGGCGGCACCTTCAAGATGGGCGCCACGAGCGAGCAGCGCGACGATGCGGACGACCGCGAGAAGCCGGCCCACGACGTCACGGTAAGAGGCTTCTCCATCGGCGAAACGGAGGTGACGCAAGCCCTGTGGCAAGCGGTGATGGGGAGCAACCCCAGCCGCACCGGCGACATGCAATGCCCCGTCGAGAATGTGTCGTACAGCGCTTGCAAGAGCTTCATCAACAAGCTCAACTCGCTGACGGGCCAGAGCTTCCGGCTGCCCACCGAGGCGGAGTGGGAGTTCGCCGCGCGCGGCGGACGCAGCAGCCGCAACAGCAAATACAGCGGCCACAGCGCCATCGACAACGTGGCCTGGTACTCACGCAACAGCGGCCGCACCACCCATCCGGTGAAAACCAAGTCGCCGAATGAGCTGGGGCTGTACGATATGAGCGGCAACGTCTGGGAGTGGTGCAACGACTGGTACGATAGCGACTACTACAACAACAGCACATCGAGCAACCCCCGCGGACCTCAGTCGGGCAGCTGCCGCGTCTACCGCGGCGGCGGCTGGGAGTGCACCCCCGAGCGCTGCCGTGTCGCCTGCCGAGGCTACGCCTCCCCGGGCAATGCGGAAAGCAGCCTCGGCTTCCGACTGGCTCAATAACCCGCCGCTCACACAGACAGACAAGGCATTCCGAAACCACCAAATTCAAAGGGCGCGCCCTTTGAATTTGGTGGTTTCGGATGGTTTTCCTATCTTTGTCAAATTATAAACAGGAAAGAGAGACCATGCTGGAGAAATTGGCGAAACAGACGGCCGTCTACGGTATCAGCACCATTGCGGTACGCTTCTTAAGCTACCTGCTTACGCCCTACTATACCCGCATCTTCGGCGCCGAGACCTATGGCATCATCACGGATGTCTATGCCCTCATCCCCTTCGCTTTGGTTCTGCTCTCGTTAGGCATGGAGTCGAGCTACTTCCGCTTCGCCGCCAAGGCCGAGGCCGAGGAGAAGGAACCGCAGGCCGTCCGCGAGCGCAAGCGCCGTCTATTCGCCACATGCTGGGGCGCCTCGTTCTACGCCGCCTTGCTCTTCTTCGCCGCCGTGATACTCTTTCTGGGCTCCGTGACCCGCTGGATGGGTCCCGCCTACGAGCTCCATCCCGATTACGTCGTCCTCGTGGCCTTCATCGTCCTGTTCGACGTCTGGGCCATCATCCCCTTCTCGCGTCTTCGCGAGCAGGGGCGGGCAATGACCTTCGTGGGGTTCAAGGCCCTCAATATCACGGTAAATGTGGGTTTGGCCTTCGCCTTCGGATTTCTGGGCCTCTACTCTACGGACTTCGGAGTGGGCTGGGCCTTTGCGGCGAACCTGGCCGCCAGCGTCGTCACCTGGCTCGTTATCCTTAGGACCGTCGACGGCGTGCGGCCCCGCATAGACAGGCGTCTGCTGGGGAAGGTGATGGTCTACTCGCTGCCGCTGCTCATCAGCGGCATTGCCGGCACGGCCAACGAATTCATAGACCGTCAGATGATTAAGTATTTGGTCCCCGAGGGGGCCATGGCCCAGTTGGGCATCTACGGGGCCATCACGAAAATCGCCGTGGTGATGGTGCTCTTTACGCAGATGTACCGCCTGGCGGCCGAACCCTTCTTCCTGTCGAACTTCAAGAAGTCGGAGTTCGTGGAGATGAACGCTGCGGCAATGAAGTACTACCTGATGGCCTCGATGCTCATCTTCCTGGGCATCGGGCTCTTCAAGGAGTTTTTCGCCCTCATCATCGGCCGGGACTTCCGCGAGGGCATCTATATCCTGCCCGTCGTGCTGGGCGCCAATGTCCTGTGCGGCGTATGGCTCAACCTCTCGTTCTGGTACAAGCGCGAGGAGCGCACCTCGCTGGCGCTGTGGGTCACCTTCACGGGGCTGCTGTTCGCCGTGGCGGCGAACGTGCTGCTGGTGCCCCGCTGGGGATACTACGGCGCGGCCTGGGCCCGTTTGATTAGCGAGGCGGCCATGGCGGCGGTGAGCTACGGCCTCATGCGGCGCTTCTTCCCCGTTCCCTACGACCTGAAGCGGATGGGCGAGCTGGTCGCCGTCGGGCTGCTGTGCTTCTTCGCGGGGACGCTGGCGGGCGAGCGGACGGAGAGCCTCGCTTTACGCTACGGGGTCAACAGTCTGCTGCTGGCGGGCTATGCCCTCTACATAGTCAAGCGGGAGCGGATAGATGTGAAGGGCCTTGTGCGGGCCGTGTTGAAACGATAAACGAAGGAAGCCATGCAGTTCAGTGAAATCATCGGACAGGAGGAGTTGAAACGGCATCTGGTGCGGAATGTCGACACGGGCCGCATCAGCCATGCGCAGCTCTTCACCGGAGCGGCCGGCCGCGGAGCGCTGGCCTTGGCCGTAGCCTATGTGCAATACCTGAACTGCGCGCACCGCCACGACGGCGACTCGTGCGGGACGTGCCCCAGCTGCCGCCAGATTGCGGAGCTGGCCCACCCCGACCTGCACTGGGTCTTCCCGGTGAACAAGCAGGGCAAGAAGTCGGGCGAGACGGTCCTGAGCGACGACTTCCTGCCGCTGTTCCGGAAGCTCTTCATCGAGCGCAAGGGCTACTTCTCGCCCCGCACGTGGTACGACAGGCTCGACCTGGGCAAGACCCTCAAGGGCCTCATCACGGCCAAGGAGGCCGACAAAGTAATTGAGAAGCTCGCGCTGAAGAGCTTCGGCGGGGCCTACAAGTGCGTGATTGTCTGGCTGCCGGAGACCATGAACGAGGAGGCGGCCAACAAGCTGCTGAAGATATTGGAGGAGCCCTGGGACAAGACCCTCTTTCTGTTGGTCTCCGAGCAACCCGACCGGCTGCTGAAGACCATTCTCTCGCGCACGCAGGAGGTCGCCGTGCCCCGCATAGACCCCGACACGCTGACGGCTTGCGCCCGCGAGGCCGGCATTGCCGACCCGGCGAAGGCCCGCAACATGGCCCGGTTGGCCGACGGCGACCGGTTGGAGCTGAACCACCTGCTCGACGAGGAGGAGGACACGCAGCGCAAGGTCGGGTTCCAGCTCTTCCGCTCGCTCATGCGGCTGAGCTACAACGACAAGCACCTGGAGCTCATCGCCTGGGCCGAGGAGGCTGCCCAGCTGGCCCGCGAGCAGCAGCTCGCCCTGCTGCGCGACAGCGTCCGGCTGCTCCGCGAGAGCTACATGCTCCACGCGGGGTTGGGCGAAATCAGCTACCTGTGGGGCGAGGAGGCGGAGTTCTGCCGCAAGTTCGCCCCCTTCATCGGCAACGACAACATCGAGCCGCTGGTGGCGGAGATGGAGACGGCAATGGCCCAGCTGGGGCAGAACGGCAATCCGACGATTGTCTTCACCCACTTCGCACTGAGCGTAAGCAAGATGATTAAGAAGCTGAAATAGAAGACTATGGCGACGGCAGTATTGATTACGGGGGGCAACCGGGGCGACGTCCGGGCCCGGTTGGCGGAGGCCCGCCGGCTGACGGGCGAGCTCATCGGCGAGGTGAAGCGCGCCTCGAGCTGCCGGAAGAGCGCCCCCTGGGGTTTTGAGGCCGAGGAGCCCTTCTGGAACCAGGTGCTGGAGGTCGAGACCCCGCTCACGCCCCACGAATTGTTGGAGGCGGTGCATGGCGTCGAACAGCGGCTCGGCCGCGACCGCGAGGCCGAGCGGGCGGAGAAGGAGCAAAGCGGCCAGGCCTATGCCTCGCGGGCGATAGACGTGGATATTCTCCTCTACGACGACCGCATAGTCCGCGAGCCCGACCTGCAAATCCCCCATCCGCAGATGGGCGGCAGGGAATTTGTCCTGCGCCCCCTGTGCGAGCTGATGCCCGAGCGGCGCCACCCCGAGACGGGAAAGACCATGCGCGAACTGCTGGACGCGCTGAAGAAACGATAACGAACCGAAAAAGAGACGATGAAACGAAAGCTCACAACATACCTCCCGGCACTTCTGGCCGCCGCGACCCTGCTGGCGGGCTGCTCGAAGGATGTCTCCATAGACACCGCCTTCATCCTCAAGGCGTGGGTGCAGGAGAGCTCCGGCAGCGAGATGCGGCCCGCCGACGATGTGCTGCTCTACGGCTATGCGGCCGACACGGTGCAGTGGAAGGTGGCCTCCTACGACGATGCCCTGAAGGGCATCCTGACCGACAAGCAGACGGGGGCGAAGGCCGAGCCGGCCCTGGCCGGGACGCCCTATGAGCTGGAGGGCTTCGGCACGGCGCAGACCATGCAGGTCGAGGGGTGGCCTACCCTCTTCGTGCTGGCTGTCGACCGCACGGACAGGCTCTACGGCTACACCCAGTTGGCCATGGCCGAGAATCTGCCCCAGATGTACGTCTCGCTCATCTTCCACCCCTGGAAGAAGACCGGCAGCTACAAGAACGGCACCTGGTGGATGTTCAACGACTTCTATGTGCCCGATGTGGTCTGCACGCTGCGGCCCCGTCTGCAGGTCGAGGAGGGCGTGGAGCCCGTGACCGTGAAGGGGGTGAAGCTCTTCGCCTTCCTCACCGACAAGCCGGAGAGCTGGACCGTGGCGTCGTTCGACGATGCCCAGGCGGGCGTGCTGACCAACACCCTCACGGGCGAGAAGCTCGCCGCCCAAAGCAGCGTCTCGGGGGACAGCGCCGGCACCCTCACACTGAGCATCCAGCCGGGCAGCTACCTCCTGCTGGCACTCGATGCCGAGCATGGCTCCTATGCCCTGCGCCCCCTGACGCTCGTGAGCGAGAACCCGGCCGTGGAGCTCGCGCTGACTTTCGCCGTATGGCGGACCGACAGCCCCTATGCGGACGGGGAGTGGAGCGTATGGAACGTACCCCAGGAACCCGTGCAGCCGGAGAACCCCGAGAATCCGGAGAACCCCGAGAATCCGGAAAACCCCGAGAATCCTGAAAACCCCGGAACTCCCGAGAATCCGGAGAATCCCGGGCAGGGCGAAGGGGGAGAAGGGGGAGAAGGCGAAGGAGCGGGAGGCGAGACTCCGGCAGTTAAAACAGCAAGGCGATGAGAATGAATAGACTGTTGCATACCGCGCGCGTTCTGGCAAGCATCCTCGTTGCGGGGTGTTTCTGCGCCGCCTTTGCGGTGCGGTGCGCCACCGTGAACAACAACCTCACGGGCGGTCCGAAGGACACGCTGCCGCCCGTCATCCTGGCCCTGAACCCCGACAACTTCTCGACCGGCTTCCCCCTCATGGGCACCAACCGGAAAATATACATCGAATTCGATGAGTTCATCCAGCTGAAGGACCAGCAGAAGGAGTTCTTCACCTCGCCGCAGATGAAGAAGAAGCCCCAGCTCACCATCCGCGGCAAGAGCGTCATCATCCAAATCAAGGACACGCTGCTCGAGAACCAGACCTATGCCCTGAACTTCGGCAGCGCCCTGCGCGACAACAACGAGGGCAACCCGCTCTACTCCATGCGCTACGTCTTCTCGACGGGCAGCGAGGTCGACTCGATGGTCTGCTCGGGCTACACGGCCGACAGCTACAAGGCCGACTCGGTGTCGAAGAGCTACATCTGGTTCTTCATCGCCGACTCGTTGGAGCACCACGCGGAGTACGACTCCACGCTCTTCAAGTACAAGCCCGCGGCCATTGCCCGCGCCGAGACAAACGGCATCTTCATCGCCCAGAACCTCAAGCCCGTGGAGTACAGGGTCTACGCCATCGAGGATACGAACGACAACCAACTCTACGAGCCCGGCGTCGACCAGGTGGGCTTCCTCGAGGGGACCTACAACCCGGCCACGCTGCCCGACTTCGCCATCTGGTACGACTCGGTGCGCCACTACGTGACGGCCGAGCCGCAGCTCTACTTCCGCATGTTCACCGACAAGGCCTTCCGCCGCCAGGCGCTCACCCAGAGCGAGCGGCCGCTGCAGCACAAGGCCATGCTCTACTTCGGAGCCCCCCGCCCCGAGGTGAGCGCGCTCGTCTTCGACAGCATCCCCGCCGAGCGGGTCATCTGGGACCCGCAGACCGAGGGGCGCGACACCGTGGCCCTGTGGTTTCATGTGCCGGCGGCCGAGCTGCCCGACACCATTCGCGGGCAAATCACCTACTTCAAGCACGACTCCATCAACCAGCTGCAGGAGGTGACCGAGCCGCTGAAGCTGAGCTGGCGCTATGTCGAGACCAAGGAGGAGCAGAAGGAGCGCGAGCGGCAGGAGCGGGCGCGAGAGAAGGCCGAGGCGGCGGGCGAGGAGTACAGGGAGCCCGAAAAGAAGAACCCCTTCGCCTTCAAGCTCAACCTCTCGGGCGACATCAACCCCGAGGAGCCGCTGACTATCGACTTCGACTATCCGCTGGCACGGCTCGACTCGGCGGCCGTCACGCTCACCCGCGAGGATGAGGCGGGCCCCGCGCCCGTCGGCTTCCACTTCCGGCGCGACACGGCCAACCTGCGGCGCTGGTACATAGACGCCCCCTGGGAGCAGGCCGCGAAGTACACGCTTCTGATTCCGCAGGGTGCCGCGGCCGATATTGCCGGCTTCTCGAACGACTCCATCACCGGCAGCTACACGGCCTTCGCCATGGAGAAGTACGCCACGGTGAAAATCGAGCTCACGCCCCGCGGCGACGGCTCGGACTACATCGTCCAGCTGCTCAGCGGCTCGGGCACCCTGCAGCAGCAGAAGACGGGCATACGGGGCGGACAGGTGCAGTTCAACTACGTCCCGGCGGGTGAAATCAAGCTGCGCGTCATCGAGGACCGCAACGGAAACGGCCGCTGGGACACGGGCAACGTCGTCGGGCGCATAGAGCCCGAGCGGGCCGAGATATATGTCGACGACCAGGGTGCGGACGTGTTCACCACAAAGGCGAACTGGGAGTTCGAGCTGGCTATGGATATGAATACGCTCTTCGCTCCGGTCACCATGGAGTCGCTCATCGAGCTGCTCGACAAGCGCGAGGCCCAGCGTCTGCAGCGCGAGGCCGAACAGGCGGCCAAGAACAAGAGCCAGGAAAGGGGCAACAACAGCAGCACGTCGGGCGGCTTCGGCATGGGCGGAGCCTTCAGCACGTCGGGCATGCGCCAAAATACCGGGATGTCCGGAATGAGATGATGAGACGAGTTGTTTTCGCACTTCTGCTGTCCGCGGCGGCAGCCCTCTGCACGCCGCTGCACGCACAGCATACGCTGGGCGTCTATGCCGGCTGCGGCATGGGCACGGCCCGCTTCTACCCCGTTCAGGAGACCCGCTCCACGTGGGGCCTCTACACCGCGGGCCTTTCGTGGCGCCACTACGGCAAGCAGCGCGGCGTGGGCAGCTTCGGCGTCGACCTCGAGCTGCTGCAGAGCGCCTTCTCCTATGCCCCCTACGCCTCCATCACCGAGAAAGAGGAGAACTACCGCTACTACTCCCGCCACATCAACACCCTCTCGCTGCCCATCGTCTGGCAGCCCCACGTCTACATCAAGCGGCGGGTGCGCATCTTCCTGGAGGCGGCCGTGACCTTCTCCTACCGCTTCTCCTCCACCTATGAGAACGAGCTGGCCCTCGACGACGGCATCGAGCCCTGGAAGGGCAAGTACGAATACAAGACCGCCCGCGACAACCGCTGGGGCTACGGCCTGGCCGGCGGAGGCGGCGTCTCCGTCCTCATCCGGCAGTTCGAGCTGAGCTTCCGGGCCCGCTACTACTTCGGCTTAGGCGACATCCTGCGCAACCGGAACAAGTATGCCGACAACGGGCAGGACGGTGCGGAGAACCCCTTCTGGGCCTCCCCGCTGCGTTCGCCATTGGACAACCTGACCTTCACCATAGGTCTTTCGTACCGCTTCAACAAGGAGGGCTTCGACGTCTGGAAGATGCCCCGCCGCAAGCGCGAGAAGCGCGAGGAGGGCTTCAACTACCAGGCGGCACCCTATTAACGTATAAACCAAAAGACAGCAACTGATTATGGAATCGATTCGTCAACAGAAAATAGCCCGCCAGATTCAGAGCGACATGGCCGAAATCTTCCAGCGCGACGGCAAGCCCTGCACGCTGGGCACCCTGGTCACGGTGACGGCCGTGCGGGTGTCGCCCGACTTCGGCTACGCCAAAATCTACGTGAGCGTCTTCCCCTTCGGGCGGAGCGCGGAGGTGCTGGCCGCCATCGAGGAGAAAAACTGGTTCCTGCGCCGCGAGCTGGGTCGCCGCGTGAAGAACCAGCTGAAAATCGTCCCCGAACTGCAGTTCTTCCTCGACGACTCGTTAGAGTACATCCGCAACATCGAGGAGAAGCTCAAGGAGTAAGAAGCTGTTTAAAAGAACTCGTTCTATTATGCTGTTTACGAAACAGCCATAATATAATTTCGTAAACAAATTTAAACAGCTCCTAAAAACCGCTCATCCGCCACGCCATGCTGCCCCTGCTCTTTTCGCGCCGCTACCTCTTCTCGAAGAAGTCCCACTCGGTCATCAACATCATCTCCGCAGTGAGCCTCTTCGCCGTGGCGATGCCCGTGGCTGCGATGATTATCCTGCTCTCGGTCTTCAACGGCTTCGAGGAGATGGTGAAGTCCATGACCTCGACCTTCGATGCCGACCTCACCGCAACGCCCCGCTCGGGGGCCGTCTTCGCCGCCGAGCGCATCGACACGGCGGCCCTGAGGCGGACCGAGGGGGTGGAGGCCTTCTCGTTCGTACTGGAGCAGAGCGCCGTCCTGGGCTACGGCGACCGGCAGTCCGCCGTGAACCTCCGGGGCGTGGACGACGCCTACACCGCCGTCATGCCCATTGCTGGGAACATCTTCCCGGGCGAGTTCCGCGTGCGGTTGGGCGATTGCGACCGGGTCGTCATCGGCCAGGGGATGGCCTACACCTTAGGGGTGCGCTCATTGGCGGCCGAGCCGCTGAAAATCTACGCCCTGAAGCGCACGAACTTCTCCACGCTCCTGCCCCTGGAGGGCTACACGCGCCGCACCGTGGGGCTGTCGGGCATCTTCCAGCTCGATGCCGATACCGAGCAGCAGTACGCCCTCACCTCGCTCCGCCTGGCCCGCGAGCTCTTCGACTACGACGGCAAGGCCTCGGCGCTCCTCATCAGGGTCCGCCACCCGGAGCAACTCCTGCCGACGCAGAAGGCCGTGCAGGCCGCCCTGGGCGACCTCTTCGAGGTCCGCACCCGCTATGAGCTGCGCTCCACCTTCTACGACATCATGACCTACGAGAAGTGGGGCATCTTCTTCATCTCGCTGCTCGTGCTCATCATCGCCTCCTTCTCGGTAGTGGGGGCCCTCACGATGCTCATCATCGAGAAGCGCGACGAAATATTCACCCTGCGGGCCTTAGGCGCCGACGACCGCTTCGTCCGCCGCATCTTCCTCGGCGAGGGGGCCCTTATCTGCACGCTGGGCGCCCTGCTCGGCGGCGCTTTAGGGGTCGGCATCACCCTCCTGCAGCAGCACTTCGGCATCGTCCGCATCCCGGCCGCGACGTCCCTCCTGAGCAGCTACCCCGTAGAGCTGCAAGCCGTCGACCTTGTCGTCGTCGCCCTCGCCTTCGCGGGGGTTGCGGCGGCCGTTACGGGGGCGACCGTCTTCAGTATGATTTCCCAAAAACAACCCACACGATGAAACGCGCATATATCGTCTGTCTGCTCCTCGGCGCCCTGCTCGCCGGCGGCTGCAAGCACCACACCATCATCCCCGACTCGAAGCTGGCCCTCATCTTCCACGATGCCTTCCTCGCCAATGCCTACCTCCAGCCGAAGGATGCCCGGCAGGACTCGCTGCTGGTCTACGAGCCCATCTTCGAGCGCTACGGCTACACCACCGAGGACGTGCGCTACACCATCGGCAACTTCTCGAAGCGGAAGAGCGCCCGTTTGGGCGACGTGGTGGAGCTGGCTATCGCCATGCTCGAGCAGGAGGGCGAGGCGCTCAACCGCACGGTCGCCGGGCTCGACACGGTGAACAACATCGCCCGCCGCACCTTCGAGCGGACCCTGCGCCACGACACCCTCGTCCGCGTCACGGCTCTGAAGGACACGGCCCGTCTGCGCTTCACCCTCGACTCCGTGCGTCCGGGTGACTACCGCCTTCGCGCCCGCTATCGAATCGATTCGCTCGACGAAAACCGCTCGCTGCGCATGCAGGGCTGGATGGTGCGCCACGACAGTACTCAGACCGGCTTCTACACCCTGCAATACCAGCGCGAACGGGAGGCGGACATAGACCACACCTTCACGGTCGACAGCTCCATCCGCTCGTTGGTTGTCGACTTCTGGCGCCCCGTGGGCGGCAAGCGCAAGCGGCCCCACGTGACGGTGCGCGACCTGAAAATCAGCTACATCCTGCCCACGGCCGAGGCGGTGGACAGCCTCTACGAAAAGCAGCTCGACATTCGAATCTTCGCCGATGACTTCCTTAGAATCGCCGCGCCGAATCGCGACACACTACCTGCTGACTGATGAGGGGTGGCTCCGCAACCCCCTCGTCGAGGTCGCCCCTGACGGCACCATCCTGCGCGTCACGACCTCCGGGCAGCCCGACCGGGAGCCCCTCACCGAGTTTTACCCCGGGCTGCTCCTCCCGGGATTGGTGAATGCCCACTGCCACATAGAGCTCTCCTGCCTGCAAGGGGCCATTCCCGAGGGCGGAGGCTTCGCCGCCTTCGCCCGGAGCATGGGCGAGGTGCGCAACCGCTTCTCGGCCGAGGAGCGGCTGCGGGCTGTCGCGGCGGCCGATGCCGCAATGTGGAGTGAGGGCGTGGCGGCCATGGGAGACATTGCCAACGGCGAGAGCGCCTTTGCCGTAAAGGAGCGCAGCCCCCTTGCCTACCGCACCTTCGTCGAGGTCTTCGGCCTGAAAACCCGCTCTGCGGAGCCCCTGCAGCCCCTGCTGCGCCACCCGGACACCTCGCTGACGCCCCACTCGCTCTACTCCGTGCAGGATGCCCTGTTCTGCGAAATCGGCCGCGAGGGCCAGGCGCCGCTCTCCATCCATTTCCTGGAGAGCCCGGCCGAAAAGGAGCTCTACCGGCGGCAGGGAGCGCTCTGGGAGTGGTACCAGCGGGCCGGGATGAGCTGCGACTTCCTCCGCTACGGCCACCCCGCCAAACGATTGGTGGAGAGCCTGCCCGCCGACCGGCCCCTCCTGCTGGTCCACGACTGCTGCCTGACGCAGCCGGATATTGACTTGATTATGAATTATTTCACGGCACCCGTCTACTGGTGCCTGTGCCCCCGGTCGAACGACTATATCTCGCACCTGAAGCCCCCGGTCGACCTCCTGCGCCGCAATGGACTGAAAATCTGCGTGGGCACCGACTCGTTGGCCTCGAATAGAAGCCTGTCGATGCTGGAGGAGCTGAAGTGCTTCGAGGGGGTGCCGCTCGCCGAACGTCTGCACTGGGCCACCGCCATCGGCGCCGAGGCCTTGGGCTTCGCCGACCGCTTGGGCTCCGTGAAGCCCGGCAAACGCCCCGGCCTGACCCTGCTCTCGGGCATCGACTACAACCGCATGGAGCTGACCCCCCGCTCAACCCTCCGCCGCCTTATATAGGCACCTCTTTACGATATTTTCACCTGCGGGACGGCTGCCGACGCCGATACAATCTTTTCTTGCAATTCCATCCTCAATTCCTCCCCGGGCACCACATTGGGTGCTGCGCCCGGGGTGAGGGGAAG
>X127_Alpine_Marmot__coassemble_196_pt1 | contig 12640 bp, 8 predicted proteins | sample X127_Alpine_Marmot__metabat2_high_PE_013 | metagenome-assembled genome bin X127_Alpine_Marmot | reverse complement strand
TTCAGTCGGGCGCAAGCCCGAACAACGGCCGCCGTAAGCGAACCGACCGGCAGCAACCGCTATTCCCGTCGTAAGCATTCTTCGGCACTTAATAGAACGTGCCTCGGGGGGCGAAGATGGCGTAGCCGAAGTTGAAGGTGAGGTACATGTTCTTCCACGAGTCGAGTTCGTACTTGGTCAGCGAGAGGCTGACGGGGCCCAGCGAGGTGTGATAGATGAACGAGGCCTCGGTGATGTAGTGCATATCGCTGTCGGAGGTCTCCCGGTCGCGGTACATGGCGTAGAAGCCCGCGCGGAAGAGGAACGACGGGGTGAGGGAGAAGGTGGGCATCAGGCCTCCGGCGATGTAGCGCTTGGCGTGGAAGTCGGACATGAAGACCATGTGGGCGTGGGGGATAGGCTGGTAGCAGGGGCGGGCCATCTGGGTAGCCATGGCGTTGGAGAAGTCGGGCTGGTCGGTGACCACGGCGTCGAGGTTGATGCCCAAGGAGAGCCACTTCAGGGAGCCGAAGCTCCAGTACTGGTCCCACTTCAGGCGGGCGCCCCACCAACTGCGGTTGATGCGCGAGACGAAGCGGGAGGTGGTGTAGGGGGCGTATTTGTCGCGTCCGTAGACGCCGATGCCTGACAGGGAGAGGTGGGAGCCGCGGGTGGGGTAGAGGGGCCTGTCGAGCGTGTTGCGGGCGATTTCTATCTTCCCGGCGACGAATGAGAAGCGGGTGTGGTCCGTATCGCCGGTTATCTCGCCCGCGGGTGTATAGTGGAAGTTCGTGAGGCCTCCGTTCATGCGGGCGGAGAAGACGCTGCGGCGCGAGACGGGGAAGCCCGCGGTGAGCGAGCCGAAGAGTTCGCTGCGGCGGACCTGCTCTGTGTTGTCCACGTCGGAGAGCTCGCCGAAGGTGCCGTGGCGGAGGTTCTTGGTGGAGACGTTGAAGCTGTAGTCGATGAACAGCGGCTTCCACATGAAGAGGTCGGTGCGGCCGCCGAGGGAGCCCGAGGAGTAGATGGGACCCATGTAGAGGTCGCCGTAGAAGGTTTGGGAGACGCGGTTGATGAGCTGGTAGCGGGCGCCGATGTAGGCCTGGTTGAAAGCTGTGGAGGAGATGTTGCCGCCGACCATCAGGCGGAAGCTGGCCTTGTAGTTCAGGCGCAGCTTCATGTCGTAGCGGCCGCTCCGGGGGTTGTAGCCGACCTGCGGGAACTCGGTCTCGAACTCGCCGTTGGCCAGCACGGAGAAGAGGTTGTCGCGGAACTCCTCGAAGGTGAGCTCCTGCTCCCGGCCGCGGCGGCCCCGGCGGGTGCTCTCGTCGACGCGCAGGAAGTCGCGGGCATAGGCCGTCTTGGCGTTGTTGAGCCCCTCGATGCGGTAGTGGTCGAAGACGAGCGGGGCGCACTTCTCGCGGAAGGCTGCGCGGCGCCGGGCGACCTCCTCGGCCGGGCGGAGCGAGTCGAGGCGCTCCAGGATGGCGGGCATCTGCTTCCGGGCGTCCTCGTAGCCCCAGGCGATGATTTCCTCGGCCCGGTTGAAGTCGAGCATGCCGACAGGCACGGCCCGCCGGATGGTGACGCTGCGCTCCTCGGGCAGCGTGTAGTCGGTCTTCTCCATCATCAGCAGCAGGGCCTGGTCCATGAGGCCGCTGTCGTCGTCGATGTTCCGGTTGCCGGCCGTGCAGATGGAGCCCACGAGGAGGTCGGGGGCGAAGTCCTCGTCGAGTGTCTGCCAGGGGAAGTTGTTGTAGACGCCGCCGTCGTAGAGAACCAGGGAGTCGCGCATGAGGGGCTGGAAGGCCAGTGGGATGGACATGGAGGCGCGCACCGCCTCGGGGAGGCTCCCCTGCTTCATCACGACGGGCTGGCGGGCGTTGAGGTCGGCGGCGACGCAGCGGAAGGGGACGAAGAGGCGGTCGAAGTCCTCCCCGGCGACGGCCGAGGCGGGGGCCAGCAGTCCGGTGAGGGCCATGTCGATTTGGGCGGTGGAAATCAGGCCGCGGGGCAGCTTGAACTTGCGGCGGCCGGCATTCTCGGTGAAGCCCACGTAGACGGTGATGGCGGCCGGGACGTTGCCTATTTCGCGGTAGTAGTAGCGGTAGCGGTTGTCGATGCGCCCCGACACCCACTCCTTGACCTGGCCCGAGGCGACGATTTCGCACATCTCGTCGGGCGAGTAGCCGGCGGCGTAGAGGCCGGCGATGATGGAGCCCATGGAGGTCCCGGCCACGCAGTCCACCGGCACGCCGTTCTCCTCGAGCGCCTTCAGCACGCCGATATGGTAGAGCCCCTTGGCGCCGCCGCCGCTCATCACGACGCCGATGCGTTGGGCCGATGCGGCGAGGAGCATCAGCGAAAAGAGGGCGGAAAGGAGGACTTTGCGTATCATGGGCTTCACAGTAAAAACTTTTTCAGGGGGTGAGCAGGGCGCGAACGGCGGGCGGGACGAAAAAGTTTTCCCGGATTGTCCGCACTCTTTTCACTTTTTTTGTAACTTTGCAACTTATACGGTGTATAACACGACAAAGATACAAAAAATAAAGAAATATGACCGAGAAGATTCAAGACCTCCTGCGTCGCGTGGAGGCTTTCAGACCCCAGGCGGCGGCCGAAATCGAGGAATTCCGCATAAAGGTCCTGGGCAAAAAGGGTGAACTGAACGCTCTTATGGAGGAATTTAAGGGTGTGGCTCCCGAGCTCAAGCGCGAGCTGGGGCAGCAAATCAACCACCTCAAAAATGTCGCTTTGGAACGCATAAACACCCTAAAGGGAGAATTGGAGGAGCGTGCGGCGGCGAAAAAGGCCTCGGTGGGCGACATGACCCGCCCCGGAACGGCCGAGCAGCTGGGCTCGCGCCACCCCATTTCGTTGGTGAAGAACCAAATCGTCGAGATTTTCTCGCGCTTGGGATACACGGTGGCCGAGGGCCCCGAAATCGAGGACGACTGGCACGTCTTCTCGTCGCTCAACTTCCCGCCCGAGCATCCGGCGCGCGACATGCAGGACACCTTCTTCATCGAGAAGAACCCCGACATCCTGCTGCGCACCCACACCTCGTCCATTCAGGTCCGCACCATGGAGCGTCAGAAGCCGCCTATTCGCGTGGTTTGCCCCGGACGCGTCTTCCGCAACGAGGCTATCTCCTATCGGGCCCACTGCATCTTCCACCAGGTGGAGGGCCTCTACATCGACCGCAACGTATCGTTCGCCGACCTCAAGCAGTCGATACTCTACTTCGCCAAGGAGCTCTTCGGCGAGAGCACCACGATTCGGATGCGCCCCTCCTACTTCCCCTTCACCGAGCCGTCGGCCGAGGTGGACGTCTCGTGCAACCTCTGCGGAGGCAAGGGCTGCAACGTCTGCAAGGGTACGGGATGGCTGGAAATCATGGGCTGCGGCATGGTGGACCCCAATGTGTTGGAGGCCAACGGAATAGATTCGAAAGAGTACTCCGGGTTCGCTTTCGGCATGGGTGTTGAACGAATCGCCATGCTGAAGTACGGCGTGAAGGACCTGCGTCTCTATTTCGAGAACGACGTGCGCTTCCTCCACCAGTTCGACTCGGCCCTTTAATTCCGTGCAGCGATGAGGACGGGACGTTTCGCGATATGGGCACTGTGCGCTCTCCTCTTTTGCGGCTTCCGGCCGCAGGGAGGGGCGGAGGCTGCCACGCCCCGTTGCGAGAGGAAAGATTCGCTCCGCTCACCGCTGTACCGCTACACGGAGGGCATCAAGAGGCTGCGCATAGACGGCGACACGACGGCTGCGCGGCGCTCCTTCGAGCAGGCGCTGGAGCTCGACAGCTGCTATGCGCCGGCCCATTACGCCCTGGCCGGTCTCAACGGCATGCCCGGGCGGACGGAACATGCCCGGATGGCCTGCGAGGCGGACCCCGGGAACAAATTCTACTTGGGGCTCTATGCCCAGACGCTGATTTACGACTTCCGCTACGAGGAGGCGCTGGACGCCTACCGCCGCCTGGTGAGCATAGAGGGCCGCAACCCCGACAACTACCGGATGGTGGCCCTGCTGTCGGCGCAGACGGGGCGGCGGGACGAGGCGGTCGCCGTGCTCGACTCGGCGGAGGTGCTCTTCGGCCGGGACCCGCGGTTAGGGTCGCTCAAGCGGCATATTCTGTTGGAGGAGGGCCAGACGGAGCGGGCGCTGAAGGAGGCCATAGAGGCGGCCGAGGCCCTTCCGTACGACCCGGAGAACCACGTGGTATTGGGGGAGATTTACCGCTCCACGGGGAACGATTCGCTGGCCCTGCGTTCGTTCGAACGGGCCATGGAGCTCGACTCGACCGACATGAACACCCTCATTGCGCTGGCGGAGTATTACAATGCGCGGCGCGACTACGTGAACTACCTCGGCATGACGCGCCGCATATTCGAGAACGACGAGCTGCCCCTCGACGAGAAGGTGCGAATATTCAACCGCTTCACCAGCGACATACGCTTCTATAGGGAGTTTTATCCCCAAATCAGCGCCCTGGCCCGCACGCTGGCCGTGCGCTATCCGAAGGAGCCCTCGGTGGTGGAGCTTTACGGCGGCCACCTCATCGCCTCGGGAAGTATCGACCAGGCGCTGGAGCTCTACAAGATGAGGCTCGGCGATGAACCGCCGCGGTTGGAGTATTACACGATGGTCGTGGATATGGAGAGCTATCTGCAGCACCCCGACTCGGCGGCGCACTATCTGAACCGGGCCGTGGAGCTCTTCCCCGGCCGTGCGGAGCTCTACCTCCAGCAGGGCCACATAGCGGCCATAGCGCACGACTACGACCGGGCGGAGAGGCATTACAACGAGGGGTTGGGATACGTCGCCACTGACTCGCTGCGCAGTGTGGTATGGGGCTTCATAGGCGACCTCTACCAGCAGCGCAGTCAGGGCGACAACCCCTCGGCGGAGGCGGCATTCGCCCGCCGCGCGAATGGGGAGGGGAGCTGGAAAAAGTGGCTCAAGAGGTGCTATGCGGCCTACGAGAAGGCGCTGCGGTATGACAACAACAACGTCTCGGTGCTGAACAACTACGCCTACTTCCTCGCCTTGGAGCGGCGCGACCTGAACCGGGCTTTGGAGATGTCGAGCCGCGCGGTGGCCATCGAGGACGACAACCCGACCTACCTGGATACCCATGCCTGGGTTCTGTTTCAGCTCGGGCGGTTGGAGGAGGCGCGGCGCTATCTGCTGCAGGCCGTGTCGCTCGACGGCCGGAAAAGTTCCGAACTGATGGTCCACTACGGCGACGTGTTGGAGGCTTTGGGCGAGGACTTCATGGCCGAGACCTATTGGAAGCGGGCCCTCGACAACGGGTACGACCCGGCGGAAATCGAGCGGCGCATAACCGAAATGAAGAACCGAAAGGCTAAACCGTGATGCGTATCCTTCTCCTCCTTGCGGCCCTGTTCTGGGGCCTGTCGAATGCCGTGGCGCAGAGTGCCTCGGAGCGGAAAATTACCGAGCAGCAGCGCGTGGTGGAGCGCTTGCAGGGGCAGATAGCCCAGGGCGAGCGGGAGATAGCCTCGCTCAAGCGCGGGCGCGCATCGGCCGAGCAGCAGGTGCGGGCGCTGGCGCGGCAAATCGAGGTGCGCAACGACCTGCTGGCCGAGAGCGAGAAGCAGGAGGGGCTGCTGTGGGACGAGGTCGTCCGCACGGACAGCCTCGTCGGCGAGCTGAGCGTCTCGCTCGTCCGCAGCCGGGAACGCTATGCCGGCATGGTGAGGGAGGCTTACAGGAGCTATCGCCAGAACGGCTATCTGACCTATCTGTTCGCCTCGAAGAGCTTCATGGATGCGGCGCGCCGCATAGCCAACTTGAGGGGAATGGCCTCGCTCAGGGCCCGGCAGATTCGGCTCATCGACTCGCTGGGCCGCTGTGCCGCCGAGCAGCGCATACTGCTGGAGCGGCGCCGGCAGACACTCGACTCGGTGCGCGGCGCCCTGCAGGAGCAGCGCCGGCGTCTGAAGAGCGACGAGGAGGAGGCGCGCGGAAACATCCGCCAGCTCACGCGCCGCGAGCAGGAGGCGCTGCGCCGGAAGGTGGAGCGCGAACAGCAGCTGGACGTGGCCATTGCGGAGCTGCGCAAGCTGACCAAGGGCAACAGGGAGGGCGCCTCGTTCTCCGCGCGGACGTCGAACCTGCGGCTGCCCGTGGAGGGGGGCAAGGTGAAGAAGTACAAGGGCAACATGGCCGAAATCACGGGGCCGCGCGGCGCCCGCATCCTGTCGATTTACGAGGGCAAGGTGGTGGACATCAAGCGGAACCGCATAACGAACAAGTATGACGTCTATGTGGCTCACGGCGAGTATATCACCTCCTATGCCAACCTGTCGTCGGTGACGGTGGCCAAGGACGACAGGGTGGCGCGCAACCAGCCGTTGGGCATCATCGGCTCGTCGATGGACGTGCTGACGATGAAAAGCGAATACAAATTGGTCTTCGGCATCTATCCGCCCTCGCCCCGGCAGACGATGCTGGCGGCCGACTGTTTCAAGAAGTAACCGAACAAGGGGCGCGGATTTATGGCAGTAAGATACTATACCGACGATTGCCGATACCGGCTGCCGCAGAAGCGGCTCACGGCCCGCTGGCTCGCCCGCGTGGCTGCGGAGGAGGGGTATCGCTTAGGCGAGGTGAACTACATTTTCTGTTCGTCGCAGCGCCTGCTGGAGATGAACCGCAAGTTCCTGGGGCACGACTACTTCACCGATGTCATTACCTTCGACTACAGCGACCGCCGGGGCGAGAGAACGGTCTCGGGCGACATCTTTATCGACGTGGAGACCGTGCGCGACAATGCCCGGCAGTACGGCGCTGCGGCGCTGTGCGAGATGCGGCGCGTGGTGGTGCACGGAGTGCTGCACCTGTGCGGCCAGAAGGACAAGACCCCCCGCACCAACCGGCAGATGCACCGCAAGGAGGACAAATACCTGCTCCTGCTCGACACGATGCTCGGCGGGGAGGAGAGACCCGAAGGCGAACCGAAGGGAGAACCGAAGGGAGAGCCGAAGGAAAGGCCGGAAGGCGGGGAACGATAACTCGAAATTTTTTGCATGAAGCTGGATTATGACGTGATTGTCGTCGGCGCGGGGCACGCCGGCTGCGAGGCGGCGTCGGCTGCGGCCCGCATGGGTTCGCGCACGCTGCTGCTGACGATGGATATGACCAAGATGGCCAACATGTCCTGCAACCCGGCCATAGGCGGGGTGGCGAAGGGACAGATTGTCCGCGAAATCGACGCTTTGGGCGGCATGACGGGCATCGTGACCGACCGCACGGCCGTGCAGTTCAGAATGCTCAACCGCTCGAAGGGGGCCGCCATGTGGAGCCCCCGGGCCCAGTGCGACAAGACGCGCTTCAGCGAGGAGTGGCGGCATGTGCTGGAAAACACGGAAAGGCTCTATATCTGGCAGGATGCGGCCGTGGAGATACTCTTTGCCGACGAGGGGGAGAAACGCCGCGTAAGGGGTGTAAAAACGCGAATGGGCGTGGAATTCACGGCCCGCGCCGTGGTGCTGACCTGCGGAACCTTCCTCGGCGGCGAGATGCACTGCGGAGCCTCGCACGCCCCCGGAGGACGGGCCGGCGACGAGGCGTCGTTCGGTATCACGGAGTGTCTGAAGGCGGCGGGCTTCGAGGCGGGGCGGATGAAGACCGGCACGCCGGCTCGCCTGGATGCCCGGACCATCGACTTCGAGATTTTGGAGCCGCAGTTCGGGGACGAGAACCCGCAGAAATTCTCGTTTTCATCTGAAACTCAATCAGTTAAGAAGCAACTACCCTGCTTCGTAGTGCATACTTCCGAGCGGGTGCATGCCATTTTGCGGACGGGCTTCGACCGCTCGCCCCTGTTCAACGGAACCATCAAGGGGCTCGGGCCGCGCTACTGTCCGAGCATCGAGGACAAGTTGCGGACCTTTGCCGACAAGAGTTCGCACCAGCTCTTCCTGGAGCCCGAGGGGCGTTCGACGAACGAATATTACCTGAACGGCTTCTCTTCGTCGCTGCCCTGGGAGGTGCAGTGGGAGGCGCTGCACGCCATAGTGGGCTTCGAGGACCTGCACATCTTCCGCCCCGGCTATGCCATCGAGTACGACTACTTCCCGCCCGTCCAGCTCCACCATTCGTTGGAGACCAAACTTGTCGGCGGGCTTTACTTCGCCGGGCAAATCAACGGCACGACGGGCTATGAGGAGGCGGCGGCGCAGGGCCTCATGGCCGGCATCAACGCCCATAGGCAGCGGGTGGGGCAGGAGCCTTTGGTGCTCCGCCGCGACGAGGCCTATATCGGCGTGCTGATTGACGACTTGGTGACCAAGGGAGTGGATGAGCCCTACCGGATGTTCACCTCGCGGGCGGAGTATCGAATCCTGCTGCGGCAGGACAATGCCGATTTGCGCCTGACCCCTGTCGGGCGGGAAATAGGATTGATTTCGAAGAAGAGATGGGCGGAATTCGAAGAAAAAAAATCGGCCGTAGAATCGCTCGTAGCATTCGCCCGCGAGCAGAGTATCAAACCGGTCGAAATTAACCCCTATTTAAAATCGCACGATTCGGACGAATTGACGCAGGGCTGCAAGCTCCAAAATCTGCTTTTGCGCAATATTTTCACCTTTTCCAACTTGCGGGAGCTGCTGCCCTCACTGGACCGCTTCCTGAAGCAGGAGCCCTTTACGGAGGAGGTGATTGAGGAGGCGGAGGTCCAAATCAAGTACAAAGGCTACATCGAACGGGAAAAATTGATTGCCGAGAAGCTGCGCCGGTTGGAGAATATCCGCATCCCGGCCGATTTCGACTTCAATGGTATGCAGTCGCTGACCATCGAGGCCCGTCAGAAGCTGACGCGCATCCGTCCGGCGACCATCGGTCAGGCGTCGCGCATTCCGGGTGTCTCGCCGGCCGACGTGAATGTCCTGTTGGTGAAGTTCGGCCGGTAGCGCTCGATTGTTCCACGTGGAACAATAGGGTAGGATGGCAACAAAAAAGCGAGGAAAATTTCCTCGCTTTTTTGTTGCTGTTGTCGCACTGGTTAGATACCCTCGACCTCGACGGTCCAGCCGTGCTTGTCTTCTGCGCGGCCGTATTGGATGTCTTGCAGGTCCTTGTAGAGCTTCTGGCAGGTCTTGCCGACGGTGTCCATGGCGCCGAAGCGGTAATACTTGTCGGTTTGCAGGTCGTAAATCTCGCCGATGGGAGAGATTACGGCAGCCGTTCCGCAAGCTCCGCACTCCTCGAAGGTCTCCAATTCGTCGATGGCGACGGGACGCTCCTCGACCTCCATGCCCAAGTCTCTGGCGATTTGGCGCAGGCTCTTGTTGGTGATGGAGGGAAGAATGGAGGTCGACTTGGGGGTGATGTATTTGTTGCCGCGGATGCCGAAGAAGTTGGCAGCGCCGCACTCCTCGATAAAGCGGCGCTCGATAACGTCCAAATAGACGACGTTCGAGTAGCCCATATCGTGCGCCTTCTGGCCCGAATAGAGCGAGGAGGCGTAGTTGCCGCCGACCTTCACGTCGCCTGTTCCACGTGGAGCACTGCGGTCCTGCTCGCGGTCAATCACAACCCGGATGGGCTTCATGCCCTCCTTGAAGTAGGGGCCTACGGGCGAGCAGTAAATCACCAACAATGCATCCTTGGCCGGGCGCACACCCAAGCCGACCGTCGTGCCGAAGAGCACGGGACGGAGGTAGAGCGAGGCACCGGTCTCATAGGGCGGAACGAAGCGGGCATTCCGCTTTACGACCTCGATACAGGCATTTACAATCATCTCCTGGGTCGGCACGGGCAGACAAAGGCGCTCGGCCGACGAAATGAGCCGCTTGGCATTCTCGTCGGGACGGAAGAGACGGACCTTGCCGTCGATGCCGCGGAAGGCTTTCAGCCCCTCGAAGAGCTCGATGCCGTAGTGCAAACAGGCGGCCGACATGTGCATAGGCACATACTCGTCGGCGGTGATGACCATGTCGCTCCACTTGCCGTCCGTGAAAGTGTAGCGTGCGTTGAAGTCGGTTTTGGTGTAGTCGAAACCTAACGCCTTCCAGTCCAAATTTGCGTTCTCTTTCATTTGTTTTAAGGTTTTTTACTTAGCCTACGATGGCTCCGTTGTTTGTTTTTTCACTCGGTTTCAATAACACTAACTTACCCGACGCATCTTCTCCCATCAGTATCATGCCGCGCGACTCGATGCCCTTCATCGTGCGGGGGGCCAGGTTGACCAATACCAACACCTGCTGGCCGACCAACTCCTCGGGCGTGAAGTACTCGGCAATGCCCGAGACGATTTCCCGCTTGTCGATGCCCGTGTCGACAGTCAGCTTTAGCAGCTTCTTCGTCTTGGCGACCTTCTCGGCCGCAAGGATGGTGGAGATGCGGATGTCCATTCGCTGAAAATCGTCGAATGATACGCTATCTTTCTGTTCGTCAATATGTTGCGCCGCTTCGGCAGCCTTGTTGGCCGCTTTGGTAGCGGCTAATTTGTCTAACTGCTTCTGGATGACGTCGTCCTCGATTTTCTCGAAGAGCAGACTCGGCTGCCCGATGCGGTGGCCGACCTCGATGAGGTCCGTGGCGCCCAATTTCTCCCAGCCGAAAGGTTCCACGAGGAGCATCCCGAGCAGCTTCTTCGCCGTGAAGGGCATGAAGGGCTCGATGGCTATGGTGAGGTTGGCCGTGATTTGCAGGGCGATATTCAGGATGGTCTTCACCCGCTCGGGGTCGCTCTTCACCACCTTCCAGGGCTCGGTGTCGGCCAAGTACTTGTTGCCGATGCGGGCGACGTTCATCGCCTCCTTCAGGGCCTCGCGGAAGCGGTAGTTCTCGATATTCTGCTCCAAGGCCGCCTTGACCTTCGCCATCTCGGCGAGCGTCTCGCGGTCGTAGTCGTTCAGCGCGCCGCAGGCCGGAACCTCGCCGCCGTAGTACTTCTGGGTGAGGACCAAAGCCCGGTTGACGAAGTTGCCCAGCACGGCGACCAATTCGTTGTTGTTGCGGGCCTGGAAGTCCTTCCAGGTGAAGTCGTTGTCCTTGGTCTCTGGGGCGTTGGCGCACAGCACGTAGCGCAGGACGTCCTCCTTGCCGGGGAACTCCTCGAGGTACTCGTTCAGCCATACGGCCCAGTCGCGCGAGGTGGAGATTTTGTCGCCCTCCAAATTGAGGAACTCGTTCGCCGGGACATTCTCGGGCAGGATATAGCCGCCGTGCGCCTTCAGCATGGAGGGGAAGACGATGCAGTGGAAGACGATGTTGTCCTTGCCGATGAAGTGCACCATCTTGGTATCCGCGCTCTTCCAGTACTTCTCCCAGTCGGGCGTAAGGTCTTGGGTGGCAGAGATATAGCCTATGGGCGCGTCGAACCATACGTAGAGCACCTTGCCCTCGGCGCCCTCCACGGGAACGGGAATGCCCCAGTCGAGGTCGCGGCTGACGGCGCGGGGCTGCAGCCCCAGGTCGAGCCAGCTCTTGCACTGGCCGTAGACGTTCGATTTCCACTCCTTGTGGCCCTCCAAAATCCACTTGCGGAGGAACTCCTCATACTCGTTCAGCGGCAGATACCAGTGCTTCGTCTCGCGCTTGACGGGCACCGAACCCGACACGGCGCTGTGGGGGTTGATGAGCTCGTCGGGCGAGAGCGTCGAGCCGCACTTCTCGCACTGGTCGCCATAGGCGCGGTCGTTCTGGCAGTGGGGGCACGTGCCCACGATGTAGCGGTCGGCCAGGAAGGTCTGCGCCTCCTCGTCGTAATACTGCATCGAGGTCTTCTCGATGAACTTGCCGTCGTCGTAGAGCTTGCGGAAGAACTCCGAGGCTACGCGCGCATGGGTCTTCGATGAGGTGCGCGAGTAGATGTCGAACGACATGCCCAAGCCTTCGAACGACTTCTTGATGAGGTTGTGGTAGCGGTCGACGATTTCCTGCGGCGCGACCCCCTCCTTGCGGGCCTTGATGGTGATGGGCACGCCGTGCTCATCGCTGCCGCAGATGGAGATGACGTCGCACCCCTTCAGACGCAGATAGCGCGTGTAAATGTCGGAGGGTATGTACACTCCGGCCAGGTGCCCGATGTGTACGGGCCCGTTCGCATAGGGGAGTGCGGAGGTGACTAAATAACGTTTATACTCTTTTGCCATAGATGTTTCCGTATAGCATTTCTAATTTCTGTCAAAATTACGAAAAAAATTACAAAATGCAAGGGAAACCGCCGCAGAGAAATGAAATTCGCCCGAAAAGTCCGGAGGGGGAGGAAGAGAGTGGGAAGAAAGGCGGTGTCGTAAAAATTCAAAATGAGCTCTCCAGTACCCTGCGCGTCACCCTGAGCGGAACGAAGTGGAGCGTGAGGGTCTCATTTCCGCTGTCGAATTGTCCTTGGTGCAAACCATACGGAATAGCGTTTGTTGCCGGTCGGGGTTCTTTCGACCGTTGTTCGGCGTTCCGCCGTTTATAAGTGCCTACCCCACCCAACCTTCCCTCGGGGAGGGCTGCGACGGCATGTAGCCCCGATTCCGAACCCGTTCCGCGCTACGCCGGTTGTGGAAACTTTAAATTATTTTGGGTGGAGGGGCGTATGGCCGGAGGAAGCGAAACGAGACCTGGGGTCCATCCTAAAACCGGCGTTTACGCCGGCGGGCCGCAGCTTCGCCCCGCGAAGGCCCGC
>X127_Alpine_Marmot__coassemble_193_pt1 | contig 12786 bp, 10 predicted proteins | sample X127_Alpine_Marmot__metabat2_high_PE_013 | metagenome-assembled genome bin X127_Alpine_Marmot | reverse complement strand
GAACAAGGGTGAGAAGCACTGAACAAGGGTGAGAAGCACTGAACAAGGGTGAGAAGCACTGAACGAGGCGAGAAGCACTGAATGAGGGAGAGAAGCGGTTCATTCCGATTCCGAACCCGCTCCCTGTGCGTCCCTCTCCCTCCCCTGTGCGCCCCTCCTCCCAAAGTAATTTTGAATTGACCTCAACCGGCTCTCCCCGCCTACGTCACCCTGAGCGGAACGAAGTGGAGCGTGAGGGTCTCATTTCCGCTGTCAAACTATCCTTGGTGCAAACCATACGGAATAGCGTTTGTTGATGGTCGGCTCCCTCCGCTTTTGTGGGTAAGCGGTTAATCGACGCGGAGTAACTCGATGGTCTTGCGCAGACGGCTGCTGTCGAGGTGGGTGTAGATTTCGGTGGTGAGGATGCTCTCGTGTCCCAGGAGCTCCTGCACCTGGCGGATGGAGGCTCCGCCCTCCAGCAGGTGCGTGGCGAAGGAGTGGCGGAAGGTGTGGGGGCTGATGCGCTTGTCGATGCCGGCCCGCTCGGCGGCCTGCCGGATGATGGTGAAGACCATCACGCGGGTCAGCTGCCCGCCCCGGTTGTTCAGGAAGAGCGTGTCGGGGGTGGTCGTGCGCGCCTTCCCCTTCACCCGCTCGCGGACCTCCGCATCGCGCCGGTCGTCCAGGTAAATCTGCACGCGGTCGCGCGCCGTGCCGCTGACGGGCACCAACCGCTGCTTGTCGCCCTTGCCCACCACGCGGATATACCCTTCGCCGAAGAAGAGGTCGCCGATGCGCAGCGACACGAGCTCCGAGACGCGCAGCCCGCAGGAGTAGAGGAGCTCCAGCATGGCGCTGTCGCGCCGGCCCTTCGGCGTGGGGAGTGCCACGGCGGCAATCATGCGGTCGATTTCCTCCGTCGTCAGCACGTCGGGCAGCCGGCGGCCGCACTTGGGCGTCTCGACGAACTCGGCGGGCGAGCTCTCAATCACCTCGTCGAGCAGCAGGAAGTTGTAGAAGCTCTTGATGCCGCTCAGGATGCGGGCCTGGGATGCCGGCTCGCGGCCCAGGTCGTAGAGCCGGGCCATATACTGCTCAATCATCGGCTGTTCGACCTTCGAGGGGGTGACGTCCCACTTGCGCATGATGTAGTGGGCGAACTGTTCGATGTCGCGCATGTAGGCCTCCACCGTGTTCGCCGAGAGCCGTTTCTCCAATTTAATATAGGTGCGGTAGCGCTTGGCCATCTCCGCCCACCTTTTGCTGCTTTCCGCCATTGTCGTTCCGAAATTTTTCTCCTCATGCCGGGCTCCCCGCCCCGCTCCTGCCGAACAAATTTGCTTTGCACCCGACTTATTCGTACCTTTGCAAATGAATCGACACGGCAAAAATAGAAAATTTTAACATAATATGGATTATATCGAGCTCAATATTCCCGTTTCGGGGAGCGAACAGGCCGAGATTCTGACCGCCGAGCTGGCCGACTATCCCTTCGAGAGCTTCCTGGAGGAGGGCTCCGCGCTGAAGGCCTACATCCCCGGCGAGCGGCTGGCGGAGTGCAAGGAGGAGGTGGACCGGCTGCTGGCGCGATACGGCCTTGCGGGCAGCCGCTATATCGCCATCGAGACGCAGGACTGGAATGCCCTTTGGGAGAGCACCTTCACCCCCGTAGAGGTCGACGGCCGCGTCCGCATCCGCGCCCCCTTCCACCCCGAGGCGCCCGCCGGAGAGTTGGAGGTTGTCATCATGCCCCAAATGTCGTTCGGCACGGGACACCACGCCACCACCTGTCTGATGGTCTCCTATCTGATGGACCTGAAGCTCGACGGCCGCGAGGGGCTCGACATGGGCTGCGGCACGGGCGTATTGGCCATCGTGGCCGCCAAGCGGGGCGCCGCCCGCGTCGACGCCGTGGACATCGACGAGTGGGCCTGTGCGAACTGCCGCGAGAATATCCTGCGGAACGGCGTCGGGGAGCGCATCACGCCCCTGTCGGGCGACGTGCGCCGCATCGCGGGCCGCACCTACGACTTCCTTGCGGCCAACATCAACCGCAACATCCTCACGGGCGACCTGCCGGCCTACGCCGCCGCCCTGCGCCCGGGGGGCGACCTGCTGATGAGCGGCTTCCTGGAGGCCGACGTCCCCATCATCCGCGCGGCGGCCGAAGAGGCGGGGCTGCACTTCATCGACGTCCGGCTGCGCGGCGGATGGGCGGCCGTGCACTGCGGAAAAGAGGAACGATGAAGAGCTACAAGGGCCGGGGCATCGTCCTCCATACGCTCAAGTATGGCGACAAGTCGATGGTCGTCCATCTGCTGACCGATACGGGCGGACGCCAGAGCTTCATGGTGCAGGGCATCCGCAGCTCGAACGGCCACGGCTCGAAGGCGGCCCTCTTCCAGCCCCTCTTCGCCGTGGAGTTCGAGGGGCTGTGCTCCCCGAAGATGCAGATGCACCGCTTCCGCGAGGTGCACAGCGGCTTGGTCCTGCACAGCGTGCCCTTCGACGTCCGCAAGTCGACCATCGCCCTGTTCATGGCCGAGGTACTCTACCGGCTGGTGAAGGAGAGCGAACCCAACGACCGCCTCTTCGAATTCGTCTGGAGCTCCGTGGAGGCGCTGGACGCCATCGGCGAGGGCATCTCGAACTTCCACCTCTGGTTCCTCGCACGCCTGAGCCGCTACCTGGGCTTCGGCCCCGGCAACGAATACCGCCAGGACGACTGGTTCGACTTCCGCAACGGCGCCTTCGTCCCCGTGCGGCCCGACCACGCCCTCTGCTTCTCCCGCACCGCCGCCTACTTCTTCGGGAACTTCCTGCACTGCCCCATGACCGACCTGGCCGGCTACCGGCTCTCACGCCACGACCGGGTGGAGGTGATGGAGGCGCTGCTCGCCTACTACGGCTACCACCTCGACACCATCCACGCCGTGCAGTCCATCCGCATCCTCCGCGAAGTCTTCGACGACGACCCGCCGGTCTAAAAGACCGGTTTTAGAGCGGGTCCCGAACCTCGTCCGGATTCCGCCGGCTGTGCGCCCCCTGTTCCCCTGTACGTCATGCCGAGGAGGGCCCTTGGGCCCGACGTGGGCATCTACTTTCCGCTGTCGAACTCCCGGCGTCTTTGAGATTGACAGTGAAAATGAGACCCTCACGCCGGTCTAAAAGACCGGTTTTAGGACGGGTCCCGAACCTCGTCCGGATTCCGCCGGCTGTGCGCCCCCTCCACCCTCTGTACGTCATGCAGAGGGAGCCCGTAGGGTGACGCCGGCGTAGACGCCGGTTTTAGGACGGGTCCAGGCTTTATCCTTTCCGCTTGTAGCGCGAGGGCGAGGTGCCGGTGTGCTGCTTGAAGTACTTGCCGAAGAAGGACTGGGTGCTGAAGTTCAGGTGGTAGGCGATTTCCTGGATGCTCATGCCCGAGTACTTCAGCAGCGTCTTGGCCTCCAGGATGACCGACTCGTCAATCCAGCGGGCCGCCGTCTTGCCGCTCATCTCCTTGATGATGGAGGAAAGGTACTTCGGCGTGATATTCAGCTTCTTGGCATAGAAGCCCACGTTGCGCTCCTGCTTGTTGTACTTCTGGAGCAGGGCGGTGAACTCCTCGAAAATCACCTCGCCGCGGCCCCGGCTGTGCGAGGCGGGCTGCTCGCGCTGGTTGAGGTCGGTGATGATATAGAAGGCCGTGGTGAAGAGGGTGCGGACGATTTCGTGGCGGTAGCGCTCCTTGTCGCTGCGCAGCAGGGTCTTCATGAGCTGGAAGACCTGGCGTATCTCGTCCACGTCGCGCTGCGAGGCGTGCAGCACGGGCTCCTTGCCGAAGCGCATGTAGACCGGCAGCGAGGTCGCCAGGTCGATTTGTATCTCGTTGACGAACGACTTGGAGAAGGCGATGAGGTAGGCGGCGGCCGACTCTGTGGCCTCCAGCATGTTGGTAATGTAGTCGGGGCTGAAGACTACGATGTCGTTGGGGCGGACGGTGTATTCGTTGAGGTTGATGGAGATGCGGGCCTCGCCGCTCATCATCACCACGGCGGCGAAGCCGTCGATGGCGATGGGTTTCGGCATGATGGTCTTGCAGTTCTGGGTGTCGATGGCCGTGATGACCAGGTCGTCCGAGAGGTAGTAGACGTCCTTCATCTCCTGCTTGATGCGCGAGATGGATATTTTGTCGAGGCCGAGCCCCTTTGCAGTCGGTTTCTTTGCAGTCATAAGGTCTTGAGGGGATAAGGTTCAGCTTTCTTTCTGACACAGCACGCGCAGCTCGCCGGCCAGGCATTCGATGTGGAGCGGGAACTCGGCGCCCCTCTGTCCGTCGATGTCGGTGGGTTCGTTGAGCGTCGACTCGATGTCGAGGCAGCGGGCCCGGAGCCGGTGGACGACGCGCGGGTTTCCGCCCAGCAGATACTGCCCCATCGCCCAGGTCGAGAAGAGGAAGTTCCGCTTTTCGAGCATCAGAATATCGAACTCCCCGTCGCGGATACTCGAGCGGCGGGCCAGGTGGAAGCCGCCGGCGGTCTCGCCGTTGAAGACCAGGACCATGAGCGAGTTCAGGTCGAAGGTCCGGCCGTCGGCCCGCACCCGCAGGGGGATGGCGTGCATGGAGCGGAACTCCTTCACGCCCTCGATGAGGTAGGCCAGCTTGCCTATCCGGTGTTTGCGCTCGTCGGGCGTGCGCTGCGAGGTGGTGGTGAAGATTCCGAAACTGAAGATATTGACGAAGTAGAGGTCGTTCACGCAGCCGCAGTCGACCCGCACCTCGCTGCCCGTGGCAATCTGGCGCGCGGCCGTCAGCACGTCGCGCGACATGCCGAGCGCCCCGGCGAAGTCGTTGGCCGTGCCGGAGGGTATGACGCCCAGCAGCAGGTCGAGGCCGGCCTGTTTCATCCGGTTGACCACGAAGTTCACCGTGCCGTCGCCGCCCGCCACCACGACCAGGTCCAAGTCGGCGTATCGGTCGAACGGGTTGAGCGAGAAGTCTATCGCGCAGGGCGTGACGGCATAGCCGTTGCTGCGGAAGATGGCGACGATGGCTTCCACGTTCCGCTCGATGCGCCCCTTTCCGGACTGGGGGTTATAGAGAAAAATCGCCTTTTTCACGGGAGGAAGGGTTAGAGGGTCATTCTATCAGCATCGACTGCATGGCGGGCGAGACGTGGATTTCGAACTCTTCGCCGCCCGTCTCGGGAGCCAGGATGAAGAGGACCTTCGCCTCGGGCTGCGAGGCGGCCATCTTTAGGGCGTCGTCGGCGCCGAGAGCCATGTACATCGTTCCCAAGGCATCGGCCCGGGCGCAGTCGTCGGCAACCACCGTGACGGAGAGCAATCGCGAGACGACGCTCCGCCCGGTGCGGGGGTCGAGGGTGTGGGCCACCTTGCGGCCCTGCTCGTCGAGGAAGAAGCGGCGGTAGTTTCCCGACGTGGCCAAGGCTCCTTCGTTGAGGGCTATGCGCACCTCGGAGGTCGTGCCGTAGAGCACGCCGTCCTCGGGACGCTCGACGCCTATGCGCCAGGGGCCGCCGAGGCTGTTCACTCCCCGGCAGCGCACCTCGCCGCCGAGGGCGACCACGTAGTTCTCGGCCCCGTGCCGCTCCAGGAGCTCGGCTACGAGGTCGACCGTATAGCCCTTGGCTATGGAGTTGAAGTCGAGCTGCAGGCGCGCATCCTCCTTGCGGAGGCGCCCGTCGACGATTCGGACCTTTTCGTAGCCCACGAATTCGAGCAGCGAGTCCAGGTTGGGTTCGCTGACGCGCTCCCGGCCGGCGAAACCCCACGCCTCGACTAACGGCTTGACGGTCACGTCGTAGCGGCCGCCGCTCCGGAGGCTGATTTCGCGGGCCAGCTCCAAGTTGCGGGTGATATGGCGGTCCACCGAGTCGGTCTCGTTGCGGTTCAGGCGGCTTAAGAGCGAGCTGTCGTCGAAAATCGACATGGAGGCCTTCATCTCCCGGTCGAGGAGCATGATTTCGCGATAGAGCTCGCCCGCGCTGACCCCCTTCGCATCGGCCGACACGTGGAGCACGGTGCCCAGCATGGCGCCGTCCACGGCGAGGTAGTCCCTCTCCTTGCCGCAGCCGAAGAAAATCAGCGCACAAAGCGCCGCGAGCAGAGAAAATCGCAATTTCATGGCGCAAATTTAACCTTTTTGACACAAGTTTTCAAAAAAAGAGCCGTAAATCGCGAATTATTTATGGCGGGCGGTGCGCAATTTGTGAATTTTTATGTACCTTTGCGCCACGCTCTGGCGTCATTCGGTAAGGAGAATACGTCGTAGAGTGGAACTTGAAAAATTTTAAGAAAATGGGTTATTTAACCGCAGAGAAAAAGCAAGAGCTTTTCGGCCAGTACGGCAAGTCTAACACCGACACGGGTTCCCCCGAGAGCCAAATCGCGTTGTTTTCGTACCGTATCAACCACCTTACGAACCACTTGAAGAACAACAAGCACGACTTCGGCACCCAGCGCGCCCTGCTGCGCCTGGTAGGTAAGCGCCGTCAGCTGCTGGAGTATCTGAAAGAGGTGGACATCGAGCGCTATCGTGAGATTGTCAAGAAGCTGAACCTCCGCAAGTAAGAGGGTCGGGTGAATAAATGGGGCCTCCGTTTCGGGGCCCCATTTTCAAAAAGACGGACGCGGAGCCCCACCCTGCCCCGCATTTCGACGAAAGAAAAACACATTTGGAAGATAGATTTATGGAAGAAAAGAAACTGTACAATGCCGTTCGCAAGTACATCACGCTGGCCGATGGCCGCGAGATTATGATTGAGACCGGCAAGCTGGCCAAACAGGCCGACGGCGCAGTGGTAGTGAAGATGGGCGGCACCATGCTGCTCGCTACTGTCGTCGCCGCCAAGGATGCAAAACCCGACACCGATTTTATGCCTCTCCAGGTGGAGTACAAGGAGAAGTACGCCGCCGCAGGCCGCTACCCCGGAGGCTTCATGAAGCGCGAAGGCAAGGCGAATGACAGCGAGGTACTGGTTGCCCGCCTCATCGACCGCGCCCTGCGCCCCCTGTTCCCCGCCGACTACCACGCCGAGGTTTACGTGACCGTGAACCTGATTTCGGCCGAAAGGGATATACAGCCCGACGCCCTGGCCGGCCTGGCCGCCTCGGCAGCCCTGGCCGTATCGGACATCCCCTTCGGAGGCCCCATCTCGGAGGTGCGCGTGGCCCGCATCGACGGCCGCTACGTCATCAACCCCAACTTCTCGCAGATGGACAAGGTCGACCTGGACATCATGGTCGCCGGAACCATCGACAATATCCTGATGGTCGAGGGCGAGATGAAGGAGGTGTCCGAGGAGGTGATGCTCGGCGCCATCAAGTTCGCCCACGAGGAAATCAAGAAGCACTGCGCCGTGCAGATGGAGCTCTCGAAGGAGCTGGGCAAGGACATCAAGCGCGTCTACTGCCACGAGGTGAACGACGAGGAGCTGCGTCAGCAAATCATCACGGAGCTCTACGACAAGGCCTATGCCATTGCCACCAGCGGCACGATGAAGCATGAGCGCGAGGATATGTTCAACGCCCTGGAGGCCGAGTTCGCCGCCCGCTTTACGGAGGAGGAACTGGTCGAGAAGGCGCCGCTCATCCACAAATATTTCCACGACGATGTACTGAAGAAGGCCATGCGCAACATGATTCTCGACGAGGGAAGACGTCTGGACGGCCGCCGCACGGACGAGATTCGCCCCATCTGGTGCGAGACCGACTACCTGCCCTGCGCCCACGGCTCGGCCATCTTCACCCGCGGCGAAACGCAGTCGCTGGCCACCGTAACCCTCGGCACCAAGCTCGACGAGAAGGTCAAGGACGAGGTATTGGTACAGGGCAGCGAGCAGTTCGTGCTGCACTACAACTTCCCGCCCTTCTCGACCGGCGAGGCCAAGGCCTCCCGGGGATTGAGCCGCCGCGAAATAGGCCACGGCCACCTGGCATGGCGCGCCCTGAAGCCCATGGTTCCCGTAGGCGAGGAGAACCCCTATGCCGTGCGCGTGGTGTCGGACATCCTCGAGTCGAACGGCTCGTCGTCGATGGCGACAGTCTGCGCCGGCACGCTGGCCCTGATGGATGCCGGCGTGAAGCTCAAGAAGCCCGTATCGGGTATTGCCATGGGTCTGATTTCCGACTCGGCGACGGGTCGCTGGGCCGTGCTGAGCGACATCCTCGGCGATGAGGACCACCTCGGCGACATGGACTTCAAGGTCACGGGAACCCGCGACGGCATCACCGCGACGCAGATGGACATCAAGGTCGACGGCCTGAGCTATGAGGTGCTGGCCAAGGCTTTGGAGCAGGCCCGCGTAGGTCGTCTCTACATCCTCGACAAGCTCACCGAGTGCATTGCCGAGCCCCGCGCCGAGTACAAGCCCTTCGTTCCGCGTTTGGTACAAATCACCATTCCGCAGGATTGCATCGGCGCCGTCATCGGCCCGGGCGGAAAGGTTATTCAGGATATTCAGAAGACCACCGGCACGACCATCACCATCACCGAGGATGACAGCAAAGGTTACGTCGACATCTTCGGCGAGAACAAGGAGGCTATCGACGGCGCTCTGCAGCGCATCAAGGCCATTGTGGCCCAGCCCGAAATCGGAGAGACCTACAAGGGCAAGATTCGCTCCATCGTCTCGTTCGGCGCCTTTGTGGAGATTCTGCCCGGCAAGGATGCTCTGCTGCACATCTCCGAAATCGACTACAAGCGTTTCGAGACCATGGAGGAGACCGGCCTGAAGGAGGGCGACGAAATCGAGGTGAAGCTCATCGGCGTCGACCCCAAGACCGGCAAGCTGAAGCTCTCGCGCAAGGTATTGCTGCCCAAACCCGAAGGGTGGGTTGAGCGTGAGCGTCGTCCTCGCGGCGACCATGGCGAGCGTCGCCGCGAGGGGCGCAATGACCGCAAGGAATAGTTTGAAAAAGCGAGGAATCGCGGAATAATTGCACGGCGGGGCGGATTTTTCCGCCTCGCTGCGCATTTAATTCAAATTATATTGTTATATTTGCATCGTCCCTCAATTCGTGTCTGGGGCAATCCCGGGGGGCCGAAGAAAGGAGGCTTGCCGGGGGGGGGTGCGAAGGTCCGAAGGAGGCTCGGCTGGAAGTGCGGAGGTCCGAAGGAAGCTCGGCTGGAAGTGCGGAGGTCCGAAGGAGGCTCGGCTGGAAGTGCGGAGGTCCGAAGGAAGCTTGGCTGGAAGTGCGGAGGTCCAAAGGAAGCTCGGCTGGAAGTGCGGAGGTCCGAAGGAAGGTAGCTTGAATGGAAGCGCAGTGAACCCGGAGGAAGGAGGCTTGCGGAGTAGGCTGGCAATGAAAATGGGCGGTTTGCGAAGCGGGCAGTGGAGGCAGGGACGATATAAAAATAAGAGCATACAGAACAATTTAAACACTATTAAAACCAAATTCGTTATGAAAAACTTACTGAAATCAGGCCTTGTGCTTGTAGCTGCAGCTCTGGTATTTTCCAGCTGCAACTGTTTCAAGAAGATGGCGAAGAACCGCGATGAGATTCAGCTCGCCTGCAATCCGCAGGTGTTGGAGCTCAACAACGGCAAGGTAGCCGCTGACGTCAGCGTTACCATTCCCGCCAAATACTTCAATGCCAAGGCTGTAGCCAAGGTTACTCCCGTGATGGTATTCGAGGGCGGCGAAGTGGCCGGCACCCCCAAGTTCTATCAGGGCGAGAAGGTGAACGAGAACTACACCGTAGTTGCCAAGAACGAGTCGGGCGTCTACACCCAGCACGTAGAGTTCCCCTATGACGAGCGCATGAAGCAGAGCGAGCTCCAGCTGCGCATCGAGATTCAGTGCCCGAAGGGCGGCTGCAAGGAGCTGACGCTCATCAACGCCAACACGGGTGCCCTGCCCACCGACGAGGAGAAGGCCGTTTTGGCCTCCGACAGCGCCGAGGGTCTGGCTCTGCGCAAGGCATTCGGCCTGACGGTGGCTTACGGCGTGAACACGCTCCAGAGCGACCTGAAGTATGCCTCCTACATGACCCCCATGGCCAACAACTACAAGAAGGTGACCACCGTAGTTACCGACTACGACATCGTTTACCGCATCAACGACTCGCGCGTCTCGAAGGATGCTGTCAGCGGCATGGATGCCTTCGTGGAGAACGTTGAGGCCCAGCTCGGCAACGAGCGCGCCACCCAGCACCTCTCGGTGAAGGGTTACGCTTCGCCCGATGGTCCCGAGAACTTCAACGACAAGCTGTCGAAGGCCCGCTCGGAGTCGGGTAAGGCTGCGCTGGCCAAGCTGCTCAAGGACTCGGGTCTGGAGGTTGACGCCGCTGCCTACGGCGAGGACTGGGACGGCCTGAAGGAGCTGGTCGAGAACTCGAACATCCAGGACAAGAACCTCATTCTCCAGGTGCTGCAGCTCTACAGCTCGTCGGCACAGCGCGAGAGCGAGCTGAAGAACATGGCTTCCGTATTCGATGAGCTGAAGACCGACGTGCTGCCCAAGCTGCGCCGCTCGCAGGTTATCAACAGCACCGACGTCATGGGCAAGACCGACGCGGAGATTCTCGAGCTGGTGAATGCCAAGAAGTACGGCGAGCTCTCTAACGAGGAGTTGCTCTATGCTGCCGAGTCGCTGGTAGGTGCCGGCGCACAGCGCATCGACCTGCTGGCATACACCGCCAAGCAGTACAATGACGTTCGCGCCTACAACAACCTGGGTGTCGCTTTGGCCGAGGTCGGCGAAGAGGCTGCCGCACTGAAGGTCTTCGAGCAGGCCGCCAAGATGGAGTCGACCAACCAGGACATCCGCAACAACTTGGTTCTGGCTAACCTGGACAACGGCGACGCCAACGAGGCTTCCCGCTACCTCCAGGCTGCCAACAGCCAGATTAAGGCTTTGGCCGCTGCCGCACAGGGCAACTACACCGAGGCTGCCCGCAACCTCTCGGGTATAGACGCCGCTATCGCCTACACGATGAACCGCGACTACACCGCCGCCAAGAATGCTATCGCCAAGGACGCTTCGGCCGATGCCGACTATCTGCGTGCCGTGATTGCACAGAAAGAGGGCGATTTGGCTACCGCCAAGGCTCAGCTGAAGAGTGCCGTTGCCAAGAACCCCGCACTGGCCAAGAAAGCCGCTATGGACGTAAACCTGAAGGGTGTTCTGGAGTAATCCGCAACCTCCCTTCCACCCAGGGGCCGGTTTTTGGAACCGGCCCTTTTTTTGTGCCCGGAGAGGGCGAATTTTGCTGGTGCTCCGCCCCGTACCCCATCTGAAGAGCAAGGGGGCGCACACCCGGCTCTCGACCCAAGTCCGCGCTACGCCGGTCAAGGTCAATTCAGGCCTAATTGTAAAAACGGATGATGAAAACGGATTCAGTCGAAAATTAGTGGGGATTTCTCCCATGTTATGCAGTTATTACAAAGTTTTGCCGTAGCTTTGTGTTTGAATAGCCATAATTTCAAAATCATAAGATATGAAAACAAAGTGTGCTCTCCTTGCCTCAATCATGGCATGTATTTTATCGGCTTCGGCAGAAATTCCCGAAAAGGCGATACCTTTTATTCTGGATTCTCATATATATATTCAGGGAATGGTGGCGGACACAATCCCTGTATCGTTAATATATGACACAGGCGCAGACAGATTATATATGGATAAGGATTATATGGACTTGTCCGCATTCGGCAAACTTCCTTACAGAAAGGGCAAAGCCCAAATGAGAGGTGCAGGCAACGGCGGATTGCAGACCGTTACCATAATAATTGATACTGTTCCGCTAAAAATGGGTGATGTCGTTTACAAAGAGCGTATCACTCCGATTATAAATCTGCGTGAGATATTAGGGCGGCATGCTGACGGAATGGTTGGCAATAACGCCGTGTTTGACAGGCCCTTGCTGATTAACTATACAGATGGGTATCTGCTTCCGTGTGACAGTATTACAGCCCCGATGCTTGAAGGATACACAAAACTCCCCGCTCGCTTTAACGACAATAGAATAGATATTGAATGTGAGTTGAAAATCGACTCTGTTCAAAGTGTCAGAGGAGCTTTCCGACTTGATTTGGGTTGCGGCAGTACAATAATACTCACTAATGCAGCAAGAAAAGGCCTTGATTTGACAGGAAAACCGCAAGCGAAACGTTATTATTCAAATATGGGCTTGGCGGCGATGGCGCCGAAGTCAATTTTAGGGCGGATTCGTTTAAGTTTCTTGACGAACTGTATAATGTAGTGGTGTCAGCATCCTACAATACCGAAGGGGCATTATCGGACAGGGCATATCTTGGCATAATAGGCAATGATATTTTATGTCATTATGATTTGATAATCGATGCTCCCAATAACACTCTTTATGCCCGCAGGAACAGCAATGCCGATAATTCTTATCAAAAAAGCTCCAAGATACACATGGGGTATCTTGATAGGACCGATATTGCTGACGGGTGGATTGTGAGCAGTATGTATGATGGTGGTATCGCTCAACAAGCAGGATTTGAGATAGATGACATAATATTATCTGTAAACGGAAGACCTGTTAAAGAAATACCATGGGAGGAACAGCGTAAGGGGCTCGACTTAACCGGTCGAACCACATGCGAAGTCAAGAAGAAGAATGGAGAAACGGTTGTCTATATCCTTGATATAGACAAAGAAATCTTATAGCGACGGCGCGGGGCGAGGCTGCGGCCCGCCGGCCTTGAAAAGGCCGCAGGCGTAAACGCCTGTTTTAGGATGAGGTCCGGGACGCGTCCTAAAACCGGCGTCTACGCCGGCGTCACCCTGAGGAGGTTCCGTTAGGAACCGACGTGAGGGTCTCACTTCCGCCGT
>X127_Alpine_Marmot__coassemble_190_pt1 | contig 12867 bp, 10 predicted proteins | sample X127_Alpine_Marmot__metabat2_high_PE_013 | metagenome-assembled genome bin X127_Alpine_Marmot | reverse complement strand
GGGCAAAAACCCCTTCAACCCCGCATTGGTGTGCCGTGTGTTCCTGCTCATCGCCTACCCCGTGCAGATGACCTCATTCCCCGCCGTTGCCGGCAGCTGGACCGACGCCTTCTCGGGCGCTACGCCGCTGGCAGCCGTCAAGGAGGCCATGAAGACCGGCGACAACGGCCTGACCCGGGTGCCGGAGACCCTGGCAAGCCTCGACCTGGGGCAGATGTTCGGCGGCCAGATACCCGGTTCGTTGGGTGAGGTGGCCGCGCTGGCCCTGCTGGCGGGCTTCGTCTACCTGCTGTGGCGCCGGGTGATTACCTGGCATATCCCCGTTGCCGTGCTGGGCACGATGGCCGTGTTCGCCTTCCTCGTGGCTGCCGGACGTCCGGATATGACGGGCGCCGCACTCTACGAGTTCCCGCTCTTCCATCTGCTGGCCGGCGGTGCCATCCTGGGCGCCGTCTATATGGCTACGGACTACGCCACGTCGCCCATGACCCCGAAGGGGATGATTATCTACGGCGTGGGAATCGGCGTGATTACGATGCTTATCCGTCTGTGGGGCTCCTACCCCGAGGGTATGTCGTTCGCCATCCTGCTGATGAACTCCGTAACCCCGCTCTTGAACAAGTATATCAAACCCAAACGCTTCGGCTTGAAAAAATAGGAGGATTTAGAGTATGAAAAGTACACTTGTGAATATGGTGGTCGTCCTCTTCTGCATCACGCTCGTCGCTTCGGCGGGTGTGGGCAGCATCTACCAGGTGACCAAGGAGCCGATTGAAAAGACCCTGGCCGACGCCGAGGCCAATGCCGTGAAGGACGTGCTCAACGGAATCGATTTCGAGCAGGTCTCGCCGGCCGATACGACCTATAAGCAGCTTGCCATCTACCGTGCCCTGAAGGGCGGCGAGGTGGTGGCTTACGCCGTGAAGTCGACCAACCTCACCCGGGACGGCTTCAACGGCAAGTTTACCCTGATGGTAGGCTATACGCTGGACGGCACGGTGAACAACGTGGCCGTCGTCGAGCAGAACGAGACCCCGGGCCTGGGGTCCAACATGTGCAAGGCGGACAACCCGCTCTACCGGGGCGTCGTAGGCCAAAATACCGGCGAGCAGCTCGCTGCCGGGAAGCTGGCTGTGACGAAGGACGGCGGCGAGGTCGATGCGCTGACTGCCGCGACCATCTCGTCGCGCGCCTATCTGAATGCCGTCGAGGTGGCCTATGCCGCCTTCTCGCTGGCCCGGAAAGCCGATTTCCCCGCTGCTGCGGAGCCGGCTGCCGAAGAAGTTGTCGAACAAGCAGAGCCTGAGGCTCAGGAAGGAGTAACCAATGAATAAGCTGCAACTGATTCTGAAGGGAATCATCAAGGAGAACCCGACGTTCGTGCTCGTGCTCGGCATGTGCCCCACGCTGGGTACGACCTCCTCGGCCGCCAACGGTATGGGTATGGGCGTGGCCACGATGGCGGTGCTCATCATGTCGAACTTCGTGATTTCGTTAGTCAAGAACCTGATACCCGACAAGGTGCGCATTCCCGCCTTCATCGTCATCATCGCGTCCTTCGTGACCATTATCCAGATGCTCATGCAGGCCTATGTTCCGGCACTCTATGCCTCGTTAGGCGTCTTCATCCCGCTGATTGTGGTGAACTGCATCATCCTCGGCCGCGCCGAGGCCTTCGCCTCGAAGAACGGAGCCTTCGACTCCATCCTGGACGGTGTGGGCATCGGCTTGGGCTTCACCTGCTCGCTGACTGTCATCGGCGCCGTGCGCGAGCTGCTGGGCAGCGGCGAGCTGTTCGGCCACTCGTTCCACCTGACCTATATGGAGGGGGCGAGCGAGTTGAGCTATATGCCTCTGATTTTCATCTTAGCTCCGGGTGCATTCTTCGTGCTGGGTTACCTGATGGTTCTGTTTAACAAATATCTCAAGAAGTAGTTATGGAAGAAATATTGCTTTCGGGTAATTACGCAGGTGCCCCCGTCACCTATTTTGCCATCATCATCGGCGCCATCTTCGTCAACAACGTCGTTCTGGCCCAGTTCCTCGGCATCTGCCCCTTCCTCGGCGTTTCGTCGAAGGTGGAGACCTCGCTGGGCATGAGCGCCGCCGTGACCTTCGTCATGGCCCTCACGGCCGTTGTCGCCTGGTCCATCCAGGAGTTCATCCTCGCCCGCTTCGGCATCGAGTACATGCAGACCATCGTCTTCATCCTCGTAATTGCCGCCCTGGTGCAGATGGTCGAAATCATCCTGAAGAAGGTCTCCCCGTCGCTCTACCAGGCGCTGGGTATCTTCCTGCCGCTGATTACCACCAACTGCGCCGTGCTGGGTGTGGCGATTCTGATGGTCCAGAAGGACTTCACGCTGCTCCAGAGCGTGGCCTACTCGGTATCTACGGCCCTCGGCTTCGGCCTGGCCCTCGTTCTCTTCGCCGGCATCCGCGAGCGTCTCGACTTCGAGGACGTTCCCGCCGCCCTGAAGGGCACCCCTATCGCCCTGATTACCGCCGGCATCTTGGCCATGGCATTCATGGGCTTCTCGGGCCTGGTCTAACCGCCCCCGATATTCCGCTATGAGGTCGAGCCGTCCCGCCAGGGGCGGCTCGATTGTTTTTTAGGGAGGGGGAGATGGGGGGCGGAGAGAGAAAAGTGGTAGAGGAAAGTGGTAGAGGAAAGTGGTAGAGGAAAGTGGTAGAGGAAAGTGGTAGAGGAAAGGAGCAGGGTAGGACCCCGGCGACCTGGCGGCGGGCGGGAGCATATCGCCCTTACGGCCGGATTTTGCGGGTGGGTCGAAAAGATTTAATGGAAAAAGAGGGTCGTTCGTGATGAACTTTCGGGTCTCCGTTGAAAAGATTTTCTTTTTGTTGCGAGTGTCTCTATTTTTGCGATAGTGAAACAGACTATAGACACGTATATATATGAATTCGTACATCCGCTTGTTCCGCCTCGTTATTTTCCCGGGTCTTCTTGCTCTCGGCCTTGCGGGCTGCTCACAGAGCAGCCTCGTCGAGCCCGCACCCCGGCCTGCAGAGAGCGGGACGGAGGAGCCGGTCGCCGTGCGCGTGGGGGCATACATGGGAACCTCCCGCACCGAAATCGACGAGAACGGCACCGACACCCGGTGGAGCCCCGGCGACCGCATAGCCCTCTGGGCCCTGCCGGAGGGCGGGGGCAGCAACGTCCTCGAGGCGGTGCCCTTCACCCTGTGGCACTTCGATACGGAGTACCCCACGGCGTGGTTCACCGCCAATATCAGCTCTATGGCCGAGGGGAGATATACCTACTATGCCTCCTACCCCGTGCCCGAGGCCGTCAGCGGCTATGTCGCCGAGTATGAGCTGCCCGCCGTGCAGAACGGAACGAAGGACTTGAGCCATGGCGTCATGGTCGCCCGCCCCGCCGTCGGCGAGGCCCTCGCGCCGACAGGCACGCTGCACTTGAACTTCGTGCATAAGCTCCACGTGCTGAAAATCACCGTTCCCGTGGACAAGAACCTGCTCGGCGAGCCGATAACCCGCTTGGATGTCGACTTCTCGCAACCCGTTGTGGGCCGTCTGTTCGTCGACGTGAGCGACGCCGGAGCCGCGGTCGCCCTCGACGACAATGGTGCGAGCTCGGTGCTGAGGCTCGAGTTCCCCGAGCCCGTGAATGCGGGCAGCACCGTCTACGCCGTTATCGCCCCCACCGACCTTACGGGCCAGACCATCTCTTTCAAGGCCTATTCCGGACGTCTCAAGTCCCAGACGATTACGACTATGGGCAAGGACTTCGCCGCGGGCCATACGACCCCCATCCGGCTGACTGTCCCGCCGCTCATTCCGACCCGGCTCTACTTCACCATCGGCACGAACCACTTGGGCGAGGCGCCGGAGAGCTTCACGGTGCGGTTTACCGACGGCACTTCCTTCCCCGGCGGCGAGAGCGAGGTGAAATTCATGGCCGCCGATGCCGATGCCTCGGGACGCTACGAATATGTCTATATGGGCAATTTCGATACCGACTACTCGGGTAAGGAGTTTGAAGTTACCTTCGAGTCGGCCCATGCCATCGTGCGCAAGACCTTCACGATGCCCGCCGTCGAATGTTCCGCTGACACGACCGTCGCACCGTTGGAGGTCCCCTACCTCTTGTTTGAAAATTTCGATGCCCTGACCGGAGAGCCGAGCGATAACGACGATAGAGGTCTGATGAACTATGATGCTACCGATTTGGGAGGTAATGGAGTCCCCGGTTGGTCTATCTCGAGAGCAGCCGGTTCCGCGGGGAAATGCCTTTGTCTGCGTCATTATGAAACGTTCAGGTTGAATAAATATGTTGCGCGAATCAATAGTTGCGCCCTGTCTGCTTTGAAACCGGGAAGTACCGTTAGAATCCACGTTTCATTCAATGCTGCGGCTGCGAAGGACCACGATATAAATTGCCATGTGGGAGTTTTCGATGCTTCGGGAAAAGCCAATCCCGGAACGGGTGAGGAGATAAGCAATCCGCAGACGATTAGGATACCCCAGAATGAAACGTACGGTTCTTATGGGGGCATGTCGGAGAGCGCTCCGTATTTCGAGTATTACATGAATGGCGTGACGAATACGACAGCCCTTGCCTGGCGAACGATTAGTTGTGAGAATGGAGGGGGTGGGTTTATCTACTATGATTCGTTTATCGACAACATCCGCGTCTCCATTGCGCAGTAAATAAACGGAAATGAACAAATTAAGAATAAACTACAAGTATAACATGAAAAAGAATTGTTTGAACATCTGTCTGCTGGCGCTGTTGGCGTTGGGCGGATGCCAGTCGGAGCGGACCGAATTCCCCTCGCAGGGCGAATACGGCTATCTCGCTCTCGACTGCCAGACTTCGGCCGAGGTGGAGACCCGTGCGGCAGCTGCCGTGACGGCTCCTGCCGTAGGCGACCTCACGATGACCATCCAGGGCAAGGGGGACCAGGCCGATTACACCTGGACGGGTAAGGTCTCTGCGTTCGACACGAACGAGAACCCGTTGCAGAAGGGCGACTACACCGTCACCGCAACCTGGGGCGACATGACCCAGGAGGGTCCCGCCCTGCCCTGCTTCGAGGGCTCCAAGGACTTCACCATCCTTCCCCAGAAGGTGTCGGAGGTGGCGCTTACGGTCCAAATCTGCAACTCGATGGTGCAGGTCGCCTGTACCGAGGCCTTCAAGAGCTACTTCCACGATGCCCGGTTCACCCTCACCACGGCTGCGGGCAACTCCTTCGAGATGACGCCCGAGGAGACGGCTCTCGAAGCGAACCAGGTTTCGGAGCACGCCGTGTTCGTCGCTCCGGGCACCTTCACGCTGAAGGGCACGGCCCTGAAGCAGACGGACAAGGAAATCACCTTCGCAAAGGAACTCACGGCTGCAGCCCGGACGTGCCACACCGTCAAATTCGATGTCAATGCCGGCACGGCTACCGTTACGATTACGTTTGACGACACGGTGATTGCCGAGGAGCCGATTGACGTAGAGCTCAACCCCGAGGCATAAATTCAGGAAAATAAACAGTACGCGATATGAAAAAATTGATTCAATCCGCATTTGCGCTGTTCGTGGCCTCGGTGGCCATGACAGCCTGTGTCAGCGACGGGGTCGAATTCGACCAGCCGAAGGCCCCGGAGGGCGAGGCTACGGGCTTCGTCTCCTTCGGCGAGGAGGGCATCACGGTCGTCACCGACTCGGAAATCGTCCGCGCCGCCGCGCCCGACGTGAACACCTTCACCTGCACCATCCTCACGAACGGTGGCGAGGAGGTGCAGAGCTTCACCTACGGCGACCGCCCCACCAGCCCCATCGAGCTGAAGACGGGCTCCTATACCTTGAAGGTCACCTCTGCCTCCACCATTCCCGACGCGGAGTGGGAGACGCCCGTCTACGGCGCCGAGGTCCCCTTCACCATCACGAAAGACGCAACGACGACCCTGGAGCCTGTCAAGTGCAAGCTCTCCAACATCAAAGTCACGGTAGAGTATGCCGCCGATTTGGCCGCTGTGCTCCAGAATGGCTCGCAGACCGTTGTCTCGCTGGGCAGCGCTGCGAAGACCTTCGGCTATGCGGACGGCAATGCGGAGGCGCGCGCCGCCTACTTCAAGGCTGCGGCGGCTTCGAACACCCTGCAGGTGGATATGTCTATCGTGGTGGCCGACAAGTTATCGAAGATGACGCACAACATCAACGGCGTGAAGCCCGGGCAGTGGCGCAAGCTCACGATTAGCATGCCGCACGCGACCGAGGGCAACGCAACCTTCATAATCACCATCGAGACCCTGACGGCCGACGAGGAAATCGTTGTCGACGTGGCCGAGGTTACCGCCCTTTCCGAGGAGGTTATCCCCGACGACCCCGTTGTCGACCCGCTGGCTCCCACCGTCACCTGGGCCGGTCACGACCTGAAGGAGACCACGCAGCTTATCGCCGCCATGTTCAACGAGGACGGCGAGTGCACCCTGCCCTCCAACATCGTCGTCGCCACGAAGGAGGGTGCGACCATCCAGTCGCTCGCCGTGGAAATCAGCTCGACGAGCAGCAGCCTCATCGACGAGCTCGCCGGCATGAACGTCACTACGAGCTTCGACCTGTGCGAGGTAACCGCCGCATCCAACCGAAAGCTCAACATAGGACTGAAGTCGCTGGGCTTCCTCACCGGTGCCGACGTGAAGGGCCAGGCGACCGTAACGTTCGATTTGCGTGCGGCAATGCCTACCCTGTACGCCAACAACGGCACTCACGAATTCAAGTTCACCATCACCGACCACCTGGGCCACACGGGCGATGCCGTGCTCTCGATTTTGGTCGACAAGAACCACGAGGACGGCGTGTTCGGTCCGGTCATCGAATGGGTGGGCAACGATATTTCGGTTCCCCATGTAGTTACGGAGGGCTTGGAGGTAAAAATTAAGGTTTCCACCAACGGCGTAGGAATCAGCGGATTTACGGTCGACATCGTTTCGGACGTGCTGACCGCGGAGGCTTTGGGCGACCTGCTGCCCACGCATCTCGATTTGGTGAACCCCGGTGAATTCGGGGACAAGCTGGTCGGTCTGGGCTTCCCTGTGAAAGAGGCCGTAACCAATGCCGAAAATGGTGAATTGAATTTCGATATTACCGATTTCATGCCGGCGTTGATAGGTGTGGCGAATGGCGAAAAATGCTATGCCAACTTCGTAATGAATGTAACGGACAACAACGGAGTAACTACGGAGGCAACGCTCCAACTGCTTATTAACCAATAAAAACGGAAACGACGATGAAAAAGATATTCGTATATTCATTCGCTGCACTCTCCCTGCTCTTCGCCTCGTGTGCGAAGAGCGAGGTGGAGCTCCCCGCAGCGGCAGAGGGCGAAGGCAGCGTGTCGCTCCGTATTCTGGCCGATACGCGGGCCGAGGAGGGAGCCTACGATGCGTTTGACTACTACACCATCCGCATCTACAACGCGGAGGGCGGCCTTATCCGCAAATATGCTCCGGTATTCCCCATGCCCGAAACCCTTTCTCTGCTGGCCGGCAGCTACTCGATTGACATCGAGGCCGGCGACATGAGCAAGGCGACCTTTACCAACAAGAGCTATCACGGCACGCAGGACTTCGCCGTGATGGCCGGACAGAAGACCGCCGTAACGGTAAGCTGCAAGCTGCTGAATGCACAGGTCAGCGTGGAGTACGGCGAGACCCTGACGGCGTTCGAGGCCGGCTACTCCACGACGGTAGCCATGGGCGAGGACGAGTTAGTCTACAACGAGACCAAGACGGGTTACTTCCTGCCCGAAACAGCGGGCAGCGAGGTGACCTGGACCTTTGCGGGCGTTCATCCCGAGAAGGGGAAAATCACCAAGAGCGGCACGCTTACGGTGAAGCCCGGGTACCACTACACCCTGCGCCTGAACTACTCGGAGGATGCGAAGGGCTTACTCTCCTTCACGTTGGAGGTGGAGGAGCCTACAGCCGAGAACGGCGGCGACCAAATCATCTTCAGCCCCGAGCCCATCATCAAGGGCGACGGCTTCGACATGAGTACGCCCCAGAAGTTCTACAACACGACCAAGACGATTCTCCTGACCTCGCCCAACGACCTGACGGCGCTCACGTTGGAGATGGAGGGCCAAACTTACGACCTGGCCGGAACCTCCTTGCCCAACGGAATCGCGGTGACGAAGACGGACAACCTGAACTGGACCGTAGCCATCTCGGACGCCTTCTTCTCGTCCCTTCCCGGCGGCGACCACAAGCTGCTCTTTACGGCTACCGACGTCGAGGGCGGAACGGGCAAGGCCGAGGCCACTTTCACGACGCAGGGCATTGTTCCCGTAACGGCCGGCGACTACGACCTGTGGCTCAATACGGCCTCTATTCGGGTGAAGGTCCTCGACCCGGCGATAAGTTCCGTAGGGGTGAAGTACCGCAAGGCCGGAGGCGAGTGGACGACCCTCCCCGCCACGAGGACCGATGACGAGACCTTTACCGCCACGGTGGCGCCGGAGTGGACCGAGGATACGAGCTTGGGCGGCGAGAAGATTTACCGGCCGAACCCTGCGACCGGAATATTCGCCAACGCCTCTTATGAGGCCAAGGCCGTGATTGGCGGAACGGAGAAGGAGACCGTAGCGGCATTCACTACCGCGGTGGACCAGCCGATTCCCTATGGCGATATGGAAGACGGCTCGCTCAGCTGCTTCGGAAGCGATAACATGACGAATACTTTCTGGGGCAGCGGAAACAATTCCTTTACCTCCTCGCTCTGCAAACAGGTGACTTTTAGCGGCATGGGAGGAGCGTATTGCGCCAAAATGACGGCGACGAGTGCTTTGAATCTGCTTGCTGCAGGCAACCTCTTTACGGGTACCTTTTACAAGCCCTCTACACAGGGAACAGTGTATTTCGGCAAGGACTACGACTGGAAAGCCCGTCCCACGGCGCTGCGTCTGAAGTACTACGCTCAAATCGGCAACGTCGAGTTGACCAAATACAAGGACGAAACCGGTAACGACCCCATAGCGAAAGGCCAGCCCGACAAGGGTCGTATTTATGTGGCCATCGTCGACTGGGAGACTACGCACAACGTATCGTCGGGAACGAGTGCCCCGTCGGGCATGTGGGACCCCGAAATGACGAGCTCGGTGGCCGAAGGCGCCATCATCGGCTACGGCTCGCAATACCTCACGGGCACTACCGCCGGGGACCAGATGGTTACCATCGACCTGCCCATCTCGTTCTACGACAAGGTGGCCAAGCCGTCGAAAGCCTACAAAATCGTGATTGCCTGCTCGACCAGCGCCTACGGCGACTACATGTGCGGCAACGATAAGAACGTGCTTTACGTCGACGACTTCGAGTGGGTTTACTGATGAACCTGTAGACAGACCGTGAGCCGGGGAGGGGCCTTTGCCGACCGCCCCGGCTCGCTGTCGAAAGGATGGATTAACGAAGGATTACAAACGATTTCAACCGCTCCCCCTATGAGGAATAGATTACGGGCCGCTCTGCTCACGGCACTCCTCGCAGCCTCTCTGCCGACTGTCCGCGCAGCCGGCGATACCGAGGTGCTGCCCGATACCCTGACGACCAACCAACGGCGCGAACTGCGCGGCCTGACCTCCAAATCCAACGACTTCGTACCCCGCGGCCAGTGGATTTTCGGCGGAACAGCCTCCTACTCGACCCACACAAACCGCGACTACGCTTTCCTGGTCGTCGAGGGCATCGACTCGGAGGGCTACACCTTCCGCATAAGCCCCTTCGTGGCCTATGCCGTCAGCCGCAACATGGCCGTCGGCGGCCGCTTCATCTACTCGCGAACCCTGCTCAAGGTCGACAACGCCGAAATGAACATGGGCGACGAGGATACAGGAGTGAATATCGCCGTGGACAACTACTACGTACTCCGCCACTCCTACGAGGGCGCCGTGACCTGGAGAAACTACATCCCCTTGGGCAAAAGCAAACGCTTCGCAATATTTACCGACATGCAGCTCTCGGCCGGCGGTATCCAGGGCAAGTATGCCGAGGGTCAGCCCGTGCGCGGAACCTACGAGACCGGATACTCGCTCGGACTGGGCATCTCGCCCGGCCTGGTCGCTTTCGCTACCAACAACATGGCTATCGAAGTCAGCGTCGGCGTGATGGGCATCTCCTACTCCCACCTCCGCCAGGTCCACAACCAGGTCTCAACCGGAAACCGCTCATCCAGCAACATGAACTTCAAGGTGAACATCTTCTCTATCGGCCTCGGTATGGCCTTTTACCTCTAAATCCGACGGACTATGAGAAAATTCGTTACATCCATTCTCCTGATGATGGCGGCCCTGCCCCTCGCCGCACAGACGGCCGGGGAGGAGGCCTACACCAACACGCCCGACCTCGCACTGCCGGCCGGCACGGCGAACACCGCAGCCGCCCTCCCCTCCGTCGTCGTCACCGCCCCCGCCGTCGCCTCCCCCTCCGCCCCGCGCAAGGAGCGCTTCCTGCCCATGCACCGCCGCATAGACCGCGAGATAGGCAAGAACAAGTTCGTCTACAAGGGCGAGGTGATGCTCGGCATAACGGCCTCATACGGCACCATATCCAGCGACGACACCGACTTCCTGCTGGTCCTGGAGCACATCGACGCCGACGGAACCATGGCCACGGTGAACCCCTTCTTCGGCTACGCCTACCGCGACAACCGCTGCATTGGCGTCCGCTTCGGGTATCGCCACATCGACGGCCGGTTAGGCAACATCGGCTTCAACCTCGGCGAGCAGAACGACCTCTCGGGCTCGCTGGACAACATGGGCCTCACGAGCGACAACTTCTCATTCGGCCTCTTCCACCGCTCCTACGTCGGACTCGATAACCGGGGCCGCTTCGGTCTCTTCGCCGAGCTGGAGGCCTCGATATCCACGGGCACCTCGAGCTTCAACTACCTCTCGGGCGACGAACCCCGCCAGAGCAACAGCAACACCCTCCAGCTCAAGCTGGCCTTCAACCCCGGCGTGGCGGTCTACATCTTCCCCAACGTCTGCGGTACCCTCTCCTTCGGCCTGGGCGGCATCCAGTACTCCCACGTCGTCCAGAAGGACGACGCCGGAAACGAGGTGGGCTCGCGAAATGCCTCGAAGATGCGCTTCAGGCTCAACCTGGCCGACATCAACATCGGTATAACCGTCCACCTGTGGGACAAGAAAAAAAGATAGGCAATGAAACGTATATGGATTTGGCGGACCCTGCTGCTGCTCGCCGCGGCAAGCTGCGCATCGTGTATCGAAAACGATATTCCCTATCCGGTGGTGGAGCTCGAAATCACGGTGTTGGAGGGCGAGGGATTCACCCTCCAGCCCACCGACATCGACCGCGCAACGCGCACCGTGACACTCCACCTGGAGGAGACAACCGACATCCGGAAGGTGAAAATCACCCATGCCGCATTCAACCGCGAGGATGCCGTGAGCTCCGTGCCCCTCGAGGGCGGAACCTTCGACCTCCGCACACCCCTCGACGTCACCCTCTCCCTCTACCAGTCCTACGACTGGAAAATTCAGGCCGAGCAGACCATTCCCCGCTCCTTCACGGTGGAGGGCCAGATGGGCTCCACGGAGTGGGACCTCGAAAACTGCATAGCCCGCGTCCACGTGCCGGCCGGCGAGGTCGACCTGACGAACGTGAAGGTCACCTCCCTGAAGCTGGGACCCGAGGGCATTACCTCCATGAACCCCTCGCCCGAGGAGCTCACCTCCTTCGAAAGCGTGCGCATCGTCGACGTGACCTATCATGAGGATATTCACGAACGCTGGTATCTCTACGTCATCCCGACCGAGCTGAAGGTGGCCATCACGGCCGCCGATGCCTGGAGCGAGGTGATTTGGCTCTACGGCTCCGGCAAGAGCGGCGCCAAGATGGGCTTCCGCTACCGGGCGGCCGGCGAGGAGGAGTGGCAGGAGGTGCCCGACGTGAAGGTCGACGAGGGTACCTTCACGGCCCGCCTCAAGGCCCGGGCCGAGACAACCTACGAATTGCAGGCCTACTGCGGCGAAGACCTCTCGTCAATCAAGACCGTGACCACCGAACCTACGGCCCAGCTGCCCAACAGCGGAGTGGAGGAGTGGTGCGTCCTGAAAGAGGTGATTTACCCCTATGCCGCCGACGCCTCGCCCTTCTGGGGCACCGGAAACCCCGGAGCCAACATCGCCGGAAAGACCGTGCTGACCGACAAGTGTACGGACGTGCGCCCCGGCTCCGAGGGCACCTACTCGGCCCTGCTGGAGTCCACCTTCGCCAATATCGCCGGCATAGGCAAGTTCGCCGCCGGAAACCTCTACACGGGAACCTACGTGAAGAATGCCGGCACGAACGGCATCATCACCTTCGGCCGCCTCTTCCACCGGCGACCCACGGCCCTCCGGGTATGGCTCAAGTACACCTGCGGAACGGTGGACCGTATCAAGTCGCTGCCCGCCGGCGCCGCAATTGCCGAGGGTAGTCCAGACAACGGCGTGATATACATAGCATTAGGCACCTGGACCCCCGGCGAGTACGGCGTGACGCAGGAGAAGGACGGCCCGCGCCAGTACGGCACGGACGACTCGCCCGTGTGCATCGACACGCGTAACGAGAACACCTTCTTCAACCCCCGCGGCAAGGACGTGGTGGGATACGGCGAGCTGATTATGGACTACTCGGTGGAGAAGTGGAGCGAGGTCACCATCCCCATCCGCTACACCTCGACGAACATCGTCCCGACCCATATCCTGGTGGTCTGCTCCGCATCGCGCTACGGCGACTACTTCAGCGGCTCGACCAAGAGCAAAATGTGGGTGGACGACTTCGAGCTGCTCTACGATTAGCGAGGCCGATTAGCGGGGCTGGCATCCGCTCCCG
>X127_Alpine_Marmot__coassemble_180_pt1 | contig 13399 bp, 9 predicted proteins | sample X127_Alpine_Marmot__metabat2_high_PE_013 | metagenome-assembled genome bin X127_Alpine_Marmot | reverse complement strand
CCGGAGGAGTGAGCCCCCCCTCGCAAACCGATTTTTTTTTTTTTCTTCCCCCTCTCCACCCCCTGTGAGGCGGAGAACGAGCCTCCCGGTGCAACTTTTGCACGGAAAGTTTGGCGGTTCGGGGTTTTATGGTTATCTTTGAACAGATTATTTACCCCGCGAAAATTTAGAACGACATGCTGCGCTTTCTACTGGTCCCGGCTTCCTGGATTTACGGATGGGTGGTTCACTTGAGGAACTACCTCTTCGATGCCGGCCTGTTCAAAAGCGAGAAGTTCAAGGTCCCGATTATCTGCGTGGGCAACATCACCGTCGGCGGCACGGGCAAGACCCCTATGGCCGAGATGATTATCGACTACATGTCGCGCACGCACCGCGTGGCGCTCCTCTCGCGCGGCTACGGACGCCGCACGAAGGGCTACCGCGAGGTGACGGCCGACTCCCACTACCGCGAGGTGGGCGACGAGCCGCCCCAAATCAAGCTCAAGTTCCCCGACGCGGTGGTCGTCGTGTGCGAGAAGCGCACCGAGGGCATTCGCCGGCTGTGCCGCGAACATCCCGAGGTCGACCTGATTGTGATGGACGACGGCTTCCAGCACCGCTACGTCAACCCCCGGGTCAACGTCGTGATGATTGACGCCACGCGCCAGCCCCAGGACGACCACTTTTTGCCCTACGGCTCGCTGCGCGACGAGCTGGAGCAGCTGCACCGGGCCCACTACTTCGTGGTGACGAAGTGTCCCGACAACATGACGCCCATTCAGCGGCGGCTGCTCTTCAAGCACCTGGTGCGCATGGCCTACCAGAAAATCTACTTTACCCGCATGGAGTCCTTCCGCCCCCAGCCCCTCTTCCCCGACATGGCCTCGGAGGAGCTGCCCGTGCGCGGCGGCCAGGTTATCGCCCTGTCGGGCATCGGGAACCCCAAGCCCTTCCACGCCTCGCTCGAGCGGCTCTACGACGTGGTGGAGCGCATCGTCCACGACGACCACCACGTCTACCGGGTGAGCGACATGGAGCGGCTGCGCGAGGTGGTGGCCCGCTATCCCGACGCTGTGGTGGTGACCACCGAGAAGGATGCTGTGAAACTGACCAACCGCAAGCGCATCCCGCCCTCGGTGCAGGAGCGTTTGTACTATCTGCCAATCAATATTTCATTCATCGAGGAGTCGGAGACCGACCTCCTCGCCAAATTAGAGGAAGATGTTAGAACAAATTAAAAAGACGGCCGACTTCATCAAGGGCCGCATCGACGGTTTCGTGCCCGAAGTGGGCATCATCCTGGGCACCGGATTGGGCGACTTCGCCGACAGCATCGAGGAGCACTGCTCGCTCGCCTATGCCGACATCCCCGGCTTCCCCGTCTCCACGGTCCAGGGCCACAAGGGCCGCCTGATTTTCGGAGAAATCGAGGGCCGCAAGGTCGTGGCCATGCAGGGGCGGTTCCACTACTACGAGGGCTATGCCATGACGCAGGTCACCTTCCCCGTGCGGGTGATGAAGCTGTTGGGCATCAGCTACCTGTTCGTCTCGAACGCCTCGGGCGGCATCAACACGTCGTTCTCGGTGGGCGACCTGATGATTATCACCGACCATATCAACCTCATGCCCAACCCCCTCATCGGCCCCAATATGGAGGAGCTGGGACCCCGCTTCCCGGATATGCACAACTGCTACGACAGCGGACTGCGCGCCCGCGCCACGGCGATTGCCGAGCGGTTGGGCATCAAACTCCAGTACGGCGTCTATGTCGGCGGCACGGGCCCGACCTTCGAGACCCAGGCCGAGTACCGCTACTTCAAGGCGATTGGCGGCGATGCGGCCGGTATGTCCACGGTCCCCGAGGTGATTGTGGCCCGCCACATGGCCATCCCCGTCTTCGGCGTCTCGGTCATCACCAACTGCGGCCTGAGCGACGAGGTGGGCGACCACGAGGACGTGCAGCGCCAGGGCGCCCGGGCCGGCAAGAACATGGGCCGGCTCTTCCGGGAGATGATTAAGACACTTTAACTCACACTGAATTATGGTAAACAAGGTTATATTGGTGGGCAACGTAGGGGTGGACCCCGAGGTGCGCACATTGGAGGGCGGCGCCAAGGTGGCCCGCGTGCGCATGGCCACGACCGAACGGCTCTTCGACCGCCAGAACAACACCTCGAAGGAGCATACCGAGTGGCACACCGTCACCCTGTGGCGCGGCTTGGCCGATGTGGTCGACCGCTTCGTCCGCAAGGGAACGCAAATCTACGTTGAGGGACGTCTGCGCACCCGCGAGTGGACCGACCGCGACGGCAACAAACGCTATACGACCGAGATTCTGGCCGATACGATGAACCTGCTGGGCCGCCGCCAGGACAGCGCGGCACCCGCCTCCGCGCCCTCGCCCTCTGACGGACAGCCTTCGGCCGGCGCCTCCTACGGTTCGCAGCCGGCCTACGGTTCGCAGCCGGCAGCTCCCGCCGCAGCTCCGGTCTCGCAGCCGGCCGACGACCCCGACGACCTGCCCTTCTGACGAAGAGACAAGGACCTAACAGGACAGGGCAGCCGCAAGGCTGCCCTGTCCTGTTAGGTGCAGATTGTACAGAACACCGGCTTATTGCCGGTCGGTTCTCCCTCCGCCGGCATTTGCAGGCGAGCCCTTATCCCGGGCCTGTCCTACTGGCGGTTCAGGGCGGTGAAGACCTGGCGGATGGTGGGGTAGCTGGAGGCGAGCAGCGTGCGGCACTCGTCCGGCGTGCACCAGCGGACCTCGACGATGCCCTCCGAGAGTTGGGGGCGGGAGGGGGCGGGGCGGTCGGCGCGCATGAGGTACCAGAAGGTGTGCTTGATTTCCCAGCGTCCGTAGAGGTCGTAGCAGTGGTAGGTGTCGCAGAGCGGCTGCACGAGCCCCTCGGCTCGGATGCCGGTCTCCTCCTCCGTCTCGCGCAGGGCGCACTCCTCGAGGGTCTCGCCCTGCTCCAAGTGGCCTTTGGGGAGGTCCCAGCGGCCGTTGCGCCGTATCATCAGGCGGCGTCCGCAGCCATCGACGACGATGCCTCCGGCGGCGGTGACGGGGACGAATTCGGCGGCGAAGCGCTCGAAGTCGGCCGCGGGGTCGGCGGATAAAACGGTCAGACGGTTGTTATTCTCGAAAAATTTGAGTACCTTCGCTCTCGTTACCGGTCCGTCGAGCGCGGCGCGATGTGCGGAGGCCGTGTCGGATGGAGCCGAAGCGGTGAAGCACAGCGCCTTGTCGGCAAAGTAGAGGGTGTAATCCATACGGTTTCGAATTTGATGATGCAAAATTACGATAATTGAAGTTAAACCGACCGAAAAGATGAAAAAATTTCTGCTGTCTATGGCTATTATGGCATTGGGCGCCGCGGGATGCGGAGAACAGCGTCCCCAGCCGCTCGCAATCGACAACTCCCTGACGGCCGCCGAGATGCAGGCCGGGGTGCTGACCCCCGAAGTGATGTGGAAGATGCGCCGCGCCGGCTCGTCGAGCCTCTCGCCCGACGGGCGCACGCTGCTCTACACCCTGACCGACTACAACATGGCGGAGAATCGCGGCGTGACCTGTATATATGTGCAGAGCACGGAGGACAAGAGCGTCCGCCGGCTCACGGACGGCTCGTCGAACAATGTGTCTCCCCAGTGGAGCAGCGACGGGAAGGGCATCTACTTCCTCTCCGACCGCAGCGGCCGCATGGCCGTATGGCGGATGGAGGCCGACGGTTCGAAGCCGGTGCAGGTGACGGGCGGCGAGATGCCCGACATCGAGGGCTTCGGCGTGAGCCCCGACGGAACGCATATCTGGTGGGTGCAGAGCTGCCACGTCCGCGACATCCGCTCGAAGGACCTCTACGCCGACATGGACAAGTCCAAGGCCCGCATCTACGACGACCTGATGGCCCGCCACTGGGACTACTGGGATGAGGGCGACTACCGCCACCTCTTCGTCGGCGAGCTGAAGGAGGGGCGTGTGTCCGGGGGCGAGGACCTGCTGAAGGATGCGCCCTGGGACGCTCCGCTGGCTCCCTACTTCGACATGGCCGAAATAGCCTGGTCGCCCGACGGCAGCCGCCTGGCCTACACCTGCAAACCCCTGACGGGCGCGGCCTATGCCGTCTCGACCGACTCGGACATCTTCGTCTACGACCTCGCCTCGGGCGAGACGGTCAACCTCTGCAAGGGGAATGCCGCGGCCGACGCCTCCGTGATGCCCGGCTACGACAAGTATCCCGTATGGTCGCCCGACGGCCGCAAGCTGGCCTTCCGCTCGCAGGAGCGGGCCGGCAATGAGGCCGACAAGGAGCGTCTGTTCGTCTACCACTTCGATACGGGTCTGATGCAGTACCTCACGCCCCGTTTCGACTACCACGCCATGAACGTCGTGTGGGAGGACGATGAGCACATCCTCTTCATCGCCCCCATCGAGGCCACCCACCAAATCTGCCGTGTCGACGTGCCCGACCCGCGCTTGCGCTGTCTGCCCGTGGTCGAGGTCCTCACCTCGGGCGACCACGACATCAACGCCTTCACGCTCGCCGGCGGCCGGCTGGCAGCCGAGGTCTGCACGATTTCGATGGCCACGGAGTTCTTCACCGTCGACCCGGCCGACGGGACGATGGCGCAGCTCTCGGACATCAACGGCGAGATATACCGGCATATCCGCATGGGCGAGGTGCAGAAGCGCTGGGTGAAGACCACCGACGACAAGCAGATGCTCGTGTGGGTGATTCTGCCGCCCGACTTCGACCCGGCGAAGAAGTACCCCACGCTCCTCTACTGCCAGGGCGGCCCGCAGAGCGTCGTGTCGCAGTTCTGGAGCTACCGCTGGAACTTCCAGCTGATGGCGGCCCAGGGCTATGTGGTCGTGGCGCCCAACCGCCGCGGTCTGCCCTCGTTCGGCCAGGAGTGGCTCGACCAGATTTCGGGCGACTACTCGGGTCAGAACATTCGCGACTACCTCTCGGCCATCGACGACGTGGCCCGCGAGCCGTGGGCCGATGAGACCCGCATGGGCTGCGTGGGCGCCTCCTACGGCGGCTACTCGACCTTCTTCCTGGCCGGCAACCACGAGAAGCGCTTCAAGGCCTTCATCGCCCACTGCGGCATCTTCGACTTCGACTCCATGTACGGCTCCACCGAGGAGCTGTGGTTCGTCAACAACGACTACGGAGGCTCCTACTGGGACAAGAACCCCACGGCGCAGCGCTCCTATGCCAACTCGCCCCACAAGTTCGTCGAGAAGTGGGATACGCCGATTCTGATTTTCACCGGCGAGAAGGATTTCCGCATCCCCTACACCCAGTCGTTGGAGGCCTTCACCGCCGCCCGCATGCGGGGGTTGGATGCCCGTTTGGTGGAGTTCGAGAACGAGGCGCACCAGGTCTTCAAACCCCAGAATTCGTTGGTCTGGAACCGCGAATTCTTCGGCTGGCTCGACAAATATGTGAAGGGCGCCGAGTAGTCGGACCCCCGAAAGAGAGAAAAAGCGGAGCATCCGGGAGAAGGTTGCTCCGCTTTTTGTTTTTTATTCCGGCGAAAATCACTACCTTTGGCATGGTATTTAAACATCCGAACCATGAAAACGACAACTTTGCTTATGACTGCGACTGTTCTTTCCGGCCTGTGCGTCTCGTGCGGGGGCGAGCGGAAACCGGAGGGCGAGGCTCCGTGGATTGTGGACCGCTTCGACGATATCAAGGTGATACGTTACGAGGTGCCCCACTTCGAGGAGCTGCCGCTGAACGAAAAACTGCTGGTCTACTACCTCGCCGAGGCGGCCAAGTGCGGCCGGGACATCCTCTTCGACCAGAACTTCAAGTACAACCTCGCCGTGCGCCGCACGTTGGAGTGCGCCTATGAAAACTATGCCGGCGACCGCAGCTCGGAGGAGTGGAAGGCATTGGAGAAGTACCTCAAGAAGGTGTGGTTCGCCAACGGCATCCATCACCACTACTCCAACGACAAGTTCACGCCCGAGTTCTCCGAGGCCTACTTCCGCGAGGTGGTCGCCTCGCTGCCCGCCGACAAGTTGGGCGCTGAGGCCCCCCTGCTCGAGGAGGTCGTGCGCTCCATCTTCGACCCGGAGTATGCGCAGACGCGCCTGAACCAGTCGGCCGGCGTCGACATGGTTGCCGCCTCGGCCAACCACTACTACGACGGCGACCTGACACAGGCGGAGGTCGAGGCCTTCTATGCCGCCATGGCGGATGAGGAGGACCCCGAGCCGATTTCCTACGGCCTGAACTCCCGTTTGGTGAAGGAGCCCGACGGCACCATCCGCGAGCAGGTATGGAAGGTGGGCGGCCTCTACTCGCCGGCCATCGAGAAAATCGTCTACTGGCTGCGCAAGGCCGAGGATGTGGCCGCCGAGCCCCAGAAGTCGACCATTGCCTCGCTCATCAACTACTACGAGACGGGCGACCTGCGCGAGTTCGACCGCTATAACGTTATGTGGGTGAAGGACACCATCTCGAATGTCGACTTCGTGAACGGCTTCATCGAGGACTACGGCGACCCGCTGGGCCGCAAGGCGTCGTGGGAGGCCAACGTCAACTTCATAGACAAGGAGGCATGCCGCCGCACGCAAATCATCTCGGAGAATGCCCAGTGGTTCGAGGACAACTCGCCCGTCGACCCCCGCTACAAGAAGAAGGAGGTGAAGGGCGTGTCGGCCAAGGTTATCACCGTGGCCATGCTGGGCGGCGACTGCTACCCGTCGACGCCCATCGGCATCAACCTCCCCAATGCCGACTGGATTCGCAAGGAGTACGGCTCGAAGTCGGTGACCATCGACAACGTCACCTATGCCTACGACCGTGCGGCTCACGGCAACGGCCTCCTCGAGGAGTTCATGCTGCGGGCCGAGGACCGCGAGCGCATAGACAAGCACGGTAAGCCGGCCGACGACCTCCACACCGATATTCACGAGTGCCTGGGCCACGGCTCGGGGCAGCTGGCCCCGGGCGTCAAGGGCGGCGAGCTGCGCAGTTACGGCTCCACGCTCGAGGAGGCGCGCGCCGACCTCTTCGGCCTCTACTACCTGGGCGACCCGAAGCTCGTCGAGCTGGGCCTCATCCCCTCGCTGGACGTGGCCAAGGCGCAGTATGCCGAGTACATCATGAACGGCATGATGACCCAGCTCTCGCGCATCGAGCTGGGCAAGAACGTCGAGGAGGCCCACATGCGCAACCGCAAGCTGATTGCCGAGTGGTGCTATGAGAAGGGCAAGGCCGACAACGTCATCGAGTGGGTGAAGGAGAAGGGCAAGACCTATGTCGTGGTGAACGATTTCGACAAGCTGCGCGAGCTCTTCGGCGAGCTGCTGCACGAGATGCAGCGCATCAAGTCCGAGGGCGACTACGAGGCGGGTGCCGCCATCGTCGAGCAGTATGCCGTGAAAATCGACCCCACGCTCCACGCCGAGGTGCTGGAACGCTACAAGGCACTGGACATCGAGCCCTACGGCGGCTTCGTGAACCCCGAGTATGAACTGGTGGAGCAGAACGGCGAGGTGGTGGACGTGAAAATCAGCTACCCGGCCGACTATGTAGGGCAGATGCTCCACTACGCGAAGGAGTACTCCTTCCTGCCTACGCTGAACTGATTCGCCGGTCTAAAGACCGGTCTAAAGGAGGGGGCGGACCTTGTCGGGGTTCCGTTGGCTGTGCGCCCCCGCCCTCCTTTGGAGGGTGTACGCAGGGTAAGTGCGGCGGCCGGGGAGGAGCCGGCTGGCGATAAAGAGAATAAAGGATATAAGCATGACAACAATGAAAAAATTCGGAGCATGGCTCATTGTGCTGGCCGTCGTTGCGCTGGCCGTATTCTGTTATTTCCGCTTCTACTTCGTCTTCGGCGAGGGGGTCAAGAGCGGTGAGTTGAACTATGTGGTCTACAAGGGGGTGTTCTTCAAGACCTATGAGGGCAAGCTGATACAGTCGGGCTTGCGCTCGAAGACGGCGGGGACCATTCAGTCCTACGAGTTCGAATTCTCGGTCGCAAAACCCGAGCTGGCCCGGCAGCTGATGTTGCAGAGCGGCCGCACTCTCGAGCTGCACTACAAGGAGTACTTCGGCGCCCTGCCCTGGCGAGGTTTCACCAAGTTCGTCGTCGACAGCATCATCACCGCCCAGCCGCAGCCCGAGACGCCGCACCGTCCCGACCCTGCGCCCGTGTCCGTACCCGAGACGGCTCCCGCGGAGAATATCTGAAACTCATAAGGAGGGGGGGGAGCAGGAAGAGGAGCAGGAAGAGGAGCAGGAAGAGGAAGAGTAGAAGTAAGAGGGGTGTATGGCAGAATGAAGGTTCTGCCATACACCCCTCCGCTTTTTCCCCTTCCTTTCCGCCCTCCCGCCTCTTTCCCTTCCTCCTTCCCCCTTCTTCCCCCTTCTTCCCCCTCCTTCCCCCTCCTTCCCCCATCCTCCCCCTCCGGCTTATAGGCTCACGACCATATAGTCGTCTGTCGATGTATGAAATAGCCGCCGGAGTGTATGAAATTGGACCCTGCATCTCAAATAGCGGTTAGGGTGCCCTCTGCGGGCGGTCCGGGGCAAATTCATCGTTTCGATACCTCCCTGAAACGAAACTGAAACATCCGTCGGCTTCTTTTGCAGCAGGAAATTTGGAAAAAATTGCAAAATGAGGAGAATGACAAGAAAGGTTTTTGAGAGTGTGTTGTTTTTGTTCTTGGTCTTCGGGAGTGCATTTGCGGCGAGTGCCGGCACGGTGAAGGGTACGGTAACGGACCTGCAGAGCGGCGAGCCGCTGATAGGTGCCGCCGTCGTCGTTGCGGAGAGCGGACGGGGCGTGACGGCCGATGCCGAGGGTAACTACGTGCTGGAGCTTCCGGCAGGGGTTTATACGCTGTCGGTTCATTATATAGGTTACAAGGATATAGTAAAGGAGGCCGTGCGGGTGCCCGCCAGCGGCGAGGTCGTGGTCGACTTCAAGATGGAGAGCGACTCGCAGATGGTGGACGAGGTGTCGGTGACGGCCGTGGCGCGCCGCAACACGGAGACCGCACAGGTCCAGGCCCAGCGTCACAGCCTGGTGGTGCAGACGGGAGTGTCGGCCCAGCAGATAGCCCGCACGCAGGACAAGAATGCCTCGGAGGTGATACGACGGGTGCCGGGCGTATCCATCATCGACGGAAAGTTCGTCTTGGTGCGCGGCCTGTCGCAGCGATATAACAACGTGTGGCTCAACGGCGGAGCCGTCCCCAGCTCGGAGGCCGACTCGCGCGCCTTCTCATTCGACATCCTGCCCAGCTCGCAGCTGGACAATATGGTTGTCATCAAGAGCCCGGCCCCGGAGTATCCCGCCGACTTCACGGGCGGCTTCATCCTTATTCAGACCAAGCAGCAGCCTACGGAGGGCGGGCTGGAGGTCTCCGTGGAGTTGGGGTACAACACCCTGACGCACTTCCACAACTTCCTCGCCGCCCGGGGTACCGGCATGGACTGGCTGGGCTTCGGTGCCTCGGGGCGTTCGTTGGATGCCGGCATGACGGGGACGCTCAAGGCCTACCCGGGGTATGAGCAGGCCAGCCAGCCCCGTCTCGACCTGCTGAACAACGGCCTGAACAACGACTGGACCCTGCGCCGGAAGCATCCGGCAGCCGACATGAAGTTCGGCCTGAGCTACAACCACACCTGGAGGAGTGCCGGGGGCCGGACCTACGGATTGCTGGCGGCCATGAACTACGGCAACACCTACAAGACGCTGCTCGACATGGAGAACTCGCTCTACGGACCCTACGATACGACGAACAACCAGCCGGTAGCCCTGCGCAAGGCCACGGACGACCAGTACACGAACGACGTGAGACTGGGCGCCATGCTCAACCTCTCGTTCCGGCCGCGCGACGACCGCCACTACTTCGAGTGGAAGAACCTGTTCAACCAGCTGGCGAAGGACCGCTACTCGGAGCGCGTGGGATTCAACGCACAGCCGGACAGCATTCACAACATGGAGTACTACTACTCCTCGCGCACGACCTACAACACGCAGTTCACGGGCCGTCACTCCCTCGGGCAGGACTACTTAGACTGGAGCGTGGGGTATGCCTATGCCAACCGCAATCTGCCCGACCGCCGGCTGATAGAGCGGACCGACCGCACGGAGCAGCGGATGGGCATCTACCGCATCAGCCGCGAGTTCACCCGCCTGGATGAGCATATCTTCTCGGCGAATGCCAACTACCGGCGCGAGTTCTATATCGGCAGCTTCGAGCCGACGCTGAGGGCCGGTCTCTATGGCGAGCACCGCACCCGCGCCTACCGCGCCCGCCAGTTCCAGTATGGCTGGCAGCCGGACATCAATCTGCCTAAGGACTTCCTCTTCGACGACGATGTGGCGGGCAACGTGTTGGTGGATGCCAACTACGGCCCCGACAAGCTCTACCTCTACGAGGAGGTGAACTATCTGAACAACTACGAGGGCGACCAGACCCTGCTGGCCGGCTATGCGGGCATCAATCTGCCCTTCGGTGCCGTCGACATCTACGCCGGCGTGCGCTACGAATACAACCGCCAGGTGCTCGGAATGAACACCCGGCAATATGAGGAGAGCATGCACGACACGGTCTACGAGAACAGCGACTTCTTCCCCTCGGTCAACATGACCTGGCGGATGAACGAGAGGCATCAGCTGCGCGCCGCCTACGGCCGCTCGGTGAACCGTCCCGAATTCCGCGAGCTGTCCACCTCGGTATATTACGACTTCGACCTCGGCAGCAACGTGATGGGCAACTCGGAGCTGAAGTCCGCCTATATCGACAACTTCGACCTGCGCTACGAGTGGTATCCCTCTGCGGGCGAGCAGGTATCCATAGGCTTGTTCTACAAGCACTTCCGCAACCCGATAGAGTGGACCTACACCGTGGCCGGAGGCACGGACCTCATCTATTCGTTCCTCAATGCGAAGGGGGCCGACAACTACGGCGTCGAGCTGGATATTCGCAAGAACCTCGACTTCATGGGCCTGAGAGACTTCTCGCTCTCCTTCAACGGCGCCTGGATAAAGAGCAAGGTGCAGTTCGACGGGAACACCAACAACATCGACCGGCCCATGCAGGGGCAGTCGCCCTACCTAATCAACGTCGGGCTGTTCTACAACGGCCGCGACAACGGCTGGAGCGCAGCCGTGCTCTACAACCGCATAGGCCGCCGCATCACGGGCGTAGGCAACCGCTACGGCACGGGTGCCGACGGCTCGTCACGCAACATCCCGAACTCCTACGAGATGCCGCGCAACAGCATCGACCTCTCCGTGGGCAAGCGGTTCGGAGACTGGGAGCTGAAGGCCGCCGTGCGCGACCTGCTGGCGGAGCGCTACATGTTCAAGCAGTTCGAGGAGACCACCATCGACGGGCAGCCGTGCACCATCGAGGAGGTGACCCGCAGCTACAAGCCCGGGCGCAGCTTCAGCCTCTCCGCAAGTTACCGTTTCTAATTTGACTTATCCATTTTTTAATCCAATCAAAAAAAGTATGAAAAAAGAGTTGAAAAAATGGGGCCGGGCACTCATGACGGGTGCCGCCCTGATGCTGGCAGGTGCCGCTGTATCGTGCTCCTCGGATGACGAGCCGACCGTGACGGGAGGCGCCGACCCGGAGGTTACCTATCAGGGCAACGTGGCTTACAGCGAGGGTCTGCTGTTCAACAACGGCACCGAATTGGGCAACGGCACGCAGCACTTCCACCTCACGGGCAACGTATCCCTGCCGAAGGGCACCTACACGCTGAAGGGCTGGGTGTACGTAGACTCCAAAGCCAAGTTGACCATCGCCCCCGGAACCGTTATCAAGGGCGACAAGAAGACGATGGCCTCGCTCATCGTGGAGCCGGGCGGATATGTGGAGATGGCCGGCACGAAGGATGCCCCTATCGTGATGACCTCGGCAGAGCCCGCAGGACAGCGCCGTCCGGGCGACTGGGGCGGCCTCATCATCTGCGGCCGGGCTCGCAACAACCAGGGCACGCAGCAGATTGAGGGCGGCCCGACCACCATCCACGGAGGCGATGACGACTCCGACAACTCGGGCATCTACCGCTACGTCCGCGTGGAGTTCGCCGGCTATCCCTTCGATACCGACAAGGAGATTAACGGCATCACCTTCGGCTCCGTAGGCCGCGGAACGATTATCGACCACCTGCAGGTTTCCTACTCGAACGACGACTCCTTCGAGTGGTTCGGCGGCGCTGTAGACTGCAACTACCTGGTGGCCTACAAGGGCTGGGACGATGAGTTCGACACCGACAACGGCTTCAGCGGCACGGTGCGCTACGGTCTCTCCATCCGCGACCCGCGCATCGCCGACACCTCGCAGAGCAACGGCTTCGAGAGCGACAACAACGCCAGCGGCGCAGAGACCGTGCCCTTCACCGCCGCCGTATTCCGCAACATCACCTTCATCGGCCCGAGCACGGCTGCGAACAGCGACTTCGTAAACTCCTCGGACTACATCACCGCCGGCAGCGTATTCCCCGACAACGGCTCGAAGCTGGGCCGCTTCCAGTCGGCCATGCAGATTCGCCGCGGCAGCAAGCTGAATGTCGAGAACGCTCTGGCTGTGGGCTATCCCGTGGGTCTGATTGTCGACGGCGAGAAGGGCAACACCGTGAAGTATGCCAAGGAGGGCGGCTTCCGTCTCAAGAACATCATCTTCGCCGGCATGGGCGTCGTAGGTACGGACAAGAACAAGGAGTATGAGGATTACCTCTACGACTACGTTACCAAGACCGAGGACCGCACGCAGGTCTCCTTCTCGCACACCTTCTTCCTCAGCGAGCCCACCAACCGGGTAGAGGATGAGGCCAACCTGAAGCTGACCGACCCGGCTGGCACGGGCCAGAAATATTGCCCGACGGCTGCTCTCTCCGACAGCAACGGCGGATACATCGGCGCATTCCGCGATGCCGGCGACAATTGGTTGGAGGGCTGGACGAACTTCGACCCCCAGAATACGGTATATTAGTCCGCTTCCGCAATACGAACCGCTCCCGCCTATTCAGGCGGGAGCGGTTTTTTGCTCTTTGTGGAATAGCATTTATTGCCGGTTATCTCGCTTCCGACCGCCGTTGTTCGGGCTTGCGCCCGACTGAAGTGCTGACCCCACCCAACCCTCCCTCGGGGAGGGCTGCGACGGCCGCCCTGTCCCGCTTTCGAACCGATTCCGCGCTACGCCGGTCGTAAGGAACAGCGCATAAGGCCCATAGCCTCCCTCCCGGCTTCACCCTGAGGAGGTTCCGTTAGGAACCGACGTGAGGGTCTCATTTCCGCCGTCAATCTCTCTCCTTGTCTTCCGGCCTTGAAAAGGCCGGGCGGGCCGCAGCTTCGCCCCGCGAAGGCCCGCCACTCGCGTCCTGTTAGTCCGCGTCGTGCGGGCCATTCGCAAGCTGCTGCCCGC
>X127_Alpine_Marmot__coassemble_178_pt1 | contig 13609 bp, 6 predicted proteins | sample X127_Alpine_Marmot__metabat2_high_PE_013 | metagenome-assembled genome bin X127_Alpine_Marmot | reverse complement strand
GGTTTGGAAAACTTAAAATCATATATGAAACGTATTCTGCTGCTTTTCGTTGCCCTCTCGCTGACGTTCGGAAACGCCGGGGCGAAGAAGGTGCGCGTCTACCGCGCCAAGGGAACGGCGGCCGGGACGGAAGCCCCGGCGCGCACCGCCTCGGCCGGGGAGGTGAAGAACCTGATTTTCATGATTGGCGACGGCATGGGCCTTGCCCATGTCTCGATGATGCTCGTCGAGGGGGGCGGCACCCCCACGGCCTTCAACCGCATGCAGAACGTGGCGCTGATTTCGACCTGCTCGGCCAACAACCGCGTCACCGACTCGGCGGCTGCCGGCACCGCTCTGGCCACGGGCTGCAAGACCGACAACAGCAAGTTGGGCGTCACGCCCGACGGAAACCCGGCGGTGTCGATGATGGCCCGGGCCGCCCGGCAGCAGATGCCGTCCGGCTTCGTGGTGACCTGCAAGGTCCAGCACGCCACGCCGGGCGCCTTCTATGCCCACGTGCCGCACCGCGGCCGGTACGACCTGATTTCCCACCAGCTCGCCGATGCCGGGCTGGACGTCGCCTTCGGCGGCGGCCGTGCGGAGATGACGGCGCCCGACTCCCTGGGTCTGTCGGCCGTCGACAAGCTCAAGCGGAGCGGCTGCCGGGTGATTTACGACTGGGCCGAGGCCGAGGATATTCGCAGCGGCCGCGTGACGGGGCTCTTCGCCGACGACCACATGCCCTCGATGCTCGAGGGGCGCGGCAGCTACCTCCCCCAGGCAGTCCGCAAGGCGCTCGAGATACTGGAGAACAACGCCGAGGAGCGCGGCAAGGGCTTTATGCTGATGGTCGAGGGGTCGCAAATCGACTTCGAGAGCCACGCCAACAATACGCCGGGCCTCCTGGCCGAGGTGCGCGACTTCGGCGAGGCGGTGGATGCCGCCCTGCACTTCGCCGACCTCCACCCCGGAACGCTTGTGGTCGTGACGGCCGACCACGAGACGGGCGGCCTCTCGCTGCCCAGCGGGAAGACGGACTTCACCGCTTCGGAGAGTGGCATCGACTACCGCTACGGCACCACGAGCCACACGGGAATCCTGGTCCCCGTCTACCTCTACGGCACGGGCGCCGAGCGCATAAACGGCGTGATGACCAATGCCGAGCTCGGCCGCAAGCTGATGGAAATCATGGGACTGAAATAGAACCCCGAATGCCCTGAAGGCGGCGGGCGGCAACGGACAGTCGGACAACTGCCTGTTGCCGCCCGCCGTCGCTCTTCTCCTCCATCCGGCTTTTTCTCCGCTCCCGGCGGGCGGATTTGCCGATTTTTTCTTACCTTTGCGCCGTATTGGTGGTATTGTCGCTTTTTTTGGATGCTTTGCCGCCTGTCACTAAACGGAAAAACTATGGGAAATTTACTGAAAGGAAAGAAAGGATTGATTTTCGGCGCGCTGAATGAGCAGTCGATTGCATGGAAGGTGGCCGAACGGGCAGTCGAGGAGGGGGCGGAAATCGTCCTGACCAATACGGCGGTCTCGATTCGGATGGGAACCATCGACCGGCTGGCCGAGAAGTGCCACACCATCGTCGTACCTGCCGACGCCACGAATGTCGCCGACCTGGAAAAGCTGGTAGACAAGACCCTGGAGCACTTCGGCGGGAAGTTCGACTTCATCCTCCACTCTATAGGCATGTCTCCCAACGTGCGCAAGGGCCGCACCTACGACGATTTGGACTACGACTATTTAGCCAAGACGCTCGATATTTCGGCCCTCTCGTTCCACAAGGTTATTCAGGTGGTGCGCAAGAAGGACGCCATCAACGAGTGGGGCTCCATCGTGGCCCTGAGCTACATCGCCGCCCAGCGCACCCTCTATGGCTACAACGATATGGCCGATGCCAAGGCGCTGTTAGAGTCTATCGCCCGCAGTTTCGGCTACATCTACGGCCGCGAGAAGCACGTGCGCATCAATACCGTGTCGCAGTCGCCCACGCAGACCACGGCCGGCAGCGGCGTGCTGGGCATGAACGACCTGATGGAGTTCGCCGAGAACATGTCGCCCTTGGGGAATGCCACGGCCGACGACTGCGCGGGCTACGTGCTGACGCTCTTCTCCGACTTCACGCGCAAGGTGACCATGCAGAACCTCTACCACGACGGCGGCTTCTCGTCGATGGGCATGAGCCGCCGCGCCATGCGCATCTACCGCAAGGGCATGCGCTTCGAGGACGTGAAGGAGCACCAGTACCCCTTCGGCCTCCCCGATGAGCAGGCGTAGACGCCGGTTTTAGGACGGGTCCCGGACCTTGTCCGGATTCTGCCGGCTGTGCGCCCCTCCCCCCTCTGTGTACGTCACCATGAGGAGGGCCTTTTGGCCCGACGTGAGGGTCTCATTTCCACTGTCCGGCGTAACGCCGGTTTTAGGACGGGTCCCGGACCTTGTCCGGATTCTGCCGGCTGTACGTCCCTTACTCTGATTATGAAAAGGGAGGCGCATCCCATTCGGGATGCGCCTCCCTTGAATTTTATAACCGGCTTTCGCGGACTTCGGCCGAGAGCAGCCCCGGCCTTTGCCCCCCCCCTCTTATTCGACGAACTTGGCCTTCTTGGCGTAGTCCTTGAAAATCATTGCGCGGTCCTTGTAGTACTGCTCCGCCTCGGCGGCCGAGAGGATGTAGGAGGGACGGTTGCGCTTCGAGAGGTCGAGCGGACGACCCGCGAGGTCCATGCTGTTGTACTCCTTCAGGCCGTGGAGGGCGTTCATCGTCTCGGGGTGCCAGGGTCCGGTGGGGTGCCAGCCTTCTGCCTTGATATGGCTGCCCATGCGGCAGTTGAGGAAGGTGATGTTGTCCTCGGTGTCATCCCCCTTGCGGGCCAAGTAGGTGGAGTTCGCACCCACGCCGCTGCCGGCCGTCAGCTCGCAATCCATGAAGACGAAGCCCATGCGGTAGCCCTGCGACGAGGTCTGGCTGACCCGCGCCTGGAGAATGTAGCCGCCGCCAGTCACCGAGCGGATTTCGCACTTCTCGAAGAGCGCCGCGGTGGCTCCGCCCCAGATGAAGTCGACGTCGCCGGCCACCAGGCAGTCGTAGAACCAGCAGTAGCCCTTCAGGTTCAGCGTGTCCTGACGGCTCAACAGCTTGCAGCGGACGAAGAGGACGGCATTGTCGCCGTTGTTGTCGTTGTTGTAGAGCACCTCGGACTGGTTGTTCTGGTCGGAGACCTTGTACCAGCTGTTCTCGAGGGTCAGGTTCTCGAAACGCACGTTGTCGCAGCTCTCGATGAGCAGCACCGAGCGGCCGCCGGTGTAGGGTATGGCGTCGCCCGCCTTCGGCTTGCTGTACTCGTTGCCCGCAACACTCGTGCTGCCGCCAACTCCGCCGTTGAGGTTGTCGCAGTTGGCGAAGTGGATGCACACGTCGTCGTTCGTGGCGCCCATGCCTTTGATGGTCAGGTTGTTGTTATAGCGGATGAAGAGCTGCTCCTCATAGTCGCCCGGGGCGATTTCGATGGTCAGCGCCGCATCCCGGCCCAAGTCGTAGCCGTAGTCCAAGGCCGCCTGCACGGTGCGGAAGTCGGTGTTCTCGGCACCCACCGTCACGGTCGAGGCCGTGGGCTTGGCCTTCGTGGTGAACCGCCACTCGCCCTTGTCCACCCCCTCGAATCCGGCGGCCGTCACGGCCTCGCGGTCGATAGTCACGTAGTAGCTCTTCTCGTACTCCAGCACGTCGTAGTGGGGCGTGATATAGAGCTTGCTGCCCTCGATTTTTACAGGGTCGTAGTAGACTATGCGGTAGCGCTTCAGCTTGCGGTTGCCGATAACGTCCATCGCGGTATGGATGATTTGCTCCTTGGCCATCTTCACGCGCTCCTTGTGCACGTCGGCAATGTCGATGCAGTCCACCTCCTTGTCGGTGGCGGCGTCGAAGATGCGAATCTTGCCGCTCCGCCCCAGCTGGGGAACCCCCTCGTTGAAGGTCATCTCCAACCGGACATCCTTGTAGGCCGCCATCCCCTCTGTCGGGAAGCAGCTCGCTCCCGGAACCTCGGGCGTGCGCACATAGGGCACCAATACGAGCCGGCCGTTCTCCGCCCCGCTCTCCGCCGTCAGCGTCAGCTTGCGGGCCTCCGCCTCGCCGCTGATGGCCACGAGCCAGCTGAAGCTGTCGAAGGTCAGCACATTGCGCTTGTCGTTGACATATTCGTAGGGGCGCTCGCTCTGGTCGATGCGGAGGACCTTCTCGTCGATGCTCCAGATGCCGTCCACCGCATAGGCGGGTGCCGCCTCGGCCTCCGCAAGCCGCCAGTCGCCGTAGAGCTCCTCGCGCCCGATGGGCTTGAAGTCGGGCTCCTCGGGGGTGTCGGGCTCCTCGGGTTCATCGGGAATCCGGTCCACCTCGACTAAGTCGATTACGCGGCTTGGCCCGTTGATAGCCTTTAGGGTGAGCTTGCTGCCGCCGTTGCCGACCGTCACCCGGTAGGACGACCGCCCGAATGCGAGCACGCCCTTGTCGAAGGTGTAGCTCGTTGGAGCCTCCTTGTCGACGGTGATTTCGCTCTCCGTGATTTTCCAGTAGGTGTCGACCTTGCTCTCATCGGCCTTGCCCTGCTCGAGCCACGAAGTCACCTTCCAGCAGCCGACGATTTCCGCCCGCTCGGGATATGTGACGGACGGGAGATTCATTTCGGGCTCCTCGCTGTCGCTGCACGCAGCAAAACCTGCCGCCGCCAGCAGACAGAGGACCCAGATACGTAGTTTGAAGCGTTTCATAAACTTTTTTCAGTTAGGTTTCGGGTTGTTTTTGGGAGTACAAAGATACGCCATCTTCGCTCTCGGGACCGGGAAAAATTGTCGAAAATAGGGAAAAATTGACCGAAAGGGACCCCCTGTACCTATTTATAAGGTCCCGACGCTTGCCGCCGAAGGATTTTTTTCCCCCCCCCTCGGGCCGCCGGCTGTGCCCCCCTGTCCTCCGTGCGTCACCCTGAGGAGGTTCCGTCAGGAACCGACGTGAGGGTCTCATTTCCGTCGTCAAACTCAAAAGACGGCGGGAGATTGACAGCGGAAATGAGACCCTCACGGTCGCCCTACGGGCTCCCTCAGGGTGACGCCGGGAGGGGACTTGGCTCTTGTGTCTTACCTCATCAACCGGCGTAGCGCGAACTTGGTTCGAAAGCGGAACAGACTTTCCGTCGCAGCCCTCCCCGAGGGAGGGTAGGGGTGGGGTAGGCACTTGTAAACGGGCGTAAGCCCGAACAACGACCGTCGAAAACGAGCCGACCGGCAACAAACATCTATTTGGCATGAAACGCTCCGTGGAGAGTTTGACAGCGGAAATGAGACCCTCACGGTCGCCCTACGGGCTCCCTCAGGGTGACCAGTCTAAAAGACCGGTTTTAGGACGGGTCCAAACCCTCATCTGGATTCCGCCAGCTGTGCGCCCCTCCACCCACCCCAACCGGCGCAGCGCGGAACGGGTTCGGAATCGGGACCACAGGCCGTCGCAGCCCTCCCCGAGGGAGGGCAGGGGTGGGGTAGGCACTTATAAACGGCGGAACGCCGAACAACGGCCGTCGAGAGCGAGCCGACAGTCAACAATCGCTATTCCCGTCGGAAGCAACATTTATCCTGTACGAAATATTTGTCCGGATGGCGTATTATTCCGGCCGAAAAATTTCATTTTTTCAATCTTTTTTATTTCCTTTGCAGTGCCTTGGAATTGGTAAACCAGATTGACAAACCAGATTGGGATACCAATTTCGGCACGAAGAAAGGAACTTAACTAACTGAATAATAAATCGTAAAACTACATCGCTTATGGCAAAGAATTTACTTTTCAAGGCGCTGGCGGTCGTTCTTGTGTTAGTTGCGGGAGTGACCGAGGCGTCGGCGCAGAAGCGTACGGTGCGGGGTGTGGTCTCCGATAGCGAAGGCCCGCTGGTCGGCGTTTCTGTCGTGCTGCGCGACCCTCCTCCGACGGGTGTCTCGACGGGTATCGACGGTTCCTACGAGCTGTCCGTTCCCAACGATGAGGCCGTGTTGGTCTTCACCTACGTCGGCTATCGCAAGGTGGAGGTTCCGGTCGGCAAGCAGACCGAAATCAATGTGACCCTCGAGGCCGACGTGGCCATGATGGACGAGGTGGTCGTGGTGGGTTACGGCACCCAGCAGAAGTCCCACCTCACGGGCTCCATCTCGAAAATCGACGGCGACCTGCTGGCCGACCGTCCTGTGTCGGATATTACGACGGCCCTGCAGGGCCAGATTCCCGGCCTTTCGGTTAACAACATCACCTCGGAGGTCGGCGTGGCCCCCTCTATTCGCGTGCGCGGCACGGGTTCCATCTCGGCCAACAGCTCGCCGCTGGTGATTATCGACGGCTATCCCGTGCCCGACGGTCTGTCGGACATCAACCCTGCCGACGTGAAGTCCATCGAGGTTCTGAAGGATGCCGCCTCGGCAGCCATCTACGGTTCGCGCGCCGCCAACGGCGTCATCATGGTAACGACCAAGAGCGGCTCGGCCGAGAAGGCGCGCTACTCCATCAAGCTCTACCAGGGTGTGAAGTGGGCCTATCAGCTGCACGACCTGCTGACGGCCACGGAGTACCTGCAGCTGCAGGAGTTCGAGGCCTCGGTGGGCGGTCCCGCCGTGAAGGCCCAGGACCGTGCCGCCGCATGGGTCGAGTCGAACATGGGCTCGACGGACTGGCAGCGCGAGGGTCTGCGCGACGCCGCCAGCATCACCAATGTCCAGTTCTCGGTTTCGGGCGGCAAGAAGGACGTGCGCTACTACACCTCGGCATCGTGGACCCGCGACCAGGGCATCATGCTCCAGAACGAGCTGCAGAAGGTGACCTTCCGCACGAAGTTCGACGCCAAGCTCTCGAAGGCCTTCCACTTCGGCGTGAACGTGTCGGCCAACTACCAGAAGGGCACCCGTCCGCGCAACAACTTCATCGACTTCTACCGCACGCCGTCGTTCCTGCCCGTCTACCACAATGCGTGGTCGTCGGCCTTCACGGGCGGCTATACGGGTTTCGCCCGCGGCAGCCACTTCAATAACATCACCACCCCGACGGGTGCGCCCGACGAGTACGGCAACCCCACCTGGGAGACCGGCTCGCCCTTCAACTCGGCCAACAACAACCCCAAGAGCGTGATGGCCAACACCACCCGCTGGAACGAGGCCTTCTCGGGCCTGGGCAACCTGTGGCTGACTGTCGACATCTGCAAGGGCTTGCAGTTCAAGACCTCGAACGGCTTCAACGTCCGCTACTCGCCCCAGTACGCCTATGCGAACAAGGATGCCACGAAGGACGGCACGCCCAGCGAGGCCACCTTCTTCAGCACGCTCTACGTCGACCTGCTGACCGAGAATACACTGGACTACCACCGTGTATTCAACGAGAAGCACGATTTCGAGGTGCTGGTGGGCTACACCGCCGAGCGCACCCGCGTCGAGCGCACGGCGCTGACCGGCACGGGCTTCCCCACGGACAACATCCACACGCTGAATGCCGCCACGGTCTACACCTTGGCCTCGAAGAACAACGGCAACGGCACGGGCACGGGCACCTTCCGCTACCCGGACAAGGTTCTGGAGTCCTACCTGGCCCGTCTGAACTACAGCTTCGCCGGCAAGTACCTCTTCTCGGCCTCGATACGTCTCGACCGTTCGTCGCTCTTCGCCTCCGGCCACCGCAACGCCTGGTTCCCCTCGGTTTCGGTGGGCTGGCGCCTCTCGGAGGAGCCCTGGCTGAAGAGCTCGAGGTGGCTGTCCAACCTCAAGGTGCGCGCCTCATACGGCGTGACGGGCAACAACGACATCGACTACAACGCCTCGATGGAGATGCTCACCAGCGCCAACTACGTGACCGGCATGGGCAACGGCTCGCTGGCTCCGGGTATCGCCAACACCTCCGAGACGCTGGCCAACACGGACATCACCTGGGAACAGACCGACGAGTTCAACTTCGGTCTCGACCTGGGCATGGCCCAGAACCGCGTCAACCTGAGCGTCGATGCCTACTACTCGGTGACCCGCGCCCTGCTCTTCGAGCAGCCGACCCCCTCCTTTACGGGCTTCGTCAGCCAGTGGAACAACATCGGCAAGGTGCGCAACTCGGGTGTCGAGATACAGTTGGACACCTATAATATCCAGCACAAGAACTTCTCCTGGTCGACCCACATCAACTTCGCCCTCTCGCGCAACAAGCTGCTCGAAATCGGCGGCGAGGAGCGCCTCATCAGCGAGGGCGAGCGCAATGAGCTCTACCTGGCGCGCGTGGGCGACCCCCTGATTCAGTACTACGGCTTCAAGACCGCCGGCGTATGGAACAACGCCGAGGAAATCGCCGCCAATCCCCACTTCGCCGGCGACGTGCCGGGCGGTCTGCGCATCGTGGACGTCACGGGCGACGGCGTGCTGAACGACGAGGACCGCGTGCCGCTGGGCAATCCCTATCCCGACTTCACGTGGGGCATGACCAACACCTTCCGCATCGGCGGCTTCGACATTTCGTTCCTGCTGCAGGGCGTGCAGGGTATAACGGTGCTCAACGGCGACGTCTTCTACAACGAATCGCACAAGTACAACAAGGCCTACCTGAAGGACCGCTGGGTGAGCGACAGCCACCGCGGCAACGGCAAGGTGCCCTACGGCAAGTCCGGCTACAACATCATGTTCACGGACTATCCCCTGCAGGATGCCTCCTACATGTGTCTGCGCGACTTCACGGTGGGCTACACCTTCCCCAAGCGCATTGCGAGCAAGCTCCATCTGGGCGGCCTGCGCCTCTACGCGACGGGCACCAACCTCTTCTACATCTGGAGCGACGACTACAAGGGCGTCAATCCCGAATCGCGCATGACCTCCGGCAAGTATGACAACCCGATGATTTCCGGTTACCAGCGCGGCGGCTTCCCGCTCACCTCGACCGTGACCTTCGGTATCGACCTTAAATTCTAAACCAACCGACGACGATGAAAACATTACAATATCTGTTGACGCTGCTGGCTGCCGCACTGCTTTCGTCCTGCAACCTGGACCAGTATCCCTATTCGGAAATCGCGGCTGACGACTACGTGGAGGATGCCGAGGCTGTCAATACGCTGATGCTCGGCACCTACAACGGTCTGCACGGGGTTATGTACTACGAGTGGGCCCTCACGGAGCTCCGCTCGGACAACGCCCGCATGCGTGTCACGGGCTCCACCTCGCAGGACTCGAAACTCATCGAACAGCTCGACCAGGCCACCATCGAGACCGCCCATGCCTGGGTGGCCGACTACTGGGAGAAGTGCTACCAGACCATCAACCGCGCCAATACGGTGCTGGCCAACCTGGGCGTGGTGGACGACCCCGGGCTGACCGCCCAGTACAGGGGCGAGGCGCAGTTCGTCCGCGCCCTGCTCTACTTCAACCTCGTGCGCCTCTACGGCCCCGTCTTCGTGCTTACCGGCAAGGTGGATGCCGGCGTGGCCCGCAACATGCAGCGCTCGCCGGTGAATGAGGTCTACAAGCTCATCGAGAGCGACCTGGAGTCCATCATCGAGGAGGAGCTGCTGCCCGAGCGGCTGCCCGACGCACAGACGGGACGCGCGAACCTAATTGCCGCAAAGGCGCTGCTCGCGAAGGTCTACATGACCCACTACGCCGTGGGCGACGAGAAGTATCTGCTGGCCAAGGAGCTCCTGAAGGAGGTGCTCGCCGCCGCCGGCGACCCGCAGACGGGAGCCGACCTGGTCCCCTATGCCGAAATCTTCGCCAAGAACAACGAGATGAACCGGGAGATTATCTTCGCCGTGCGCTACCTCTCGGGCAACGTGGGCTTGGGCTCCCCCTTCACCACCCTCTTCGGGCCCCTGAACAACGGCAACAGCGTCGTGATGGGCTCGCCCAAGCACTACAACTTCCCCTCGGACAACCTCCTCTCGGCCTACAATGCCAATGCCGAGGGCGACAAGGCCGACCTGCGCAAGGCCGTGGTGCTCGCTGAAGGCTACCAGAACGTGACGACCGGCCTGTGGAAGGAGGACCGCTACATGGTCAAGTACCTCGACCCCGACATGGAGACGGAGTACGACGCCGAGTGCGACTGGCCCGTGCTGCGCGTGGGCGACATCATCCTGCTCTACGCCGAGCTGCTGAACGAGACCGAGGGCCCCACCGCCGAGGCGCTGCGCTGCCTGAACATGATTCGCCAGCGTGCCGGCATTGCCGAGTACACCTCGGCCGACCTCTCCTCGCGCTACCAGTTCCGCGAGGCCGTGCGTGCGGAGCGCCGCTTGGAGCTCGCCTTCGAGAACCAGCGCTGGTTCGACCTGCTGCGCTGGGGCTCGGCCGTCCCGACAGTCAACGCCTATTTGGCCTCGGAGACCTTCTATTCCGGCTACAACTATACGGTGAACCCCATTGCCGAGTGGCAGTGTCTGCTGCCCATTCCGCTCTCGGTTCTCAACATCAACCCCGATGCCGCACAGAACGTCGGCTACTAAACCCTTGTGCCCTATGAAAAAGTTCATCAATCGCATATCGTGCTTCGCAGCCCTGGCAGCCCTGCTGCTGCCCGCGGCCTGCGACCAGACCAGCATCGACGAGACGGTCGTGTCGGCCCCCGTCATCGAGAGCTTCTCGCCTACGTCGGCTCCCGTCGGCTCGGAAATCGTCATCACGGGCTCCTTCCTGAATGCCGTGACGAAGGCGACCATCGGCGGCGTGGAGGTTCCCATCCTGGAGCGCGTCTCCAATACCCGCATCTCCATCTCGGCTGCGGCCGAGGCCCGCTCGGGAATTATCGCCCTGAGCAACATCACCGGAACGGGCGAGTCGGCGGAGACCTTCACCTATACCTACGCCGCGCCGGAAATCACGGCCTCCATCCTCCAGTCGACCGTCGACATGGGCGACCAGATGCTTATCGCCGGCAAGTACATGAGCGCCGTCGAGGCGGTGCTCTTCACCGCCGAGGGCATGGAGACCGGCCATGAGGCCGCCATCATCGAGCAGACCGCCGAGGAGCTGGTCGTCAAGGTCCCCTACGTGGAGGCCGACCGCGCCCGCATCACCCTGCGCTACTTCGACGGCGAGAAGAGCGTCGAGACCTCTGCCGCCGAAGCCCCCTCGATTGAGGTGAAGCGCTACAAGCCCCAGTTCGACGCCGTGACCTTCGAGCGCACCGCCGTAGGCCGTTCGGTCCTCCTCACGGGCAGCTACCTGGACAAGGTGGACAAGATTCTGGTGGGCGACTTCGAGGCCCAAATCTTCAAGGAGCACTCCAAACTCACCTTCACGGTTCCCGCGGGCGACTTCGCCGACGGCGACACGGTGACGTCGGTTCGGGCCGTCTACTTCGACGGCAACGAGTCGGTTGTCCTGTGCGAGGAGTTCGTGGTCTTCGTGCCCTTCGTCAAGTTCTGGGAGAACATCACCGTACCCTGCCAGGGCCGCTGGGCGGAGAGCAGCTTCGCTTCGTTCTTCTCGCCCGAGACGGGCATCGCCTATGAGAATGCCCTCTGGAAGACGACGCTCGACCCCGTGGCCATGCAGTACGGCGGCCAGCAGTGGGACAAGGCCAACATGCCGAAGCCCGGCGTGGTGAGCGATGAGGAGTACGACTCGGTGGTTCCCTACTTCTTCTTCTCGGCCGTGAGCGGCAACGTGTTGCAGGTCAACTCGCCCGCCAACTCGAACAGCCAGCTGAAGAACTTCTTCATCAACGCCGTGAACCCCGAGGGCACGAAGTCCGACGACAACCGCGTTCCCGGCGCGAACATCACCATCCCCGGCACGCCCATCCTCGGGTTCCGCTACCTGAACCCCGCCGCCTCGAGCGCTGCCGAGCAGGAGCTGGTCCGGAAAGTGCTGGCCGGTGAAATCGACAACATCGACGAGGAGCTCTTCCCCCTGAACACCGCCGACAACACCTGCGCGGGCGTGGGTCTTTCGTCGGTTGCGGGCGGCATCAAGTCGAGCACCTGGAGCGACCACCAGACCGAGAGCCTCGAAAATGCCCCGGCCTATCCGGTGAATGCCGTCTTCCTGGTGCTCTACTACGCCAACTGCGGCTTCTCGAAGGAGGCTCCCGCCTCGAATGTGAAGCGTGTGGGTCTGCTCCACGTGAAGACCATCGACTGGGCCGTTTACCAGGCCTCGACGCCCAACTACGGCTGCAGCACGGTGAACTTCGACATTTACTGGCAGAAGTACGATTACGACTATTCGAAAGTGAAATAATTTGAAACGATGACCACTATGAGAAATATATGGAAAGGCATGGCGGCGCTGCTCCTCGGAGCGGCCCTGCTGACCGCCTGCAGCGACGACAGCACCGACCCCGCAGGCCACTTCCCCGCCGTGGACGTCTCCTCGAAGGGCAAGACGCTCATCCCCAACGCCACAGGCTCCGATGGCGAGAGCGGCACCACGCGCGCCTACATCGGTACCGTGGTGACGGCCGAGGGCTTCAACCTCGACCAGGTGAGCCGCGTGACCTTGGGCGGCCTGGAGGCCGAAATCGTCGAGCAGACCATCTCGCTGCTCAAATTCAAGGTTCCCGCATTGGAGCTGGCGCAGAGCGACGACGCCTACCGTCAGGAGCTGCTTGTGTACGGCGCTGACGACAAGACCGTTATCTTCCGCTACGACTACTACGTCACCGTTCCCGTGACCGACGCCTTGGTGTCGGGCTATTCGCCCGCCGAGGGCACCGTGGGCACGGTGGTAAAAATCGAGGGCCGCAACCTGGAGCAGGTTACCGAGGTGCGTTTCGCCGACTATGCCGTCCTCTCCGACGCCTTTGTCGAGAGCTCGGCCGAGGCCCTGACCTTCGCCGTTCCGGCCGGGGCGTATGCCGCCGGCGAGAGCGAGGTGGCCATTGCCGCCCTGTGGGGAGGCGACCGGAGCCTCGACGTCACGGGCGACACCCCCTTCCGGATGCGGACGCCGAAGCCGGATGCCGTGACGCAGTCCGAGGGCGAGAACGCCCTTATCGGCAGCGAGCTCGTCATCACGGGCGAGTTCCTCGACTTGGTGCGCGACATCAAGTGGGGCTCCTATGAGCTCATCGTATTGGAGCAGACGGCCGCTTCGCTCACCGTGAAGTTCCCCTCCTCCATCGAACCCGCCCAGCCCGTCGTCGCGGCGGCCGATATCGCGGGTCTGTTCGGCGAACCTGCCCAGCCGGTCGTGCTGGCTGCGGGCTACCGCCTGGATACCACGCCGCAGGGTCCCGCCAAGCCGGTCTTCGGGTCGCTCAAGGCCGAGGACGGCGGTGACGACAACAAACTTTACCTCTGTAAGACCGTTACCGTCACGGGCGAGAACATGGCCTCCATCGAGGGCTTCCTCGTGGGCGGCGTGGAGGCTGCCCTGGTCGACGAGCCCAACGACGTGGAGGCGAAGTTCGCCGTTCCCGCGAACATGGAGTTCGATACGGCTGCGGAGGTGAGCCTCGAGGCTGTGTACGGCGGTGGCTCGAAGGCCGACTTCGGCACGGTGACCGTCTATCCGTTCTACTACTGGAAGGACGTGAAGTTAGGTTCGGGCTCCTCCTCGACGAAGAACTACCCCTATCCCGAGTTCGCCTGGACGAATGCCTTCTTCCTGCCCGATACGGGCCGTG
>X127_Alpine_Marmot__coassemble_167_pt1 | contig 13925 bp, 10 predicted proteins | sample X127_Alpine_Marmot__metabat2_high_PE_013 | metagenome-assembled genome bin X127_Alpine_Marmot | reverse complement strand
CGAACAACGGCCGTCGTAAGAATTCCGACCGGCAACAAACGCTATTCCGTATGGTGTGCACCAAGGATAGCCGGTTTTAGGATGGGTCCCGAACCTCGTCCCAATTCGGCCGGGTTGTGCCCCCCCCGTCTTTTGGGTTCGCGTCGTGCAGTTCTCCGCAAGCTGCGCCCCGCTGGTGTCGGAGTACCCACTTCAAAATACAAGAACGGGGCAACCTTATGGTTGTCCCGTTCGATTCAGAATTGGGAAGTTGACAATTCGGCCGGGCTTGCGCCGACTTGCCGTTTACAGACGGGCTTTGATGGCTTTCGAGGCCTCCTCGTAGCCGGGCTTGTCGAGCAGGGCGAACATGTTCTTCTTGTAGGCCTCCACGCCGGGCTGGTCGAAGGGATTGACGCCCAGCAGGTAGCCGCTGATGCCGCAGGCCTTCTCGAAGAAGTAGATGAGTGCGCCGATGGCATATTCGTCGATTGCGGGAATCTCCACGCGCAGGTTGGGCACGCCGCCGTCCACGTGGGCCAGCTGGACGCCCAACTCGGCCATCTTGTCGACCTCCGAGATGCGCTTGCCGGCCATGAAGTTCAGACCGTCCAGGTTCTCCTTGTCGGCCTCGATGACCACCTTGCGGGCGGGGTTCTTCACCGAAATCACGGTCTCGAAGAGCTGGCGCTCGCCCTCCTGGATGTACTGGCCCATGGAGTGGAGGTCGGCCGTGAGGGTGACGCTGGCGGGGAAGATGCCCTTGCCCTGCTTGCCCTCGCTCTCGCCGTAGAGCTGCTTCCACCACTCGGCAATGTATTGCAGCTTGGGTTCGTAGGAGGCTAAAATCTCGATTTTCTTACCCTGCCGGTAGAGCAGGTTGCGCACGGCGGCATAGATGGCCGAGGGGTTCTCGGCAAAGGGCACGCCGTCGGCCGTGGCTTTCGCCATGTCCTGGGCGCCGCGCACCAGGGCGGCGATGTCGACGCCGGCAGCGGCTAACGGCAGCAGACCTACGGGGGTCAGCACCGAGAAGCGGCCGCCCACGTCGTCGGGAATGACGAAGGTGGGGTAGCCCTCGTTGTCGGCCAGTGTCTTCAGGGCGCCGCGGGCCTTGTCCGTGACGGCCACGATGCGCTCGGCAGCCTCCTTTTTGCCGTAGCGCTTCTCTATTTCGGCCTTGATGAGGCGGAAGGCGATGGCGGGTTCGGTGGTCGTGCCCGACTTCGAAATCACGATGGCGGCAATGGAGTACTCCTTCACGGCGTCGAGCAGCTCGGAGATGTAGTCCTCGGAGATGTTCTGGCCGGCGAAGAGGATGATGGGCTCCGTCTGCTTCTTGTGCAGGAGCTTGAAGGAGTTGCTCATGGCCTCCACGACGGCCTTGGCGCCCAGGTAGGAGCCGCCGATGCCGATGCAGATAATCACCTCGGCCCTTTCGCGGAGCTTCCGGGCCCGGTCGCGAATGGCGGCGATGTCGGCCTCCGAGATGGAGGCGGGCAGGTTCACCCATCCCAAGAAGTCGTTGCCGGCTCCCTGCTTCGAATGCAGGAGCGCATTGGCCTCCTCGGCCTTGCGCTGCATCTCGGCGGGTATTTCGATACCCGACTTCGAGATGTCTAATTTAATGGTATCCATTTGTTTATAGGTTTATATGAGTTTAGCCGTTAATGCTTTCATCGACTTGCGGGCCGAGGCGCCGCGGTAGAGCACTTCGTAGACCATGTCGGCGATGGGCATGTCGATTTGGTGTTTGCGGTTCACGTGGCGGATGCAGTCTGCGGCGAAGTAACCCTCGGCCACCATGGTCATCTCGGACAGGGCGCTCTTCACCGTGCAGCCGTGGCCGATGAGCAGCCCTAACCGGCGGTTGCGGCTGTAGGTCGAGTAGCAGGTGACTAACAGATCGCCCAGGTAGGCCGAGGCGAGGGTGTTGCGCTCGTCGGAGGCGCTTTCGTTCAGGAAGCGGCTCATCTCCCTGGCGCTGTTGGCGATGAGCACCGCCAGGAAGTTGTCGCCGTAGCCCAACCCTACGGCCAGGCCCACGGCCAAGGCGTAGATGTTCTTCAGCACGGTGGCATACTCCACGCCGTAGAGGTCGGTGGAGTAGGAGAGCTTGATGTAGTGCGTGGCGAAGCGTCCGCCCAGGATTCGCGCATTCTCCGAATCGGAGCAGACCATCGTCAGGTAGGAGAGCCTCTCGAGGGCCACCTCCTCGGCGTGCGAGGGTCCGGTGATGATGCCTATCTGCCCGAGCTCCAGGTCGTAGCGTTTGCAGAGATACTCCACCACGGTCTGGTAGTCGTCGGGGACGATGCCCTTGATGGCCGAGATGATGAACTTGCCCTTGAGCGGGACGGTGAGCGGTTCGAGGAAGCTCTTCAGGTAGGCCGAGGGCACGGCCAGCACGAGAATATCGGCCTCGGCGACCACGCGGTTCAGGTCGTCGGAGGGGCGGATGCGCGAGGTGTCGAACTCCGTGTCGCGCAGATAGCGGGGGTTGCGGCCCTCGGTGATTAGGGTCTCGAGCACCTCGGGGTTGCGGACGTACCAGCCTATTTCGCACTCCCGCTCGGTCAGGACCTTGACTAAGGCCGTGGCCCAGCTGCCGTAGCCGATTACGGCGCACTTCGCGTCCGGTTTTATTTTGAAATTCATATCGGAAATCCGGTTAAAATTTTGACTTTACAAAAGTAAATAAAAAAACCGGGAAAATTTGCAAAAAGTCCCCATCTTTTTCCTACCTTTGTGCGTAATTGATGGCTCGAAAACCGAAGGACGCTGAAAATGAGCGTCCGTCGGTGTTTTGAACTTTCGGCAGAGAGATTTTAGCACGGAACGAACAACGACTTACGGAAAGTTATTATGGGACTTTTTTCATTGACTCAGGAGTTGGCCATTGATCTTGGAACGGCCAATACGCTGATTATCTATAACGGCAAGGTGGTGGTCGACGAGCCCTCCATTGTGGCTCTCGACGTGCACTCCGGCAAGCTGGTCGCCATAGGCCACCAGGCGCGCCAGATGCACGAGAAGACCAACCCCAACATCAAGACCATCCGCCCGCTCAAGGACGGCGTGATTGCCGACTTCAACGCCACGGAGCTCATGCTGCGCGGCATGATTAAGAAGGTGAAGACCTCGGGCAGCTTCTTCTCGCCCTCGCTGCGCATGGTGGTCTGCATACCCTCGGGTTCGACGAACGTCGAGATTCGCGCCGTGCGCGACTCGGCCGAGCATGCCGGCGGCCGCGAGGTCTACATGATTTACGAGCCCATGGCCGCTGCGCTGGGTGCCGGGCTGGACGTCGAGGCCCCCGAGGGCAACATGGTTATCGACATCGGCGGCGGCACGTCGGAAATCGCCTGCATCTCCTTGGGCGGCATCGTCTGCTCGGAGTCCATCAACGTCGCGGGCGACGTCTTCACGGCCGACATTCAGAACTATGTCCGCCAGCAGCACAACATCCGCATCGGCGAGCGCACGGCCGAGGCCATCAAGTGCGCCATCGGCGCCGCCATTCCCGAGTTGGAGGACGCCCCCGAGGACTATGAGGTGACGGGCCCCAACATGCTGACCTTCCTGCCGCAGACCATATCGCTGAACTACAACGAAATAGCCTATGCGCTCGAGAAGTCGTTGGTGAAGCTCGACGCCGCCCTGATGAAGGTGCTCGAGACCATGCCTCCCGAGTTGTATGCCGACATTGTGAAGAACGGCATCTATCTGGCGGGCGGCGGCGCTCTGCTGAAGGGTCTGGACCGTCGTCTGAGCGAGAAGACCGGCATTCCGTTCCATGTGGCCGAAGACCCCCTGCGCGCCGTGGCGCGCGGCACGGGCATCGCCCTGAAGAACATCAACGGTTTCTCATTCCTGATGAAATAGGGGGGGGCGAAACCGGGTGCGAGTTGCAAACAATGTCCGGGTGCGGTTTCCGGGATTTGCCGGCGGAGGCGATTTGTTCGTTTGCGCCGGCTTCATTCAATTAAAAGAGGATTGAACCACTAAATCAGTCAAGGCTTTGCACAAACTGTTCGAATTCATACGCAGCGTCTACGTCGTGGTGCTCTTCCTTATTCTGGAGGTGATGGCTCTGAACCATTACGCCCGGTCGAACGCCTACACGCAGGCCCGGCTGCTCACCCGCTCGAACCAGGTGGTGGGCGGCGTGCAGGGGCTCTTCTCGCGCGTCAGGCAGTTCTGCTCGTTAGGCTCGGAGAACCGCCGCCTGACCGAGCGTGTCATCTCGTTGGAGGAGGAGCTGGCCCGCTACCGTGCGGCCGAGGCCGAGGGCCAGCTCGCCGTGCTGCGCGACTCCGTAGATTCGCTGCCCTACTTCTACTCCACGGCCCGCGTGACGGCGAGCACCATCAACCGCACGCGGAACTTCATCGTCATCGACCGCGGCTCGAAGCAGGGCGTGGAGCAGAACCTGGCTCTGCTGGCGGCCAACGGCGCCATGGCGGGCTACGTGGTGAGCGTCTCGAAGAACTATGCCGTGGCCCTCTCCGTCCTCAGCCCCCGCTTTCAGGCCAGCGGCAAGCTGAAGAACGACCCCGACTACTACGGCTCCATCCGTTGGGAGGGCGGCGACAGCCGCTTCGTGACGATGAACGAGCTGCCCAAATATGCCGACATCCACGAGGGAGACGAAATCGTCTCGACAGGCTTCTCGGACTACTTCCCGCCCGAGGTCCCCATCGGCACCGTGGAGAGCTTCTCCCTGAACGAGACGAAGACCTACTACACGGTCAAGGTCCGCTTGGCGGCCGACATGAGCGCCCTGTCTAATGTTATTCTGGCCCGCAGCAAGGACTTCGAGGAGCTGCAGGGCTTGGAGGCCAAACTTAAAAAACGCTATCAGTAATGGACCGCATACTCTCCTATACGCTGCTCTTTATCGCCTTGGTGCTCTTCCAGACCTATCTGTTCGACAACCTGGCCATCAGCATCTACTTCAGCCCGTTGGTCTACGTGGCCTTCATCGCCCTGCTGCCGATGGAGACCTCGCCGATTGTCATGTTGCTGTGCGGACTGCTGTGCGGACTGGTCATGGACTGGACCATGGGCCTCGAGGGCATCAATACGGCCGTCACGCTCTTCTCGGCCTTCTCGCGCCGCGCGGTGCTCAACGTCACCTGCGGAAAGGAGAACGTGCGCGACGGCGGCGTGCCGACGGTGTGGCGGTTGGGCAACTTCTCCTTCCTGCTCTACCTGTCGCTCTTCGTCTCCCTCCACCACCTCTGCTTCTTCCTCCTGGAGGCCCTTTCGTGGTCGCTGCTGCCCCATGTGCTGATTCGCTTCGCGGTGAGCTCGGTCGTAACGCTCTGCTTCGTCTGGCTCTCCTCGCAGCTCTTCGTCTCCAAAATCACCCGCATCCTATGAGCCGCTACGACGATTTCCGCCGGGTAAGAACCCTGCAACTGATTGTCCTGCTGATTTTCTCGGTCATCGGGCTGCGGCTCTTCTACCTCCAAATCTGGGACACGAAATACAAGCGGCTGGCCGAGGGAAACGCCCTGCGGCATGAGGTGCAGTACCCGCCCCGCGGCGAGGTCTTCGACCGCAGAGGCGAATACCTGGTCAAGAGCCGGGAGTGCTACGACCTGATGGTTATCTGGCGCGAGATGGACCGCAGCGGCTTCGACACGATGCGCATGTGCTCGGTGCTGAATATCACCAAGAAACATCTCACCCGCAAGCTCGCCGACGCCCGCATGAGCCCGCGCCGCGCCTGCTTGGTGACCAGCTACGTCTCGAAGGAGGACAAGCTGCGCTTCGATGCCTGCAACTTCAAGGGCTTCTTCACGGTCTACCGCACCGTGCGCGAGTATCCGCGCAAGGTGGGCGGCAACCTGCTGGGATACGTGGGCGAGGTGAACCAGCGCGACATCGACCGCGACCCCTACTACCGCATGGGCGACTACATCGGCAAGAGCGGCGTAGAGGCCGCCTACGAGGAGGTGCTGCGCGGCGTAAAAGGTGTGAAAATCACCGAGGTAGATACGCATGGCGCCGTGAAGGGCTCCTACATGGAGGGGCGGTTCGACACGCTGCCCGAGGCCGGCAGCTACATCGTCTGCACCATCGACGCCCGGCTGCAGAAGTTCTGCGAGGAGCTCATGGAGGGCAAGGTCGGGGCCGCCGTGGCCATCGAGCCCTCGACGGGCGAAATCCTGATGATGGTCTCGTCGCCCACCTACGACCCCGACGAATTGGTGGGCCGCGGCCGCGGCAACCACTATATGCAGATGCGGGACGACGAGCGCCGCCCGCTCTTCAACCGGGCCGTGAGCGCCAAGTATCCGCCGGGCTCCACCTTCAAGTTGGTGCAGGGCCTCATCGGTCTGCAGGAAGGGGTGCTCACCCCCTCGAATGCCTACCCCTGCCACGGAGGGTACAGCTACGGCAGCAAGAAGATGAAGTGCCACGCCCACCCCTCGCCGCTCGACCTGCGCAACGCCGTGGCCAACTCCTGCAACGCCTACTTCTGCTACGTGCTGCGCAACATCCTGGACAACCCCCGCTACGGCGGCGTGAAGGAGGGCTTCGAGGTGTGGGAGGACTACGTGCACAGCTTCGGCTTCGGCCGCAGCCTCGACTCGGACTTCAACGGCGAGGGCAACGGCTACGTCCCCAACCGCGAATTTTACGACAGATGCTACCGCGGCTCGTGGAACTCCTTGACAGTCATCTCGCTCTCCATCGGCCAGGGCGAGCTGGGCTGCACGCCGCTCCAGATGGCCAACCTGGCGGCCATCATCGCCAACCGGGGCTACTACTACATCCCCCATATCGTCCGGGAAATCGAGGGGCGCGACTCCATCGACCGGCGCTTCTACGAACGCCATTACACGAAGGTCGACCCCAAGCACTTCGAGCCCATCGTCGAGGGCATGTGGCGCGGCGTGCATGTGGCGGGAACCTCCCGGTCGGCCTTCCTGCCCGGATTGGAGGTCTGCGGCAAGACGGGCACGGCCCAGAACCCCCATGGGCGCGACCACTCGACCTTCCTGAGCTTCGCGCCGAAGAACAACCCCCGAATCGCCATCTCGGTCTACGTCGAGAACGGCGGCTTCGGCGCCTCGGCGGCCCTGCCTATCGCCAGCCTGTTAGAGGAGTTCTACCTGACCGACACCATCACCCGCCCCGAATTGGTGGAGCGGGTAAAACAGATGCAAATTTACTATCCGGCCTATGCAAAGTAACGGCGTGAAATCGGGAATCTTCGACGGCGTCGACCGCTGGGCCGTCCTCTACTATCTGCTCATCGTATTGTTCGGGTGCGTCTGCATCACCTCGGCCTCGAGCGAGGACTCGGCGGGCAGCTTCTTCTCATTCGGCAACTTCTACATGAAGCAGCTCTTGTGGGTGGGCGTGGCCTGGACCTTCGCCCTGTTGGTTCTGCTGCTCGACGCCAGCCTCTTCCACAAGTGGGCCTACGTCTTCTATGGCGTGGGCGTGCTGCTGCTCGTCGCCGTCCTGCTCTTCGGCCGCGAGGTGAACGGCGCCAAGGCGTGGTTCGAGTTCGGCCCCATGCGCTGGCAGCCCGTCGAGGTCGCCAAAATCGCCACGGCCCTGGCCCTGGCGCGCCTGATGAGCGAATACTCCTTCTCCATCACCAAGCCCGGCAACTTGGTCAAGGTGGCCATGCTGCTGCTGGTCCCGCTCTCCATCATCGTCCTGCAGAACGATACGGGCTCGGGCATCGTGCTGGGCTCGTTCCTCTTCGTGCTCTACCGCGAGGGGCTCAACAAGTGGCTCTGCATCCCTATCCTGATGGTGGCGGCCCTGTTCATCGTCTCGATGCTGCTCTCCCCCGTGGCGCTGCTGCTGATGATGATTTGCGTCTGCATCCTCTCCGAGGCGATGATGAACGGGGTGTGGCGCTCGCGCATCGTCTTCTTGAGCGCCCTCTTCCTGGGCTCCATCCTGCTCTACTTCCTCGCGCAGTTCTTCTTCCCCGGGCGGCTGAGCTACTACGGCAGTCTGCTCGCCGTGACCCTCTGCGGGGTGCTCTTCGTCGCGGTCTATGCCCTGCGGGTGCGCCTCTCCAACATCTTCCTGATGCTGGGGCTCTTCGTCTGCTCGATGATATTCCTGCCCACGACCGACTACCTCTTCGACTCGGTGCTGAAGCCGCACCAGCAGAACCGTATCAAGAGCTTCTTGGGCATCATCAACGACCCCGCGAAGCTGGACTATAACGTCAACCAGTCGAAAATCGCCATCGGCTCGGGAGGCCTGTTGGGCAAGGGCTTTATGCAGGGCACGCAAATCAAGTACGGCTTCGTGCCCGAGAAACATACCGACTTCATCTTCTGCACGGTGGGCGAGGAGTGGGGCTTCGTGGGCACCTCGGCGCTCCTGGTGGTCTACTGTCTGCTCATCCTGCGCCTGATGCGCATGGGCGAGCGCCAGGAGGAGCCTTTCGGCCGCATCTACTGCTACTGCGTGGCCTCCATCCTGCTCTTCCATGCCATGGTGAATATCGGCATGACCATCGGACTGATGCCCGTGATGGGCATCCCGCTGCCCTTCATGAGCTATGGCGGCTCGTCGCTGCTGGCCTTCACCGTGCTGCTGTTCATCGCCATACGGCTCGATGCCTCGACCAAAACCTTTACTTTCCGCTCATTATGATTCACCAAACCCCTATGAAGCATCACCTGTCGGGCCTGACCCGGGAACAGGCGGACGAGAGCCGCCGCCTCTATGGCGAAAATGTCATCACCCCGCCCCGCGACCACTCCGTGTGGCGGCTCTTCGCGGAGAAGTTCCGCGACCCCATCATCCGCATCCTGCTTGTCGCCGCCCTGCTGTCGCTGGCTATCGCCACCGTCGACGGCGAGTATACCGAGACCATCGGCATCATCTGCGCCATCGTGCTGGCTACCTGCGTGGGCTTCCTCTTCGAGTGGGACGCCCTGCGGCGCTTCAAGCGGCTGAATCGGGTGAACGACGATATGCCCGTGAAGGTGATGCGCGAGGGGAATGTCTGCCGTATCGCCCGCCGCGAAGTGGTGGTCGGCGACCGCGTGTACATCGAGAGCGGCGAGGAAATACCGGCCGACGGCGTGCTGTGCGAGGCCGTCAGCCTGCGGCTCGACGAGTCGACCCTCACGGGCGAACCCGAGGTGGGCAAGACGGCCGACACGGAGAGCCTCGACAAGGAGGCGACCTACCCGTCGAACGAGGTGCTGCGCGGCACGACGGTCGTCGACGGCTATGGGGTCTTCACCGTGACGGCCGTGGGCGACTCTACCGAGGCGGGCCGCGTCACCGAGCAGTCGGCCATCGAGAGCGGCGAGCCTACGCCGCTGAACCGCCAGCTGACGCGCCTCTCCCAGCTGATTGGCAAGGTGGGCATCTCGCTCGCCGCCGCCATCTTCTTCATCCTGTTGGGCCGGGCCTTCCTGCTCGAGGATTTGGCCTCGGCGGGCACCCTCGCCATCTTGCGCGAGGTGCTGGAGGCCTTCATGGTCTCGGTCGCCATGATTGTAATGGCCGTGCCCGAGGGTCTTCCCATGTCCATCACCCTGTCGCTGGCTATGTCCATGCGCCGGATGCTGAAGACCAACAACCTGGTGCGGAAGATGCACGCCTGCGAGACCATGGGCGCCGTGACGGTGATTTGCACCGACAAGACGGGAACGCTGACCCAGAACCGGATGAGCGTCCGGGAGCTTGTGCCCTTCGGCGACAGCCCCCTTCGCACGCTGGCCGACGCCGTGGCGCTGAATACCACCGCCTTCCTCGACGAGGAGGGACGGCCCATCGGCAACCCGACCGAGGGGGCCCTGTTGGGATGGCTCCGGGCGGAGGGCTTCGACTACCGCCGTCTGCGCGGCGAGGCGACCGTCCTGGACCGCATCACCTTCTCCACCCAGCTGAAGTATATGGCTACGCTGGCCGTGAATGCCGCGGGCGAGCGGATGCTCTACGTGAAGGGCGCCCCCGAAATCGTGCGGGCCATGTGCACCCTCGAGGAGGAGAAGGAGGAGAAGGAGGAGAAGGGGGAGAAGGGGGAGAACACGGAGAATGAAATCTCCGGGGGTGCCGGGAACGACCGGGTGAGCAGTCTGCTGCTCGGCTTCCAGAACCGCGCCATGCGGACGCTGGCTTTGGCCTGGCGCCCGACGGCGGCCGCCAGCTGCGAGGAGGCGCTTCGCGAGGGGAACCTGCACTTCGCCGCTGTGGCAGCCATCTCCGACCCCGTGCGCGACGAGGTGCCGGCCGCGGTGAGCCGCTGTCTGGGGGCGGGCATCGCCGTTAAAATCGTGACGGGCGACACCTCGGCCACGGCGACCGAAATAGCCCGGCAAATCGGCCTGTGGGACGATGCCTGCGACGACGACCGCAACCGGATGACCGGCACGGAGTTCGCCGCCATGAGCGACGAGGAGCTGTCGGAGCGTGTGGCGGGGCTGAAAATCCTTTCGCGCGCCCGACCGTTGGACAAGCAGCGCCTGGTGCGTCTGCTGCAGCGGCGGGGCGAGGTGGTGGCCGTCACGGGCGACGGAACGAACGATGCCCCGGCGCTCAACTTCGCCAATGTGGGCCTCTCGATGGGCTCTGGGACCTCGGTGGCGAAGGATGCCAGCGACATCACGCTGTTGGACGACTCCTTCTCCTCCATTGCGACGGCCGTCATGTGGGGCCGCTCGCTCTACCGCAACATCCAGCGGTTCGTCCTCTTTCAGCTCACCATCAACTTCGCGGCGATTGTCGTGGTGCTCATCGGCTCGCTGTTCGGCACCGAGCTCCCGCTCACCGTGGTCCAGATACTGTGGGTGAACCTCATCATGGACACCTTCGCCGCTATGGCCATGGCCTCGCTGCCCCCCAGCGTCGAGGTGATGGGCGACCGGCCGCGGAAACGCGACGAGTTCATCATTACGCCCGCCATGGGGCGCACGCTCTTGACTTGCGGCCTATGCTTCGTCGTCGTCCTGCTCGGTCTGCTGGCCTACTGGCGCCATACGGACGGGGCGCTGACCCTCGAGCACCTGACCCTCTTCTTCTCGACCTTCGTCTTCCTTCAGTTCTGGAACATGTTCAACGCCAAGGGCTTCGAGACCCGTCACTCGGTCTTCCGCGATTTGCGCGGCTGCCGCACCTTCTTCCTGGTCCTCCTGCTCATCGGCATAGGCCAGGTCGCCATCGTGGAGTGGGGCGGCGAGGTCTTCCGCACCTGTCCCCTGCGGCCCGTTCAGTGGGCGGCGCTCATCGGCGGCACGTCGCTGATTGCCGTCGGCGGCGAGCTGATTCGCTCCCTGCGCCGCAACAGGGGGCGGAAATAGGGGGGGGTGGAAATAGAGAACTGGAAATGGAGAGGCGGAAATAGAGAAGAGGACTAACGGAGAGTGACGGAGAGAGGTAAAGAGAAGTGGGGGAGTGCCGTCCGACAACCGGGGGCATTCGATAATGAAAAATAACATGGCCGAATCGCAATATGGGCCGTCCGCATACCGGACGGCCCATATTGCGATTCCTCCCCTCCCGTGCGATTAGCGAGTTACTCCATCTGCCGATAGTCTTTCGCCAAACCGCCTTCGCTGGTCTCCTTGTAGAGCGAGGGCAGGTCGTGCCCCGTCTGCTTCATCACCTCCACGACCTTGTCGAACGAGACGCGGTGGATGCCGTCCGTGAAGGAGGAGTAGATGTTGGCATCCAAGGCGCGGGTGGCCGCATAGGCGTTGCGCTCGATGCAGGGAATCTGCACCAGGCCGCAAACCGGGTCGCAGGTCATGCCGAGGTGGTGCTCCAACCCCATCTCGGCCGCATATTCGATTTGGGCCGCCGAGCCGCCGAAGAGCTGGTTGGCAGCCGCAGCAGCCATGGCGCAGGCTACGCCCACCTCGCCCTGACAGCCCACCTCGGCACCCGAGATGGAGGCGTTCTCCTTGACGATGTTGCCCACCAGGCCGGCCGTGGCCAGGGCTCGCAGGATGCGGGTGTCGCTGAAGCCGTGCCCCTTTTGCAGGTGGTAGAGCACGGCGGGTACGACGCCGCACGAACCGCAGGTGGGGGCCGTGACGATGCGTCCGCCCGAGGCATTCTCCTCGCTGACGGCCAGCGCATAGGCGAAGACCAGGCCGCGGGTCTGGAGGTTCTGCTTGTAGCCTAAGGCGCGGATATAGTAGTTCGAGGCCTTGCGGCTCAGGTTGAGCGGCCCGGGAAGGATGCCCTCCTGGTCCAATCCGCGCAGGACGCTCTCGCGCATCACCTGCCAGACCTCCTCCAGGTAGTCCCAGATGTCGGACTCCTCGCACTGGTCGACGTACTCCCAGTAGCTCTTGCCCGAGCGCTCGCACCAGGCGAGAATCTCGCTCATGCGGGTCATTTCGTAGATGTCGGGCGAGCCCCCCTGCGGTTTCCCCTCCTCGGCCAGCGCACCGCCGCCGACGCTGTAGACCCTCCAGGGGTCGTGCGCCTCGCCCGACGGGTCGAGCACCTCGAACTGCATGCCGTTCGTGTGGAAGGGCAGCACGGTCTTCGGCTGCCAGACAATCTCCGCCTTGTGGGGTGACAGGGCGTCGATGATGGCCACGTCGGTCATGTGGCCGCGCCCCGTGGCGGCCAATGAACCGTAGAGCGTCACGCGGAACGCCCCGGCCTCGGGGTGGCGCGAACGATATTGCTCGGCGGCATGCCGCGGAGCCATCGTGTGGCTGCTCGACGGACCGGTGCCGATACGATACAACTCTTTGAGTGTTTTCATAACCTAACTTTTTCGAAAGCGGCAGCAAAGGTAGCGAAAAAAATCGGGTCTGCAAATGCAGACCCGACCGTGCGATTTGAAAAAATCGTTACTCCTTGCCGGCCAGCGGTGCGGGCACGACATACGTGCGGGCGGCCAACTCCTTGTCAATCATGTAGAGGCCCGTCTTGTCGCTCCCGACGCTCTCCAGGTTGTCGATGAGCTCCTGGGCATTGGCCTCCTCCTCGATTTGCTCGTCCACGAACCAGATGAGCATGTTCGACGAGGCGAAGTCGCGCTCGTCGGCAGCCAGGGCGCAGAGGTTGTGGATGAGCGAGGTCACCTTGCGCTCGTGCTCCAGCGTGCAGCGGAACATATCCAGGGCCGACGACCACTCGGTCTGCACCTCGGCGATGGGGGCCAGCGTTACCTTGCCTCCGCGCGAAAGGACGTAGTTCATGAAAATCCGGGCATGAGCCTGCTCCTCCTGGAACTGTACGGAAAACCAGTTGGCTGCGCCTTTCCATCCCCGGTTGGTTGCGTTCACCGACATCGAGAGGTAGAGATAGGCCGACCAGAACTCGGCATTGATTTGGGCGTTCAGCGCCTCTTCCATCTTCTTTGAAAGCATAATCGCAAATTTTTAAGAAATCCTTGTTTTTCGGCCGAAAGATACGGATTTTTTCAATCGATTGTATCTTGCCTCCGCACTTTTATTTTTCCCTCCGATGCCCGGTTTCGCCGCCGAAACGACCCCCGCATTCCGGTTTATTATATAAATAGGTATGGACGAAAAACTGACGGATGAGGAAATTTTTGCCTTGCAAACCGATATTTCTTAACGCCAAGTTGGGATATTTGAATAAATTTCTTATATTTGCACCCGATTTCGCCGCTATACGTTTTTCCGGCGGGTCGAGGTTCTTTGAGGAGTATCGGATGAAAATTTATCGCCGAAAATTTGGCGGATACGATTTTTATTCCTACTTTTGCAAACCAAAACGGAGGATTTGCCGATGTAGCTCAGCTGGTCAGAGCAGCTGATTTGTAATCAGCAGGTCGTGGGTTCGAATCCCTCCATCGGCTCTTTCAGGGCCCCGGGAGAGGAGCGAGGAAACGGACGGCTGAAGAGCTCGGGGCAGACGAAGTTTTGAACGTCAGACTATTGGGAAGATACCAGAGTGGCCAAATGGGGCAGACTGTAAATCTGCTGGCTTACGCCTTCGGTGGTTCGAATCCATCT
>X127_Alpine_Marmot__coassemble_163_pt1 | contig 14048 bp, 10 predicted proteins | sample X127_Alpine_Marmot__metabat2_high_PE_013 | metagenome-assembled genome bin X127_Alpine_Marmot | reverse complement strand
TTCGTAAATCGCTTTTATTCAAGTAAATATGATTCGCAACTATCTCTTGCCAAGAGAAGTACACCGAAAGATGAAGTATTATGCACCCTATTAGACAACTTATAATACTGATACTCGCCGTGTTGAGTGCAGGCTCCGCCTATTCGCAAACAGACCGTACCGAGTTCCGCGTGGACTTTCGGGTGAACAGTTCGACCATCGACCCCGCCTACAACGACAACGCCCGCCGGGTCGATGAAATCGTCGAATTCTTCCGCAAATTGGAGGTTGACAGCACGCAGCTCCTCGCGGGTGTATCTTTCTGCGGCGCCGCCTCGCCCGAGGGGCACTATCAGCTCAACAAGCGTCTGGCGCGGAAGCGGCTCGAAGCCATCGAGAAGCTCGTGCGCTCGCGCGTCGCCATTCCCGACAGCCTCGTCAGCCGCAACGACGAATATATCCCCTGGGAGTATCTCACCGCATTGGTCGAGAGGTCCGGCATGAAGCACAGGGAGGAGATTCTCGCCATTCTCCGAAGAGGTGAGCGCATCGTGGACTATCCGGGCGGACGGCATATCGACAGCCGCGTCCCGGCCCTGCAGCAAATCGACGGCGGCAGGGCATGGCGCGAAATGCTGCACCGCTACTTCTCCTCCATGCGCAATGGCTCGGCCGTCTTCATCTCCTTCAAGAGAGCCCCCCGCCCCGTCGTCGAGACCTCCGAGGAGCCCGAGCCCGAGCCTGGGCCCGAGCCGCTGCCGGAGCCCGAACCGCTTCCGGAACCCGAACCGCTTCCGGAACCCGAGCCCGAGCCGCTGCCCGAGGAGTGGTGCCGCGAGCTCCACGTGAAGAGCAACATAGCGGGTCTGGCCCTGGCCATAGCCAACATAGCCGTCGAGGCGGATGTCGCCAGGCACTGGTCGGTGACGCTTCCCGTCTACTATTCGGCGTGGAACTACTTCACCTCCACGGTCAAGTTCCGCACCTTCTCCATCCAGCCCGAGGCGCGGTACTGGTTCGACGAGCACAACGAACGCTGGTTCGTGGGGGCCCACTTCGGGTTGAGCTACTACAACATAGCCACCGGCGGCGAATACCGCACGCAGGACCGCAGCGGCACCTCGCCCGCCTTGGGCGGCGGCCTGAGCGTGGGCTACAGGCTGCCCGTCAGCCGCGACAAGCGCTGGAAGATGGAGTTCTCGGTGGGTGTCGGGGCCTACTCGCTGCATTACGACCGCTTCCGCAACTACCCCAACGGGCTGTTGGTCTACACCGAGAAGCGGGGCTACTTCGGCCTCGACCAGGCATCCATTTCGCTGGCCTATACCATTGGACTGAACAGGAAAGGAGGCCGGAGATGAGACAGTTTTCCTATATAATAAGGTATGCGCTTGCACTGCTGACTGTTCTGCCGGCGGGGTGCGACGTGCACGAATTTCCCGACATCCCCCCAAGCGTGGAGTTCCGCCTCCGGCTGCGCTACGATACGGACATGACCCTCTGGGAGCACACCTACGACGGCCAGCAGACCGCGGAGCAGGGCTTGGGCGAGAGCTACGACAACCGCAGCGGCAGCGGCTGCATCCGCTACGTCATCCGGGCCTACCCGCAGCAGACGCGGCAGCGCGAGACGCGGGAGTACATCCGCGAGTTCGTCTTCATGCGGGATGCCGCGGAGGGCTACGACTGCGAATACACCCTCGGGCTGCCCGGCGGGGCCTATGAGCTGATGGTGTGGTCGGACCTCATGCCGCAGGAGGGGGCTGCGCCCTACCACGATGCGGGCGACTTCGGCGCAATCGCCCTGCAGGGCGACCATGCGGGGTGCACCGACCTCCGCGACGCCTTCCGGGGCACGGGCAGCCTCGTCCTCACGGCGGACATGGTAGAGCGGGCCCCGGAGACGCTGACTGTCGCCATGCAGCGCCCCTTGGCCAAGTTCGAGTTCATCACCGACGACGTGGTGGAGTTCATGGAGAAGGAGGCCACGCGCATTGCGGCGATGCTCGGCCTGAATGCGGAGGGGGCAGCCGCGGAGGGCACGGACAGGGACGGGGAGGATGCCGGCACGCGCACCGTGAAGTTGGAGGATTACAAGGTCGTCTTCTACTACGTGGGCTTCATGCCCTGCACCTACAGCCTCTACACCGACCGGCCTGTGGACTCCTCTACGGGCGTGCTGTTCGAGTCGGGGCTGTCGCGCCTGAGCGAGGCGGAGGCGGCGTTGGGCTTCGACTACGTATTCGTGAACGGCTCGCCGTCGGCCGTCACGGTGCAGATAGGCATCTTCGACAGCACGGGCCTTCAGCTGTCGCTCTCCAAGCCCATCGAGGTACCCTTGATACGCAGCCGCCACACCGTCGTCAGGGGCCGCTTCCTTATGACGGAGACGTCGGGAGGCGTGCGCATAGATGCCGAATTCGACGGCGACCACAACTTGATATTCCAGTAGCGATGAAGAAGTTGAACGATACACTGCACATGCTGGCCGCCCTTCTCCTGCTCGCGGCGGGCGTCTCCTGCTCCGAGGAGCCGGCGCCGGAACCCGCGGAGGTCCGGGTGACCTTCACCGCCACGCTCCCCGCGGAGCTCCGCAGCCGGGCCTTCGGCGGCGGCGAGTTGGCGAACACCCTCACCGTGGGTCTCTTCAATGCCGACCTCACGCGCGAGCTGAAGCGGATGAGCTGCCCCATTAGCGGAGGCGTGTGCGACGTGAGCCTCCCGCTGACCCGGAAGCAGACCTACAACATCGTCTTCTGGGCCCAGAACGAGGCTTGCACGCTCTACGACACGGGCGACCTCACGGCTGTCGTCATGGCCGACACCCCCGCCGAGCGGACCCTCGCCTCTGCCGAGCGCACCGACGCCTTCTGCGGCGTGGTGAGGGACTTCACCGCCTCCGCGGAGGTCACGGAGCGCGAAGTGCGGCTCACGCGCCCCTTAGCGCAAGTCAACGTGGGCACCTTGGGCCATGGCGCCCCGGCGCACTTCACGGCGCAGGGGGTCCCGGACACCTTCCACCCCTTCACGGGCGAGACCTCCGGAAGCCGGACCTTCCGTTGGAGCTTCGCCGAGGCCTCCGCCGAGCGCTTCGAGGTCGAGGGATGCAGCTACACCTACCTCGCCCTCGGCTACCTCTTCGCTCCGCAGGGAGCCGCCGCCGCGACCTCCTGCACCGTTGAGCTGCCGGGAACAGGGGTCTCGAAGCACTTCGAGGCGCAGCTCCAGGCCAACCACAAGACCCATATCGCCGGAGCCTTCACTGACTGACCGGGGCGAGCGAGCAGGACAGGGAAGGACAGAGCTGCACGAGCCGGGACCGGACAGGAAGACAGGCAAAAATTCAGATATACAAAAAGAAGCGAACAGGCTGAATTCAGAAACGGATGACAAACAATTAACAAAAAAGGAAGGTGAATGAACGACATTCTGTTACACGAGTTATACAAGTTACACATTACTTATTTTAAAAACTTTAACCTATGAAAAAGAATCTATTTTTAGGCATGCTCGCGGCAGTCGGAATGCTGTTTGCGACCTCATGTTCGACCGATGAGCCTGAAGCGCCATCGGGAAACGACGCTCTGGTGAGCTTCTCTCTCGACCTCGCGGGCGCAACCCAGACCCGCGCCATCAGCGACGGCTCCGGCGCCACCAGGTTAGTCTATGCCGTTTATAAAATCGACGGCAACAACGCCACGCTGCTCAAGCTGCCCGGAACGGATGACAACTCCCAGTTCACCAAGGAGGACTTCAACCCCGCCGGCGACAATGTAACCCTGACGCTCGCCAAGGGCCAGACCTACACGGCTGTATTCTGGGCCCAGAACCCCGACTGCGCAGCTTACGCGACTGCGGATTTGAAGAACGTCGCAGTCAACTACGCCGGTCTTAACAACGACGAGAGCCGCGACGCCTTCTTCAAGGCCGAGACCTTCACCGTCAGCGGCGACGCCACGATTAACGTGACGCTGAAGCGTCCCTTCGCCCAAATCAACGTCGGCGTAATGGCCGATGACTGGGAGGCTGCCGTTGCCGCCGGTACCGAGATTACCGAATCCAAAGTCACTGTCAAGAACGCCTCTACGCATATCAATCTGCTCACCGGCGAGGCAACCGGCGAGGCGAACGTAACCTACGGCTTCGCCGCTATTCCGGAAGGACAGCTGTCCGTCGATGCCGATGGCGACGGCACCCCCGAGGTGTACCAATATCTCTCCATGAGCTATGTGCTGACCCAAAGCGACAAAAAGGAGCTGAACGACCTGGAATTCGTCTTCAAGCCCGCAGCGGGCCAGGAAATCGTCTTCCACGAAGGTTTGGACAATGTTCCCATCCAGCGCAACTGGAGAACGAACATCGTCGGCGACTTCCTGACCGATGACGTTACCTTCAACATCGTAGTCGACCCCGCTTACAATGGCGACTACAACTATCCGGAATACGAAACGATTGCAGACGGCGTCAGCCTGGATGCCGCCAACAAGACCTATTACCTGTCTTCGGTCAATGGCCTCAAGTGGTTCCAGCAGGAAACGGAAAACAAGGGGTGGTTCCAGGGCTACACCGTGAAACTGTCCACCGACATAGAGTTGGAGGAGCCCTGGACTCCCGTATCGGATTTCAAAGGCACCTTCGACGGCTGCAACTATACGATTAGGAACATGAAGGTTACGACGACCGACGGCGTTTCCGCAGGTTTCTTCGTCAATGCGGTGGGAGGCACGATTAAGAACCTCAAGATGGAGAACGTGACGGTAAGAGGCGAGTGGAAAGCCGGAGCCATAGCGGGCAACGGTTTGTGTACGAAAATCGAGAACTGCCACGTCAACGGAGGTACGATTATCAGCACTCCGCGTCTCGTAAATGGTGTTTATGACGACGCCAACAACGTGGGCGGCATCACCGGCTACCTTTCGGCCGAGCCCAACGCCTGGGTTAAGAACTGTACGGTGAACAATCTGGAAATCATGGCATACCGCGACATCGGCGGCATCGTCGGCACAGCTCAGGGCGGCGGTCCTGAAGGTTCCATCGTCACCGACAACACCGTCAGCAACACGACCATCACCGCCAACCAGATTCACGAATACGGAGCCGTCAAGCCGGCCAATGCCGGCGAAATTGTCGGCCGCAATCTCAAGAATTCCGATTTGAGCACCAACACGGCGACCAACAATGTTCGTGTAAATGTCCTTGCCATCGGCAATGAGGGAACGGTAACGGTAGACAACGACGTGCCCCTTGCAGCTATTGCGAACATCACCAATGAGGCAGTTCAGACGATTGCCCTGGCGAGCGATATAGAGGGTGTCGCCACGGTTCCCCATCCCTACGGAGGGAAACGGTACAACGGCATCCACCAGCCGGCCGGCGTCACCATCGACGGCGGAGGCCACTCGCTCACGGCGAACGGCTCGAATTATGTGATTATGGCCCAGGGCGGAACCATCAAGGACCTCGCCGGCATAGAGGGCGGCGAACGAGGCATTGTCACCTATGGACCGACGGAAGATGTCATTATCGAGAATGTCGTGATTAGCCAGCCCGGCTATGCCCTCAACACGGCAGAGGCTGCAAAGACGGAAGGCCTGAAGCTCATCGTCCGGAATACCACCCTCAACGGCTGGAGCAGCTGGGCCGGAGGCTTCGTCTCCGCGGAATTTACGGATTGCAGCTTCGGCGAGAATCCGACAGGCTACTGGCAGAAGTACGGGTATCCCCAAATGATGGACCGCTTGATGAGGCCCTATATTCCCACAATCTTCACTAACTGCAACCTTGTAAACGGATTCCATGTCGATTTAAGCATGCAGAAGGAGGGCTCCAAGATTGTATTCGACCAGTGCGCCGTCGACGGCACCATATTGACGGCCGACAATTACGCCGACCTCATCAATTTCGAAATCTCGGAGGACCAGCAGGCTGCCGGCGGAGTAGCTGTCGCCGTGGAGAACCATGTAGAATTCAGATAACAGGCTGCGGCCATTTCGTCTCGACTGCGTTCCTCTGGGAGGAACGCAGTTTTTTCCGGCCCCGGTCTAAAAGACCGGTTTTAGGCCGCCGGCGTAAACGCCGGTTTTAGGATTTTCCCCCCACCAAAAAAAACAAACAAGACAGGACGGCCGAATGGCCGTCCTGTCCTAATTATTACCGTTCCGGATGTTACTCTGCCTTGCCGGCCGAGCCCAGGACGTTCTCGCACTTGTGCTTATAGAGCTTCTTGAGCTCGTCGCGGGCGGGACCCAGGTACTTGCGGGGGTCGAACTCGGCGGGGCTGTCGATGAAGACCTTGCGCACGGCAGCAGTCATGGCCAGACGGCCGTCGGAGTCGATGTTGATTTTGCAGACGGCGCTCTTGGCGGCCTTGCGCAGCTGCTCCTCGGGGATACCTACGGCATCCTTCAGGTGACCGCCGTGGGTGTTGATGATTTTCACATACTCCTGGGGCACCGACGACGAGCCGTGCAGCACGATGGGGAAGCCGGGGATGCGCTTCTCGATTTCCTCGAGAATATCGAAGCGCAGCTCGGGCGGAACGAGGATGCCCTCGGCGTTGCGGGTGCACTGCTCGGGACGGAACTTATTGGCGCCGTGCGAGGTGCCGATGGAGATAGCCAGCGAGTCGACACCGGTCTTCTTCACGAAGTCCTCGACGTCCTCGGGGCGGGTATAGTGAGCCACCTCGGCGGCCACCTCGTCCTCGACACCGGCCAGCACGCCCAGCTCACCCTCGACCGTCACGTCGTACTGGTGGGCATACTCGACGACCTTCTTCGTCAGGGCGACGTTCTCCTCGTAGGGAAGCGACGAGCCGTCAATCATCACCGACGAGAAGCCCATGTCGATACAGCTCTTGCAGAGCTCGAAGGAGTTTCCGTGGTCGAGGTGCAGGGTGATGGGGATATTCTTGCCCAGCTCCTTGGCATACTCGACAGCGCCCTGGGCCATGTAGCGCAGCAGGGTCTGGTTGGCATACTTGCGGGCGCCGGCCGACACCTGGAGAATCACGGGCGACGAAGCCTCGACGCAGGCCTGGATGATGGCTTGCAGCTGCTCCATGTTGTTGAAGTTGAAGGCGGGGATGGCATAGCCGCCCTTGATGGCCTTGGCAAACATCTCGCGAGTGTTCACGAGGCCCAGTTCTTTGTAAGATACCATAACTTTTCGATTTATGTGTTAATGTTCTTTTACCTTTCCGAAATCCAGTCCCCCGCCGCAAAGCCGCACCCGCAGCCAGATGCTCTCGCCACTAAACCGCGCCCGCAGCCAGATGCTCTCGCCACTAAACCGCGCCCGCAGCCAAATGCTCTCGCCACTAGACCGCGCCCACAGCCAAATGCTCTCACCACAAAAGCCGCGCCCCCGGGAGGGACCCTCAAAAACCGGTACAAAGTTACGCAAAATTATCGCACGATGACACCCTTTTGTGAAAAAATTAACAGGACAACGAAAATCGACGGACACAAAGCGGGTATTTCGGATTGTTTTTTGTATTTTTGCGCCTACTTATCGAAGTCAACGAACTAACTGAATAACTTATGTCCGAATTCATCTATCAGGAGCCTTTCCCCATTGCGGAGGACAAAACCGAGTACCGTCTCTTGACGAAAGATTACGTAAAGGTCGTGGAGTGCGACGGCCGCAAAATGCTGAAGGTCGACCCCAAAGGCCTCGAGCTGCTCTCGAAGGCCGCATACAGCGACGTGTCGTTCTACCTCCGCGCCGCCCACCTGCAGAAGCTGCGCAACATCCTGGAAGACAAGGAGGCTACCGACAACGACAAGTTCGTGGCCTACACCATGCTTCTCAACCAGTGCGTGGCCGCCGAGGGCGAGCTGCCCACCTGTCAGGATACCGGAACGGCCATCTGCATCGCCCACAAGGGCGAGGACGTATGGACCGGCGCCGACGACGCCGAGTGCATCGCCCGCGGCGTATATGAAACCTACAAGGAGCGCAACCTCCGCTATTCGCAGGTCGTGCCCTTCACCATGACGGACGAGAAGAACTCGGCAACCAACCTCCCCGCGCAAATCGACATCTACGGCGGAAAACCCGGCATGGAGTATGAGTTCCTCTTCATCACCAAGGGCGGCGGCTCGGCCAACAAGACCTTCCTCTACCAGCAGACCAAGGCCCTGCTGAACGAGCAGTCCCTCACGAAGTTCATCACCGAGCATATCAAGGACCTCGGCACCTCGGCCTGTCCGCCCTACCACTTAGCCCTCTGCATCGGCGGCACCTCGGCCGAGATGTGTCTCTCGACCGTGAAGAAGGCCTCGGCCGGCTACCTGGACGAGCTGCCCACCTCGGGCAACGAGGGCGGCCGCTGCTTCCGCGACATGGAGTGGGAGGAGAAGGTCCTCGACATCTGCCGCAAGAGCGGCGTGGGCGCCCAGTTCGGCGGCAAGTACTTGGTGCACGACGTGCGTGTCATCCGCGCCCCGCGCCATGCCGCCTCGTGTCCCGTAGCCATCGGCGTCAGCTGCTCGGCCGACCGCAACATCAAGGCGAAAATCACCCCCGAGGGCATCTTCCTCGAGGTGCTGGAGAAGAACCCCGCCCGCTTCCTGCCCGCCGAGGCGCCCGCCATGACGCCCGCCGTGGACATCGACCTCGACGAGGGCATGGACAAGGTGAGGGCCATCCTGACCAAGTACCCCATCAAGACCCGTCTGAACCTGAAGGGCACCCTCATCGTGGCCCGCGACATCGCCCACGCCCGCATCAAGCAGATGCTCGACGAGGGCAAGCCCATGCCCGAATACTTCAAGAAGCACCCCGTATACTATGCCGGCCCGGCCAAGACGCCGCAGGGCATGGCCTCGGGTTCGTTCGGCCCCACCACAGCCGGACGCATGGACCCCTACGTCGACCTCTTCCAGCAGCACGGCGGCTCGATGGTGATGGTAGCCAAGGGCAACCGCTCGCAGGAGGTGACCGACGCCTGCAAGGCCCACGGCGGCTTCTACTTGGGCTCCATAGGCGGCCCCGCGGCCGTGCTGGCCAAGAACTCCATCAAGTCGGTGGAGGTCGTGGACTTCCCCGAACTGGGCATGGAGGCCGTGCGCAAGATTTATGTGGAGAACTTCCCCGCCTTCATCATCGTCGACGACAAGGGGAACGATTTCTTCGCAGACTTCAAACACTAAAAACCGATTTTTCGCGTTACTTGTTACACGACAAGTTTATTGAATGTAAATGAACGGATTTTTCAGAAGATTGCTTCTTCTCGCAACTCTCTTCGTGACGGTGACCTCCGCAGCCCTCGGGGCCGAGAAGGTCACCTTCACGGCCAAAGCACCTATGCTCGTGGCCAAGGGCGACGCCTTCAAGGTGGAGTTCGCCCTCAACGCCAAGCCCGATGACGGCGAGGTCACCCCGCCGTCGTTCGAGGGCTTCGAGCTCATCGCCGGCCCGGCCGTCTACCGCGGCCAGAACGTCCAGTACATCAACGGCTCGATGACCTCCACGGTCTCCTACGTCGTCACCTACGTTCTGCTGCCCCGCACGGTGGGCACCTTCACCATCGGACCCGCCGAGGCCCGCGTGGACGGCGAGACCTACCGCACGCAGCCCGTCGCCGTGGAGGTGATGGACGAGGGTGCCGCAGCGCCCGGAACCGTGCGCGAAGGAGAGCAGGAGGAGAACGGCGAGGCCGGAGAGAACAGTGCGGACAACGGCCAGCGCCGGCAGAACCGCGGCCATGTGGCTCCCGACGACATTCTGCTGCGGGTCAGCGTCTCGCGCACCCACGTCTTCAAGGGCGAGCCCGTGCTGGCCTCCGTGAGAATCTACTCGCGCGTGCCCATCGTGGGCATCAACGGCGGCAAGTACCCCGCCTTCAACGGCTTCTGGGCCCAGGAGCTGAACGTCGACAACCGGCAGCCGCAGCGCGAGACTGTGGGCGGCAAGGTCTACGACAGTCAGGTGCTGATGGAGTATCTGCTCTATCCCCAGCAGTCGGGCACCCTCACCATCGAGCCGGCCGAGCTGACGGCCGTGGCGCAGGTGGTCGTGCAGAACAACCGCAGCCGCGACCCCTTCTTCGGCAGCATGCCCGACATCTACAACGTCAACCGCGAGCTCGTCTCGCCCAAGGTCAACATCACCGTCAAGGAGCTGCCCGCCGGAGCCCCCGAGAGCTTCACGGGTGCCGTGGGCCGCTTCTCGCTCACCGAGACCCCCCCCGCAAACCAGGTAGCGGCCAACTCGGCGGCGACCTACACCATCCGCATCGCCGGCTCGGGCAACCTGCGCTTCGTCCAGGCTCCCCGGCTCTCGCTGCCCGCCTCGTTCGAGCAGTACGACGTGAAGTCGACCGAGCAAATCAACACCTCGGGCAACGGAGCCTCGGGCTACCGTCAGTTCGAGTATCCCTTCATCGCCCGCGCCGAGGGCGAATACACCGTACCGGCCATGGAGTTCACCTACTTCGACCCCTCGAAGAGCCAGTACGTCACCCTCGCCACCCAGCCGCTGCACCTGACCGTCACCCCCGACACGAACGGCGGAGGCGGCGAGACCCGCATCGTGAAGGGGGTGTCGAAGGAGGAGGTGCGTCTGTTGGGCGAGGATATTCGCTTCATCAAGTCGGGAGACCCGCGTCTGAAGCCCCTGCGGCAGCCGATGCTCTTCAGCGGGCTCTACTTCGCCCTGCTGGCGCTCATCCTGCTCCTCTTCCTGCTGCTCTACTTCGTCCTGCGCAAGCGCATCCGCGACGCCCGCAACACGGTGCTCGTGCGCGGCAAACGGGCCAACAAGGTCGCCGTGCAGCGCTTCCGCATTGCCAAGCGGGCCATCACCGAGCAGAACCAGTATGCCTTCTACGAGGAGATGTCGCGCGCCCTGTGGGGCTACATGAGCGACAAGCTGAACATCCCGGTCGCCAACCTCACCAAGGAGAATGTCCGCGAGGAGCTCCACAAGCGCGGCGTGCCGAGCGAGGAGTCGCAATCCTTCACCGCCATCATCACCCAGTGCGAGGAGGCACAGTACTCACCTATGGCGTCGGCCCGCATGAGCGACGTCTACACGGCGGGCGTCGATTTCATCTCGCGCATGGAGTCCTTAATCAAGAAGCGTTAACCCTATGAAACGTATACTCTTTACCCTCTGTCTGCTGCTCCTCTCCCCCGCCCTGCCGGCGCAGGAGCCCGACAGCACGCTCTCCGCAACCCCCGCTGAGGAGCCCGCCGCCACGGTGGGCGGCACCACGACCGAGGCCGCCGTCTCCGACTACGCCCTCTGGGACCTGGCGAACACCGCCTATCTGCGCTCCGACTTCCGCACGGCCATCCGCACCTACCGCGAGATTCTGAAGCGCGGAGCCGCCTCCGAGAAGCTCTACTACAACTTGGCCAACGCCTGCTTCAAGGACAACCGCCTGGGCGAGGCCATCCTCTACTACCGCCGGGCACTCCGCATGGCCCCCGGCGATGAGGATATACGCTACAACCTCTCGGTCGCCGAGAGCCGCACGAAAGACCGCATCGAGAGCATCCCCGAATTCTTCCTCACCAACTGGATGCACGCCCTGCGCACCTCGATAAGCGGCACCGCCTGGACCCTTCTCTCGCTCGCGGCCCTGGCACTCACCCTCGCCGGCATCCTCTTCTACCTCCTCTCGCAGCAGCTGCGTCTGCGCAAGGCGGGCTTCTACTCCACCCTCTGCTTCCTCGTGCTCTTCGCCGCCTCGACTCTCTTCGCCGCCAGCTCGCGGCGCGAAGCATTGGAGCGCAGCGAGGCGATTGTGATGTCGAGCTCCGCCCCCGTGAAGAGCTCGCCCGACAAGTCGGCCACCGACCTCTTCGTATTGCACGAGGGCACCGCCGTCACGCTGGGCGAGAGCATGGGTGACTGGCGGGAAATCACCCTCGCCGACGGGAAAAAGGGTTGGATGGAGAGCCGCCACGTGGAGGCCATTTAACCGAGCGCAGCCATGTCGAAGCTACTCCAGGACGTTGTCGGCGAGTTCTCCAAGCTGCCGGGCGTGGGACGCCGCACAGCCCTGCGGTTGGCCATGCACCTGCTCCGCATGGAGAAGGAGTCGGTGGGCGAGATGACCCGCAGCATCGACCGCTTCCGCAACGAAATCAAACACTGCCGCATCTGCAACAACCTCTCCGACGAGGATATATGCCCCATCTGCCACGATGAGGGCCGCGACCACACCACCATCTGCGTCGTGGAGCAGGTCGGCGACCTGCTCTCCATCGAGAATACCCGCCAGTACCGGGGCACCTACCACGTGCTGGGCGGCGTGATTTCACCCATGCAGGGCATCGCCCCCTCCGACCTGAAAATCGACCTGCTCACCGAGCGGGTCGCAGCCGGCACGGTGAAGGAGGTGATTTTGGCCATCTCCACCTCCGTAGAGGGCGAGACCACCCTTTTCTATATCATGAACCGCCTGCGCCACTACCCCGGAGTTAAGGTAACCTCCATCGCCCGCGGCATCGGCTTCGGCGACGAACTGGAATACGTGGACGAGCTCACCATCACCCACGCCCTGCTCAACCGCCGCGAAATCGAATAACCCCAGAGCGAGGGAGGGGCAAGCCGGTCGGGAGGCGAGCCGGTCAAACCGGTTTTATTTTATTTAAACGCACAGAACAATAAGCCACAGCGGGTACCCGTGCTGTGGCTTAACATATTCGAACTTATTCACAGCCGATAGCATGACTATACTTGATTATATCTTGGCTGATAATTTTCCCAAAATTTTATAAGTCCGCCCCATGATTTATATACTTTGTAAATTTTACATAGTTCTCGCTCTACAATATCTTTTTCGGCATATTCTATCTTCCAATACAGTTCATCTTCTCCTTGGAAATACGGCTTATACAATTCTCAAAACAAAGGGAGAAAAAGCCGAAACTTTTTCTCCCTTTATCCCTTCTCATCCTGCTTCTATCGCTCCGCCATCTGACGGCCGGCATCGTATGCCCTCTGCAGGTCCTCCTCCCAGTGGGCATCACGCCACCGGTGCTTTGCCTCCTCGGAGAACCCGCCAAGCTCGTAGCGGCCGTAGCTGGCGACTTGACACGTATTATAGGCGACAATGCGCTGCGGCTCGCCAAGAGCCAATGCAATGCAGTACTCCATCGAGCCAAAGCCGTTGCTGTTGTTGCGCTCGGGCGTGCCGTTCATCGTCTCGACGAGCGCCACAGGCATACGCTTCGGCACAGTCAGGCTGTAATCGTTATACGAGAGCCAGGGGAAGACCAGGCGCTCCAAGAAGGCGCGCATCTGCCCCGTAACCTCGCCGAAATAGACAGGTGAGCCAAGCACCAGCCCGTCGGCCCGGGCAATCTCCTCCAGGACGGGCGTCAGGGCATCCTTGAATCGGCAAATGTTCGACGCCCTGCCCTTCAGCTTGCAAGCCATACACGACATGCAACCCTTGTAGTCAAGGTCGTATAGACGCACGACCTTAACCTCAACATCTCCGCCTACGGATTTCGCACCCTCGGCAAATCGCTGTAACAGCTGTGCGGTGTTCATATTCCTGCGCGGACCGCCGTCGATTACCACTATCTTCTTCATATTTCGCTCTGTTTTTTATGCTTTAATGCGTTCAAATCGCATGCCGCCATTCTCTGCGATTTTAGTTCATTCCACCCCTCAACCTATCTTCAACCCGCTGTCGTTCACTGCTGCAATAAAATTTTCGTCCAAAGTTACCGATTATTTTCGACGCCGCATTGAGCCCCGCGAAAATAGTTCTCGCCAGATAAAAATTTTGCTCATCTTTTTCACAATGCCTTATGCCATTGAAGCAGGGCAACCTATGTGTCTTTCGGGCTCTTTAAGCAGCGGCCCGGAGCGGATGCGCTCGGAGGAGGGGGGGGGTAAAACGCCAGAGGCTTGTCCGCTATCGGCGGGACAAGCCTCTGGTGTTTGGATGGACGACGGGCAATCTCTCTGTTCAACTCCGGTTGCTCGGGTGGGCAATAGACCGCCGGCCGGTTTCCGGTTGTCGGATGTCGGATGGAGGACGGACAGCCCCCCCTGTTCAGCTCCGGTTGCTCGGGTGGGCAATAGACCGCCGGCCGGTTTCC
>X127_Alpine_Marmot__coassemble_161_pt1 | contig 14076 bp, 9 predicted proteins | sample X127_Alpine_Marmot__metabat2_high_PE_013 | metagenome-assembled genome bin X127_Alpine_Marmot | reverse complement strand
TATCCGTAAATCTCGACCCAGCTGCGCGAAGAGCAGGTGTAGGCCGACAGCTCCTTTTCCGCATACTCGATGGTCCGCTTCAGCCCCTCGACGAGCGAGGTGCGGGGGCGCCAGTTCAGCTCGCGGACCGCGGCCGAGAGGTCGGGCCGCCGGCTGCGGGCATCCCCGAAGCGGGCCGCCGTGTGGCTGATGTGCGAACGGCTGCCCGTCAGGTCGATGATTTTCTCGGCCAATGCGCGGATGGTGATTTCGGCATCTCCGCCGATGTCGACGATGCGCGGTGCCGGCGCGGGTGCCGCATTCATCAGGGCCATCAGTCCGTCGGCCGCATCGCCCGCCCAGCAGAAGGTCCGCAGCTGCTCGCCGCTGCCGAAGATGGTGATGTCCCGGTTCTGGAGGGCCGCCGAAACCATCCGCATCACCACACGCTGGTCGGTGAGCCCGCTGCCGCTGCCGTAGACGTTGAAGAGCCGGGCTATGCGGACGTCGACGCCGTATTCGAGGAAGTAGGCGCGGTGGAGCATCTCGGCGGCGCGGATGCCCTCGGCGTTTGCGGTCTGGATGTTGCGGGGGTCGAATTCGAGCCGCGGGTTGGGGTGGTAGACGGTGCCCGACGAGGCGTAGACCACCCGGGCGAACTCCGTGCGGGCATTCTCCAACGTGTTGACGGAGCCCGACAGATGGGTCTTCAGCGTCTCGACGGGCAGCTGCCGGTCGTAGTCGAGCCGCACGGGCGAGCAGAGGTTGTAGAGTTCGTCGCAGCGGATGGTGAAGGGCGAGACGATGTTGTGCCTCACGTAGTGGAACCGGCTGTGGCGGAGCACCTCGCCGAGCAGCGGCGAGCAGCCGGCCTCGCGCATGTCGACGCAGTAGAGCTCGTCGCCGCGGTCGAGAATCTTTCGGGAGAGGTGGGAGCCGATGAGCCCCGCACCTCCGAGGATGACAACTTTTTTTGGCATAGGACAGGTATTTTTTCCTCTCCCGTGCAACAAATTTGCCGTTATTCCTCCGCTTCGGAAAAAAGTGCGCGCGGCAGCTGGTCGATGCGGCTGATGCGCACGACCTCTATACCGCGCGGAATGCGGATGCCCTTCCCCAGGAAGGCCGAGATGACGATGCGCCTGAAGCCGAGGCGCGCGGCCTCGCTGATGCGCTGCTCGGTGCGGGGTGCGGGGCGAATCTCGCCCGAGAGCCCCATCTCGCCCGCGCAGCAGACCCCCTCGCGCAGGGGGCGGTCGTAGTAGGAGGAGATGACTGCCGCCACGACGGCCAGGTCGAGCCCCGTATCGGCGATTTTGAAGCCGCCGGCGAAGTTCAGGAAGACATCCTTCTGGTACATCTTCATCCCCACGCGCTTCTCCAATACGGCCAGCAGCATGTTCATACGGCGCGAATCGTAGCCCGTGGCCGAGCGCTGCGGCGTGCCGTAGGCGGCCGAGCCGACCAGGGCCTGCACCTCAATCAGATAGGGCCGTATGCCGTCCACCGAGGCCCCTACGGCAATGCCGCTCAGGGGCTCGTCGTAGTGGGTTATCAGAATCTCCGAGGGGTTGTCCACCTCGCGCAGCCCCTCCTCGTGCATCTCGAAGACGCCGATTTCGAAGGTGGCGCCGAAGCGGTTCTTGATGCCGCGCAGGATGCGGTAGATGTTGTTGCTGTCGCCCTCGAACTGCAGAACCACGTCGACGATATGTTCCAGCACCTTGGGGCCGGCTATGGTGCCGTCCTTGGTGATGTGGCCGATGATGAAGATGGAGGTGCCGGTCGTCTTGGCATACTTCAGCAGCGTGGCGGCGCACTCGCGAATCTGCGACACGCTGCCGGCCGACGACTCGATGAGGTCGGTGTAGATGGTCTGTATGGAGTCGATGACCACCACGTCGGGCTGCTGCTCGCGGATTTGGCTGACGATGTTCTCCAGCGAGGTCTCGGTGTAAATCAGACACTCCTCGTTGCCGATGCCTATGCGGTCGGCGCGCATCTTGATTTGCTCGGCCGACTCCTCGCCCGAGACGTAGAGGGTCTTCAGCCCGTTGTTCGCCAGGGCGATTTGGAGCGAGAGGGTCGACTTGCCGATGCCCGGCTCGCCGCCCAGCAGGATGAGCGAGCCCGGCACCAGGCCGCCGCCCAATACGCGGTTCACCTCGCGGTTGCCTACGTCTATGCGCCTGACCTCGCTCTTGCGGATTTCACCGACCCGCTGGGGCCGGGAGGCCGGCAGTCCGGCCGTGATGACCGAGGCGGCCGAGCCGCCGCTCTCCTTGGCCACCACCTCCTCCGTAAAGGTGTTCCACTCGCCGCACGAGGGGCAGCGCCCCAGCCATTTGGGCGCCTCGAAACCGCAGTTTCCGCAGAAATAGGCCTTCTTGACCTTTGCCATGGTTTAGAAACCGTTTAAAAATTTCTTATAATATCATCGTTAAATTTCTTACCGGATGAAGAAACGATAGAGGTCGTTGCCGTTGGCGTAGATGAGCAGCACCAGGAGGATGGCCAACCCCACATACTGCGCCGCCTCGAGGAACTTGTCGCTCGCCTTGCGGCCTGTGAGTATCTCCCACAGGGTGAAGAGGGCGTGGCCGCCGTCCAGGCCGGGGATGGGCAGGATGTTCATCACGGCCAGGATGATGGAGAGAAAGGCGGTGTTGAGCCAGAAGCGCAGCCAGTCCCACTCCGAGGGGAAGATGCTGCCGATGGCGATGAAGCCCCCCAGCTCCTTGTACATCTCCGTCCGGGGCTGCACGATGAGCTTCAGCTGGTCCCAGTAGGAGGAGATGACCCGTCCGCAGCGTCTGAAACCTGCGGGGACGGCCTCCGCCAGGGTGTATTGCTTCGTGCGCAGGGTGTAGAGCTCCCCGGGGTCTATGGCCACTACGCCGATGCGGCCCGCCGTGTCGAGCGGCACGGCGATTTCCACCTCGTGTCCGTCCCGGTCGACGGCGAGGGTCACCGTGTCGCCCTTCATCCGCTCGAGCCGGGCGGGGTAGGAGGAGAAGTCCACCAACCGCTCGCCGTTGAGGGCGACGATGCGGTCGCCGAGCCGCAGCCCGGCTTTAGCCGCCTCGGGACGGGCGATGCTGTCGATGAGAAAGGGGTGCACCAAGGTCTGGAACTCCTCCATCTGCTGCGACTGGCGCAGCGCGATGAGGTCGTCGAGCTTCAGGGTGAGGGTCAGCTGCTCGCCGTTGCGCACAACCACCACCTCGCGGTCCTTGTCGGTGATGAGCAGCAGAGGGACGATGCGGGCTACGTTGTCGATTTCCTCGCCGTCGATGGTCAGAATGCGGTCGCCGTCCTCGAAGCCCAGGGCGTGACCCTGCTCGCTGAAGTTGTAGCCCCAGCGGGCGTCGCCGTTCGAGAAGTAGCTGTCGCCCCACACGTAGCAGATGCCGCTGTAAATCACAAGGGCCAGCAGGACGTTCATCACCACGCCGGCAATCATCACCAGGAAGCGCTGCCAGGCGGGCTTCGCGCGGAACTCGTCGGGCTGGACGGGCTGCTGCATCTGCTCGGTGTCCATCGACTCGTCTATCATGCCGGCGATTTTCACGTAGCCGCCCAAGGGGAGCCAGCCGATGCCGCACTCCGTATTGCCCACCTTGCGCTTGAAGAGCGAGAACCAGGGGTCGAAGAAGATGTAGAACTTCTCGACGCGGATTTTGAAGAGCCGGGCCATCAGGAAGTGCCCTAACTCGTGAAGCCCCACCAGCAGGGTGAAGCAGAGGAAAAATTGGACGATTTTAATCAGAATTTCCATAGTTCGGTTTCGTTACAGATGAAGATAACAACGGGCCAGTTCGCGGGCCTCCGCATTGGCCGCGGCATAGTCGTCGAGGGTCGGCCGGCCGCTCCACGAGGCGTTTTTCAGGGCGTGGCGGATGGCGCCGACGATGGCGGGGTAGCCGCACTGGTGCTTCAGAAAGGCGGCGACAGCCACCTCATTGGCGCCGTTCATGGTGCAGGCCGCCGTGCCGCCGCGGCGCAGACAGTCGTAGGCAATATCCAAGGCGGGGTACTTCTCGCGGTCCACCTCGCCGAAGGTGAGGGTGGGGTGCTCCGCGAAGGAGAAGTGCTCCGAGGGGCGCACGGCCCGCTGCGGAAAGAGGAGCGCCAGACTGATGGGCATGCGCATATCGGGCGTGCCGAGCTGCGCCTTGATGGCGCCGTCCTCGAACTCCACCATCGAGTGGACGATGGACTGCGGATGGATGACGACCGATATGCGGTCGGCCTCCACGCCGAAGAGCCAGTGGGCCTCGATGACCTCGAAACCCTTGTTGACCAATGTCGCCGAGTCGATGGTGATTTTCGCGCCCATGTGCCACTGGGGATGGCGGAGCGCCTGCTCGGGTGTCACCGCGGCCAGCTCCTCGCGCTTCAGGTCGCGCAGGGCGCCGCCCGAGCAGGTGATGATGAGACGCCTCAGGGGCGAATGCTCGCCCATCAGACACTGGAAGATGGCCGAGTGCTCGGAGTCGATGGGCAGGATGGGCGACCCCTTCTCGCGGGCCAGCCGCATCACATAGTCGCCGCCCACCACGAGCGACTCCTTGTTGGCCAATGCCAACTTCTTGCCGCTCTCCACGGCGGCCACCGTGGGGTGGAGCCCCGCATAGCCGACCAGGGCGTTGACCACCGTGTGCACGGCGCCGCTGCGCACGCACTGCTCGATGGCCTCCCCGCCGGCGTAGACCTTGACGGGCTCGTCCCGGAGCGCCTCCTTCAGCGGGGCATAGAAACGTTCGTCGGCAATCACCACGCTGTCCGCGGCGAATTCCCGGGCCTGTTCGGCTAACCGCTGCCAGTTGGCGCGGGCCGTGAGGGTGACGACCTCGAAGCGCTCGGGGTTCTCCCGTACGATGTCGAGGGTCTGCTCGCCAATGGAGCCTGTGGAACCCAATATGGCCAGATGTTCTTTCATAATCAGAATACGATATAGGCTTCGGGGTCGACTGCCTTGCCGTCGCTCCAGAGTTCGAATTCGAAGGAACGGTCCTCCTCGCCGCGACTGTTGTCGGCCGTAGTGCCGATGAGCTCGCCCGCGCGGACGCGCTGCCCCGGGGCGACATTGGACAGGGAGAGGTGCTTGTAGACCGAGAGCAGGTTGCCGGCGTGCTGAATCTCCACCAGGTGCCCCGTCTCGGGGGTCCAGAGCGAGAGGATGACCGTCCCGCCGTCCACGGCCGCCACCTCGGCCTGGGCCGCCGTGGCCATGCGCACGCCGAAGGACTGCTGCTTGAGGTCGAAGCGCCGGGTGATGATGCCCTCCACCGGCACCACCATCTCGATAGCCTCGCGCACCGAGCGGCGCGAGGCTCCGTTCTGCCCCAGCGAGTAGGGTCCCTCGCCCTCCATCTGGGCCCTGAGGGCCGAATCGGCGGCATTGGGCAGGACGAGGGTCTTGTCGACCTTCGTGCTGTCTGCGGCACCCACGCTGCTGACCACGGGCGAGCGCCCCTTCAGGACCAGCGCGATGTTCTCATTGTAGGTGAGCATGGTCTCCATCATCCGCTCCATCGAGTCGAGCCGCATGATGTTGGCCACCATACTCTCGCGCGAGCGGGTCGCCTCGGTCCGGTAGCCCGGCAGGAACTCCAGTACGGGGGTGTAGGCCGCCAAGACGAGGATGAGGATGAAGAGCAGCAGCACCAGAGCGACGAAAGCCGAAAAGATGCCGGCCGGAGAGATGTGCATGTACCACTCCTCCCGTCCGTCGGCGGCATTGCGGAAGCTCAGGCGCCGTTTGCGCAGCCCCTCGTGCCACCAGTGAAGCGTTTTGCGTAAGAGATTCATTCGTTCCGATTTCTTGCTATAACGTGCAAAGGTAACCAAAATTGCCTGAAAACTTGGTATTTCGAGGCTATTTTTTTAACTTTGCACCGCATTGATGAAAAAGAAGAATCTTAAAATACGCTTGTTATGGTAAAACCGACCCTGTTGGTCCTGGCTGCGGGCATGGGCTCGCGCTACGGTTCCCTGAAACAAATGGATGGCGTAGGCCCCAGCGGCGAAGCCATCATCGACTATTCGATTTACGACGCCATCCGCGCCGGCTTCGGCAAGGTGGTGTTCGTCATCCGCGAGAGCTTCGCCCGGGAGTTCCGCGAGGTCTTCAACCCCCGGCGCTTCGGCGGTAAAATCGAGGTGGAGTTCGTCTACCAGGAGCTCGACAAGCTCCCCGAGGGCTTCACCGTGCCCGCAGGACGCGAGAAGCCGTGGGGCACGAACCACGCCGTGATGATGGCCGCCCCGGTTATCCGCGAGCCCTTCGCCGTCATCAATGCCGACGATTTCTACGGCGCCGACGCCTATCGCGTCATCGGAGGCTTCCTCTCCTCGCTCGAGGGCTCGAAAAACCGCTACTGCATGGTGGCCTACGAGTTGAGCAAGACCCTCTCGGAGAACGGCACCGTCTCGCGCGGCATCTGCACGGTAACGGAGGACAGCTCGCTGAAGGGCATGGTCGAGCGCACCCAAATCGAACGCATGGCCGATGGCGTAATCCGCTTCCACGACGGCGGCGCCGACGAGCCTTTGGCCGAGGATACGCCCGTCTCGATGAACCTCTTCGGCTTCACCCCCGACTACTTCGACCACTCCGAGCGCTGCTTCCGTGAGTTCCTCGGCGAACACGGCGGGGAGCTCAAGTCGGAGAGCTACATCCCCTCGGTGGTGAACAAACTCATCCAGGAGGGTACGGCCTCGGTGCATGTCCTCCGCTCCTCGGCCCAGTGGTTCGGCGTGACCTACAAGGCCGACCGCGAACCTCTGGTCCAGCGCATCCGCGGCATGGTCGCCTCCGGCGCCTACCCCGAGAACCTCTGGAAGTAAGAAGCTGTTTAAAAGAACTCGTTCTATTATGCTGTTTACGACTCTATTTTCATCTGCTTCTCGTTACATAGGAACCCCTATGCGCCTCAAATCAGACGAAAATATAGTCACCAAACAGCCATAATATAATTTCGTAAACAAATTTAAACAGCTTTTAAGAGAAAGGACCTGTTCGGAGAGTTGCAATGGGGCACCACTGAAAAAGTGGTGCCCCATTGCTTTCCCGTGTGCTTCAAACCAGTGGCCGTGTCGTGCGTTCCTTCGCAAGCTGCTGCCCGCGGGCGCAGGATTCCGGCTTGACAACGGAAAGTATAGGCGGTTACGTCGGTTCCTGACGGAACCTCCTCTGCATGACGCCGGGGCAAGACTGGCAAAAAAAAACTCCCGCACGCTGGCGGGAGAAAAAGAAGCAAGGGGGCAAGAATTAGTGACGCCTCATTGTAGAATGGATTCTCCGGCTTGAAACAGCCTTGAGATTTTAGAGAATCCGGGAAAAATGCCCCCTTGCCGTATCGGTCTTTGTCGTTATTTGTTCATCTTGTCCAGCAGCAGCGCATTGTAAAGGTAGCGCTTGATGCTTCGCTTGGGTGTCTTCTCGAACTCGGTGGGGTAGATGGTGATGCTGCCCACACGCTCGTAGGAGGCCACTAACTTGTTCAGCTCCACGAGGTTCCGCTCCATGATGGTCGGCAGCTCGCTCTTGTCCACGCCCTCCTTGTCCACCTGCTCGTAGTCGGGAACCACCAGGGCGTGCAGGTGTCCGTCCTGCTCGATGATGAGCGACTCCGTGACTAAATACATGTTGTTGAGCTTGTCCTCGATTTCCTCGGGGTAGATGTTCTGCCCGTTGCTCGACAGTATCATGGTCTTCGACCGGCCGCGGATGTAGAGCGTGCCGTCCTCGTCCATGGTGCCCATGTCGCCCGTGTGGAGCCATCCGTCGCCCGGCAGCACATTGAGGGTGTCCTTCTCATTTTTGTAGTACCCCAGCATCACGTGCTCGCCCCGGACCAAAATCTCGCCGGCGACGTTCTGCGGGTCGTCGGAGTCGATTTTCACCTCCAGCAGCCCCTTGAGGTAGCGGCCGCAGGAGCCCGCCTTGAACTCGTTGTCGGGCGAGAAGCTGATGAGCGGCGCGCACTCGGTCATGCCGTAGCCGATGGTGATGGGGAAGTGAATCTTCTTCAGGAAGGCCTCGGTCTCCTGGTTCATCGGGGCGCCGCCCACGATGAAGATGCTGACGTTGCCGCCGAAGGCATCCATGAGCTTCTTGCGGATGACCGAGCAGATGGCCGTGGAGAGGAGCGGAATCTTCATGGCGATACTCATGGGGCCCTTCTCCAACATGGGGAGCACCTGCTTGCGGTAGACCTTCTCCAGAATGAGGGGCACGCAGCAGATGATGGTGGGCTTCACCTCCTGCATGGCCTCGATGAGAATCTTCGGGGTCGGGATGCGGCCCAGCAGGGTGATGTGTCCGCCGACAGCCAGCGGGGTCAGGAAATCGAATGCGCAGCCGTAGGCGTGGGCCAGCGGCAGGAACGACAGGGTACGGCCCCCCTGGCGGAAGTATTGGGTTCCCGTCTGGGTGTTGAGGGTCTTCATGGCGAAGAGGACGTTGCCCGTGAGGTTGTTCACCGTGAGCATCACACCCTTCGAGTAGCCCGTCGTGCCCGAGGTGTAGTTCAGCAGACAGACGCGGTCGTTCGGAATCTCGGGGTACTTGATGTCGTTTATCGAGAAGCCGCGCGGGTACTTCGCCCGGTAGTTCTTCGTGCGGTTTTTCTGGTACTCGGTCAGCGCCTTGCCGTGCTGCTCGTAGATAACCGAGTAGTCCGTGAGCGAGAAGACGGCCTCGATGTGGGGAATTTGCTCCTCCTCGATGGCATCCCAGAAGTTGTCGCCTAAGAAGAGCAGACGGCTCTCCGAGTGGTTGATGATGTGGATGACGTCCTGCGGATTGAAGTCCTGGAGAATGGGGACGATGACTGCACCGTAGGTGATGGTGGCCAGGTAGGCCATGCACCAGCGGGGGTTGTTGCGGCCGATGAGGGCGATTTTGTCCCCCTGGCCGATGCCCGCCTTGCGGAACAGCAGGTGGAGCTTGGCAATCTCCTTGGCCATCTCATAGTAGGAGAACTCCTCCTTCTTGAAGTAGTCGGTAAGTGCCGGCAGCTCCCGGTTTTCGCGAAAGCTGGCCTCGTATATTTTTATCAGATTCTCCTGTAGCATACCTTATTTATATTGGTGCACCAAAAGGTCTGTACAGTCTCCCGCACAGTCCTTTGCATGTGACAAAGGTAGGGCTAAATTATGGATTTACCAAATATAAAGGAGGCTTTTTCCGACAATAAAAAAGTCCTTTTTGGCTAAAGGTTTCGTATTGAACGGCTTAAAAATCCCCCCCCCGAATTTTTCGGCGGGGAAATGGGCTCCAAGGGCCTCTAAAGGCGTTTTCGGGGGCGCCAGATGTACATCTTCGACTCGGTGCCGGCGCGCAGACGCTCGATGTTCTTGCGGTGGGTGTAGAGCAGCAGCAGGGCGATGAAGAACGAGAAAATCACGAAGGGCAGCGAGGCGGGCAGGGCCTTCATCACCTTGGGCGAGATGAGGGTGAAGAGTGGGAAGAAGCCCCCCGCAATCATGGAGGCGAGCGAGACGTAGTGGCTGACCATCAGCACCAGGACCCAGACGCCGAAGCAGAGCAGGACCAAGGGGGCGTTGATGCCCGTGACGGCGCCTACCAGTGTGGCGACGCCCTTGCCGCCGCGGAAGCCCGCGAAGATGGGGAAGATATGGCCCAGCACGGCCGCCAGCACGGCGCCGATGCGCAGCATGTAGAACCAGAATTCGTTGGCCCCGTCCGCAAAGAAGCTGTCGTACTTCATCAGGTCGAGGATGGTGACGGCCACGAAGCCCTTCAGGAAGTCGAGGGCGAAGACCGGCAGGGCGGCCCGGCGGCCCAGCACGCGGAGCATGTTGGTCGTGCCGGCATTCTTGCTGCCGTACTCGCGGATGTCCACGCCGTAGTACTTTTTGCCAATCCATACGGCACTGGGAATGGAGCCCAGCAGATAGGCGATAATCAACAGGGTGGCAATGCAGTAGTAGGTTATAATCATGTCTTCCATCTTCAACTCGGTCGTTAATTGTTCTTACGTCTTTCGCCGGGGCCTTTCCCCGAAACGATTATGCAAAGATAGGAAAAAGTGGGGGCAATAGCAAATAAATTTGGCATTACCCCCGCTTATTCGTATCTTTGCCCGACCTAAACCTATACTAACTAAACAATCGTATGAAAACTGTCAACTTGAAAGAAACGTTCCGCGACTTGCTCGCAAGCGTCCGCTCGTGGGAGTGGTGGCGTTCGTGGATTCTGATTTTTCTCGGATGTATTCTCATGGGCTCCGCCTTCGTGTTCTTCATCAATCCCTATAAGTTCGTGCCGGGAGGTGTCTACGGCTTGGGTATCGTCTTCCACAACATCTTCCCCTCCATCCAGGTCGGCACGTTCGGCTATATGTTCGATGTGCCGCTCATGCTGACGGCGTTGGTGGTCTTCGGCGGCCAGTTCGGGGCCCGCACCATCGTTGCGGCGCTCTTCACGCCCGGCTACATGAACCTGCTCACGCGCCTGGTCTATCCCGATGAAGCGGCTGTCGAGTCGCTCGACCCCGCGCTGCTGCTCAACGGCCAGCTCAACATGACCGGCGACCTGCTGCTGGCCTGCATCATCGGTGCCGTCATCATCGGCATCGGCCAGGGTATTGTCGTGCGCCAGCAGGCGACGACGGGAGGCACGGACATCGTGGCCATGCTGCTGCAGAAGTTCGCCGGCATCAAGTTCTCCACGGGCATCCTGCTGGCCGACGGCACGGTAGTCCTCTCGGGTCTGCTGGTTATCGGCTTCGGATTGGGCACCGGCGAGGTGAGCGACAAGGGATGGGTGCTGACCCTCTATTCGCTCATCACGATTTTCTGCACCTCGCGGGTGATAGCCTACGTGCTCGACGGCGCGTCGTACGACAAGCTGCTCTTCATCAACAGCAGCCACAACGAGGAGCTGCGCCGCTTCATCCTCCAGGACCTGGACCGCAGCGCCACCTACATCAAGGCGCGCGGCATGTACACGGGCAACGAGCAGGAGATGATATTCTTGGTGGTGAGCCGCAAGGAGGTGCGCCAGGTGCAGCACAAGATACGGGAAATCGACCCGCGGGCCTTCCTGGTGGTGACCGATGCCTACGACACCTTCGGCGAGGGCTTCAAGCCGCTGCCCGCCCCCGACGAGCTGCAGGCGGAGTAAGGCAGAGGGCCGGAGTAAAGCAGGGAGGGCGGAGGCCGGCCCTGCGCAGAAAGGGCTCGGAAATCGGTACAGCGGCCGGGAGCGGACCGCCGGACCAAAAATTTCTTCCTGCGGGCAAAAGCCGGCGGGCAGAAAGAACGATTATTGTAAAGTTATGGACAAAAACGCACTGCGCCCCTTGGAGGGGGTTGGAAAACGGCTTTTCGTGGAGACCTACGGCTGCCAGATGAATGTCAACGATACGGAAATCGTCGTCTCCATCCTTCAGCGTGAGGGCTACCGCTATACGGAGCATATCGAGGAGGCCGACGTGATTTTAATCAACACCTGCTCGGTGCGCGACAATGCCGAGCAGCGCATCTGGGGCCGGCTGGCCGAGATGCGCCGCTACCGCCGCGCGCGGCCGTCGCTCCGCATAGGGGTCATCGGCTGCATGGCCGAGCGGCTGAAGGAGCGGCTCACCGAGGGACGCGACGCCGTGGATATCGTGGCGGGGCCCGATGCCTACCGCGACCTGCCCCGGCTGCTGCATGAGGTCGAGACGGGCGGCCCGGGGGTCAATACGCTCCTCTCGGAGGAGGAGACCTATGCCGAAATCGCCCCCGTGCGCCTGGACCGGAACGGGGTGAGCGGCTTCATCGCCATCATGCGCGGCTGCAACAATTACTGCTCCTACTGCGTGGTGCCCTACACGCGGGGCATCGAGCGGAGCCGCGACCCCGAGACCATCGTCCGCGAGGCGCGCGAGCTGCTGGAGAACGGCTACCGCGAGGTGACGCTGCTGGGGCAGAATGTCAACTCCTACCGCTTCGGCGAGGTCGGCTTCCCCGAGCTCATGCGCCGCGTGGCCGACCTCTCGCCGCTGCTGCGCGTGCGCTTCGCCACCTCCCATCCCAAGGACATCAGCGATGAGCTGCTGGAGGTGATGGCCTCGCGGCCGAACATCTGCCGCGCCATCCATCTGCCCGCCCAGTCGGGCTCTTCCCCGATGCTCCGCCGCATGAACCGCAAATATACGCGCGAGTGGTATTTGGAGCGGGTGGCGGCCATCCGGCGCCACATGCCCGACTGCGCCATCACGACCGACCTCATCGCCGGCTTCTCGGGCGAGACGGAGGAGGAGCACCGCGACACGCTGTCGCTCATGCGCGAGGTGGGCTACGACTTCGCCTACATGTTCAAGTACTCCGAGCGTCCCGGGACCTTCGCCTCGAAGCACCTGCCGGACGACGTGCCGGAGGAGGTGAAGGCGGCCCGTCTGCAGGAAATCATCGACCTGCAGAACGAACTCTCGCTCGCGAGCAACCGCCGCGACGTGGGCCGGGAGTTCGAAATCCTGGTCGAGGGCACCTCGCGCAAGCGGAGCGACCAGCTCTTCGGCCGCAACTCGCAGAACAAGGTGATAGTCTTCGACGGCGCGGAGGGCGTGAAGGCGGGCGACTACCTGCGGGTGCGCGTGACGGACTGCACGCCGGCCACCCTGCTGGGAGAACGAATCGATTAGAAGAACAGAATAAACGAGGGGCGCACTGCCGCCCGAAAGATGAATTATGAGATTTGACGAGCTGGATTTGGAGGACGAGATATTGGACGCCCTCTATGACATGAACTTCGAGGAGATGACTCCCGTGCAGGAGGCCACCATCCCCGTAATTTTGGAGGGCCGCGACGTGATAGGCTGCGCCCAGACCGGTACCGGCAAGACGGCGGCCTACACGCTGCCTCTGCTGAACAGACTGCTCATCGACGGCAACCCGGACAACACCGTGCAGTCGGTTATCATCGTGCCCACGCGCGAGCTGGCGCAGCAAATCGACCAGCAGTTCCAGGGCTTCTCCTACTACGCCCCCATCTCGACCACCGTGGTATACGGTGGTGGCGACGGCAAGGGCTGGGACGCGCAGAAGCGGGGTATGCTGATGGGCGCCGACGTGGTGATTGCCACCCCGGGCCGCATGATTGCCCACCTGCAGAACAGCGGCGTGGACCTCTCGCACGTGAAGCACCTCATCCTCGACGAGGCCGACCGCATGTTGGACATGGGCTTCTTCGACGACATCATGAAGATTGTGGGGCACATGCCCTCCGAGCGGCAGACGCTGCTCTTCTCGGCCACGCTGCCGCCGAAGATTCGCCAGCTGGCCAAGCAGATTCTGCACGACCCCGCCGAGGTGAACATCGCCATCTCGAAGCCCAACGAGGCCATCGACCAGTCGGCCTACGTCTGCTACGAGAGCCAGAAGATGGAGCTCATCCGCGAACTCTTCGACCGGCCGCTCGACACCAAGACCATCATCTTCAGCTCCTCGAAGCAGAAGGTCAAGGAGCTGGCCTTCGCCCTCAAGCGCATGAAGTTCCGCGCGGCGGCCATGCACTCCGACCTGGAGCAGTCGCAGCGCGAGGAGGTGATGCTCGACTTCAAGAACGGCAAGATTGACCTGCTGGTGGCCACCGACATCGTGGCCCGCGGCATCGACATCGAGGACATCGGCACAATCATCAACTACGACGTGCCGCACGACCCCGAGGACTACATCCACCGCATCGGCCGCACGGCGCGCGCCAGCGCCTCGGGACGCGCCATTACCTTCGTGAACGAGAAGGAGCAGGGCAAGTTCCACCGCATCGAGACCTTCATCGAACGCGACATTCCCAAGAACCCGCTGCCCGAGCGGCTGGGCCGGGCTCCCGAGTACCAGCCCGACGACGACCGCGGTTCGCGCGGCCGGGGCCGCGGAGGCCGGAAGCGCAGCGAGAGCCGCGGCGAAGGTCGCGGCGAGGGCAACCGCGGCTCGCGGGACCGCCGGCGCCGGGGAGGCCGCAAGGAGGGTGAGCAGGGCGCACAGAGCATACAGGGTGCACAGGGCTCGCCGGAGAGTGCCGCAGTGCCGGCTTCGGGTTCCGCTTCGCGGAGCGACGCCCCGCGAAGTGGGGAGAAG
>X127_Alpine_Marmot__coassemble_148_pt1 | contig 14569 bp, 12 predicted proteins | sample X127_Alpine_Marmot__metabat2_high_PE_013 | metagenome-assembled genome bin X127_Alpine_Marmot | reverse complement strand
TTATGGCTGTTTTGTGAGAAGCTGTTTAAATTTTCTTTCGAGCTTATTTGAGATTTATTTTCGAGCAGATTTCTTTTCTGTATTTGCAGTCAATAGCGGGCTATTGACAAAAGTACGGAAGAGAAATCGGCCGAAAAGAAACTCAAAGAAGCCGAAACCTTTTTTGCGATAAATTTAAATCTCATTATAAGAAAATTTTAAACAGTTTCTGACTATATTTTCGTCTGATTTGAGGCGCATAGGGGTTCCTATGTAACGAGAAGCAGATGAATATAGAGTCGTAAACAGCATAATAGAACGAGTTCTTTTAAACAGCTTCTCAATGTTTGAAATGACGCTCGCCGGTAAAGAGCATCGCCACGCCGGTCTGGTCGGCCTTGCGGACCGAGTCCTCGTCGCGCACCGAGCCTCCGGGCTGCACGATGGCCGTCACGCCCCGCTCGGCGGCGAGGGTCACGCAGTCGTCGAAGGGGAAGAAGCCGTCCGAGGCGAGGACGATGCCCGAGCTCTCGCCCTTGGCACGGGCCTCATCGAGGGCGATTTCCGCCGAGCCGATGCGGTTCATCTGGCCGGCACCCACGCCGAGCGTCCGGCCGTTCTTCACGGCGACGATGGCGTTCGACTTCACGTGCTTGACGATGCGCCAGCCGAAGGCGAGGTCTTTCAGCTCCTCGTCGGAGGGCTTCCGCTTCGTGACGCACATCGAGGGCTCCACGGCGCGGGTCGCAATGTCGAGCTCCTGCGCCAGCAGACCGCCGTTGACGCTCACGTACTGCATCGGGCGCTCCTCGCCGCGCTCCATCTTCACCTCCAGCAGACGGAGGTTCTTCTTCGTGCACAGCACCTCCAGCGCCTCGTCGGTGAACTTCGGGGCCATGATGATTTCCAGGAAGACGGGCTTCATCAGCTCGGCCGCCTCCCGGGTCACCGTGCAGTTCGTGGCGACGATACCGCCGAAGATGGAGACCTTGTCCGCCTCGTAGGCCTTCGTCCAGGCATCCGCCGCATCGCGGCCCACCGCGGCGCCGCAGGGGTTCATGTGCTTCAGCCCCACGCAGAAGGGCTCGTCGAACTCGCGCACGATGCACAGCGCGGCATTGGCATCCTGGATGTTGTTGTAGGATAGCTCCTTGCCGTTCAGCTGGCGGGCCGTGGCGAGCGAGTAGGGCACCTCCTCCTGCGAACGGTAGAAGCGGGCCGACTGGTGAGGGTTCTCGCCGTAGCGCAGCGGCTGCACGAGGTCGAACTCCAGGAAGAGCTTCTCGTTCAACCCCGCCTGGCGGCGCATGTAGGCGGCAATCATGGCGTCGTACTCGGCCGTATGGGTATAGGCCTTGGCCGAGAGCTCGAGGCGCGTCTCGCGCTTCGTATTCCCCCCGGCGCGGATTTCGTCGAGGACGCGCGCATAGTCGGCGGGGTCGCAAACCACCGTCACGTCGCTGAAGTTCTTGGCCGCCGAGCGCAGCATGGAGGGGCCGCCGATGTCGATGCTCTCGATGGCCTCGGCCAGCGTCACGCCGGGCCGGGCAATGGTCTGGCGGAAGGGGTAGAGGTTCACGCAGACCAGGTCGATGTACTCGATGCCATTCTCCCTGAGGGCCCGCACGTGGCTCTCGTCGTCCCGGCGGGCCAGCAGGCCGCCGTGCACCTTCGGGTGGAGGGTCTTCACCCGTCCGTCGCAGATTTCGGGAAAGCCCGTCACGTCGCTGATGTTGATAACCTCGACGCCGCTCTCGCGCAGGAGTTTCATGGTTCCGCCCGTGGCGACGACCTCCCAACCGAGGCTCCGCAGGGCGCGGGCGAACTCCACCACGCCCGTCTTGTCGCTGACACTTATCAATGCTCGCATAGCTCTATTTGTTTTCTTCTTTCTCTTTACACAACAGGTTCCGCATCGTCTCGATGTAAAGCGGGTGCTCCGCGGCGTGCACCATCTCCTCCAGCTCCACGATGTCGCTCCCCTCGTAGGGGAAGGCACGCTGGGCCAGGATGCGGCCGCCGTCAAGCTCGGCATCGACCAGATGGACCGTCACGCCGAAGACCTTCACGCCGTACTCCAGGGCCTGCTCGATGGCATGCGCCCCCTTGAAGGCGGGCAGCAGCGAGGGGTGGATGTTGACGATTCGGTTCTCATAGGCCTTCAGCAGCACGTCGGAGAGGATGCGCATGTAGCCCGCCAGGCAGACCCAGTCGACCCCCCGCTCCCCGAGCCGCCGCACGATTTCCCGCTCGTAGTCCGCCTTCGAGGGGTACTCCTTCGGGGAGAAGGTGAAGCGCTCGATGCCCAACCGGTCGGCCCGCTCGTTCACGCGGGCTCCGGGGCGGTCGCAGACCATGAGGACCGTCTCGGCGGGAATCTCCCCCCGGCGGCACGCCTCGGCCAGCGCCTCGAAGTTGCCCCCGTTGCCGCTGGCGAAAATCGCTATCCGTTTCATCGCTCCTTTATCGTTACGCCCTCGCCGGCAACCACGCGGCCGATGACCGAGGCCCTCTCGCCCCGCGCCGCAAGGAGGTCGATGGCCCGCTGCGCCTCGCTTTCGTCTATCGCGATGACCATGCCGATACCCATGTTGAAGATGTTGAACATCTCGCGGTGCGCCACCCGGCCCCGCTTCTCCAGGAAGCGGAACACGGGCAGTATCTCCCACGAACCCTCCTCGATTTCGATGCCCTGGCCCTCGCGGAGGATGCGGGGGATGTTCTCGTCGAAGCCGCCGCCCGTGATGTGGCTGATGCCGTGGACGTCGCAGCTGCGGATGACCTCCAGCACCTGCTTGACGTAGATGCGCGTCGGCGTCAGCAGCACCTCGCCCAACGGGTGGTCGCCCAGCTCGCTGTACACCTCGTGCAGGTCGAGGGCATTGTCCGCCAGTATCTTGCGCACAAGGCTGAAGCCGTTGGAGTGCACGCCTGAGGAGGCTATGCCCACCAACACGTCGCCCGTCGCGACCTTCGAGCCGTCGATAAGCCGCTTCTTCTCCACCACGCCGCACGTGAAGCCGGCGATGTCGTACTCGCCGTCGCCGTACATGCCCGGCATCTCGGCCGTCTCGCCGCCCACCAATGCGCAGCCGGCCTGGCGGCAGCCCTCGGCCACGCCGGCCACGATGGCCTCGATTTTGTGGGGTTCGTTGTGCCCCACGGCCACGTAGTCGAGGAAGAGCAGCGGCTCGGCGCCCTGTGCCAGCACGTCGTTGACGCACATGGCCACGGCGTCGATGCCGATGGTATCGTGCTTGTCCATGGCGAAGGCGATTTTCAGCTTGGTGCCCACGCCGTCGGTGCCGCTCACCAAGACGGGCTCCTCGACCTTCAGGGCCGAGAGGTCGAACATGCCGCCGAAGGCGCCGATGTTGCCCATCACGCCCGTCCGCGCCGTTGAGGCCACGTGTTTCTTGATGCGTCGCACCACTTCGTATCCCGCTTCGAGGTTCACCCCCGCCTGTTCATAAGTTTTTGCCATGTCGGTAATGTCTCTTGTTGATTTGCGAATTGTGTGATTTTACATGTTTTCGTCCCGGTCCGCCTCCTGGCCCCGCCGGTAGAGCGAGGTGGGATACTGGCCCGAGAAGCAGGCCAGGCACAGCTCCTTTCGTCCGCCCGCGCAGTAGAGCGCCTCGGGCGAGAGGAAGGCCAGCGAGTCGGCCCCCAGCATCCGGCGCACCTCCTCCACCGTATGGGTGGCGCAGGGGAGCTCCGCGGAGGTCGAGATGTCGACCCCGTAGAAGCAGGGGGCGATGATGGGCGGGCTGGCAATGCGCACGTGCACCTGCGCCGCACCCGCCTCCTTCAGCATGGCGACGATGCGCCGCGAGGTGGTGCCGCGCACCAGCGAGTCGTCGATGAGCGCCACGCGCCGTCCCTTCACCACGCTCTTCACGGCCGAGAGCTTCATCCGCACGCCCTTCTCGCGCAGCTCCTGCGAGGGCTGGATGAAGGTACGGCCGATGTACTTGTTCTTGATGAGGCCCATTTCATAGGGCACGCCGCTCGCCTCGCTGTAGCCGCTGGCGGCGCTGAGGCTCGAGTCGGGCACGCCGACCACGATGTCCGCCTCGGCCGGCGCCTCGCGGAAGAGCAAACGTCCGGTCTCCTTGCGGAAGGCATGGACGTTGCACCCCTCGATGTCGCTGTCCGGACGCGAGAAGTAGATATACTCCATGGCGCACATCAGGTGGCGCTTGTACTGCGAATAGTCGCTGCTGCGCAGTCCGTGGCGGTCGATGGTGACGATTTCGCCGGGCTCGATGTCCCGCACGAACTCCGCACCGATGACGTCGAAGGCGCATGTCTCGCTGCTGACTACATATCCGTCGCCGATTCGTCCGATGGAGAGGGGTCGGAGGCCATACTTGTCGCGGCAGGCGTAGATGCGGTTGGCCGTCATGATGAGGAAGGCGAAGGCCCCCTCCAGCATGTTCAGCGCATCGATGATGGCATAGATGCGCGGCCGGTTGGGGCGGTTGGTCTCCTTCTTGATGAGGTGGGCCAGTATCTCGCTGTCCGACGACGACTGGAACAGGCTGCCGCGGTCCTCCAGATAGCGGACCAGCAGCTGGGAGTTGACCAGGTTGCCGTTGTGCGCCAGGGCGAAGTCGCCCGAGTTGTGGCGGAACAGGAAGGGCTGCACGTTCTCGATGCCGCCGCCTCCCGTGGTGGAGTAGCGGACGTGGCCGATGGCCCGGTCGCCGGCGAGGCGGCGGAGGCGCTCCTCGCAGAAGACCTCCGTGACCAACCCCTCGCCCTTGATGCGGGAGAAGGCACCCTTTTCGTCGACGCACACGATGCCGGCGCCCTCCTGCCCGCGGTGCTGCAGGGCATGGAGGCCATAGTAGGTCAGCGTGGCTGCGTCGGGCACGCCGAAGACGCCGAAGACGCCGCACTCCTCGTGCAGCGAGCGGTCGCCGGCATCCGAAAGGGGATTATGCTTCAGCCCCTCCATCACTGCTTCTTCAGGTTCCGGAGGCGGCTCAGTATCTCCTCGTAAGCCTCGCGCACGCGGCCCAGGTCGCGGCGGAAGCGGTCCTTGTCCAGTTTCTCGTTGGTCGTCAGGTCCCACAGGCGGCAGGTGTCGGGCGACACCTCGTCGGCCAGGATGATTTCGCCGTCCGACGTGCGGCCGAACTCGATTTTGAAGTCGACCAGGTTGATGTTCATCCGGCGGAACAGGTCGATGAGCACCTCGTTGATTTTGGCCGTCATGGCGTAAATCTGCTTCAGCTCGTCGTAGGTCACCACGCCCAAAGCCACGGCGTGGTGGTCGTTGATGAGCGGGTCGCCCAACTCGTCCTTCTTGTAGCAGATGTCGAAAATCACGTTCGACGGCTTGGTGCCCTCCTCGATGCCCAGGCGCTGGGCCATGGAGCCGGCAATGGTATTGCGGACGATGACCTCCAGGGGGATGATGGTCACCCGGCGGCAGAGCTGGTCGCGCTCGTTGAGCGTCTTGACGTAGTGGGTCTTCACCCCGGCGGCAATCAGGTGCTCGAAAATCAGCGTCGAGATGGCGTTGTTCAGCACGCCCTTGTTCTCGATGGTGGCCTTCTTGATGTTGTTGAATGCCGTGGCGGCATCCTTGTAGTGGATGATGATGTATTCGTCGTCATCGGTCCGGTAGACCTGCTTCGCTTTGCCCTCGTAGAGCATCTCCAATTGTTTCATGATTTTATCGATTTTTCAGTTTTTTTACTCTTTTTTTGATTTCTCTTCGCTTCGCTTTATTTGACTTTTTGACTTTTTCTCTTGACTTTATTTGGCTTCACTTCTTTTCTCCTTTTCACCCGCTCCCTTGCGGAAGTAGGCTACGGCGTGTTCGAACAGAGGCTGCCGCTTCTGGCCCGCGATATTCTTGAACAGGCCCTCCTCATAGCGCTCCGTGTGGCCCATCTTGCCCAGGATGCGGCCATCCTTCGAGACGATGCCCTCGATGGCATAGTAGGAGCCGTTCGGGTTGCAGGGCGCCTCCGCCGTGGGGTTGCCGTCGGCATCGACGTACTGGAAGGCGACCTGGCCGTTGCGGAAGAGCTCGGCGGCCAGCTCGGCATTCACCACGAACTTGCCCTCGCCGTGGCTGACGGCTATGGAGTGGAGCTCGCCCTCGCGGAACCCCGCCAACCAGGGGGAGTTCACCGAGGCTACGCGCGTAGTGACGATTTGCGAGATGTGGCGATTGATGTCGTTGCGGAAGAGGGTCGGCGACTCCCGCTTCACGCAGCCCAACCGTCCGTAGGGCAGCAGCCCCGACTTCACCAAAGCCTGGAAGCCGTTGCAGATGCCCAGGATGAGGCCTCCGCGGTCGAGCAGACGGTGTACCTCCTCGGTGATTTCCTTGTTATTCAGTACGTTCACTATTAGCTTGGCACTGCCGTCCGGCTCGTCACCGGCCGAGAAGCCGCCGCTGAGCGCCAGAATATGGCAGCGGCCTATTTCCTCCTTCATGCGGGCGATGGAGCGCACGATGTCGTCCTCCTTGAGGTTGCAGAGAACGCTGGTGCGCACCTCGGCGCCGGCGCGGCGGAAGGCGCGGGCCGTGTCGTAGTCGCAGTTCGTGCCCGGGAAGACGGGCAGGTAGACCACGGGGTGGTCGACCGCCTCGCCGGGATAGACGAAGCGGCGCGTCTCGTGCGCGAGTTCCATCATGGGTGCGCGGTTCTCCCCCCGGTCGGGATAGACGGTGGCGAAGCGCTCGGTGTTGGCCCTATAGAGCTCGTCGAGCGGGATGCTCACGCCGTTCACCGAGAGGCTGTCGGAGGCTGCGGTGCGGCCCAGCAGACGGGCGGCGCCATACTCCAACGGCTGTGCGCACTCGACCACGAAGGAGCCGCAGCCGCAGTCGAACAGGGTGCGCTCGTCCACCTCCACCTCGGCGCCGATGCGGTTGCCGAAGCTCATCTTGGCCAGCGCCTCGGCGACGCCGCCGAAGCCCACGGCCCAGGCCGAGCGGATGTTGCCGCACTCGATTTGGGCGCTCACGAAGTCGAAGTTGCGCTTCAGCAGCTCCGTGTCGGGCATGTAGTTCTCCGCCGGGCGGTGCTCCACAAGGTAGAGATAGCTGCCGGGCTGCTTCCACTCGGGCGAAATCACGCGGCGGTCGTCCACGGTGGTAATGCCGAAGGCGATGAGCGTCGGCGGGACGTTGATATGCTGGAAGGTGCCGCTCATCGAGTCCTTGCCGCCGATGGAGGGGAGACCCAGGGCCAGCTGCATCTTGAGCGTGCCCAGCAGAGCCCCGAGGGGCTTGCCCCACGTATGGGGGTCGTGGGTCATGCGCTCGAAATACTCCTGGTAGGAGAAGCGCATACGCCCGTAGCGGGCACCCGAGGCGACCGCCTTGGCGCACGCCTCGACCACCGAATAGGCGGCACCGTGATAGGGGCTCCAGCTCATCAGCCGGGGGTTGCAGCCGAAAGCCATCACCGAGGCGGTATGCGTGAAGCCCTCCACGGGCAGCTTCTGCACCGAGACCTGCGTTTCGGTCTGCTGCGTGCGGCCGCCGAAGGGCATCAGGACGGTCGAGGCGCCGATGGTGGAGTCGAACATCTCGACAAGGCCCTTCTGCGAGAGCACGTTGTCGTCATCGAGGGTGGCCATAAGACGCGCCCTCAGGTCGGCACCCTCCACCTCGCGGCGGAAGGGGTCGCGGTTCTCCACCGCCCCCACCTCGGCCGCGGCATAGTGCCGGGCGCCGGCGCTGTCGATAAATTCGCGGGCGATGTCCACCACGCACTCGCCCCTGTAGTACATGCGCAGCCGCTCCGTGTCGGTCACGGTGGCCACATGGGTCGACTCGATATTCTCCTCCGTGCAGTAGCGGCGGAAGGTCTCCACGTCGCCGGCCTCGACGACTACCGCCATGCGCTCCTGCGATTCGCTGATAGCCAGCTCCGTGGCATTCAGTCCGCTGTATTTGGTCGGCACGCGGTCGAGCCAGATGTCCAGGCCGTCGGTCAGCTCGCCCACAGCCACGCTGACGCCGCCCGCGCCGAAGTCGTTCGACTTTTTGATGAGGCGCGTCACCTCGGCCCGGCGGAAGAGCCGCTCGAGCTTGCGCTCCTCGGGGGCATTGCCCTTCTGCACCTCGCTGGAGCAGGTCTCCAACGAGCGGACCGTGTGCTCCTTCGACGAGCCCGTGGCTCCGCCGATGCCGTCGCGGCCCGTGCGGCCGCCCAGCAGCAGCACCGCATCGCCCGCGGCGGGGCGCTCGCGGCGCACGTGGTCGGCCTTCACGGCACCCACCACGGCACCCACCTCCAGCCGCTTGGCTACATAGTCGGGGTGGTAAATCTCCCCCACGTGCGTAGTCGCCAGGCCGATTTGGTTGCCGTAGCTCGAGTAGCCGGCGGCCGCCCGGCGGCTGATGACGCTCTGGGGCAGCTTGCCCTTCAGGGTCTCCGACACGGGGGCGTAGATGTTGCCGGCTCCCGTGACGCGCATGGCCTGGTAGACGTAGCTGCGGCCCGACAGCGGGTCGCGGATGGCGCCGCCCAGGCAGGTCGACGCCCCGCCGAAGGGTTCTATTTCGGTGGGATGGTTGTGCGTCTCGTTCTTGAACTGCAGCAGCCACTTCTCCGTCTGTCCGTCGACGTCCACGTCGACGAATATCGAGCAGGCGTTGTTCTCCTCGCTCACCTCCAGGTCGTCCAACAGCCCCCGCTTGCGCAGACAGCGGGCGCCGATGGTCGCCAGGTCCATCAGGCAGATGCTCTTCTGCTCGCGTCCCAGCTCGCGCCTTACGCGCAGGTAGAGGGCCAGCGAGTCCTCGATTTCGCTCTTTGCGAACGACTCCTCGACCGTGATGTCCGTCAGCTCGGTGGTGAAGGTGGTGTGGCGGCAGTGGTCGCTCCAGTAGGTGTCCAGGATGCGGAGCTCCGTCTCATAGGGGTCGCGCCCCTCCCCCTTGAAGTAGTTCACCACCTCGCGCAGGTCGTCGGCATTCATCGCCAGCCCGTACTCCCGGCAGAAGGGCGCCAGCTCCTCCTCCTTCAGGGCCGTCAGCCCCTTCAGCACGGGCACCGGGGTCACCTCGGCCTCATCGCTCTCCCCGAGCACCCCGAGGTCCTTCTCGCGCGCCTCCACGGCATTGATGCAGTAGTGCTTCACGCGGGCGAGCTCCTCGTCGTTCAGGGCGGGCTCGAAAATCAGCAGCTTCGCGCTGCGGATGCGCACGTCGGCTGCCGGGTCGATGAGCTTCACGCAGTCGACGGCCGACGCGGCCCGCTGGTCGAACTGGCCGGGCAGGCACTCGACGGCCAAGGCGCACCGGCCCTCGAGGTCGCACGCATCGCTCACGCGGTCGGTCGCCACCTCGCCGAAGACGCTGTACCGGCACTTGTCCACCAGCTCCCCGGAGAAGCCGAAGAGGTCGTAGACATTGATGAGCCGCAGGGTGTCGAGCTTCAGGTGCAGATTGTCGTTCAGCTCGCGGCGCAAGCTGCGGGCCTCCACCTGGAATTCGGGATATTTCTCTACAAGAATACGGTAGTTTTTCATATCGGGTTCAAATCGTTATTTTACAAATCGCGCACGCCAGCGGGCGTCGTACTCCCCGCCGGTCAGCGGAGTGAAGGTGATGTGGCCCATCTTGCGCCGGGGCTTCGAGACGCTCTTGCCGTAGAGGTGGACGAAGACCCCCGTCTCCTCCCCGGCCTTCCCCGCCTCGCGGGCGATTTCCCCAGCCGCCGCGAGGTCCTGGCCCAAGATGTTCTTCATCACCGTCGGGGCCTTGAGCCGCGGCGTTTCGAGCTCCTCGCCCAGCAGGTAGCGGGCCCACTCGCGGAACTGGTTGGTCGTGCAGCCCTCGATGGTGTAGTGGCCGCTGTTGTGGGGCCGCGGCGCCATCTCGTTGAAGAAGAATTCACCGCCCCGCACGAAGTACTCGATGGCCAAGATGCCCGTATAGCCGCAGGCGGCCATGAAGCGCTCGCTGGCCTCCTCCAAGCGGCCGAGCGTCTCCGCCGGCACCGCCGCGGGGACGATGCAGAGGTCCAGGATGCCGTCGCGATGGATGTTCCGCCCCACGGGGAAGCGGATGGTCCGGCCGTCGCGGCCGCGCACCATAACGATACTGACCTCGCAGTCGAAGCGGATGAACTGCTCCAGGATGCAGGGCACGGCGAGCAGCGGCAGCGCCCCCTCCAAATCGGCCTCGGAGCGCAGGACCGCCTGGCCGTGGCCGTCGTAGCCCAATGTGCGGGTCTTCAGCACGCAGGGGTAGCCGATTTCCCGCACCGCCGCGCGCAGCGACCCCTCGTCGTCCACGGCGGCGAAGGCCGGGGTTTGCAGCCCGTGTTCGCGGGCATTCGTCTTCTCGCGCAGACGGTCCTGGGAATCATAAAGGGGCCGGAAACCCTGGGGAATATTGTACTTCTCGGTCAGCGGCACAAGCACCTCGCCCGGGACATTCTCGAACTCGTAGCTCACCACGTCGCTGCGGCGGCAGAGCTCCTCCAAGGCTTCGCGGTCGTCGTAGGCCGCCACGATATGTTCGTCGCACAGGGCGAAGGCCGGGGCGTCGGGTGCAGGGTCGAGCGCCACGGTGCGGGCTCCCAACCGGTGCGCCTCCCCGGCAAGCATCATGCCCAACTGGCCGCCGCCTATGATTCCGATGGTTTTCATTTCAGCTCCGCCTTCAGTACGTCCTCGGTCTGTTTGGTGCGGAAAGCGTCGTAGCGCGCCCGCAATGCCTCGTCGTGCAGCGAGAGGATGGAGACGGCAATCAGGGCGGCATTCTTCGCGCCGTTGATGGCCACCGTCGCCACGGGCACGCCCCCGGGCATCTGGACGATGGAGAGCAGCGAGTCCAGTCCGTTCAGGGCCCGCGACTTCACGGGAACCCCCACCACGGGCAGCGGGGTCATGGCGGCCACCATGCCCGGCAGATGGGCGGCACCGCCCGCACCGGCTATAATCACCTCCAAACCGCGCTCGCGCGCCGTTCGGGCATACTCCACCAACAACCCGGGCGTGCGATGCGCACTCACCACCCGCTTCTCGAACTCCACGCCGAACTGCTCCAGGGTCTCCGCGGCTGCGGACATCACCTCCCAGTCGCTGGTCGAACCCATAATTACGCCTACCTTTATCATCTTGCTATCTTGTTTTGTCTTTTCCGCTCATCAACCTTTCCCCTCCCCGGCCTTTTTCGCTCATTCCCTCGGTCTTTTCCATCCATCCCCCGGCCTTTTTCATTCGCCCCCCCCGGTATATAAAAAATGAAAAAACCGCTATGACGCAATTGGCCACAGCGGTTTATTTCCACGCACACGCCCTCTCCGATTTGCACAGAGCCAACGCGCAGAGAGCCTGACGCTCTTTCTGTCGCTGTCGGCGGTGTATGTGCGGATAGGGTCTCATATTCTTCGGTTGGCCCCAAAGGGGTTTCGGAACACGACGCAAAAGTAGCGCTTATTGTTCAAAGAACCAAATTTCCGGACGAAAAGTATCAACAGTTTCTCAACACCTCAACCCCAGCCGCCCCCTCGGAGCCGCCTTACAGCGGCTTCGACTCGCAATAGGCGCAGCGGCAGCCGTCCGCCGTGCGGTGGAAGAGCTGGTCGACATCCTCCGTCGAGGAGATGCAGCGCTTGTTGGGGCAGCGGTATTCGTTGACTATCAGGCCGGGCGCCAGCACGGGCGTATGGGCATAGGGGCGGTTCTCGTCGGCCCACTGCAGCAGGGTGTAGATGAGGGCCATGCGCACGAACTTGCCGTTCTCGACCTGGCGGAAGTAGGCCGCCCGGGGGTCGTTGTCCACCGCGCGCGTGATTTCGTTGACGCGCGGCAGCGGGTGCAGGACTATCATATCCTTGCGCGCGGCCTCCATCTTCGCGGGGTCGAGCACGAAGCTGTCCTTCACGCGGTCGAACTCCTCCTCGTCCAGGAAGCGCTCCTTCTGCACGCGGGTCATGTAGAGGATGTCCAGCTCGGGCATCACCTCCTCCATGGTGGCCGCCTCGCGGAACTCCAGTCCCGTGGTGGCCCGCATCTGCTCGAGCATATATTCGGGCAGACGCAGCTCCTGGGGAGCGATGAGGACGACGCGGATGCCCTCGTAGCGGGAGAGGGCCTTGATGAGCGAGTGGACGGTGCGGCCGAACTTCAGGTCGCCGCAGAAGCCGATGGTCAGGTGGTCCAGCCGGCCCTTCTCGCGCTTGATGGTCAGCAGGTCCGTCAGGGTCTGCGTGGGGTGGCTGTGGCTGCCGTCGCCGGCGTTGATGACCGGCACGCCGGCATACTGCGAGGCTACCAACGGCGCCCCCTCCTTGAAGTGGCGCATGGCGATAATGTCGGCGAAGCAGCGGATGACGCGCACGGTGTCGGCTACGGTCTCGCCCTTCGAGACGCTCGACGAGGCGGCATCCGAGAAGCCGATGACTGTGCCGCCCAGCTCGAGCATGGCCGAGGTGAAGCTCAGGCGCGTGCGCGTGGAGGGTTCGTAGAAGAGCGTGGCGAGCTTCCTGCCCTTGCAGGCCTCGCGGTACCGGTCGCGGTGGGCGATGATGTCCTCCGCCAGGGCGATGATTTGCCCGGTCTCCTCGACCGTCAAATCGGTAGGGTCTATCAAGTGTCGCATAGTGGTTCGAGATGAGGTCCGTAAAAATCCGTCGCTACTTCTTCATCCAGCTCTCGTCCGCGGGGTTGTCGCGGAACTTCAGGAGGCGCTCACGGTCTTCGGGGCGGATGTAGCCCTCCTCGGCAGCCGTCTCGACCAGCGTGTCGAGGTTCGAGAGCGAGTAGTTCACGACCTTCGCCCCGGCCAGGCGCTCCAGGCCCTTCTTCATGCCGTAGGTGAAGATGGAGACGACGCCCAGCACCTCGGCACCCGCCTCGCGCAGGGCCTCGACGACCTCGAGGCAGGAGCCGGCCGTCGAGATGAGGTCCTCGACCACCACGACCTTCTGGCCCCGCTCCAACCGTCCCTCGATGCGGTTGCCGCGTCCGTGGTCCTTCGAGCCCGAGCGGACGTAGCCCATAGGCAGCCCGAGGAGGGTCGCCGTAATGGCGGCATGGGCTATGCCGGCGGTCGAGGTGCCCATCAGCACCTCCGCCTCGGGGAACTTCGTGCGCACAAGCTCCGCGAGGCCCGCCTCGACGTGCTCGCGCACCTCGACAGCCGTCAGCGTCAGCCGGTTGTCGCAATAAATCGGGCTCTTGATGCCGCTGGCCCAGGTAAACGGCTGCTCGGGGCGCAGGAACACCGCGCCTATCGAGAGCAAATCCTTCGCAATTTTCTTCTCCATATTATTTCGTTTGTTCGTTTCTTTCTCTACGCTTTCTCTACTCCAAGGCCTTGCGCAGCACCTCCTCCACCTCGTCGGCATAGATGCCGCCCTCGTGGACCTTCTCGCCGCCGACGTAGAACGTGGGGACGTAGTAGTAGTCGAACCGGTCGGCCGTCTCGGGCTGCTCCGATTCCTCTATCCGCTCGATTTCCACCGCCCGCAGCTCGGGGTGCTTCTCCTGCGCCTCGGCGATATACTGCATCGTCCGCTTGCAGAAGGGGCAGTCTTTCAGGTAAAAGAGTTTGACGCTTCGCATGGCATTTCCTTTTTATCTGTCCTTTACTCATTCAAAAACTCCGCCACGCAGCGCCGGTAGGCTGCCACAGGGTCCGAAGCCGCCGTGATGGGGCGTCCCACGACAATCAGGTCGGAGCCTATCTCCCGGGCCCGGGCGGGTGTGGTGACGCGCACCTGGTCGCCCGTCTCGCCGTCGGCGAAGCGCACGCCGGGGGTGACGGTCAGGAAGTCGCGGCCGCAGGCCTCCTTGACCATGCCGGCCTCCAGGGGCGAGCAGACCACGCCGTCCAGGCCCGCCTCCCGGGTATTCTGCGCGTACTTCACGATGGTCTCGTTGATGGAGGCACCGATGAGCAGCTCGCGCTGCATGCGCTCCTCGGAGGTGGAGGTCAGCTGCGTGACGGCAATCAGCAGGGGCCGCGTGCCGTCCGCGCGGGTCAGCCCCTCCCGTGCGGCGCGCATCATCTCCACCGTGCCGGCGGCGTGGACGTTGCACATATCCACGTCCAGGCGCGAGAGCACGGCCATCGCCTTGCGCACCGTATTGGGGATGTCGTGGAGCTTGAGGTCGAGGAAGATTTTATGGCCCCGGCGCTTGATTTCGCGCACGATGGCCGGGCCCTCGGCATAGTAGAGCTCCATGCCGATTTTCAGAAAGGGTTTGCGGGGCTCGTCCCGGAACAGGTCCAGGAACCCGAAGGTCTCCTCCGCCGACTTGAAGTCGCAAGCGATAATGACGTCGTGTTGCATGGTATTTTAGTTAATTGTTGTCGTTTCGTTTTGGTTGTCTTGTATCGCGTTTCAAGCCCTTTCGGCCGCAACACGACAAAAACGCTAAATCATTCCTTTATATAACATCCTTTTTGTCCCTCCCCGGGCTGTCGACCGGTGTTTTCACGGCGTTCCGCCGTGTTTACAATTGCTGACCCCACCCCCTGCCCCTCCCTCGGGGAGGGGTGCGACGGCCGGCTCATTCCGATTCCGAACCTGTTCCGCGCTACGCCGGCGTCACCCTGAGGAGGGCCAACGGCCCGACGTGAGGGTCTCATTTC
>X127_Alpine_Marmot__coassemble_143_pt1 | contig 14835 bp, 10 predicted proteins | sample X127_Alpine_Marmot__metabat2_high_PE_013 | metagenome-assembled genome bin X127_Alpine_Marmot | reverse complement strand
TTCACAAAGGACTAACGAGTATCTATTTTTATGACAGAGAGAAGAGTAGTTGTTTCGGGCATCGGGACCATCAATCCGCTCGGCAATAGTATTGAAGAGTATTTTTCCAACCTCGAAAAGGGGGTTAGCGGTGCCGCACCGATTACGCATTTCAACGCCGAAAAATTCAAGACCCAGTTCGCTTGTGAAGTGAAAAACTACGACTGGACCCAGCACTTCGACCGCAAGGAGGTTCGCAAGTACGACCTCTTTACACAATACGCTTTGGTGGCGGCCGCACAGGCCGTCGAGGACGCCGGCTTCGATTTGGAGAAGACCGACCTGGAGCGTGTCGGAGTGATTTGGAGTTCGGGCATCGGAGGACTCAAGTCGTTCTTCGACGAGTGTCTGGGCTATGCCGAGGGCGGAATGACCCCTCGGTTTAGCCCATTCTTCATCCCCCGGATGATTGCCGACATCGCCGCAGGCTTTATCTCCATGAAGTACGGCTTCATGGGACCGAACTACTGCACCGTGTCGGCTTGCGCTTCGTCGAACCACGGCCTCATCGACGCCTTCAACCAAATCCGCTACGGCAAGGCCGACATCATGGTCGCCGGCGGTTCGGAGGCGGCTGTGAACGAGCCTTCGGTCGGCGGCTTCAACTCCATGCAGGCCCTCTCGACCCGCAACGACGACCCCGCGACGGCTTCGCGTCCCTTCGACGCGGACCGCGACGGCTTCGTGGTGGGCGAAGGCGCCGGCGCCCTCATCCTGGAGGAGTATGAGCATGCCAAGGCGCGCGGCGCCAAGATTTACTGCGAGTTCGCCGGCGGCGGCTGCTCGGCCGACGCCCACCACTTCACGGCTCCCCACCCCGAGGGCAAGGGGGCTATCAAAGCCATGCGCGACGCCTTGAACGATGCAGGGCTGAAACCCGAGGAGGTGGACTACGTGAACGTGCACGGCACATCGACCCCGCTGGGCGACCTGGCCGAGCTGAAGGCCGTGGAGGGCGTATTCGGCGACCATGCCTACAAGCTGAACATCTCGTCGACCAAGTCGATGACCGGCCACCTGCTGGGTGCCGCCGGGGCCGTCGAGGCTCTGGCCTGCATCTTCGCCATTACCCATGGCGTGGTGCCTCCCACCATCAACTGCCGGAACCTCGACCCGCAAATCGACGCGAAGCTCAACCTGACCCTCGACAAGGCGCAGAAGCGCGACGTGAAGGTGGCGTTGAGCAACACGTTCGGCTTCGGCGGTCACAACTCGACGGTCGTGCTGCGCAAGTGTGAATAAAAAATTTCCTACGAGCCGTGTTTGACTTTCTGCTGCGTCCGTGGAGACGCAATTTCGGCCGCGACAAGGAACATTACAGACACATGGACGATATGTTCGGGTTTATCCCGAACAATATCGAACTCTACAAGCTGGCTTTGATTCACAAGTCAGCTTCTTTTGTTCTGTCCGACGGCAGCCAAATCAACAACGAACGATTGGAATATCTGGGCGACGCCGTCATCGAGGCGGTGACCTCCGATTTCCTCTACATCGAATTCCCCGACCGCTCGGAGGGCTTCCTGACCCAGCTGCGGTCGAAAATCGTCTCGCGCCAGTCGCTCAACGAGCTGGCCGAGAAGCTGGGCCTCGACAAGCTGCTGGTAGTCAATACAGGGGTGAGTGCCGCCCAGAAACATATCTACGGCGACGCTTTCGAGGCCATGATGGGCGCCATCTATCTCGACCAGGGATACAACTTCGTCAACCGGCTGCTCATCAACCGCATCTATGCCGACTACCTCGACCTCGAGGAGCTCACCGAGGAGGAGACCGACTTCAAGAGCCGGCTCATCGAGTGGTGCCAGAAAAACCGCCACGCCGTCCAGTTCCGCACCAAGCACGGCTCGGTGAACGGAAACTTCGTCACCACGATTCTCATCGACCACATGGAGGTCGGACACGGCACGGGAACCTCGAAGAAGGAGGCCGAGCAGAATGCCGCCCGCATGATGGCCCAGAGCGTGGACGACGAGGCTGCCCTGCGGGCCCTCGACAAGGTGGACAAGCTGAACGCCTGAAAAAAACTTGCGCATGGCCTCGACCTACGATTTGCTGCAACTCAAGGGTGCCGGTTCGTTGAGCGATGCCGAGCTGCTGGCGCTGCTCATGGATGATGCCGCCGAGGGAAGCCTTGCGCGTGCCGAGGCGCTGCTGGAGCAGTGCGGAGGCACGCTGACGGCCGTCGCCCGGGCCGACGTGGCCCGGCTGCGCATGACGGCCGGCGTGGGGCTGAAGCGGGCCGCCCGGGTGGCTGCGGCTGCGGAGCTGGGGCGGAGAATGCTGGCCTTGGAGGCGGAGAACAGCGTGCGGACCATCTCGTCGAGCGTCGACGTGCTGCGGCTCATGCGCCCGCGCATGAACGACCTGCCGCATGAGGAGTGCTGGGCCCTCTACCTGAGCTCCTCGAACCGCCTCCTCGAGCCCTACAGGGTCAGCCAGGGCGGGGTGCAGGGCACGGTCGTCGACCACCGGTTGGTCGTCAAGCGGGCGATAGAGCTGCTCGCCACCCAGCTGATATTGGTTCACAACCACCCCTCGGGCACGGCTGAGCCGAGCGAGGAGGACAAGGTGCTCACCCGGCGCATTGCCGAGGCGGCACAGCTCTTCGACATCCGGCTGCTGGACCATCTGATACTCACGCGGAACGACTTCTTCAGCTTCCGCAGCAAAGGATTGCTCTGACGGATAAATCCGCCGCGCGGCAGCTCGCCGCACGATTTTTTTTACTACTTTTGCGGCTCAATGACGAAAAGCGAATTGCAGGGACACGGAGCGATGCTCGTGGCCGAGTTGATGTGGGGGCTGATGGCCCCCGTCTCGAAGGTGGTGCTGGCCGGCGTGCTGACGCCGCTGCTGCTGACTGACTTCCGGGTGGCGGGCGCCGCGCTGCTCTTCTGGCTCGTCTCCGCCTTCATGAAGGCGGAGCCCGTGGCGCGCGGGGACAAGCTCCGGATGTTCTTCGCCGCCCTGCTCGCCATCGTCTTCAACCAGGGCGTCTTCATGGTCGGGCTGAACCGCACCTCGCCCATCGACGCCTCCATCATCGCCACCTCGTCGCCCATCCTCACGATGGTTATCGCCGCCCTCTGTCTGCGCGAGCCCGTCACGGGCAAGAAGGTCGCGGGCGTTGTCATGGGAGCCGTCGGGGCCCTGCTGCTGATTTTGGGCGGCCGGCAGGGCAGCTTCGGAGGCGGCGGCATCTGGGGCGACCTGCTCTGCCTGGCGGCGCAGTTCAGCTTCTCGCTCTACCTGGTCTTCTACAAGGGGCTCACCGCCCGCTACTCCCCCGTAACGCTCATGAAGTGGATGTTCACCTACGCCACCCTCTGCATCGTCCCCTTCACCCTCGGCGAAATCGCCGCCCTGGAGTGGCGGCTGCTCGATGCGACGAGCCTCGCCGGAGCCGCCGTGGTGCTCTTCTGCGGCACCTTCATCAGCTATCTGCTGGTGCCCATCGGGCAGAAGAGCCTGCGGCCCACCGTGGTCAGCATATACAACTATCTGCAACCCGTCGTGGGCAGCACGGTGGCCATCTGCTGGGGCCTGGACCGCTTTACCGTCTGGAAGGCCGCAGCCGTGGTGTTGGTCTTCGCGGGCGTCTTCATCGTCACCCGCCGGTCTAAAAGACCGGTTTTAGAGCGGGTCCCAAGCCTCATTTCTCTTTCTCCGGCCGTGCGCCCCTCTGCCCGAAACCATTTTGAATAGTTCCTTCCGCGAAGGGGGGGCCTTCGCATCCGGCTGCCGTTTGTCAGTCGTCCTGCCATTTTGGCAGGATTCTCCTGCTGGCACAGCGTTTGAAGAAACGGGGGGCAAAAGAAAATAACCAATAAGCTGAAAGCAATATGGCAAACGGTAAAATCGGGGTTACTACGGAGGACATCTTCCCCGTTATCAAAAAGTTCCTCTACTCGGACCATGAGATTTTCCTGCGCGAGTTGGTCTCGAATGCGGTAGATGCCACGCAGAAGCTCAAGACCCTCTCGTCGAAGGGTGAGCTGCAGGGCGAGTTAGGCGACCTGAGCGTTCATGTTGCGGTGGACAAGGAGGTCAAGACCCTCACGGTGACCGACCGCGGAATAGGCATGACGGCCGAGGAGGTGGACCGCTACATCAACCAAATCGCCTTCTCGGGTGCCGAGGAGTTCATGGCCAAATACAAGGACCAGGCCATCATCGGCCACTTCGGATTGGGTTTCTACTCGTCGTTCATGGTCTCGGACAAGGTGGAGATTTTCACCCGCTCCTATCGTGAGGGCTCCAAGACGGTGCACTGGAGCTGCACGGGCACACCCGAGTTCGAGATGGAGGAGACCGACGAGCAGCGCGACCGCGGCACTGCGATAGTCCTGCACCTCTCGGAGGAGTGCATGGAGTATGCCGACGAGGCGAAAATCGGCGAGCTGCTGAAGAAGTACTGCCGCTTCCTGCCCGTGCCCGTCGTCTTCGGCAAGGTGAAGGAGTGGAAGGACGGCAAGTACGTCGACACGGAGAAGGACAACCTCATCAACAACGTGGAGCCGCTCTGGACGCGCAAGCCCACGGAGCTCACCGAGGAGCAGTACAAGGAGTTCTACCGCGAGCTCTATCCCATGAGCGACGACCCCCTGTTCTCCATCCATCTGAACATCGACTATCCCTTCCACCTCACGGGCATCCTCTACTTCCCGAAGATTCACAACAACTTCGAGATACAGAAGAACAAAATCCAGCTCTACTGCAACCAGGTCTACGTCACCGACCAGGTGGAGGGCATCGTGCCGGAGTATCTGACCCTGCTGCACGGCGTCATCGACTCGCCCGACATCCCGCTGAACGTCTCGCGCAGCTACCTGCAGAGCGACTCGAACGTCAAGAAGATTTCGAACTACATCACCCGCAAGGTGGCCGACAGGCTCCAGGAGCTCTTCAACACCATGCGCCCCGACTACGAGCAGAAGTGGGACGACCTGAAAATCTTCATCCAGTACGGCATCATCACCGACGAGAAGTTCGCCGAGAAGGCCTCCGACTTCATGCTCTGGAAGAACACCGAGGGCAAGTACTTCACCCCGAAGGAATATACCGACGTGGTGAAGGAGAACCAGACCGACAAGGACAACACGCTGATATTCCTCTACGTGGACGACAAGGAGGAGAAGCACGCCTTCCTCGAGGCGGCCAAGGCCAAGGGGTATGACGTGCTGGAGATGAACGGCCAGTTGGACAACCACTACGTCAACTGGTACGAGTCGAAGCACACCGACTGCCGCTTCGTGCGCGTGGACAGCGACGTGGTGGAGAAGCTCATCCAGAAGCAGACGTCGCTCAAAATCTCGCTCTCCGAGGCCCAGCAGGAGCTGTTGCGCCCCGTCTTCGAGAGCCAGATGCCGCAGGACGAGAAGATTCACTACTCCATTTCGTTCGAGGCCATGGAACCCGACGAAGCTCCCGTGGTCATCACGCAGAACGAGTTCATGCGCCGCATGAAGGAGATGGCTGCCATGGGAGGCGGCGGCATGAGCCAGTTCTACGGCCAGATGCCCGACAACTTCACCATCGCCGTCAACGGCAACCACCCCCTCGTGATTGACATCCTGAACAAGGTCGAGACGGCCTACGGCGACAAGCTGAAGTCCATCACCAAGAAAATCGACGCTGCAGCCGCCGAGGAGAAACGCTTCGAGGAGGTGACCAAGGACAAGAAGGAGGCCGACTTCACTGCCGAGGAGAAGACGATGCGCGAGGAGCTCTCGAAGAAGGTCGTCACCCTGCGCGACGAGCGCAACGAACGGCTGAAGGAAATCGGCCGCGACAACAAGCTCGTCAAGCAAATCATCGACCTGGCCCTGCTCTCCAACGGCATGCTGAAGGGCAAGAGCCTCACCGACTTCATCCAGCGCAGCATCTCCCTTATCGAGAAGTAGTCAGCAAGGGGGGGCAAGGAAGTAAGGACGCGCGCAAGCAAGAAAGTATGCAAGGACGCGCGCAAGGACGCGAGGACAGGGCTGCCGCAAGGCGGCCCTGTCCGATTCTAAACCGTTTCGTACAGTTGGAAAGCGGGACGCAGCTTGCGGAGGGACGCACGACGCGGATGGGGGGAACATGGATGAGGGGGGCGCACGACCAACGGAATCCAAACGAGACCCTGGACCCGTCCTAAAACAGGCGTCTACGTCTGCGTCACCCTGAGGGAGCCGCTTGCGGCGACCGTGAGGGTCTCATTTCCGCTGTCGAACATCCTGCGCCTTTTGAGATTGACGACGGAAAGGAGATGCTCACGTCGGGCCTAAAGGCCCTCCTCAGCATGACGTACACGGGACCTGCGGCCCTCCTCCCCAAACGATGTTGAATAGACTTCGACCGGCAACAAACAACTGTCCCGCAGGGGCTGCACACGGAATAATTGAACGGGGCGACCGCAAGGCTGCCCCGTTCAATCGATGCACCCTTACAGGATGCGCCTGTCTCGTTAGCGTGTCTTGGCGTAGAGACGGTACTTGGCCTTCCAGCTCTTGCCGGGGGCGATGGCGCGGAAGCCGGCAGCCTCGGGGTTGGCGGCATTGGGGGCGTTGGTAATCCACGACTGGGGCTCGGGGCAGCAGTAGGGTTGGTTGCCGCCGTTGTTCCAGATGGTCCAGTAGCGGGTCTCGTCGTCCACCTCGTAGAAGATGCGGTTTCCCGTGGTGAGGTGCTCGACGACGGCGCCGCGGTATGGCTTGCCGTCCACCTCGATTTCGCGGAGCGTGAAGCCCGCCTCGATGGCCTCGCAGTCGGTGACCTGCAGACCCTCGCCGCGCAGCTTGGCGAACTGTTCGTCGAGGGGCAGCCGGCGGCCCGTGGGGAGGTTGCGGGGGCTCAGCTCGCACTGCTCGTCCACAGCGACGCGCAGCCGGTACTCCCGGCCCTCGCCGCCCTCGAAAGGAATCATCAGCGGGGTGTGGAAGCCGACGCCTACGGGCATGGGCTCGTCGCTCTTGTTGGAGAACACCACCTCCTGCTTCAGCCCTTCGGCCGAGAGACGGTAGACGATTTTGCACTTGAAGGCGTGCGGGAAGTCCTTGTATATGGCGTCGTTGGCCGCATTCGAGTAGTAGCGGCACTCGATTTTCACCCGTTCCTCATTCTCCTCGGCCTTCGAGACGGCGAAGGGCAGACCCTTGATGATGCCGTGGTGATAGTTGTGCTCCTTCTCGATGGTGATGGGGTACTGGTAGGTCTTGCCATTGAAGGTGTAGCGCCCGTCCTCGATGCGGTTGGGCGGGAAGAGGAGGGGCAGACCGAAAATCTGGGGGCGACCCTTGAAGGTCTCCACCTCGTCGGCTGCCGGGCAGTGCAGAATCTCTATACCCCGTTTCGTGTCGGCCAGACGCACCAGGTTGGCGCCTACCGAGGGGATGAGCAGAGCCGTGTAGTCCCCCTTGGAGAACTCTACGGCCTGCAAGCCGTTCCAGACAAGCGAGCGTATCATCTTACAGCAGGGCTTTGAGTTTGTCCGTCAGGGCCTCTTTCGAGCAGGCGCCCACCTGCTTGTCCACTAACTCGCCGTTCTTGAGGAAGATGATGGTGGGGATGTTGCGGACGCGGTAGCGCACGGCGATTTCGTCGGCGGCCTCCACGTCGCACTTGCCGACCAGGGCGCGGCCGGCAAATTCGGTGGCCATCTCGTCCACGATGGGGCTCATCTGACGGCAGGGTCCGCACCACTCGGCCCAGAAGTCGATGACTACGGGGAGCTGGGAGGAGAGGACCTCTTCGATGTTTTCGTTGGTGATTGCTAATGCCATAATCGTAAAAATTTATTGGTTGTTATTGGTCGATATTCGTTTCAGGCGATGGAGTAGTTCATCTGCCGCTCGTCGAACCACGCGAGCAGGTCGGCATTCACCTCCACCTTGCGGCTCTTGGAGAGGAACGACACCTTCACGCCCGTCCGGGGGTCGAAGACGTTCAGGTGGAGCGTCGCCTTGCCCTTGGACCTCTTCAGCTCATGGGACAGCTCCTCGATGAAGGGTTCGTTGATTTCGTCCAGCGGCACCTGCACCGAGAGGCTCTTGATGTTGTCCATCATCTCCGCGAGCTGCGTGATGGAGGTGATTTTGAACTCCAGCTCGTCGGTGGGCATGGGGCGTCCCGTCTCCTTGTCCCAGCGCATGCGGGGCTGAACCTTGCCCCGGACGAAGAGGAAGTAGTCCTTGAAGAGGAAGGGACGGAAGTTCTCGTAGTCCTTGCCGAAGAGGGTGAACTCGTGCGAGCCGTTGTAGTCCTCCAGCTTGAAGCGCCCCCAGGGCTTGTTGTTGCGGGTCATCATGTGCTGTACGTCAACCACCATGCCAGCCACGCCTATCTCCCGGTTCTTCAGCTCGTCCGGGTGGTCCAGGTCGCCCAGCTGCGTGCGGCACATGTTGCGGATGATAACGCTGTAGGCATCCAGCGGATGGGCCGAGAGGTAGAGGCCTATCATCTCGCGCTCCTTGTTGAGGGTCTCCAGCTGGCTCCACTCCGCACATGCGGGCAGCAGCGGCTTGCGGATGTCGGCCGTCGTGCCGCCGCCGAAGAGGCTCTGCTGGGCGTTGTTGCGCTCGTTGCGGATGCGCTGGCCGTAGCTGATGAGCTGCTCCAGGAAGCTCGGCCCCGAGCCGTCGCGCGAGTCGCCGGCGAAGAACTTGCAGCGGTGACACTCCGAGATGGAGTCGAAGCCGCCCGCCAAGGCTATGCTCTCCAGACACTTGCGGTTCACCACCGAGAAGTTGACCCGCTCGATGAAGTCGTAGACGTCCTTGTAGCGGCCGTTCTTCTCCCGCTCGGCGATGAGGCTCTCCACGGCCGCTTCGCCCACGCCCTTGATGGCGGCCAAGCCGAAGCGGATGTCGCCCTGGGCGTTGGCCGAGAACTGGCGTCGCGATTCGTTGATGTCGGGGCCCAGAACCCGTATGCCCATGCGCTTGCATTCGTTCATGTAAATCGTGAGCTGGTCCACGTTGGCCAGGTTGCGGCTCAGGACGGCCGCCATGTACTCCGAGGGGTAGTTGGCCTTCAGGTAGGCGGTCTGGAAGGCCACCCACGAGTAGCAGGTGGCGTGCGACTTGTTGAAGGCGTAGGAGGCGAACTTCTCCCAGTCCTTCCAGATTTTCTCCAACACCTTGGGGTCGTGGCCGTTCGCCTGCCCGCCCTTGATGAACTTGGGCCGCAGGGCATCCAGCTTCGACTTGATTTTCTTGCCCATCGCCTTGCGCAGCGTATCCGACTCGCCGCGGGTGAAGTTGGCCAGCAGACGCGACAGAAGCATGACCTGCTCCTGGTAGACCGTCACGCCGTAGGTATCCTTCAGATACTTCTCCATGACCGGGATGTCGTAGACGATGGGGCTGCGGCCGTGCTTGCGGGCGATGAAGTCGGGGATGTAGTCCATGGGGCCCGGACGATAGAGGGCGTTCATGGCAATCAGGTCCTCGAAGGTCGAGGGCTGCAACTCGCGCAGATACTTCTGCATGCCGCCCGACTCGAACTGGAACGTCCCGACCGTGCGCCCCTCGCAGAAGAGCTTGTAGGTGGCCGGGTCGTTGACGATGGAGAAGTCGTCGATGTCGATTTGCTTCCCCTTGGTGAGGCGGATGTTCTCCACCGCATCCTTCAGTATGGAGAGGGTCTTCAGACCCAGGAAGTCCATCTTGATAAGCCCCGTATCCTCGATGACCGAACCTTCGTACTGCGTCACGAGCATCTTTTCGCCCGTCTCCTTGTCGTCGGCGGTCGATACGGGCACCCAGTCGGTGATGTCGTCGCGGCAGATGATGGTGCCGCAGGCGTGTACACCCGTGCCGCGGACGTTGCCCTCGAGCATCTGCGCATAGCGCATGGTGTCGTGCAGAATGGGGTCCGGGGACTCGGCGGCGGCCTTCAGCTCGGGCACGAACTCGATGGCATTCGGCAGGTTCAGCTTCTTGTCGGGAATCTTGTCGGGCACCAGTTTGCACAGACGGTCCGACTCGGCCAACGGCAGCTTCTGCACGCGCGCGACGTCCTTGATGACCATCTTCGTAGCCATGGTGCCGTAGGTGATGATGTGGGCGACCTTCTCCTTGCCGTACTTCTGGGTCACCCAGTTCAGCACGCGGCCGCGGCCGTCGTCGTCGAAGTCGACGTCGATATCGGGCAGCGAGATGCGGTCGGGGTTCAGGAAACGCTCGAACAGCAGGTCGTAGGCTATGGGGTCGATTTGGGTGATGCCCAGACAGTAGGCCACTGCCGAGCCGGCCGCCGAGCCTCGGCCCGGACCCACCGAGACGTCCAACTCCTCGCGGGCCGCGCGGATGAAGTCCTGCACGATGAGGAAGAAGCCCGGGAAGCCCATGGTCTTCATGATGTGCAGCTCGAAGTTCAGCCGCTCGGTCTGCTCCGCAGTCAGCGTGTCGCCGTAGCGGCGGCGGGCGCCGTCCATGGTCAGCTTGCGCAGGTAGTCGGCCTCCAGCTTGATGCGGTAGAGCTTGTCGTAGCCGCCTAACTTGTCAATCTTCTTCTTCGCCGCCGCCTCGTCCATGATGACCCGGCCGTTCTCGTCGCGCGTGAACTCGTCGAAGAGGTCCTGCTCGGTGAACTTCCGCCGGTACTCCTCCTCGGTGCCGAAGTCGGCGGGAATCTCGAAGTTGGGCATGATGGGGGCGTGGTCGATGGAGTAGTGCTCCACGCTGTTGCAGATGTCCACCGTGTTGAGCATCGCCTCGGGCACGTCGCCGAAGATGGCCTCCATCTCGGCCCGCGTCTTCATCCACTCCTGCTTCGAGTAGAGCATGCGGTTGGGGTCGTCGAGGTCCTTGCCCGTCGAGAGGCATATCAGCCTGTCGTGCGCCTCGGCGTTGTCCTCGTCGACGAAGTGGACGTCGTTCGTGCAGACCAACCTTACGCCGTGCTTCGCGGCCAGCTTCTTGAGCTGCTCGTTCACCTTCAGCTGCATGGGGTAGGCCTCGTGGTTGGCCCGCGCGGCGGTGGCCTTGTGGAGCTGCAGCTCCAGATAGTAGTCCTCGCCGAAGAGCTGCTTGTGCCACAGCAAGGCCTCCTCGGCCTTCTTCATGTCGTCGGCCGTGATGGCGCGCGGCACCTCGCCCGCCAGGCAGGCCGAGCAGCAGATGAGCCCCTCGTGGTACTTCTCTATCTCGGTGCGGTCGGTGCGCGGCCGCATGTAGAAGCCCTCGGTCCACGCCTTCGAGACGATTTTTATCAAGTTGTGATACCCCTTCTGGTTCTTGGCCAGCAGGATGAGGTGGTAGCCGCTCTGGTCGGGCTTGCCCTCCTTGTCCTGCAGCCGGCGGCGGGCGACGTAGACCTCGCAGCCGATGATGGGCTTGAAGTCGGGCACGGCCTCCATTCCGGCGATTTTCTGACGGGCCGCCCCGGGGTCGAAGCCGAACTCCTTCTGCATCTTCTCCACCTCCTCTACGCGCGAGCGGGCCTTGTCATAGGCCTCGGCATCGTCGGGCGACTCCTGCTTCCTTGCCTCCAAAGCCTTGAGCTCCTCCTTCAGCGCGGCCAGCCTGTCCGCCGGGTCGCCGCCCTCGGCGAGCAGCTCCTCCAACTTTGCCAGCAACCCCTTCAGCTCCTTTATCTTGTCGTGCTTCTGGCCGTTCTTCTTGGTTACGTAGTTGTAGAACTCCTTTATGCCGAACATGTTGCCGTGGTCGGTGATGGCTATTCCGGGCTGTCCGTCGCGGATGGCCTTGTCCACCAACTTCTGGATACTGGCCTGTCCGTCGAGGATGGAGTATTGCGAGTGTACGTGAAGGTGTACGAAGTCGAGCATGGTTGATTCGATTATCCAAAATGCAAAGATAGTTTTTATTTTCAGAAAAACCCGGCAGGAGAGTTGTAAGTTTTCAACAAAATGCCTAACTTTACCGATGAAGGGGTGTACCGGTGTCCCGCTGCGGCGCCGGAGCCCCGGAGCAGGTCGAACCCTTTAAAATCTTGTAGCCATGTTAGAAAATACGTTGGTTGTCATTCGAAGCTACAACTCCCTTACCGAAGCCGAAATCGCCCGCTCCGTCCTGGCCAGCGGAGGCATCGAAGCCTCCATCCGGAACGAGTACATGTCCACACTCTATCCTACGGGAGCCCTGCCGGCCCAGCTGGTGGTCCGCTCCGAGGATGAGACGGCCGCCCGCGAACTGCTCGCAGTGCGTTGAGAACTACGCCGGAGGCTTTTCGCCCGAAAGCGAAAGATTGTTTGCAAAGTCCCGCTTTTTTTCGTATCTTTGCGCCGCAAAGCGGGGGGAGGGCCTCTTTTTGCACCGGTTCCGTAGCTCAGTTGGATAGAGCAACAGCCTTCTAAGCTGTGGGTCGAGCGTTCGAACCGCTCCGGAATCACGAATCGGGAACGGGACAGCCGCAAGGCTGTCCCGTTCTATGTTATTGCGGGTGGCCCACCCCGGAGGATGGCAAGGGAAGAATTTTGCCGGTCGGAATTCTTACGGTGGCCGTGTTCGGGCTTGCGCCTGTAAGATAAGTGCTGACCCCAGAAACACAAAAGGCAACCGATTTTCGGTTGCCTTTTGTGCTCCTGGAGGGGGAGTTTCGACATTCCCTCCCCACCCCCTCCCTTTGTCAAAGGGAGGGGCTTCTATGGGGACGATTTCGAACCGATTCCGCGCTGCGCCGGTCTACCCCCCCCCTGTGCGTCATGCTGAGGGGTTTTGGAACAAAACCGACGTGAGCATCTCATTTCCGCCGTCAAACTCCGGAGCCGCGTCAACGATTCCTTCTTGACAGCGGAAATGAGACCCTCACGCTCCACTTCGTTCCGCTCAGGGTGACGCACGGGGGAAGCGGGCCTTCGCGGGGCGAAGCTGCGGCCCGCCGGCCTTTTCAAGGCCGAAAAAGACGCTACATCCGCTATTCACTGTTCACTGCCCCCTCCCCGAGGAAGGAAAAAATTCCGACCGCCAACAACCGTTATTCCCGTCGCAAGCGTTCTACCGGTAAAATTTACCCTCCCAGCGGGCGGTGTTGCCGCAGGGGTCGGTGGCTGTGACGACGAGCGTGTGGGTGGTGCGGCGGCTCATCCGGCTGTCGAAGGGCAGGGTGACGGTTCCCTGCATGGGGCTGTAGTCCAGCGGCGCCCACTGGCCGTCGAGCTGTGCCGACCACTCGGCGATGCCCGAGAAGTTGTCGGTCAGCCTGAAGGAGAGCGAGCGCTTGCCCGAGAGGTCGGCGCCCGGCTGAAACCGGGGCCGGATGAGGGGTGCCGCGGTGTCGGCGGCGACATACACCTCGCCGGCCGAGCGCATGCGGGCCGTGACGGCGCCGTTCTCATACTTGCCGCCTATGCAGGTGAGCGTCCCTTTGCGGCTGCGGCTGCCGAGGACGACGCGGCTGCGCAGCTCCTGGGGCACGAAGCAGCGGATGGAGACCGTCATGGAGCCGTGCAGCGGGGTGGAGGCGTCGAGAATCTTGTAGAGGGGCGAGAGGATGAGGAGCGAGCTGTCGCGCTGCTGCGGTGCGGAGCTCCGGCTCTGGCGGTAGAAGACGGGTTCGTAGAGCGTGCCCTTCGGGATGAGGACCGTTACGCCGTCCTCCTCGTGGCGGAAGTTGTAGCGGCGGTCCACAATGGGGGCGGAGAGGGTGGTGCTGTCGGTCTCGGCGCGGAACGGATGGTCCTTGCCCGCGGCAGTGAAGCGGAGCTGCGAGAGGTTGCCGCAGTCGTCCTCGACTTCGATGAGCAGCTCGCGGTGCTCGCCGGCCGCTGCGGAGAGGATGCCGCGGTTCTTCATCGTGCGGTAGAACTGCGGGCGGTTGCCCTCGACGAGCGCCAGGCGCAGCACCTCGTTGCGCGATACGACCTGCAGCGGGTAGTAGCTCACGGCGTTGCAGTAGCGGGTGTGGTCGAACGAGAAGCCCTCCATGCAGTAGTCGAAGTAGCACTCGCCGTCCACGGAGGCCCGCAGCCGGTAGATGCCGAAGGTGTTCGCGACGTCGTCCTTGCGGTCGCTCGCCTCCACCACGAAGTAGCCGCAGCGGCCTATGGGAACCGGCTGCGCCTCCTTGAGCCGGTAGGTGCCGCTCTCCGTGCGCACGACGTCGCGGCTGTACCGCCGGGCCTCCACGGGAACGCCCCGCACGGTGTCGAGCTCGATGTAGTGGATGCGCTGGATGTAGGGCGGGATATGGTCCTTGGGGCGGATGATGCCGGCCGCGAAGGTGTTCAGGGTGCGGCCGGTGCGGTTGTCGCGGATTTCGAAGTGGAGGTGGGGTCCGAACGAGGAGCCGCTGTTGCCCGAGCGGGCGATTTCCTCGCCCTGCCTTACGCGGAACCGCGTGGAGTCGCAGTAGAGGTCGAGCCGGTTCCGGCGCTGCCGGTAGCGCTCGGCCTGGAGGTACTCCTCGACGGCCGGTGCGAAGCGCAGCAGATGGCCGTAGACGGAGGTGGTGCCGTTGGGGTGGGTGACGTAGAGCGCCCGTCCGTAGCCCGAGGGGGAGAAGAATATGCGGCTGATGTAGCCGTCGGCCACGGCGACCACGGGCTTGTTCACTGTGCCGTCGGTCTTGATGTCCACGCCCGAGTGGAAGTGGTTGGGGCGCATCTCGCCGAAGTTGGCCGAGTAGTAGCCCGCCACCTCCTTGAGCGGATAGACGTAGCGGGAGGTGTCGGACGGCTGCGCACCGGCCGTGAGGGGGGCCAGGAGGAGCGCCGAGAGGGAAATTCGGGAAAGGGTCAGTCGAAATATTCGTCGCATGAGTTGTCGTTTTTAGAAGCTGTTTAAATTTGTTTGCGAAATTATATTATGGCTGTTTTGTGACTGTATTTTCGTCTGATTTGAGGCGCAT
>X127_Alpine_Marmot__coassemble_142_pt1 | contig 14904 bp, 11 predicted proteins | sample X127_Alpine_Marmot__metabat2_high_PE_013 | metagenome-assembled genome bin X127_Alpine_Marmot | reverse complement strand
AAGAACCCCGGCCGTCAACAAACAACTATTCCGTAAGATTTGCACAACAGGATAACACCCTTGCGCAAGCCCCGTTCTATTATTGCGAAATCTTAACCAACTGCTCGCGGTAGGCGTTCAGGATGCGGGACTTGGAGATGAAGCCCTGGTAGCGGTTCTCCTTGTCCACGACGGGGAGCATCCACGTATGGTTCTCCTCGAAGCGGGGCAGCACGCTCTGGACCTGTTCGTGGAGCAGTATCTTGTCGGGCGGCTGTATCATGTAGTGGATGATGGGCGTGCCGTACTTCTCGCGCTTGAACATATCCTCGCGCAGGTCGTCGAGCTGCACGATGCCCAGCAGCCGGCCGAAGTTGTCGATGACGGGGAAGATGTTGCGGCGGGCCGAGGCGATGATGTGAACGATGTCGCCTAAGGTGTGGTTCTGCTTGATGCGCAGGAAGTCGGTCTCCATCAGTTCGTCGAGGTTCAGGAAGACGAATACCGACTGGTCCTTGTCGTGGGTGAGCAGCTCGCCGCGCATGCGCAGCTGCTTGGTGTAGATGGAGTCGGGGTTGAAGTAGTAGTCCACGGCGAAGGAGATGCAGGCCGTAATCATCAGCGGGATGAAGAGTTCGTAGCCGTTGGAGAGCTCGGCGATGAGGAAGATGGAGGTCAGGGGGGCGTTCATGACGCCCGACATGACGCCCGCCATGCCGACCAGGGTGAAGGACACGACGGAGAGCGGCTCCCAGTGAAGCCAGGCAACGAGCGTGGCGTTGTAGACCAAGGCGACGATGGCCCCCATGAAGGCGCCGACGAACAGCGAGGGGGCGAAGGTACCGCCCACGCCTCCCGCGGCATTGGTGGCGGCCATGGTGACGACCTTGAAGAACATGGTGGCGATGACGAAGAGTATGACCACCCAGTCGATGGTGCGGAAGCGGTAGAAGAGCGAGTTGTCGAACAGCGTCTCGGCCTGGCCGTGCATGAGGGCGGTGAAGCCCTCGTAGCCCTCGCCGTAGAGGGGCGGGAAGACGAAAATCAGCACGCCGAGCACGGCGCCGCCGATGAGCCATTTCTTGTAGGGGGAGTCGATGCGCTTGAAGAGCTCGCCGATGCGTGAGTTTACCGAGGTGAAGTAGTAGGACATCAGTCCGCAGAGGATGCCCAACAGGATGAAGAGGGGTATCTGGTTCAGCTCGAAGTGGTCGGCGGGGGTGAGCTGGACGGCGAGGATGGGGTCGAAGCCGCGCAGCATGAAGGCCATGGTGGTCGCCGTGATGGAGGCGATGAGCAGGGGAATGACCGAGAAGGCGGTAATGTCGAGCATCAGAATTTCCAGCACGAAGACTACGCCCGTGATGGGGGCCTTGAAGATGGCCGCCAGGGCCGCACCCGCACCGCAGCAGAGCAGCAGCGTGGTGTTGCGGTAGTTGAGGCGCGCCAGCCGGCTGATGTTCGAGCCTATGGCGGCGCCCGTCAGGACGATGGGGGCCTCCGGGCCTACCGAGCCGCCGAAGCCGATGGTCGTGGCGCCGCCCACCAGCGAGGTCCAGCAGTTGTGGCGGGCGATGTGGGAGTTCTTGCGCGACATGGCGTAGAGCACCCGCGTAACCCCCTCCGAGATGTTGTCCTTGACGATGTACTTCACGAAGAGGGTCGCCAGGACGATGCCCATGGCGGGGTAGACGAGGTAGAGGAAGTGGGCCCTCTCGACGGGAAACCAGTTGACCAATGCGCTCTTGATGCCGTAGAGCATCACTTCGAAGAGGTAGGTGCCCAACCCGGCCAGCACGCCGACCACCACCGCCAGCAGCATCATGATTTGGCGGTTGCTCAACTTCTTGGTGGCCCGCAGGAACCACCGGTAGATTTTATCGGCGCGCAGCGACATGCCTCGACCCTATTGTTTGTTCTTGTACATTTCGGCCTGTGCAGCGATGAGCTCCCGGTCCTCGAAGTAGTCGATGCGCATGGCCCGGCGGACATCCTTCAAAGTTTGTGCCGCCTCCTGCCGCGCCCGCTCCGAGCCGCGCTGGAGCATGGCGTAGACCTCCTCGATGTGCTGCTCATAGTGGCGGCGGCGTTCGCGGATGGGCTCCAGCGTGTCGTTCAGGACGTTGATGAGGAACTTCTTCACCTTCACGTCGCCCAAGCCGCCCCGGCGGTAGTGGTCCTTCAGGGCCTCGAGCGAGGGGTAGTCGGGCAGGAACTTCTCGAAGTGCTCCGGACGCGAGAAGGCGTCCAGGTAGGTGAAGACCGTGTTGCCCTCCACCTTGCCGGGGTCCTCGACGCGCAGATGGTCGGGGTCGGTGAACATGCCCATCACCTTCTTCTTCACCTCGGCGGCCGTGTCGGAGAGGTAGATGCAGTTGCCCAGCGACTTGGACATCTTGGCCTTGCCGTCGGTTCCCGGCAGACGCAGACAGGCGGCGTTGTCGGGCAGCAGTATCTCGGGCTCGACGAGCGTCGGGCCGTAGACCGCATTGAACTTGTGGACGATTTCGCGCGTTTGCTCAATCATCGGCTCCTGGTCCTCGCCCACCGGTACGGTGGTGGCGCGGAAGGCCGTAATATCGGAGGCCTGGCTGATGGGGTAGGTGAAGAAGCCTACCGGAATGCCCCGGCGCTGCTGCTCCTGCTTTTCCCCCTTCTCGCCCTTCTCCCCCTTCTCTTCGCCCTCGTCCTCGCTCTCGGTGCTGTTCTCGGAGAAGCCGCGCAGCTGAATCTCGGCCTTCACGGTCGGGTTGCGCTGGAGCCGCTGCACAGTCACCAGGTTCATGTAGTAGAAGGCCAGCTCGCAGAGCTCCGGCACCTGCGACTGGATGAAAATCACGGTGCGCCCGGGGTCGAGGCCGGCCGAGAGGTAGTCCAGTGCCACCTCGATAATGTTCTGACGCACCTTCTCGGGATTGTCGGCGTTGTCGGTCAGGGCCTGGGCATCGGCAATCATGACGAATATCTTGTCGAAGCGGCCCGAGTTCTGAAGCTCCACGCGGCGGCGCAGCGAGCCTACGTAGTGACCCAGATGGAGTTTGCCGGTCGGGCGGTCGCCCGTGAGGATGATTTTTTCCATATCTTTTTTCGTTTTTTCCGTTCGGTTATCGCAACTCGTTCACAAAAGTATAAAAACCGTGCGAATTGCAGCCGAATCGGGATGGATTATTGCTTTTTTTTATAACTTTGCAAAAAGTAATTGGCCGAACCATGACTATCGTACAACTGGAATACCTGTTGGCCGTGGCCAACTGCGGCAGTTTCTCGTTAGCTGCCGAGCACTGTTTCGTGACGCAGCCCTCGCTGAGCATGCAGGTCAAGGCGCTGGAGGAGGAGCTGGGCGTGATTTTGCTGGACCGCTCGAAGAAACCCGTCATCCCCACCCAGGCGGGCGAGGTGGTGCTCGAGCGCGCAAGAGAAACGCTGACTGCCTACAACCACATCCGCGAGTCGGTCTCCGAACTGAAGGGGGAGACGGCGGGCCGGCTGCGGTTGGGCGTCATCCCCACCATAGCGCCCTATCTGCTGCACAAGTTCGTCCCCTCGTTCGTGCGCGACTACCCGAAGGTGGAGATGGAAATCAGCGAGATGAAGACCCCGGAAATCGTCGAGGCGCTGAAGCGCGACCGCCTGGACGCCGCCATCGTGGCGGGCGGCACGTGCGGCGAGGGCATCAACGAACACGAGCTCTTCAGCGACCGCTTCTACGCCTACGTCTCGCCCCAGAACCCGCTTTACGAACGCTCGAACGTCCGCATCGAGGATATAGACATGAAGGACCTCATCCTGCTCAGCAGCGGCAACTGCCTGCGCGACCAGGTTATCGAGCTCTGCCAGGCCAAGCGCGCCGTGCCGTCGCATTTCAGCTTCGAGGCGGGCTCGCTCGATACGCTGATGCGCATTGTCGACTGCACGCGGTGCCTGACCATCATCCCCGAGATGGCTGTGGAGTTCATCCCCGCCGGTCACCGCGACCGGCTGAAGACCCTGCAAAAGGGCACCTCGTTCCGCAAAATCGCCGTGGCGGTGCGCCGCTCCTACGTGAAGCGGTCGATTGTCCAGGCCCTTGTCGAGTCCATCCTGAACCATGCGGCGCCCGGGGCATAGACCGGCCCGCAGCACCGGGGGGTGAAGCGTATTTTTTGAGACGGGATGCGGCGGGATGAGGCGGCTTTTCGTATCTTTGGCTGCGCCTTGGATACTTTCGCTCGGCAATATGCAAATAAATTTGGCATTGCCCCCGCTTATTCGTATCTTTGGCTGCACCTTGGATACTTTCGCTCGGCAATGCGCAAATAAATTTGGCATTGCCCCCGCTTATTCGTATCTTTGGCTGCGCCTTGGATACTTTCGCTCGGCAATGCGCAAATAAATTTGCTATTGCCCTCGCTTATTCGTATCTTTGTCCGGTTTATAGAAATATTGTTGGAATTTATGGAAAAACTCATCGAGACCATCGTCTCCGCCATCGAGGATAAAAAGGGTAAGAATATTGTATCGCTCGACCTGAGCGGCTTCGACGGCGCCATCTGCTCGCATTTCGTGGTCTGCAATGCCGACTCGACGACCCAGGTGGCCGCCATTGCCGACGGCGTGGAGGAGAAGGTGCACGAGGCGTTGGGCGAGAATGTCTGGCGCGTGGAAGGAAAGCAGACCGGCCTGTGGGTGGCCATGGACTATGTGGACGTGGTGGTCCATATCTTCCAGACGGAGCTGCGCGATTTTTACAAATTGGAGGAGTTGTGGGCCGATGCCCCGATAACCCGTTACGAATACGAAGAGTAGGATATGGCAAACGATAGACAGAACAGACATAGGCCGGGCCTCAATCTGCCGCGGCCCTCGATGATGTGGCTGTGGGGAGCGCTGGCCCTGTTGATTATCGGGTCGTCGCTGTGGATGAACCCCCGCTACGAACCCGTGAAGAGCAATTGGAACGAGGTGGAGCAGATGGTCCGCCGCGGCGACGTGGAGAAAATCGTCGTCACGAACGGCGAGCTGGCGAGGGTCACCCTGCGCGAGGAGGCCGTCGAGGAGTACCGTCTGCGCGAGGAGTACAAGTCCATCCCCGGAAGCGGCGTGCAGTTCTTCTTCCATATCGGTCCCGGCGACACCTTCGCCGAGAACCTGAAGACGGCCCAGAGCGAAAGCGGCTCGGAGGTGGTGCTGGAGTACGAGGTCGACCGGCATTCGTGGACGGACATGCTTCTGTCGCTGCTGCCGTGGCTGATTTTCATCGGCATCTGGATTTTCTGGATGCGCTCGATGAGCCGCGGCTCGGGCGGCGGTGCGGGCGGCGGCATCATGAACGTCGGCAAGGCCCGGGCGCAGGTGTTCGACAAGGACAACCAGAAACGGGTCACCTTCAAGGACGTGGCCGGACTGGAGGAGGCCAAGGTCGAAATCATGGAAATCGTCGACTTCCTCAAGAAGGCCGACAAGTACCGGGAGCCGGGGGCCAAAATCCCCAAGGGAGCCCTGCTCGTGGGCCCTCCGGGTACGGGCAAGACCCTGCTGGCCAAGGCTGTGGCCGGTGAGGCGAACGTTCCGTTCCTCTCCATCTCGGGCTCCGACTTCGTGGAGATGTTCGTGGGCGTGGGCGCCTCGCGCGTGCGCGACCTCTTCGACCAGGCCAAGCAGAAGGCCCCCTGCATCCTCTTCATCGACGAAATAGACGCCATAGGCCGCGCCCGCGGCAAGAATGCCGGCTTCTCGGGCAACGACGAGCGCGAAAATACGCTCAACCAGCTCCTGACCGAGATGGACGGCTTCCAGACCAATACCGGCGTGATTGTCCTCGCGGCAACCAACCGGGCCGATATTTTGGACAAGGCCCTCATGCGTGCCGGACGCTTCGACCGCCAAATCGAGGTGGGACTGCCCGACATCAAGGAGCGCGAGGAGATTTTCGAGGTCCACCTGCGGAACCTGAAGCTCGACCCGATGCTCGACCGGGCCTTCCTGGCCCGGCAGACCCCCGGCTTCTCGGGCGCCGATATTGCCAACGTCTGCAACGAGGCGGCGCTGATTGCCGCCCGGCACAACAAGCCCTTCGTCGCGAAGGAGGACTTCCTGGCCGCCATCGACCGCATCATCGGCGGACTGGAGCGCAAGAACAAAATCATCTCCGACGACGAGAAGCGCACCATTGCCTACCACGAGGCGGGGCATGCCACCGTGTCGTGGCTGCTGGAGCGTGCCAGCCCCCTAATCAAGGTCACCATCATCCCGCGCGGCAAGGCGCTGGGTGCGGCGTGGTATCTGCCCGAGGAGCGGCAAATCACCACGCGCGAGCAGCTGATGGACGAGCTGGCCGCCACGCTGGGCGGCCGCGTCTCCGAGCAGCTCACCTTCGGTCGTATCTCCACTGGGGCGCTGAACGACCTGGAGCGCGTCACCAAACAGGCCTATGCCATGGTGGCCTACTACGGAATGAGCCCCGAGGTGGGCAACCTGAGCTATTACGACTCGACGGGCCAGAGCGATATGGCCCTCACGAAACCCTACTCCGAGCGGACGGCCCAGCAAATCGACGCGGAGGCGCGGCGGCTTATCGACGAGGCCTGCCGCATGGCCGAGGAGGTGCTGCGCAGCCATGCCGACGGACTGAAGGAGCTGGCCGAGCTGCTGCTGGAGCGCGAGGTCGTCTTCACCGAGGACGTGGAGCGCATCTTCGGCAAGCGCAAGAAGGACCTCAAAAAGGAGCAGGAGACCGCGGCACAGCCGAAAGACGAGACCGCGGCACAGCCGAAAGACGAAACGGCCGGGCAGCCGAACGGTGAGACCGCCGCTGCCGCCGAAACCCGATAAACCGTAAAGAGCGAGATGAACGATAAGATGAAGAACCTGACGGTAAGGACCTTGAGCGGTGTCGTCATGCTGGCGCTGCTGCTGGGGAGCGTGCTGTGGTCGCCGTGGAGCTTCGGCGCGCTGCTGCTGCTCGTGCTGATAACGGGCCTGAATGAATTTTACGAGCTGGCTGCCCGCAGGGGCATCGAGCCGCAACGCATCGTCGGCTTCTCGATGGGTGCGGTGCTCTTCTTCTGCCTCTACGCCTTCGCCTTCTCCGGCAGCGGCCCCTCCTGGATGGGCGGCGCCTGTCTCGCGGGGTGGCTCTTCCTGCTGCTCCTGCTGCCGCTGACCTTTGCCTGCGAACTCTTCCGCGGGCGGAAGCGCCCGCTGGCCAATGTCGCCGCGACACTCGGCGGCGTGCTGTACGTCGCCCTCCCGGTGGCGATGCTCCCCGGCGTCGCCTTCCTGTCCTCGGGCGAATGGGACCCCCGGGCTATCCTCGCCTTCTTCTTCATCATCTGGGCCAACGACGTCTTCGCCTACCTGGTCGGCATGACGCTGGGCCGGCACAGGCTGTACGAGAGAATCTCCCCGAAAAAGTCGTGGGAGGGCTTCTTCGGCGGCGTGGCCGGCGCTGTGGCAATGGGTGCGGCCGCCGCAGCCGTGCTCGGACACTCCTACGGAATGTGGTGCGGCGCGGCCGTCGTGGCGGCGGTGACGGGTGTGCTGGGCGATTTGGTCGAGTCGATGTTCAAGCGGGAGGCCGGCGTGAAGGACTCGGGGAATGTCATCCCCGGTCACGGCGGCGTGCTGGACCGCTTCGACTCCCTGTTGCTGGCGACGCCGTTCGTCTGCGTCTTCCTGATTGTCGCCAAGATGCTCGAACTCTGACCTATAAAACTATAAAGGTATGAAAATAAATAAGGAAGGCTATCGAATCATCCTCTGCACGGGCCTCGTGTGCCTGTTGATTTGGTCGCTCATCTACTACCTTATCGACTTGCGGGACAGCGTTTCGCTGCTGTGGGTCAGCAGCGTGCTGCTGCTGCTGTTCTGGTTCTTCATCGTCGCCTTCTTCCGTGAGCCGCGGCGCGTGCGGATTCACGATGCCGACCTGGTCTTCGCCCCCTGCGACGGCCGTGTGGTCGTGACCGAAACCGTGGTGGAGGAGGAGTGCATGAAGCGCGAGATGCTGCAAATCTCGATATTCATGTCCATCACCAATGTCCACATGAACTGGGTTCCCGTGGGCGGCGAGGTGACCTATTTCAAATACCACCCCGGCCGCTTCCTGGTCGCCTGGCACCCCAAGTCCTCCACCGAGAACGAGCGCACGACCACCGTGGTCCGGACACCCGGCGGCTGCGAGGTGCTGTTCCGCCAGGTGGCCGGCCTCATCGCCCGCCGCATCGTCTCCTACATGAAGGTCGGCAACCAGGTCGACCAGAACTCGGTCTGCGGCTTCATCAAGTTCGGCTCGCGGGTGGATGTCCTGGTTCCCAGGGAGAGCGAGCTGCTCGTGGAAATCGGCGACCCCGTCGTGGGTTCGCAAACCCCCATTGCCCGACTGAAGAAAAATTGCCGATAAAATAAGATGAATACTTCGCCCCAAAGCCTGTTCCGTTTTCTGATAGGCGCCCTTGCTGCCGCGGCCGTCTGCTTCCTGGTGTGGTACTTCTCCTCCGTGGTTATCTATATCCTGGTCTCGGCCGTGCTGGCCATCATGTGCCGCCCCATCGTATCCCGTCTCGCGCGCCTTCGGGTGAAGCAGTGGCAGGTGCCCCGCTGGCTGGCGGCCCTCGTGACCCTCTTCACCATCTGGATTGTCTTCGCCGCCCTCTGCATGCTGCTGGTGCCGCTTATCTCGAACAAGGCGGCGCAGCTCTCGCAGGTCGACTTCGGCGCTGTGCTGAACTCGGTGGAGGAGCCCATACACCGCATGCAGGGCTATCTGCAACACCTCTTCCTGCCGTCGGACGAGGCCTTCTCCCTGCGCGAGGCGCTGATTGACTCCCTGAAGGCGACCACCGACCTGAGCACACTCAACTCCGCCTTCTCATCGGTGGCGGGCTTCCTGCTCTCCTTCGTGGTTACCTTCTTCTCCGTCTCCTTCATCACCTTCTTCTTCCTCAAGGAGGACGGCCTCTTCTACGCCATGGTGAAGGCCATGTTCCCCGAACGCTACCAGCCGAATGTCTCCCGGGCCCTCGACTCCGTCAGCCTCCTGCTCTCGCGCTACTTCACCGGCATCCTGACCGAGAGCCTGCTGCTCCTTACGGCCGTCTCGCTGGTGATGATGGCCTTCGGCATGCGGGCGCAGGACGCCTGTTTCATCGGCCTGATTATGGGCGTGATGAACGTGGTGCCCTATGCCGGACCCCTCATCGGCGGAGTGACGTCGGTCTTCCTCGGCTTGGTCTCGCCCATCGAGGGTATGACGGTGGGCCACACGATGGGGGTGATTGCCGGCTCGCTGTTGATTCTTAAGGGCTTGGACGACTTCGTCCTTCAGCCCACGCTCTACTCCGAGCGGGTGAAGGCCCATCCGTTGGAAATCTTCCTCGTGATACTGATTGCGGGCTCGCTGGCCGGCATCGTCGGCATGCTGCTCGCCATTCCCTCCTATACCGTGCTGCGCGTCTTCGCCAAGGAGTTCTTCTCGCAGTTCTCATTGGTGCAGAAGCTGACACAGCAAATTTGACCGGATGCGGAGATGGTGATTGAAGGAGTGGTTACCGAGGGGCGCCGGTTGGGACGCCGGTTGGGATTCCCGACGGCCAATATCGAGGTGGACGAAGATGCACCCAGACAGGGCGCCCTGCCGGAGGAGGGGGTCTATTACTCGGAGGCGGAGGTGGACGGACGCCGCTATGCCGCCGTGTCGAACTGGGGGACGAACCCCTCGGTGGAGGGCGGCTGCCGGCTGCGGTTGGAGACCCACCTAATCGACTTCCGGGGCGAACTCTACGGACGCCGCTTGCGGGTGAGACTGCTGCTCCGCCTCCGCGACGAACAGCGCTTCGCCACCATGGAGGAGCTGCGGCGCCAAATCGAGGCCGACTGCCTGCGTGTCAGAGAGTTAATGAACTTAAAAAATAATCGTATGTTTTTGGATTTATCCATCCCCTACAAGGTGGCCGATATGTCGCTGGCCGAGTGGGGCAGAAAAGAAATCGAAATCTCGGAGCACGAGATGCCCGGCCTGATGGCCCTGCGCCGCAAGTACGGCCCCGAGAAACCGCTGAAAGGGGTGCGCGTGATGGGCTCGCTGCATATGACCATCCAGACGGCCGTCCTCATCGAGACCCTGGTGGAGTTAGGCGCCGACGTACGCTGGTGCTCGTGCAACATCTTCTCCACGCAGGACCACGCCGCAGCCGCCATTGCCGCCACCGGCGTTCCCGTATTCGCCTGGAAGGGCGAGACGCTGCCCGAGTACTGGTGGTGTACGGCCATGGCTTTGAGCTTCCCCGGCGGCAAGGGCCCCAACCTGATTGTCGACGACGGCGGCGACGCCACGCTCCTCATCCACAAGGGCTATGCGGCCGAGAACGATGCCGCGACCCTCGACACCGCCCCCTCGTCCTATGAGGAGAGCGTCATCCAGGACACCCTGCGCGCCCTGCTGAAGGAGGATGCCTCGAAGTGGCACCGCGCAGTGGCCGAGTGGAAGGGCGTGAGCGAGGAGACCACCACGGGCGTACACCGCCTCTACCAGATGCAGGCCGCCGGCACGCTGCTGGTTCCCGCCATCAACGTCAACGACTCGTGCACGAAGTCGAAGTTCGACAACCTGTACGGCTGCCGCGAGTCGCTGGCCGACGGCATCAAGCGCGCTACGGACGTGATGATTGCCGGCAAGGTGGTCGTCGTGTGCGGCTACGGCGACGTGGGCAAGGGCTGCGCCCGCTCGATGCGCGCCTACGGCGCCCGGGTCATTGTCACCGAGGTCGACCCCATCTGCGCCTTGCAGGCCGCCATGGAGGGCTTCGAGGTGAAGACCGTGGAGAAGGCTCTCGCCGAGGGCAACATCTACGTCACCTGCACGGGCAACCGCGACATCATCACCCTGGAGCATATGCGGCAGATGCGCGACCAGGCCATCGTCTGCAATATCGGCCACTTCGACAACGAGATACAGATGGCCCGCCTCAATGGCTCCGAGGCCGTGAAGACGGTCATCAAGCCCCAGGTCGACAAGTACACCTTCCCCGACGGCCACTCTATCTTCGTGCTGGCCGAGGGCCGTCTGGTCAACCTCGGCTGCGCTACGGGACACGCCTCGTTCGTCATGTCGAACTCCTTCACCAACCAGTGCCTGGCCCAGATGGAGCTGTGGCAGGAGAAGTTGGAGGTCGGCGTCTACCGTCTGCCCAAACACCTGGACGAGGAGGTCGCCCGCCTTCACCTGGACAACCTCGGCGTGGAGCTGACGCGCCTGACTCCCGAACAGGCCGACTATATCGGCGTCAAGGTCGACGGCCCCTACAAGGCCGAGCATTATCGGTATTGACGAATAGAAATTCCTGTCACGAAAAAACTCCGGTTCCCGAAAAGGAACCGGAGTTTTTTTCGTGGCTGACGGTCGGACTAATAGCCGAAAATCGTCTCCTGCGAGAGGTGCTCGACGGGGCCGAGGGTCTTCAGGTACTCGGTGTCCAGGTCGCTGCTGTCGCCCAGAATCATGTAGACGTAGGGCCGGTTCTTCACCCACTCCTGCTGGAAGGCCATCACGTCGTCGAGCGTCAGGGCCTTCAGCTTCTCGTAGACCACCTTCGAACGGTCGTAGTCCACACCCTTCTTGCGGGCGTTTATGTAGGCCCACAGCACGTCCTCCTTGGTGGTGCGCTGCGTCTCGAGGTTGGCCAGCAGCTGCTGCTTGGCCAGCTCGAAGGCTGCTTCCGAGCGGGGCATGTTCTCGATGATTTCCTCGAAAGCCTCGATGGCCGAGCGCATCTTGTCGTTCTGCGTGGCGATGAAGGCCGTGTAGTCGTAGGGGTCTTGAGCCATGCTGCCCTCGCCGAGGTAGGCCCAGGCGGAGTAGGCCAAGGCGCGCGCCTCGCGCATCTCCTGGAAGACGATGGCATTCATGCCGCCGCCGAAGTAGGCGTTGTAGAGCTGGAGGACGGCGTCGTTGTCAGCCGAGAAGGGAATGCCCAAATTGCTGAACTGCACGTAGTAAATCTGCTTGGCATCGTACTGCGCCAGGACGACCCGGTCGGCGGGGGTGGGCAGCTGCGGATAGTGGGCCTTCTCGACGACCCGCGGGTTCTCGCCCACCTCATGCGCCTGGTCGAGCTCGGCGATGAGCTCCTGCTCGCTTAACGGGCCGTAGTAGAGGATGTCGTGCCGGATATTCTTCAGCTCGCGCAGCTTGGCAAGCAGCTCCTCGGAGTTCAGCGCGGTGAGCTGCTCGTTGGTGAGCGTGGAGGCTTTCAGCCATTCGGGGCCGTATACGACGTAGTTGCGCAGGGCCTGGAAGTTGGAATACTGGTCGAGCTTGGCGTCGTTGCGGCCCTTGATGAGGTCGCGCTTCAGCTCGGCGAGAATCGCCTCGCTGCCGACGGCGCGCAGCAAGCTCTCCTCGGCCAACTGCATGGCGGACTGCATGTTCTCGCTCAATCCCGAGATGAGAATATAGGTGTGCTCGGAGGTGGTGAGGATGCGGAAGTCGCAGGCTAAGTCGTAGAAGGCGCGGGCGAGCTCCTCCTGCGAGTGGGCGTCGGTGCCCAGGTAGGAGAGGTAGTCGCAGGCCAAGGAGAGGGCGGGGTCGTTCTCGGTGCCGAAGTCCCAGAGGTAAATCAGGCGGAAGAGCTCGTTGGTCTCGTTCTGCTTGTAGAGCACCTCGAGGTCCTGCTTCATCTTCGCAATGCGCATATCCTTGCTGAAGTCGAGGAACTGCGGGGCGACGGGCTGCACCTCGCTCTGCTGAACGGAGGTCAGGAAGTCGCTCGCGGCGTCGCGGTTGGCGGCGATGGGGGTGATTTGGGGCTTCTCGATTTTCTTCTGCTCCTTGTCCTCGCCCTCGCGCTTGTAGACGATGGCGTAGTTCCCGGCGCCCAAGTTCTTCTGCGCCCAGGCGACCACCTCCTCCTTGGTGATGCGGCTCAGCCGGTCGAGCGCCGTCACCTCATCGGCCCAGTCGGTGCCGTTGATGAACGAATCGACGAAGGCCATGGCACGTCCCTCGTTGGTATCCATTGTCTGCATCTGGCGGCGCTTGTAGTTGGCAATGGTCGACTTGAGCAGCTCCTCGTCGAATGCGCCGCTGCGCAGCTTCTCCACCTCGGCCAGCAGCATGTCGCGCACCTCCTCGAGGCTCTGGCCCTCCTTCGGGCCGCCGACGAGCAGGAGGGCGCCGCGGTCGGTCAGCATCTCATCGAAGGCGGCCGCATAGAGCACCTTCTGCTGCTGAACCAGGTCGACATCCATCAGACCGCACTTGTCGTTGTTCAGAATGGCCTGAACCAACTGGGCGATTTCCGCATCGCCGCTCGCCGCACCGCCCTCGGTGGGCCAGGCAAGCCAGACGAATGAGGCCTCTAAGCCGTAGACCTCGGCCTCGCGGGGCGCGGTGATGGGCTCCTCGGCCGGCACCTCGAATTCGGGCAGCTCGGGGTTGGGCTTCATCTGGCCGAAGTACTTGTCGATGAGGGCAATCGTCTTGTCGGGGTCGAAGTCGCCCGAGAGGCAGACGGCCATGTTGTTGGGCACGTAGTAGGTCTTGTAGTAGTTCTTGATGTTGGTGATGGAGGGGTTCTTCAGGTGCTCCTGGAAGCCCAGTACCGAGTGCTGGCCGTAGGGGTGGTTGGGGAAGAGGAGCGACGCGATTTTCTCGAAGGCCTTGCCGTTGTCGTCCGTGAGCGACATGTTGTACTCCTCGTAGACGGTCTCCAGCTCGGTGTGGAAGCCGCGGATGACGTTGTGGGCGAAGCGGTCGGACTGTATGCGGGCCCAGTTCTCCACCTGGTTCGAGGGAATATCCTCGGTGTAGACCGTCTGGTCGTAGGAGGTCCAGGCGTTGCAGCCCGTGCCGCCGATGGCGGCCATCAGCTTATCGTACTCGTTGGGTATGGCCAACTTCGAGGCCTCCTGCGATACGGAGTCGATTTGCGCATAAATCGCCTTGCGCTCATCGGGGTCCGCGGTCTGACGGTAGACCTCGAACAGCCGTTCGATTTCGTCGAGCAGCGGCTTCTCGGCCGCATAGTCCCGGGTGCCGAACGACTCGGTGCCCTTGAACATCAGGTGCTCGAAGTAGTGGGCCAGGCCGGTGGTCTCGATGGGGTCGTTCTTCGCTCCGACCCGAACCGCGATATAGGTCTGGATGCGGGGCTGCTCGCGGTTGACGGTCATGTAGACCTTCAGCCCGTTGTCGAGCGTGTAGATGCGCGTCTTCAGGGGGTCGCCCTCGACGCTCTCATACTTGTACTTGCTGCACGCCGTGAAGAGCAGGGCGGTGGCCGCAGCGAGCAATAAGAGATACTTTTTCATAAGGGTTTGATATATTTGGGTTTCTTGTTTCCGCTTAGGCGAACCATCCCGAGATGATGGGAATCAGGTCCTTTACGACGAGGATGAGCAGACAGATGGAGACCGCCAGCTTGATGCCCGTGCCGGCTATGAAGGCGAAGAACGACCCCACGCCGACCAGCAGCGCCCGCCCTATGTCGTGCGAGTCGTGAATCAGCTCGCCGATGACGGCCCCGAGGAAGGGGCAGAGGATGATGCCTATGGGCGGGAAGAGCAGGAAGCCGGCGAATACGCCTATCGTGGCTCCCGTGACGCTGGCCCGCGAGCCGCCGAAGAGCTTGGTGAGGTAGCCCGGCAGCACATAGTCCACCACCGAGACGACGAGCGTAGCCACGGCCCAGACCCAGAGGGCGTTCGTCGAGATTTCGGAGTTGTCGCACCCGAAGGCGCACAGCAGGGCCGCATAGCTCAATACCGGACCCGGAAGGACGGGTACGATGCACCCGACGACGCCGATGAGCGCCATCAGCAGGGCACCAACGGCCAACAGAATATCCATTACCATAGCTCCTATTATCTATTTATGCCGGAAAGATAGGAAAAAATTGGACTAATTGCAAAAAAGTAGGCTAAAAAGTCATAGTGTAACTTCAAAGATTC
>X127_Alpine_Marmot__coassemble_127_pt1 | contig 15678 bp, 15 predicted proteins | sample X127_Alpine_Marmot__metabat2_high_PE_013 | metagenome-assembled genome bin X127_Alpine_Marmot | reverse complement strand
GTGGTGATTTCCCACGACCGCTGGTTCCTCGACCGTATCGCCACGCACAGCCGCTCGTGCGAGGGAGACTCGAAGGTGGTCTACTACGAGGGGTCGTACAGCGAATACGAGGCCTGGAAGAAGGCCCAGGGCGGCGACACGCAGCCCCACCGCGTGAAATACAAGAAACTCATGGCATAAAAAATACGTTCGAACTATGGCTCAGAAACCATCCATACCCAAGGGCACGCGCGACTTCTCCCCGTTGGAGATGATGCGCCGCCAGTATATCTTCGACACCATCGGGCGCGTGTTCCGCAGCTGCGGCTTCGCCCCGCTGGAGACCCCCTCGATGGAGAACCTCTCCACCCTGCTCGGCAAGTACGGCGACGAGGGCGACAAGCTCCTCTTCAAGATTCTGAACTCGGGCGACTACGCCGCCGGCCTGACGGCCGATGAGCTCCGCACCGCCTCGAAGGTGTGCGAAAAGGGGCTGCGCTACGACCTCACGGTGCCCTTCGCCCGCTACGTCGTGCAGCACCAGAACGACATCGTGTTCCCCTTCAAGCGCTACCAGATTCAACCCGTATGGCGGGCCGACAGACCGCAGAAGGGACGCTACAGAGAGTTCTACCAGTGCGACGTCGACGTCATCGGCACCCGCTCGCTGCTGTGCGAGGTGGAGCTGGTGGAAATCGTCGAGCGGGTCTTCCGCGCCCTTCATATCGGCGTCACGCTGAAGATGAACAACCGCAAAATCCTGTACGGCATAGCCCAGACCATAGGCCATGCGGACAAGATGACCGATATTACGGTGGCCATCGACAAGTTGGAGAAAATCGGATTGGAGAACGTGAAGGCCGAGCTGCTCGAGCGCGGCATCGACGAGGCGGCCATAGACCGTCTGCAACCCATCCTGGAGCTCCGCGGCACCAACCGCGAGAAGCTCGCCCGGCTGCGCGAGGTGCTCGCCGCATCGGAAACGGGTCTGAAGGGCGTGGAGGAGATGGAGACCATCTTCGGCTACGTGGAGCGCTTGGGCATCGGCCTCAAGGTCGAGCTCGACCTCTCGCTGGCCCGCGGCCTGAACTACTACACCGGGGCCATCTTCGAGGTCAAGGCCGACGACTTCGCCATAGGCTCCATCTGCGGCGGCGGCCGCTACGACGACCTGACGGGCATCTTCGGTCTGCCCGACACCTCGGGCGTGGGCATCTCGTTCGGTGCCGACCGCATCTACGACGTGATGACGGGCCTGGAGCTCTTCCCCGAGGAGGTGAACCGCACTACGCAGGTGCTGTTCGTCAACCTCGGACCCGAGGAGGAGCTGGCCTCGATGAAGCTGCTGAAGGACTTGCGCGACCGGGGCCTTGCGGCGGAAATCGACCCCGAGGCGGGGAAGATGAAGAAGCAGATGGAGCACGCCAGCCGCCGGGGCGTACCCTACGTGGTTATCATCGGCTCCGACGAGCTGGCGCAGCAGGTCGCCTCGGTGAAGGACATGCGCAGCGGCGAGCAGACGAAGGTCGAGTTCGCTCAACTCGCGGAATACTTTAAGTAAACAATGAAACATCTTGTCGCTACACTGTTTGCAACTGCATGGTTCGGGGCGCTCCTCCTCTGGGGCGCCCCGTGCCGCGCCCAGGAGGATGCCGTCGTGCAGTTGCAGAAATTCACCCGCTTCTATCGTAACCTGAATGCGCTGTACGTCGACTCGGTAGACATGGAGCCCTTGGTGGAGGAGGCCATCCGGCGGATGTTGGAGGAGCTCGACCCCCATTCGGCCTATTTGGACCAGGAGGAGGCGAAGGCGCAGCGGGAGTCCTTCAACGGGGCTTTCGGCGGCGTGGGCATCGAGTTCCGGGTGCTGCGCGACACCCTCCGGGTCTGGACGACCATCCCCGGAGGCCCGGCCGAGCGGGCCGGGCTGCGGTCGGGCGACTGCATCGTGCGGGTCGACACCCAGTTCGTCGTCGGCATCGGCCAGACGGAGGTGCCCCGGCTGCTGCGGGGCCGGCAGGGTACGGAGGTGGAGCTGGAAATCCTGCGCCAGGGACAGAGGCTCGAGGTCTCGCTCGTCCGCGAACTCATCCCGCTGCGCACCGTCGATGCGGCCTACCGGCTCGACAACGGCGCGGGATATGTGAAAATCAACCGCTTCGGCAGCACGACCGTCGCCGAGTTCGATGAGGCGCTGGACCGGATGGGGAAGACGGAGGCTTTGGTGCTCGACCTGCGCGGCAACGGAGGCGGACTGCTCAAGCAGGCGGTCGCCTTGGCCGGGAGCTTCCTGCCCGAGGGGTCGCTCGTCGTCTCCACCGAGGGGCGGAGCGTGGCGCCGCGGCAGATGACGGCCGCGCGGCGCAGGCAGTTCGGGGGGCGGGTCGTCGTCCTTGTCGACGAGAACTCCGCCTCGGCGAGCGAAATCGTCGCCGGAGCCCTGCAGGATTGGGACCGGGCTGTGATTGTCGGTCGTCCGACATTCGGCAAGGGCTTGGTGCAGCGCCAGATGGAGCTGGGCGACGGCTCGGCGGTGCGCATCACCATTGCCCGCTACCACACCCCCTCGGGGCGGGTTATCCAGCGCCCCTATGAGAAGGGGGAGCGGACGGATTACTACGCCGCCCACGTCGAGCGGCTGAAGCACCTCGGGGCCGACACGCTGGTCGAGGGGCTGCCGGCCTACCGCACGCTGCGCGCGGGCCGGACGGTCTACGGCGGCGGGGGCATCCATCCGGACCTCTTCGTCGAGGTCGACACCTCGGCCTATACCCCCTACTTCGGCGAGATGGTGCGCCGGAACCTTATCGAAGAGTTCCTCCTCGGGCATGTGGCTGCGGAGCCGGAGGCCTGGAGGGCCCGCTACCCCGACTACGAGACCTTCCGCACCGGGTTCCGGGCCGACGACGCGCTGTGGGAGGAGCTGCTGGCATTTGCCGCCGCCCGGGGATTGGAGCGCGACGACGAGGCCGCGGAGCGTTCGCGTCCGCTCGCGGAGCTTCGGCTGCGGGTCCGGTTGGCCGGATTGCTCTTCGGCTCGCAGACCCGGATTCGGGCCGCGAACGATGCGGGAGGCAACCCCTCGCTGACGCGCGCATTGGAGCTGCTGGAGCACTGGGACGACGAGGTTCCGTGGCTCTCCGACGGGAAGCGGTAGAGTTTTTCCCTTTCGGACCCTTTCGGTTCCTTCCGGCCAAAGAAGGGTCCGCAAGCGGTGTTCGCTCCGGTTTGCCGGATTTCGCAGGGTTTCGAATATCGGCCCTACAATGCCGCCAGAGGGCTATTTTGATAATTTCCAACGAATTAGTTAGCTAAAAAGTTGGCGGATTGAAATATTTTATTTAATTTCGTGTATTCAACGTCTCATAAAAAGGAACAATGAATACGGAACACAAGTCTCACAAAAATACCGAAGAGGGAGAGGAGCGTGTCCTCTCCAAGGCTATCAAGGCGGGCCGCCGCACCTATTTCCTGGACGTGCGGGCCACGCGGGCCGACGACTACTATATCACCATCACCGAGAGCCGGCGCCACACGGCGCAGGACGGCTCGGTCAGCTTCGACCGCCACAAGCTGTTCCTCTACAAGGAGGACTTCTCCAAGTTCGAGGAGGGGCTCCATGCGGCCATCGAGTTCGTAAGACACTGCAAGCCCGACTTCTTCGACGAGCACGAGCGCGCCTCGCGCCAGGCTGCCATCGACGAGGAGTTCGACAAACTCTGATGCGCCGCCGAACACTGTCCCCCTGCAGCACCCGCAGGAAACCGTGAGCGGCTCCCTGCGGATGGGTGCGTTTCCTCTTTGCGACAATAAATTAGCTGTTCCTAACTGTTTGCCGTGCAAAATTTATTTTGCATTGCCCCCGCTTATTCTTATCTTTGTGGCCGGATTGAAAACCCGTATAGAAGCCTGTGCGGGTTTGTTCGCCTTGCGCACTTAAAGAGAAAAAGATATGAATATCGTAAAACGACTGTACGACTGGATGCTCTCGTGGGGCAACTCCCGGTGGGGCGCATGGGCGCTGTTCGCCTTTGCCTTTGCCGAGTCGAGCTTCTTCCCCATTCCGCCCGACGTGCTGCTCATCGCCCTCTGCATCGGCTCCGTGACCCGCTCGTTCCGCTTCGCCGCCATCTGCCTGGCGGGCTCCATCCTGGGGGCCATAGCCGGATACGGCATCGGGTTCTTCCTCTGGCAGGACTTGGCCGGGAACTACACCGCGCTGGCCGAGTTCTTCTTCGACCATGTATTCTCTCACGAGGCTTTCGACCGCGTGGGGGCGCTCTATGACCGCTACGACTTCTGGATAGTCTTCACGGCGGGCTTCACTCCCCTGCCCTACAAGCTCTTCACCATCTCCGGCGGACTGTTCCATATCGACTTTACGATGTTCCTGGTGGCCTCGCTCATCTCGCGCGGCTTGAGGTTCTTCCTCATCGGGTGGCTCATCTGGCGCTTCGGGCAGCCCATCAAGGGGTTCATCGACAAATATTTCAACCTGCTGGCCATCGCCTTCACCGTCCTGTTAGTGGGGTCGTTCGTGCTGTTGGGCAAAGTGCTTTAGCCTATGAGGGAATACGGACTTATCGGCCGGCCGCTGGGCCACTCCAATTCGGCCAACTACTTTGCGAAGAAGTTCCGCGAGGAGGGAATCGCGGATTGCAGCTACTCGCTCTTCGAGCTCCCCGCCATAGAGGCGCTGCCCGAGCTGCTGGCCGGGCATCCGGACCTCTGCGGGTTCAATGTCACCATCCCCTACAAGCAGCAGGTAATCCGCTACTTGGACGACCTCTCGTTCGAGGCACGCCATATCGGGGCCGTGAACTGCGTGCGCCGCGAGGGCGGCCGCCTGGTGGGCTACAACACCGATGCCATAGGGCTCAGGCAGTCGCTCGCCCGCTTCCTGACGACCCTGCCCGAGCGGGCGCTCGTCCTCGGCACGGGCGGAGCGTCGCAAGCCGTGCAGTACATCCTCGCGGAGATGGGCATAGCCTACGATTTGGTCTCGCGCGATGCGGCGCGGGGCAACTACACCTACGACAACCTGCCCTGCGAGGCGGTCGAGGCGGCGAAGCTCATCGTCAACGCTACGCCCGTGGGGACCTTCCCCCGCGTGGAGGAGGCGCCGCGCATTCCCTACGCCTTCCTCTCGCCCGAGCACTACCTGTTCGACCTGGTTTACAACCCTCCCCTCACCTCCTTCTTGGACTACGGCCGGCAGCGGGGCGCGCACATCCGCAACGGCGAGGAGATGTTCGTGGCACAGGCCGAGGCCGCCTGGCGCATCTGGAACGAATAACATCTGGAACGAATAAGGGAAAGGGAAGGGGCCGGCGGCGCCCCGAAATAAACATCACCCCTGCCAGGCATAGTGCCGGCAGGGGTGAAATCATTTTTACTCCCTTACCCTTTCCGCTCCTACTTATTCTCCCTCTTTTCTTCCTCCCCCTTTTTCTCCCCCTCTTCCATCTTTGCGCGCAGCAGCTCCACGAACCATTCGGGGGCGCGGCAGGGGCGGCGGGTGTCGCAGCGGATGAAGCCCAAGGTCGTGGAGCCGGTATTGATGAGCCGGCCGGCCTCGTTGTAGACCTCGTAGCTGCCCGAGAAGCGGGCCATAGGCAGCTCGCTGACCATCAGGCGCACGGTGAGCTCCTCGTCGTAGTGGGCGGCCCACAGGTAGCGCGACTGCACCTCGAGGATGGGCATCATGACCCCGCGGCGCTCCATCTCGGCATAGGAGACGCCCAGCCAGCGCATGAACGACGAGCGGACAGCCTCATAGTAGCAAATGTAGTTCGAGTGGTGGACCACTCCCATCTGGTCGGTCTCCTTGTACCGGACCCGGATTTTCAAGTCGTGTGCAATCATGGTTCAAAGGTGATAATTCTTGGGGTTCCCGCAGCCGGGGGCGTCGCATCGTCGAGGCGGAGCCCGCCGCCGTCGATATGCAGGGTCGTGCTCCGGCCCTCCGCGCGGACGGGATAGCTGCCTGCAGGGGGCAGCAGCTTGTGCGGCTCACCGGGCCGGAGGCTTCCGTCTGCGAGGGTCTCGGCCATAAGCAGATAGGGATGGCCCAGAAGGCGGGCGGCATGCGCCATCTCGCCCCCGGCGACCAGGCGGCGGATGGCCGTGGAGCTCAAGTGCTCCCGGCCGAGCTCCTGCTCGGCGACCTCGATGAGCCGCATGGGGGCCTGGTCGTGCATCCGCTTTAGCAGCTCGAAGCCGCCGGCCTTGTCGCGGCCGAAGCGGTGGTCGTAGCCCACGACCAAGGTCTCGGTGCCGACCTTCTCGCGGAGCAGACGGATGAATTCGTGGGGCGGCGTGAGGCTGAAGGCCCGGTCGAAGGGGATGACGACGAGGTTGTCGATGCCGGCCTCCTCGAGCAGCAGGCACTTCTCGCGGAGCGTGGTCAGCAGCTTCAGCCCGGGCTCCCGCTCCAAGGCTAAACGCGGATGGGGGTCGAAGGTGACCACCACGCTCTCGCCTCCCGAGGTCCGGGCCTCCGCCGCCGCGCGCTTCAGGAGCACTCGGTGGCCGGCGTGGACGCCGTCGTAGGAGCCGACCGTCGTCACGGCGCGGCGGAAAGCGGGGAGCAGGTCGAGACCGCGGAACAGACGCATGGGCAGAGGGTTAGGAGTTGGCGCTGCCCTCCTCGTTCTCCTTGACGAAGTAGGCCACTTTCTCTAATAGGGTCGTGATGTCGTAGTTCTCGACGATGATGCCCTGCGGGAAGTTCAGAGGGGTGGAGGTGAAGTTCAGGACCCCCTTGATGCCGGCGTTGATGATGGGAACCACCAACTGGGGCGCCACCTTGGCGGGCGAGGAGACGATGACAAGGCTGATGTCCCGAAGCTCGACCACGCGCTCGAAGTCGTCCATGTGGTAGCAGGGGATGTTGTCGATTTCGGTGCCGACCTTCAGGGGGTCGACGTCGAAGGCCGCAATGATTTTCAGGTTCTGCCCCTTGCCGTTGAAGTACTTGGTGATGGCCTGGCCCAGGTGGCCCATGCCCAGGACGGCGATATTCATGGGCTGGGCGCTGTCCAGGATGTTGCTGATGAAGTCGATGAGCACCTTCACGTCGTAGCCCTTCTTCGTATCGCTCGAGAAGCCGATGAGCATCAAATCGCGGCGGACCTGTACCGCCGTGATGCCGTGCATGCCGGCCAGCACGTGCGAGAAGATATGGGTGATGCCCTGCTTGAGGCTCGCCCGCAGCGTGCGGCGGTATTCGCTCAGCCGCTCGATGGTCTTTTCGGGGATTCCGTTGGGTATGTTCGCCATAAGTCTATTCTATCGTAATGGTAAAGTCGGAGCTGTAGTTCACCCTCACCCACTCCTGGTTGACGTGGGAGAGGGAGCCGGGCTCGCGGCCGAAGGCGTAGGTGCTCTGCAGCGGCTTGTAGCGCCGCCCCTCCATGTCGTACTCGATGTCGGAGTACATGCCCGGGCAGAATATCAGGGCCGTCTCGTAGCCGCGGTAGGCATAGAGCGTCGGCATCGAGGCGAAGGCCCGGATGTAGCGGGTGTCGAAGTCGCGGACCTCCTTGCAGTCCCGCTTGGCGTGGAAGTTGGAGAAGAGCACGACCCGGTTCTTGAAGAAGGTCGTGCGGTCGATGTTCGCATAGCGGTTCCAGCGGGTGCTGCCCACGACCGTATAGGCGGGCACGCTCTGGCTGCGGGCCTGGAGATTGGTCTGGGCCGAGGAGAGCGACGCCAAGATGCGGTCGACGTCCACCTCGTTGTCCGACAGGACGAAGAAGAGGTGCTGCTCATGCTCCTTCAGCAGCGGTGTGAGGTCGCTCCGCTTGGCCTGCTCGGCGCCCTGCACCGACTGGAAGTTGTAGCTCTTGTAGGGCACGCCCTCCAACTGGGCCAGCACCTCGGCTTCGAACTCCTTGTCGATGTGCGGCGTGCGGATGAGGGTGATGGCGGCGCCGCTCTGGATGAGGGGCCGGAGCTTGTCGTACTTGTGGCACTCGGCGGGGGCCATCTGGAACAGGGTGCCGCTGTTCATGCCGCTCATGTCGGCCAAGGGCGAGACGACCGGGATGCCCCGCTCCTCGGCATGACGGAGGACGGGTGCCATGCCGTCGGCATAGACCGGGCCGACAATCAGGCGGGCCTTTTGGAAGGCCTCCGTTCCGATGATGCGCTCCACCTTGTCCAGGTCGCGCTGCGTGTCGAACAGGGTGATGTCCGCCGAGTAGCCGCGCCCCTTCATCTCCTCGAGGCCGAGCAGGAACCCCTGGTAGAATGCCGTGAAGTTGGCATTCGCCGCCCCCTTGTTGGTCAGCGGCAGCAGCAGGGCGATACGCAGCGGCTCGGAGGGGCGCAGGGCCTGGAAGACTATCTCCCGATGCGCCGGCTGCGCCTCTGCAAGGGTGTCGAGGAGCGGCAGACCGTAGAGGTCCTCCTTATTCTCCCCTGCTTCCTCCCCCGCTTCTTCCGGTGCGCCCTCCGGTGCATCCCCCGCACCCGGTGCGGGAACGCGGATGACGGCTCCCGCCTTCAGTCCGTCGTGCAGGTCGTTCAGGGCGACGAAGGCCGCCTCGGTCATGCCGTACCGGCGCGAGAGCGAATAGATGGTCTCGTGGGGCTGCACGACGTAGTAGACGTAGTCCTCGCCGGCGCTCTCCGCCCTTTCGTTGAGCCGCTCGGCGTAGCTCTCCATCTCGCGCTGTGCCGTGGCCTCGTCGGTGCGGCCGATGGACTTCTTGCGGATGAGGAGCGTCTGGCCGATGCGCAGATGGCGGGCATCGGTCTCGGGGTTGTCCTCCAAGATGGTGTCGACCGATATTTCATAGCGGCGCGAAATGGCATAGAGGGTCTCCCCTGCCTCTACGCGATGCTCGATGAAGGTCTTCTTCAGCCGCTTCTCCTCGCGGCTGGTGCGGGCGGCCGGTGCGGTCCGGGTCTGCGGCTCGGACAAGGCCTCCGCCTGGAAGGGGATTTTGATGCTCTGGTCGACCCTCAGTCCGTCGGCAGCCCCGGGGTTGCACCTCAACAGTGTCTGCTCGCTCACTCCGTAGGTGCGGGCAATGGCATAGAGCGTGTCGCCCGTGCGGACGGTGTGGATGTAGTACTTGGCGCCGTCGATGTAGACGACGCTTTGCGAACGCTCGACGGTCTGGGCTGTCGCCGTCGCCGTTGCGAACGGAGAGCCCAACGCCAGCAGTGCAGTCAGAAGCAATCTCTTCATGTCTTGCATTTGTCAGTTTCTAATGCGGCAGCGGATTTCCGTGATGACCTTCTTCGTGTAGAGCGGGAAGTCGCCATCCATCATCCAGCTGTAATAGCTGGGGTCCTGGCGGAAGACCTCCTCCACCTTGCGCCCCCGGTACTTGCCGAAGCCGAAGACCTCCTCCCGCTTCTCATTGTAGAGTATGCGGCCGGCATAGTCGGCCGTCTCGCCGCGCGAGGAGAAGTCGGCCAAGGCCGCTACGTCGTTTTGCAGCTCCGGGTAGCGGTCCAGCTGGGCCTTCAGCACCTCGTAGGTTGCCAAGGTGTCGGCCTCGGCCGAGTGGGCCTCCTCCAGGTTCTTGTCGCAGTAGAACTTGTAGGCCGCGACAAGCGTGCGCTGCTCCATCTTGTGGAAGATGTTCTGTACGTCGATGAAGCGCCGCTTCTTGAAGTTCACCTCCACGCCGGCGCGCAGGAACTCCTCGACCAGCACGGGCAGGTCGAAGCGGTTCGAGTTGAAGCCGCCGAAGTCGCACCCCTCGAGGAACTGGGCCAGCGACTTGGCGACCTGCTCGAAGCGGGGGCACTCCTTTACGTCCTCATCGGTGATGTGGTGGATGGCGCTGGCCTCCTCGGGGATGTGCATGCCGGGGTTCAGCCGCCGCGTCTTGACGATTTCCTCGCCGTCGGGCATCACCTTGACCAGCGATATTTCGACAATGCGGTCCCGCGCGGTGTCCACCCCGGTCGTCTCCAGGTCGAAGAAGACAATCGGGCGTTTCAGGTTCAGCTGCATCTCTTTAGGCGTTAATCATCATGGGCATCAGCAGCATCAGCGTCGAGGAGCTCTGCTTGTCGTCGTAGACGGGCTTGAAGACGCCCGCGCGGGTCGAATCGGCCAGCTCGATGACTACGGTCGGCGTGTCGATGTTCGAGAGAATCTCCACTAAGAAGGTCGACTTGAAGCCGATGGTGATGGGTGCGCCCTCATAGCTGCACGAGATGGTCTCATTGGCCGACAGCGAGAAGTCGAGGTCCTGGGCCGTGAGGTTGATGCGGTTCTGGCCGATGTCCATGCGGATAAGATTCGTCGAGGGGTTCGAGCAGACGGCCACGCGCTTGATGCCGTTCACCAACTCCGTGCGGTCGACCAGCACCTTGTTGGGGTTGTTGGCCGGAATGACGGCGTTGTAGTTGGGGAACGAACCCTCGATGAGCCGGCAGGCCAGGGTCAGGTTCTTGAGCTGGAAGCGGACGTTGTTCTGGTCGAAGCTGACCGTGACGTCCTCCTCCTCCTTCAGCAGGATGGCCTTGAGCAGGTTGGCCGGCTTCTTGGGCAGGATGAACGAGGCCGACTCCCCGCCCGGGGTCTCGACGGCGTACTTCACCAGCTTGTGGGCGTCGGTGGCCACGAAGGTCCGCATCTCGGGCTCGAGGTTGAAGTAGACGCCGTTCATCTGGGGCCGGAACTCGTCGTCAGCCGTGGCGAAGAGCGTCTTGTTGATGCCGTTCACCAGCGTATCGACATCCATCTTGAGCTCCTTCCTGTCGCTCGAGAACTCGGGAAGCGGCGGGTAGCTCACGGCGCTGGCGCCGGGGATGGAGAGCGAGCCGCTCTTCCAGTTGATGGTGATTTCCCAGGTCTTGTCGTTGACGCCGATGCTGAGGGGCATCTCGGGGAACTCCTTGAGCAGGTTGAGCATCTCCTTTACGGGCGCGGCGATGATGCCCTCGCTCTCCACACTCTGGACCTCGATGGAGCCAATCATCATGGTCTCCATATCCGAAGAGGTGACCTTCAGCGTGTTGCCGCTCAACTCCAGGCAGAAGTAGTCGAGGATGGGCAGCGTATTCTTGCTGCTGATGACCTTGCCGGCCGTGGCCAGCAGCGAAAGCAGTGCGGAACTCGATACGGTAAATTTCATTTTCTTTCGTTCTTGTTATGTTTGTCTGATTTTTTTCTTTTTCCTTTGCTTTAGAGCGTGCACAGACGGTCTAAGGCCTGTTCAATCATCCGTTTGACGAAGGGCTTGTAGTCCGTGCAGGCGTTCAGGGCGATGCGCTGGGCGATGATGGTGCACATGGTGGCGGCCCGGTGGCCCATCAGTGCGGCCAAGCCGGCCAGCGCCGAGCCCTCCATCTCGAAGTTGGTGATGCGGCGCCCTTCATAGCGGAACGATTCGATTTTCTCGTTCAGCTTCGCATCGGCGGGCTCCAGGCGGAGCCAGCGTCCCTGCGGGGCGTAGAAGCCCGGGGCGGCAATGGTGATGCCCTCGATGCTCATGTCGCGGAAGAGGTCGGCCAGCTCGGCGGAGGCGTCGATGAAGTAGGGCTTGGGCAGCAGCTCGCTCCAGCCCGTATGCTCCATGAAGGCCTTCTCGATGGCTAAGTCGCAGACCTCGTTGCGGCCCTTATAGTAGTTCAGCAGGCCGTCGAAGCCTATGGAGGTGCGCGAGAATACCGCCTGTCCGACCTCGATGTCGGGCTGGATGGCGCCCGAGGTGCCCAGGCGGACCAGCGTGAGGCGGGTCTTCTGCTCCTTCTCCTGGCGGGTGGCGAAGTCGACGTTGGCCAATGCGTCGAGCTCCGTGACGGAGATGTCGATGTTGCCGATGCCGATGCCGGTCGAGAGGACCGTCATGCGCCGGCCCTTGTAGGTGCCTGTCACGGTATGGAACTCGCGGTTGGTGACTTCGCACTCCTTCTTCTCGAAGAAGGAGGACACCAGCGCCACGCGCCCCGGGTCGCCGACCAAAATAACGATGTCGGAAATCTGGCCGGGTTTGAGGTGAAGATGGAAAATCGAACCGTCGTCGTTGATAATCAACTCGGAAGAGGGAATAATTCTCATAAAAGTCGTTTTTAAATTTTGTATAATTGGCATAAAAGTAATATATTTACGTCGAATATCAAAGTATTTCGCCCACTTTTTCATAAAATATAGGTATAGAACGATTTGTAAAACCACAGAAACCATGACACTCATCAAGTCCATCTCCGGTATCCGCGGCACCATAGGCGGTGCGGCCGGAGACAACCTAACCCCCATCGACGTCGTGAAGTTCACGACAGCCTACGTCCGCTTCATGTCGGAGAAGAACAACGGCAAAAAGCTCACCATCGTCGTCGGCCGCGACGCCCGCATTTCGGGCCCGATGGTCCACAATCTGGTCGAGGGCACCCTGCTCGGCTGCGGCGCCGACGTGATTGACGTGGGGCTCTGCACCACGCCCGGAACCGAAATGGCCGTTATCTGCAACGGGGCCGACGGCGGCATCATCATCACCGCGTCGCACAACCCCAAGCAGTGGAACGCCCTGAAGCTGCTCGACGGGCAGGGCGAATTTTTGAGCGACGCCGAGGGCAAGCGGGTCCTGGCGCTGGCCGAGGACGAGCGCTGCCTCTACCCCGAAGTCGAACAGATTGGCCGCGTGCTCTCGCGCGAGCCCTTCAATGAGGAGCATATCCGCCGCGTACTGGCGCTGCGGTTAGTCGACGCCGAGGCTGTGCGGGCCCGCAAGTTCAAGGTCGTGGTCGACGCCGTCAACTCGGTGGGCGGCGTGGTGATTCCCGAGCTGCTGCGCCGGTTGGGCTGCGAGGTGGTCGAGCTGAACTGCTCCCCCACCGGCTGCTTCGCCCACAACCCCGAGCCGCTGCCGGAGAACCTGACCGAGATTTCGCAGGTTATCGTGCGCGAGGGGGCCGACTTGGGCGTCGTCGTCGACCCCGACGTTGACCGTTTGGCCTTCGTCAGCGAGGACGGCTCGATGTTTGTCGAGGAGTATACGTTGGTCGCCGTGGCGGACTACGTGCTCTCGCACGTGAAGGGCTGCACGGTATCGAACCTCTCCTCGTCGCGGGCCCTGCGCGACGTGGCCGAGCGCCACGGCTGCGACTACTTCGCCTCGGCCGTGGGCGAGGTGAACGTGGTGGCCAAGATGAAGGAGAGGGGTGCCGTGATTGGCGGCGAAGGCAACGGCGGAGTGATTTACCCCGAGCTGCACTACGGGCGCGACGCGCTGGTGGGCGTGGCGCTGTTCCTGACCTTCTTAGCCCAAAAGAATATGAAGATGACGGAGCTGAGGAAGACCTATCCGGCCTACTTCGCCTCGAAGAACAAAATCCAGCTGACGCCGGCCATAGATGTAAATCAAGTGCTGCGTGAGATGAAGACACGTTATGCCGATGAGAAAGTGAACGATATAGACGGTGTGAAAATCGACTTCGCTGAGAGCTGGGTGCACCTGCGCAAGTCGAATACCGAGCCGATAATCCGAGTCTACACCGAGGCGAAGTCGATGGCCGAGGCCGAGGCGCTGGCCCAGCGGTTCATCGGCGAAATCAAGGCCGTGTGCAACCTGTGAGCAAAGAATTACCCACCACTGAATAACAGAGAGAATGATGGAAAAAACAAAGAATTACATTGAGGAGCACAAGGAGCGCTTCCTGGACGAGTTGTTCGACGTGCTGCGGATACCCTCCGTCAGCGCGCAGTCCGAGCACAGGGCCGACATGGTGCGCTGCGCCGAGCACCTGGCCGCAGCTTTGGTGAAGGCCGGAGCCGACCATGCGGAGGTGATGCCCACCGAAGGGAATCCGGTCGTCTTCGGCGAGAAAATCGTCAGCCCGAAGGCGAAGACCGTATTGGTCTACGGGCATTATGACGTGATGCCCGCGGAGCCGCTCGACGAGTGGCGCACCGAGCCCTTCGAGCCCGTAATCGAGGGCGGACGCATCTGGGGCCGCGGGGCCGACGACGACAAGGGCCAGCTCTTCATGCACGTCAAGGCCTTCGAGGCGATGTGCGCGACGGATACCCTGCCCTGTAACGTGAAGTTCATGCTCGAGGGCGAGGAGGAAATCGGTTCGAAGAACCTCTACAAGTTCTGCGCGGACAACAAGCGGATGCTGAAGGCCGACGTTATCCTGGTCTCCGATACCTCGATGTTCGGGATGGATAATCCGTCGATTACGTGCGGGTTGCGCGGCCTTACCTACATGGAAGTCGAGGTGAAGGGCCCCAACAAGGACCTCCACTCGGGCCTCTTCGGAGGAGCTGTGGCCAATCCGGCCAATGTGCTGGCGCGGCTGCTGGCCTCGTTGGTCGACGACCGGGGGCACGTCGCCATTCCCGGCTTCTACGACGGCGTGCGCGAGCTGACGCCGGCGGAGCGCAGGGCTTTCAACAAGGCGCCCTTCTCGATGAAGGAGTACAGGCAGTCGCTGGAAATCGGCGACGTGGAGGGCGAGGAGGGCTACACGACCCTGGAGCGTACCGGCGTGCGGCCGTCGTTGGACATCAACGGCATCTGGGGCGGCTATATTGGCGAGGGGACCAAGACCGTCATTCCGTCGACCGCCTCGGCCAAGGTCTCCATGCGGTTGGTGCCCGGCCAGGACTGGAAGAAAATCGCCAAGCTCTTCGAGCGCCACTTCAAGGCCATTGCACCCAAGAGCGTCAAGGTGACGGTGCGGACGCTGCACGGCGGCATGCCCTACGTCTCGCCCACCGACCTGCCGGCCTACCGCGCAGCCGAGAAGGCTATGGCGGAGAGCTTCGGCAAGCGCCCGCTGCCCTTCTACTCCGGCGGCTCCATTCCTATCGTGAGCGGCTTCGAGTCCATCCTGGGGATAAAGTCGATTCTGATGGGCTTCGGCCTGGCGCAGGATGCCATCCACTCGCCCAACGAGAGTTATGGCCTCGACCAGTTCTTCAAGGGCATCGAGACCATTCCGCTTTTCTACAAGTATTACGCAGAGATGAAATAAAAAGAGGTATGAGAAAAATCGCATTTGCAATTCTGGCGGTCTGGCTGGCGGCATTCTCCCTTCGGGCCGAGGCCCAGGAGCGCGGGCGGAGTTCGCGGAACAACGAAGTACGCATCGGCTACGGCCTGATGGCGGCACCCTCGGTCGTGGACAGCTACTCGGATATTCTGGCCGACTTCGCCCCCGAGAGCGGCATCGCCTACACCGACGAATCGGGCTCGGGAGCCATCTACTTCTCCTACCGTCACCGGCTGCTGCCCCGCATCATGCTGGGCGTGACGCTCGGGTACGAGCAGGTGAAGAAGAGCTACGTCTTCGCCATGGAGGGCGCACCGAGGATGGTGGGCGGCAAGAACGACTACCTGACGGTTATGGCCGACCTCCAAAGCCGCTATCTGCAGGTGCCCTCGGGCATCCTGTCGCTCTACTGGAGCGTGAGCATCGGCGCCGGCTTCCAAAAGCAGAAGCTCTCCGACTTCGAATACGGCTCGACGAAGTACGACGAGACGCGCTTCGCCTACCAGGTGACGCCGCTCGGCATGACGCTGGGTCTGAGGAGCTTCGGCGCTTTCGCCGAGGTGGGCTTCGGCTACAAGGGCATCTTCCAGTTCGGCCTCTACGGCCGGTTCTGAAACCTCTCTATCCTAAAGCAGCGGCCCGACATTTCCGTCGGGCCGCTGCTTCGTTTGGGAACTTGGCCGGTCAGAGGCCGGCGTAGTTCTCGCGGACATACTCCTCCAGGGTGAAGTT
>X127_Alpine_Marmot__coassemble_122_pt1 | contig 15973 bp, 14 predicted proteins | sample X127_Alpine_Marmot__metabat2_high_PE_013 | metagenome-assembled genome bin X127_Alpine_Marmot | reverse complement strand
TATTACAAAAAGTTTTTTCATTTGTCGAGTTTGTTTGTTCGTTAATCTAATAATAGTGGTTGTGAAGCCCTCGGTTCGGTAAATACGGACAAACAAAAAGCGCGGACCTCTTCGCTATGATGTCGGATTCTGCGGTCTTCCACAACCTTGTCCCCGATACACGGAATAAAGCCCACGCTGGGATACAGCATGGGCGCTAAACTTTATTCCTTCGGGGACGTTCAAGAAAAGTGGAAGTTTCAGAATCCCGAAATACAAGCTAACGCCTTTTATTATATGTCCTCTTTAGACTGTTATTTTATCATAGGCAAATGATTTAAATTTATGCAAAGGTACGAAATAATTTCCAAAAAAACAATTAAATCCGGTGCGCTTCGACCCAGCGCGTGAGCTCCGTGAAGTCGGGCACCGAGAGCTGCTCGGCCCGGCGCGAGAAGAACGGGTGCTCCGCACCCCCGAAGTCACCGAAGGCGGCCTTCAGCGCATTGCGTATCATCTTGCGCCGCTGGTTGAAGGCGGCCTTCACCACCTTGACGAACAGCGTCTCGTCGCAGTCGAGCCGCCCGGTGGCATTGCGCCGCAGCCGGATGACGGCGCTCTTCACCTTCGGAGGCGGGTTGAAGACCGTCTCGTTGACCGTGAAGAGGTACTCGATGTCGTACCACGCCTGCAGTAGCACGCTCAGGATGCCGTACTCCTTCGACCCCGGAGGTTCGGCCAGCCGCACGGCGACCTCCCTCTGCACCATCCCCACGCACTCGGGCACCCGGTTTCGCGCCTCCAAAATCTTGAAGAAGATTTGCGAGGAGATGTTGTAGGGGAAGTTGCCGATGATGCGCACCCCAAAGGGAAAGCGCTCCTCAAGGTCCATCTTCAGGAAGTCGCCCTCGATGAGCCGGGGCGCAAAGTCGGGATAGTGGGCATGCAGATAGGCCACGCTCTCCCCATCTATCTCGGCGCCGTAGACCACCACGTCCCGCCGCTGCAGCAGATAACGGGTCAGCACTCCCATACCGCACCCCACCTCCAGCACGGGGACCGGCGCCTCGTCCGTACCGCCCGACAGGGAGCCGCATATCTTCCGCGCAATGTTCTGGTCGACCAGGAAATGCTGGCCCAGCGCCTTTTTCGCCCTTACTTCATCCATATTCCGACTATCGTTTCTTCGTTCCATTCGCCCGGGAGGGTCCTTTCGTTCCCGCCCCCCGGAGAATCACCCGAGTTTCGCGAAACAAATTTAACCATTTTTTTTCGCCCGCCAACCATCCGGCCGGTTATTTTCGCTGTCAGCCTCAAACCGTGTGCAAGTCGTACAGAATAAATGCTTGCTGCCGGTCGGTACGTTCTCGGCGACCGGCAACAAACGCTATTCCGTATGGTTTGCACCAAGGATAGTTCGACAGCGGAAATGAGACCCTCACGCTCCACTTCGTTCCGCTCAGGGTGACACACGGGGGCAGCGGAGAAGCGGGCAGCAGCTTGCGAAGGGACGCTTGACGCGGCCCTCTGGGCCGCGGAATGTGCGGGCCTTCGCGGGGCGAAGCTGCGGCCCGCCGACCTTAAAAGGCCGAAATAACAAGAGGATAGAGGGGCGCACAACCGGCGTAGCGTGGAATCGGTTCGAAAGCAGGACAGGGCGTCCGTCGCAGCCCTCCCCGAGGAAGGGTTGGGTGGGGTCAGCAATTCAGTCACGGGCGCAAGCCCGAACAACGGCCGTCGTAAGAATTCCGACCGGCAACAAACGCTATTCCGTATGGTTTGCACCAAGGATAGTTTGACAACGGAAAGTAGATGTCCACGTCGGGCCCAAGGGCCCTCCTCGGCATGACGTACACAGAAAAGCCGGTGGAGGGGGCGCACGGCCAAAGTCTTTTTGAATTGAGCAGGACTGCCTTGAATTTTGAATTTTAATTTGGCAGTGCACGCACTTATTCGTATCTTTGTCCGCAAAAAAACCGAAAAATCGATATGTTCGAGAATCTAACCGAGAAACTGGAACGGTCGTTCAAAATCCTGAAGGGAGAAGGCCGCATTACGGAAATCAACGTGGCCGATACCCTGAAGGAGATTCGCCGCGCACTCATCGACGCCGATGTCAACTACAAGGTTGCCAAGACCTTCACCGACGAAGTCAAGCAGAAGGCCCTCGGCCAGAATGTTCTCACGGCGGTAAAGCCGGGGCAGATGCTCACCAAAATCGTCCGCGACGAGCTCGCCGCGCTGATGGGCGGCACGGCCACGGACATCAACCTCACGGGCACGCCCGCCGTAATCCTCATCGCCGGTCTGCAGGGCTCGGGCAAGACCACCTTCTCGGGCAAGTTGGCCGCATTCCTCAAGAGCAAGAAGGGGCGCCAGGTGCTGTTGGTGGCCGGTGACGTCTACCGCCCCGCAGCCATCGACCAGCTGAAGGTGCTGGGCCAGCAAATCGGCGTGGAGGTCTACACCGAGGAGGGCAGCACCCGGCCTGTGGAAATCGCCGAGAATGCCATCCGCTACGCCCGTCAGAAGGGTTGCAATGTGGTGATTGTCGACACCGCGGGCCGCTTGGCCGTGGACGAGGCGATGATGCAGGAAATCACGGCCATCAAGGCCGCCGTGAATCCCTCGGAGACCCTGTTCGTCGTCGATGCCATGACCGGCCAGGATGCCGTGAACACCGCCCGTGAGTTCAACGAGCGGCTCGACTTCGACGGCGTGGTGCTCACCAAGCTCGACGGCGACACGCGCGGCGGTGCCGCCATCTCCATCCGTTCGGTGGTGGACAAGCCGCTGAAGTTCATCTCGAGCGGCGAGAAGATGGACGCCCTGCAGGTCTTCCACCCCGAGCGCATGGCCGACCGCATCCTCGGCATGGGCGACGTCGTGTCGTTGGTGGAGCGCGCCCAGGAGCAGTTCGACGAGGAGGAGGCCCGCCGCATGAAGAAGAAGTTGGTGAAGAACCAGTTCGACTTCAACGACTTCCGCACCCAAATCAACCAAATCAAGAAGATGGGCAACCTCAAGGACTTGGCCTCGATGATTCCCGGCATGGGCAAGATGCTCAAGAACGTCGACATCCCCGAGGACGCCTTCAAGTCCATCGAGGCCATCATCGACTCCATGACCCCCGAGGAGCGCGAGCACCCCGAGGTGCTGAATGCCCGCCGCCGCGAGCGCCTCGCCAAGGGCTCGGGCACCACCATCGCCGAGGTGAACCGGCTGCTGAAGCAGTTCGAGGATACGCGCAAGATGATGAAGGCCGTGGCCGGCGGCAACCTGAAGATGCCCCGCGGCGGGAAGATGCCGTTTAGGCGGTAAGGGAGGAAGAGGAAAAGCGTTGATTATCAAATAGGATTTTCTGCGCATCTGTGCAACAGGCGGAAACAGCCGTGATTGACTGTCAGGCAGTTGCAATTTCGATGCGGTTGCCCTGATTTTACGTTCATTTTTTTTGGAAGTTCGGAATAAAATGGCTAACTTTCGGCAAATAAACCGCTTAAACTTTCAATACTATGGGAAAATTTGTAATTACCGTCCGTAAAAACGGCGAATTTCAGTTCAACCTTAAGGCCACCAACGGTCAGGTAATCCTCGCCAGCGAAGGATACAAGACCAAAGCCTCCTGCCTGAACGGCATCGAGTCGGTGAAGAAAAATGCGCAGGACGACGCCCGCTTCGACCGCAAGGTCGCCAAAGACGGTTCGCCCTACTTCACGCTGACCGCCACGAATGGCCAGATTATCGGCAAGAGCGAGATGTATTCGGGCAATGCCGCCTGTGAGAATGGTATCGCTTCGGTCAAGCGCAACGCCCCCGACGCCGAAATCGTCGACGAGACCGTCGAGAAATAGGCATTGCCTGGCCCGCCACACAGACAGGACGACCTTTTCGGGCCGTCCTGTCTTTTTGTTTGCGAGCGGGAAGCAGCCCCCCCACGTCGGACCGTTGGCCCTTATCTGGGTGACGTACGGGAAAGGGGGGCGCACAGCCGGCAAAGGCCAGGAGATGAAATAGCTGTCCCTTAAATCGAGTATACGCATACAAAAAACGTGGGACAAAACTTTCAATCTGTCTCTGAGGTTCTCGACAACCTTTGGCACAAATAGGCAAGTGAAGCCCACGTTAAACACGTGAGCATCAACTTCACTTCTTGTGCCATGTGAAACTGTCGAGATTTCAGAGACAAGACGCAAAATTAACGCTTTTTATATGTTCGTGCCGGCGCTTTTCGTGCGGAGACGGCACTGAAGTCATTCATTATGAATTCAATTTCTACACAGTCACTGTTTCATAGGCATACGGATTAGAGGTTTATTTGAAGCAAATATAGGAAAAAATCGAATAAATAGCTACCTTTGGGCTGTAAATTTAGGTAAAAAGAGAACCCTATGCACAAATCCGGTTTCGTAAATATCATCGGCAACCCCAATGTGGGAAAGTCTACGCTCATGAATGCCTTGGTGGGAGAGAGGCTCTCCATCATCACCTCGAAGGCGCAGACCACCCGTCACCGCATCATGGGCATCGTCAACGGCGACGACTTCCAAATCGTATACTCCGACACGCCGGGCATCCTGAAGCCCAACTACAAGCTGCAGGAGCAGATGATGAAGTTCGTCACGGGGGCGATAGTCGATGCCGACGTCATTCTCTACGTCACCGACACGGTGGAGCAGGGGGATGAGCAGGGAGCGGAAATCGTAGGCAGGATAGGCCGGAGCGGCATTCCGACTATTGTGGTAATCAACAAGATAGACCTGACAACCCAGGAGAGGCTCGAGGCGCTGGTCGCCCGCTGGCACGAGCGGCTGCCCGAGGCGCTCATCATTCCCGCCTCGGCAAAGGAGGGCTTCAACGTGGGGGTTCTCTTCGACCGCATCCGGGAGATGTTGCCCGAGGGCGAGCCCTTCTACCCGAAGGACACGCTGACGGACCGGACCCTGCGCTTCTTCGCCTCGGAAATCATCCGCGAGCAGATACTGAAGCACTACGAGAAGGAGATTCCCTACTGCTGCGAAATCGAAATAGAGAGTTACAAGGAGGAGCCGGCCATCGACCGCATAGCCGCCACGATTTACGTCACGCGCGACTCGCAGAAGGGCATCGTCATCGGGCACCGGGGCGAGAAGCTGAAGCAGGTGGGACAGAAGGCCCGCGAGGAGATGGAACGCTTTTTGGGCAAGAAGGTCTTCCTGCAGCTCTTCGTGAAGGTCGGCGGCGACTGGCGCAACGACGACAACCAGCTGCGCCGCTTCGGATACGAGACGGAATAGGCGCAAAGGAAGTGTGTGAAGGGCGAAAAAATTCGTTTTAAGACAGCGATGCGAAGGCTACTGAAAATCCTGTTCGTCGCGGCGGCGCTTATGGCAGTGCGGCCCGCGGCGGCGCAGTACAACCGGGAATACTTCTTCTGGGTGGGACGCAAGTGCATGATGAACAAGGACTACCAGGAGGCCATCCGCACGCTCAACATCCTGCTGCGGGCCGACGAGGATGCCTACGAGGGTTATTTCCTGCGCGGCGTGGCCAAGCACCAGCTCAACGACCTGCTGGGTGCCGATGCCGACTTCAGCATCGCCATCGAGAAGAACCCCGTCTTCACCACGGCCTACACCTACCGCGCCATCACCCGCTCCCGGCTGGGCAACTACGACGATGCGCTGAAGGACTTCCAGGAGGCCATAGACCTGAGGCCCGACCTGCCGAACCCCTACTACTACCGGGGGGTCACCCGGCTGCTGAACAGGCAGTTCAGCGAGGCCATCGAGGACTTCGACCAGTTCATCATGCAGGAGAACAAAATCGCCGAGGCCTATCTGAACCGCGGCATCTGCTACCTCTACCTCAAGGACACGCTCCAGGCCTACGACAACTTCGACACGGCCATACGCACCAACCGGGAGAATCCCGACAGCTACAACCGCCGCGGGGTGCTCTACATGCAGCAGAAACGCTATGCCGAGGCGGAGGCGGACTTCGACAAGGCCATCTCGTGCGACACGGCCTACGTGCTCTCCTACTTCAACCGGGCGCTGGTCTACTCGGACACCCACCGCCCCCTGCAGTCGCTCGGCGACCTGAACCGGGTCATCGAGATAGACAGCACCTCCTCCATCTCCTACTACAACCGGGCCATCGTCCGCACCCAAATCGGCGACTACGGCGGGGCCTTGGAGGATTACGACAAGGTGGCCCTCTACTCGCCCGACAACGTGCTGGTCTACTACAACCGGGGCGGTCTGCACGCCTACCTGGGCGACACGGAGGCCGCGATAGCGGACTTCACGCGGGCCATAGAGCTCTACCCCGACTTCGCCAACGCCTATCTGAACCGCAGCGACCTCTACTACCGCAAGGGCGACATGCGCTCCTCGAGGCGCGACCAGGACATCGCCCACCGGAAAATCGCCGCATACAAGGCGCGGCTGAGCGACAGCACCTACTCCATCTACGCCGACACGACGCAGCACTTCGACAAGCTCCTCTCGTTCGACAGCCAGATGGCGGGCAGCAGCTTCGAGCGCATAGCCGCACGCAGCGGCGACCACACGCCGAAGCTCATTCCACTCTTCAAGTTCACCCTCTCGCACAGCGACTCGACGCTCGTCGCCCTGCGGCGCATCTACTACACCCCGCGGGCATTAGACTTCAAGCGCCACATCGGAAACGGGCTGCTGACCCTCTCGCATGAGGAGAGCAACCTCTCGGCCGACTCGCTCATGCTCTTCGACCGGCACTTCGCCCGGCAGCTGCGCGAAGGCGGCCGGCCCACCTGGGAGCTGCTCTTCCAGCAGGCCATCACCCAGTCGCTCGTCAAGCAGTACACCAATGCGGTGAACACCTACTCGCGGGCCATAGAGCTCAACCCCGCCAACCCCTTCCTCTACCTGAACCGGTCGACCACCCGGGCCGAGATGATTGACTTCATCTCCTCCATCGACAACGCCTACCAGCAGATTTCCATCGACAGCGACCCGGCGCTCCGGCTGCAGGGAAGCTCCGCACGCAGCTACAACTACGACGAGGCCATTGCCGACCTGAATGCCGCGCTGAAGCTCTACCCCGACTTCGCCTACCTCTACTACAACCGCGCGAACCTCATGGCCCTGTCGGGCAAGCTGCCGGAGGCGTATGAGGACTACTCGCGGGCCATAGAGCTCAACCCGCAGTTCGCCGAGGCCTACTACAACCGCGGCCTGGTGCAGATTTTCATGAAGGACACGCGCAAGGGGTGTCTCGACATCTCGAAGGCCGGCGAGTTGGGCATACGCCAGGCATACGACCTGCTGAAGCGCTACGCCCGGCCCGAACACGACTAATCACTAAAAACTCAACGCGATATGACAGAAACTATCCAACGCAAACTCAACGACTCGGCCGCCGCACGGTGGACGGCCCTCGTGCTCATCGCCCTGATGATGTTCTTCGGCTACATGTTCGTCGACGTCATGGCCCCCATCAAGAGCCTGCTGGAGCCCTCCTTGGGCTGGAGCTCCACGGCCTACGGCACCTATCGTTCGGCCGAGTACTTCCTGAACGTCTGCGGCTTCCTCATCGTCGCCGGCATCATCCTGGACAAGTGCGGCATCCGCTTCACGGGTCTGCTGTCGGCGTCGCTCATGCTCGTCGGCGCCGCCATCAAACTCTACGGCATCAGCAGCCTCTTCGCCGGAACGGCCCTCGAGAGCTGGCTCGGCTCGTGGTGGGTAGCCATCCCCGCCAGCGCCAAGATGGCCTCGTTAGGCTTCATGGTCTTCGGCTGCGGCTGCGAGATGGCCGGAACCACCGTCTCGAAGGCTATCGCCAAGTGGTTCAAGGGCAAGGAGATGGCTATGGCCATGGGATTGGAGATGGCCATCGCCCGCATCGGCGTATTCTCCATCTTCTCGCTCTCGCCCTGGATTGCTGCCAAGATGGGCTCGGTAGTCGTTCCCGTCGCCTTCTGCACGGTGCTGCTGCTCGTCGGCCTGATTTTCTTCGCCGTCTTCTGCGTCATGGACCGGAAACTGGACGGCCAGCTCCGCGGCAAGAAGACCGAAGAGGAGGCCTCGGACGAACAATTCAAAATCAGCGATATGGGCCTGATTTTCTCCAGCCATATCTTCTGGGTCGTAGCCCTGCTCTGCGTGCTCTACTACTCGGCGATTTTCCCCTTCCAGGCCTACGGCGCCGAAATGCTGCAATGCAACCTGCAAGGCATCTCGGCACAGACCGCCTCCGACATCTTCCGCTGGTTCCCCGTGGGCGCCGCCATCATCACGCCCCTGTTAGGCAACTTCCTCGACAAGCGGGGCAAGGGTGCCACGATGTTGATTTGGGGCGCCATACTGTTGATTTTCTGCCACCTGGCATTCGCCTTCATCGTGCCGGCAACGGGCAGCAAGGCCATCGCATTCCTCACCATCGTCGTACTGGGCATCTCGTTCGCCTTAGTTCCGGCCGCCCTGTGGCCCAGCGTTCCGAAAATCATCGAGGAGCGCGTATTGGGCAGCGCCTACTGCCTGATTTTCTGGGTGCAGAACATCGGTCTCTGCCTCGTTCCGCTGCTCATCGGCAAGGTGCTCGACTCGTCGAATGCCGCCAACCCCGCCGTGCTGGCCGCCAAGGCGGAAATCGAGACCCTCAAGGCCCAGGGCGTGGAGGCTCCCGACGTCTTCATCCCCTACAACTACACCATGCCGCTGCTTATCTTCGCCTGCTTCGGCGTGGCCGCCCTGCTGCTGGCCAGCTACCTGAAGGCCCTCGACAAGAAGCGCGGCTACGGCCTGGAGGCCCCCAACGTGAAGTAGCCCCGGGTCCGACGCGGTATCAAAGTAAAGCCCGCCCCTGTTAGAACCGTTCTGACAGGGGCGGGCTTTTATCCTAAATGGAGAATATCAGAGATATTTCTTGACGTCCTCGACGTGCTTGCGCTTTTTGCGGTGGTACTCGCGCCAGACGACAACGGCGGCTGCGACCACGAAAATTACAGGCAGCACCAACTCCTGCTTGCACAAGGTGCCGCCGAAATACCATACCAGGTTAATCACCAACCACGCAATGGTCACGAATAAAAGCACCATCGCCACCGAAAATGTCTTCTTGTTCATAACTGCCTCCTTTTTATGCGTTTATTTTTCAGAAACTGTCTCACCCGCCATCCGGAAACCCTGCTCCCCGGCTGCCCCCCCCGGTTCGGTTCCCCCGCCCGGCTCGGCTCACCTGCTTGCCCCCCCGGTTCGGCCCCCTGCTTGCCCCCCCCCGGTTCGGTTTTTCCCCCCCCCGGCTCGGCCCCCCGGTTAGAGACCCTGCTCGCAGATGAATTTGATGCGGACCAGACGAATCTCCTCCTCCGTGTAGTCGGCCCCCAGCTCCTCGATGGCGGCATCGAGCGAGTCGCTCTCGGCATCCTCCTTGAAGTAGAGGTAAATGTCCTCGGCCTTGTCCTCGTCCATGAACTGCTCGATGTAGTAGGAGATGTCGAGCCGCGTGCCGGAGTTGACTATGCCCTCTATTTCGGTCAGCAGCTCGTCGAAGTCGAGGTCCTTGGCCCGGGCGATATCCTCGAAATCCATCTTGCGGTCGATGGACTGGATGATGAAGATTTTGTTGCCCGACTTGTTGCCCACCGACTTGACGACCATATCCTGGGGGCGGATGATTTCCTTCTCCTCGACGTAGGCCTTGATGAGCCGGACGAACTCGTCGCCGAACTTGCGGGCCTTGCCCACGCCCACGCCCGAGATGTTCTGCATCTCCTCCAAGGTGATGGGGTACTGAATGGCCATATCCTCCAGCGAGGGGTCCTGGAAAATCACGAAGGGCGGAAGGTCCTGCTTCTTGGCCACCTTGCGGCGCAGGTCCTTGAGCATCGAGAAGAGCTCCTCGTCGGCCACGCCGCCCTTGCCCATCGGGGCTACGGTCTCGGCCTCGCGCTCCTCGGCGTCGTAGTCGTGGTCGAGGGCTATGGAGACCGGAAGGGGCATGCGCACGTAGTCCAGACCCTTCTTGTTGACGGATATAAGTCCGTAGTTCTCGATATTCTTGTCTATGAGCCCCATAATCAGGCCCTGGCGAATCACGGCGCCCCAGAACTCGGCATCGTGCTCCTCGCCCGCGCCGAACCACTTCGACTTGTTGTGCCCGTAGCTCTTGATGAGGGCCGTGTTTTTGCCCAGCAGGACGTTGACCAGATAGTCCGACTTGAACTTGTCGCCGATGTCGGAGAGGGCCTCCAGCACCTTCTTGAGCTCCTCCTTCACCTCGATACGGGGCTTCGGGTTGCGGCAGTTGTCGCAGTTGCCGCAGTTCTCCTCGGTGTAGTCCTCGCCGAAGTAGTGGAGCAGGGACTTGCGCCGGCACATCGAGCTCTCGGCATAGGAGACGGTCTCCTGCAGGAGCAGCTTGCCGATTTCCTGCTCGGCCACAGGCTTGCCCTGCATGAACTTCTCTAACTTCTGAATGTCCTTGTAGCTGTAGAAGGCGAGACAGTAGCCCTCGCCGCCGTCGCGGCCTGCCCGGCCGGTCTCCTGGTAATAGCCCTCCAGCGACTTGGGGATGTCGTAATGGATGACGTAGCGCACGTCGGACTTGTCGATGCCCATGCCGAAGGCGATGGTGGCGACGATGACCTCGACGCGCTCCATCAGGAAGTCGTCCTGGTTGGCGGCCCGCGTGGCGGCATCCATGCCGGCATGGTAGGCCAGCGCCCGTATGCCGTTGGCCACCAGCAGCTCGGTCAGCTCCTCCACCTTCTTGCGGCTCAGACAGTAGATGATGCCGCTCTTGCCCTCGTTCTGCTTGATGAAGCGGATGATTTCGCGGTCGACGTCGTGCTTGGGGCGAATCTCATAATAGAGGTTCGGACGGTTGAACGACGACTTGAAGACCGAGGCGTCGCTCATGCCGAGGTTCTTCTGGATGTCCATCTGCACCTTGGGCGTGGCGGTCGCCGTGAGGGCGATGAGCGGTGCATGTCCTATCTCGTTGATTATAGGGCGTATGCGGCGATACTCGGGACGGAAGTCGTGGCCCCACTCCGAGATGCAGTGCGCCTCGTCGATGGCGTAGAACGAAATCTTGATTTTCCGCAGGAAGGCCACGTTGTCCTCCTTGGTGAGCGACTCGGGGGCGAAGTAGAGCAGCTTGGTTCTGCCCTCCAGCACATCCTGCCGCACCTGGTTGACCGCCGTCTTGTTGAGCGACGAATTCAGGAAGTGGGCGATGCCCGACTCGGTGGAGAAGGCGCGCATGGCATCGACCTGGTTCTTCATGAGGGCGATGAGGGGCGAGATGACGATGGCCACGCCCTCCATGAGCATAGCGGGCAGCTGGTAGCAGAGCGACTTGCCGCCTCCTGTGGGCATCAGAACGAATGTGTCGCGCCCGGCCAGGACGTTGCGGATGACCGCCTCCTGGTTCCCCTTGAATGAGGAGAAGCCGAAATACTCTTTTAATTTGTCGCGTAACGAATTATCCTGATTTTGTTCCATACCTGTTCTCTGGCTCAACTATCCCAATTCCGGTACTCTAACCCCGGAAATTTATGGTAAAGATAAAAATTATTTCGGAAAAAATCATAACTTTGTCAAAAATTTTCAGTAAAAATGCGTCTCTACACGAAAGACCTCGTCAAGAAATACAAGGCCCGCACAGTGGTAAATCACGTCTCCATAGACGTCAACCAGGGCGAAATCGTCGGCCTGTTAGGCCCCAACGGAGCCGGCAAGACCACCAGCTTCTATATGATTGTGGGACTCATCAAGCCCAACGAGGGACGCATCTTCCTGGAGAACGACAACGGCGAGGTCTCCGAGCTGACCGACCTGCCGGTCTACCGACGCGCCCAGATGGGTGTGGGCTACCTGGCCCAGGAGGCGTCGGTCTACCGGCACCTGAGCGTGGAGGACAACATCCGCGCGGCACTGGAGATGACCCGCTATACAAAGGAGTACCAGCGCGAGCGCTGCGAGGCCCTCATCGAGGAGTTCCGGCTCCAGAAGGTGCGCAAGAGCTTCGGCATCCAGCTGTCGGGAGGCGAGCGGCGGCGCACGGAAATCGCCCGCGCCGTGGCCATCAACCCCGCCTTCATCCTGCTCGACGAGCCCTTCGCGGGTGTCGACCCGATTGCCGTGGAGGACATCCAGTCCATCGTGGCCACGCTGAAGGAGAAGAATATCGGCGTGATTATCACCGACCACAACGTCGACGAGACGCTGGCCATCACCGACCGCGCCTACCTGCTCTACGAAGGGCGGGTGCTCAAGACCGGCACGCCCGAGGACCTGGCCGCCGACCCCGAGGTGCGCAAGCGCTACCTGGGCCAGCACTTCGAGCTGCGCCGCAGCCCGAAAATCGACCAGCTGCGCCGCGAGGCCGCGCAGCGCCACAGTGAGGAGGAAAAGGCGCAGTGATGGACCGAACGATTCGCCCCGGACGAATAGCGGGCACGCTGACCCCGCCCTGCTCGAAGAGCTATGCCCAGCGGGCGCTGGCCGTGTCGCTCCTCTGCCGGGGCCGTTCACGGCTGAGCAACCTCGAGTTCTGCGACGACACGCTGGCCGCCATCCGCTGCATCGAGACCCTCGGCGCCACGGTGCACCGCACGGGCGAGACGACCGTGGAAATCGACGGCGGCCTCAACCCCCGCGGCGAGAGGCTGCGCGTCGGGGAGTCGGGCCTCTCGACCCGCCTCTTCACCCCCATTGCCGCCCTCTCCGGACGTCCCGTCACCATCTCAGGCGAGGGCACGCTCAACAGGCGGCCGATGGCCATGATGCTCGGCCCCCTGCGGGCCCTGGGCGTCGAGGTGCACGACAACGGCGGCCGGCTGCCCCTGCGCGTCTGCGGCCCCATGCGGGGCAGCGAGGTGGAGGTGGACGGCAGCATCTCCTCGCAGTTCATCACCGGGCTCCTGCTGGCGCTGGGCGCCCGCGAGGAGGAGACGACGGTCCGGGTGCTCCACCCCGTCTCAATCCCCTACCTGGATATCACCATCGACACGGCCCGCCGCTTCGGCCGGGAGATTTCGCACAGCGCCGACTACACCGAATTCTATATTCCGGGCGGGCAGAGCTACCGCCCCGCCGACTTCTTCATCGAGGGCGACTGGAGCGCCGCCGCCACCTGGCTGGTGGGCGGAGCCTTGGCCGGCGAGGTCCGCGTGGAGCAGATTTCGACCCTCTCGAAGCAGGCCGACACGGCCGTCTGCCGGGCTTTGGAGCGCGCCGGGGCCTCGTTGGTCTGCGAGGAGCGGGCCATCACCGTCGGGCAGCAGCCGCTGCGGGCCTTCCGCTTCGACGCCACCCATTGCCCCGACCTCTTTCCCGCCTTGGTCGCCTTGGCCGCCGCAGCCGAGGGGGTGAGCGAAATTCGGGGCACCTCGCGGCTGGAATACAAGGAATCGAACCGCGCCGAGGTGCTGCAGGAGGAGTATGCCCGGTTGGGCATCGACCTCGACCTCGGGCAGGAGGATACCCTGCTTGTCCGGGGCGGCCGCATCCACGGCGCCGTCTGCTCGGCCCACGGCGACCACCGTATAGCCATGTCGCTGGCGCTGGCCGCCCTGCGCAGCGACGCACCCGTCACCATCCGGGGAGCCGAGTGCGTGAGCAAGAGCTACCCCACCTTCTTCGACGATTTGGAAAAACTCTATAAAGGATAGCCCATGAACCGTTTCGGCAACATCTTCGGCATCAGCATATTCGGCGAGTCGCACGGCCCGGCTGTAGGCGTGGTCATAGACGGCCTTCCGGCCGGCATGCCGCTCTCGGCCGAGGACTTCGAACCGGACCTCGCCCGGCGCCGCGCAGGAGCTGCGGGCACCACCTCCCGGCACGAGGAGGACCGCCCGGAAATCGTCTCGGGCCTCTATGAAGGCCACACCACGGGAGCGCCGCTGACGCTGCTCTTCCGCAACGGGGATGCCCGTCCGGCGGACTATCGCGCCCTCGCGGCCCACTACCGCCCCTCGCATGCCGACTTCGCGGCAGCCCGGAAGTTCGGCGGCTTCAACGACCCGCGGGGCGGCGGGCACTTCTCCGGACGGCTCACGCTGGCCCTCGTCGCCGCAGGTGTCGCAGCCAAGCGCATCATAGGCCGTTCGGTGCGCTTCACGACCCGCATTGCGGAAATCGGAGGCGAGTGCGACCCGGAGCGCTTCGACGCCCGGCTTGCGGCCGCACAGGCGGCCGGCGACTCGGTCGGAGGGGTTGTGGAGTGCCGTGTCGAGGGGCTTCCCGTCGGTTGGGGCGAACCCTTCTTCGACTCGGTGGAGAGCCTCGCGGCCCATCTCCTCTTCGCCGTCCCGGGCATCAAGGGGGTGGAGTTCGGCGACGGCTTCGCGGCGGCCCGCATGCGCGGCTCGGAGCACAACGACCCCATTCTGAACGCCGCGGGAGAGACGGCATCCAACCATGCGGGAGGCGTCACGGGCGGCCTGACGAACGGAAACCCGCTGACACTGCGGGCAGCCTTCAAGCCGACGGCCAGCATCGCCCGCGAGCAGCTCACCTTCCATGCCGCCACAGGGGGCATGGAGCCGCTCCGCATTGCGGGGCGCCACGACGTCTGCATCGCTCTGCGGGGCGCCGTGGCCGTGGAGGCGGCCGCAGCCATTGCCTTGGCGGAGCTGAAACTGCGCAGCCAGAGATGACCATGACAACCCGCCGCGACATACTGCAACGCATCACCCGCGCCATCGAACCCCTCTACGGAGCCCGCGAGGCGGCGCTTATCGCCCGCATGACGGTCTCCGCACGCAGCGGCATCCCGGAGGCGGCGCTGCTGGCCGACCCCGTGGAGCGGATGGAGCTGGAGGATGTGGAGGAGCTCATTGCCGAGCTGCGGGCGGGGCGTCCTGTGCAATACGTATTGGGGCGGGCCGAATTCTGCGGCATGGAGTTCGCGGTTCGCGAAGGGTGTCTCATCCCCCGCCCCGAGACCGAGGAGCTCGTAGACAGCATCCTCCGCAGCGGGCAGCGCCCCCGCACCCTGCTCGACGTCGGCACCGGGAGCGGCTGCATAGCCGTCGCCCTGAAGCTCCGCCTTCCCGAGGCCGCAGTGACGGCCGTCGACCTCTCGGCCGAGGCGCTCGCCATTGCCCGCGAGAACGGCCGGCGGCTCGGCGCCGACATCGACTTCCGCATAGCGGATGCCTTCGCATTGGAACAGACGCTCGCCGGACCCTTCGACCTCATCGTCTCCAATCCGCCCTACATCCCGCAGCGGGAGTGCGCCTCCATGCGGCCCAACGTCACCCGCTACGAACCGCACCGGGCGCTCTTCGTCCCCGACGACGACCCGCTGTGCTTCTACCGCGCCATCCTCCGCGCCGCCTGGCGGCTGCTCGCCCCCGGCGGTGCGCTCTGGTTCGAGGTGCACGAGACGCTGGCCGGGCAGACCCGCGCCTTGGCCCTCCGGGAGGGCTTCCCGAAGTCGGAGCTGCTACGCGACCTGAACGACAAACCCCGCATGCTATGGAGCCGAAGATAAAGCAGAAGCGCACCAAGAGCCCCGAGCAGGCCCTCGCCTCGCTCATGCGGCTCTGCGCCCGCGCCGAGAAATCGACGGGGGACGCCCGCCGGCTGATGAGGGGCTGGGGCGTGGAGCCCGCGGCGCAGGAGCGGGTGTTGCAGAAGCTCATCGAGCTGCGCTTCATCGACGACGAGCGCTATGCGGCGGCCTTCGTGCGCGAGAAGTGCGCCCTGAGCGGCTGGGGGGCCTACAAGATTCGGGCGGCGCTCCAGCGCAAGGGCATCGGGAGCGACCTCATCGACCGCGCCACAGGGGCCATCGACCGGAAGCAGTCCGAAGAGAAGCTCCTCGGGCTGCTGCAGCGCAAGGCCCGCACCGCAAAGGCCGCCACGCCCTATGAGCTGCGGACGAAGCTGATGCGCTACGGCCTCTCGCTCGGCTACGAATACGAAACGGTGGCCGACCGGGTATCCGAACTGATTAAGAAGCTGTTTAAAATTTATTGAACTCGTTCTATTATGCTGTTTACGACTCTTTT
>X127_Alpine_Marmot__coassemble_112_pt1 | contig 16420 bp, 13 predicted proteins | sample X127_Alpine_Marmot__metabat2_high_PE_013 | metagenome-assembled genome bin X127_Alpine_Marmot | reverse complement strand
AAAGGGAGGGCGCACACCCGGCGGAATCCCAATGAGGCCCGGGACCCGTCCTAAAACTGGCGTTTACGCCAGTGGCGGAAGAGCAGCCGCACCACCTTCTTGAAGTAGCGGAGGGTGAGGGACCCGAGGAAGGGGAACTTCGGCAGGTAGACCCCGTACCGCCGGATGAGGACGGGCAGTATCGTCGGGCTGAAATCGTTTTGCAGAGCGATATACCAGCGCGTCCTGTTCTCCATGTTGCACGAACGCTCCGAGAGCCGCGGCAGAGGCCGCGCCTCGCCGGCCAGCACGGCGGCCAGCTCCCGGTCGAAGCGCTCCTCGCTCTGCAGCATCCCCTGCATCCGCCGCCCCTCTGCCCGGCGGAACTCCCCGTCGGCAATCATCCGGCCGGCGTAGCGGCGGAATGCCGCATCGTCCTCGAAGGAGATGGGCGAGGCGACCTCCTCGGCGCCGAGCAGCCCGCGCACCGAGCGGTTCAGGGCATCGTCGGGGGTCGTATAGGAGAGGATGGGGATGCCGAAGCGGGCGGCGGTCTGGCAGACCAGGCCTCCCGGGAAGGGGTAGCTGTCGAGCAGCATATCGGAGCGCCGGACGCACTCGGCGAAGTCGGTCCGGTAGCCCAGCAGCAGACAGCGGCCCCGGAGACCCCGCTGCGCGACGAAGCGCTTCATGCGGCGCGACTTGGCGCCCGAGAGGAGGATAACCGCCTCGGGGTATTGCTTCAGCAGCCACTCGCACGTATCGAAGAACCATGCCGAGCCGTGGAACTTGTACTCGTTGCCGCCGACGAAAATCTTGATTTTGCCCTCCGCCTCGCGGGGGAAGCCGAAGAAGGCGTCCGAGGTGTCGATGAGCGGATAGAAGGGCAGCTTCACGACCTTCTCTATGGGGATTTTACGCTCGCAGACGGCGGTCTTGACGCCGAAGTCGCGGAACTCGAAGAAGCGGTCTATGCAGTCGATGCCCACGTAGAAGTGGTGGTCGCCGGGCACGATGCGGTAGCGCATGAGGCCAGGCAGGGAGTAGAGCACGGCAGCCCCCGCGGCGCCGTGGGCCGGCGAGTGAATCACGATTTTCGAGGCGCCGAAGTCGACGATGGCCCGCCGGATGGCCCGCGCCACCTCCACGGCCCGCTGCGGCGCATATCCGTCGTGGATGCAGCGGGCAGCGCAGCGCTCCTCGACCTCGCGCCTGAGACGGGGCGAGAGCCGCAAATAGCACGACTCGAAGACGTAGAGCACCTCGTAGCCCGCCGCCAGCAGCCCCCGGAGGTACTGCTGCACCAGGCAGACCGTCGAGCCCATCTGGTCGTAGAAGACCACGCGCCGGGGGTTCAGCCCCTCCGGCTGCCGGCCGCCGCCCTCCGCGTCCGCTTCTGCATTCTCTCCGGCTTCCCGTCCTGCTTCCGCTTCTGCATTCTCCCCGGCTTTCTTCCTGGCTTTCTGTCCTGCGTCCTCCCCCGCTAACGTCTCTGCGGCTGTCCGGCGCAGGAGCTGCTCGATTTCATCGTCGCGCAGCCGGTCGTTCACGTGCAGCGCCACGTCGGCGAAGGTGTCTATGTCGCTCCACACGGCGGCATAGTCCCGCCGTTCGAGGTCCCGGCGCCAATCCTCCCGGATGCGCGCATAGGTCTTGTGAACCTGCTCGAGCGTCAGCATCGCCTCAACGGAATCGGTTGACGGCCGCCACCACTCCGCACACCTCCTCGGGGGTCATCACGGGGCTGATGGGCAGGCTCAGCTCCTCGTTGTGGATTCGCTCGGTGACGGGCAGCGAAAGGCCGTTCCACGCCGCATAGCACTCCTGCCTGTGCGGCGGGATGGGATAGTGGATGATGGTCTGCACGCCCTGCTCGGTCAGGTGGCGCTGCAGCTCGTCGCGCCGCGGCGAGAGGATGGGGAAGAGGTGGAAGACGTGGCCGCTCCACTCCTCAACCTTCGGGATAACGACCGACGGGTTGTCAATCTGCTCCATATAGCGGCGCGCCACCTCGCGCCGGAGGGCGATGTCCTCGTCCAGGTGGCGGAGCTTCACGTCCAGCACGGCGGCCTGGATTTCGTCCAGGCGGCTGTTGCGCCCGCGGTACTTGAAGACGTACTTCCGCTGCGAGCCATAGTTCGCCAGTGCACGGATGCACTGCGCCAGCTCCTCGTCGTCGGTCGTGACGGCACCGGCATCGCCGAAGGCCCCCAGGTTCTTGCCGGGATAGAAGCTGTGGCCCGCGGCATCGCCCAGCGAACCGGTGCGGCGCCCGCCGAAGCGGCAGCCGTGCGCCTGGGCATTGTCCTCCACCAACTTCAGTCCGTGGCGCCGGCAGATTTCGCCGATGCGCTCCGTATAGGCGCACCGGCCGTAGAGGTGGACTATCAGCACCGCCTTCGTCCGGGGCGTGAGGGCCTCCTCGATGCGTGCGTCGTCGATTTCGAGCGTCTCAAGCGACGGCTCCACCAGCACGGGCTTCAGGCCGTTCTCCGTGATGGCCAAGATGGAGGCGATATAGGTATTGGCCGGGACGATAACCTCGTCGCCCGGCTTGAGGACGCCTAACTCGACGTAGGCGCGGAAAATCCAAATCAGGGCATCCAACCCGTTGGCGCACCCCACACAGTGGCGCGTTCCGATGTAGCGGGCATAGTCGGCCTCGAAGCGTTCGTTCTCGGCCCCCTGAAGATACCACCCCGAGTCGACCACCCGAAGCACCGCCTCGTGAATCTCCTCCCTGTATTTTTCAGTAACTTTCTGTAAATCGAGAAATTTTATCATAAGTCCAAATCGTGTTTGTTTCCCTCTCGGTCCTTCATCTCCCGGTCCAGCAGGACACCCTCGCGGGTGACGAAGCCCCGCTGGCGGGCCGGGTTGCCGTACCACACCGTGTGGGGCGGCACGTCGCGCGTCACCACGCTGCCGGCCCCCACCAGGGCATATTCGCCGATGGTGACGCCCGCCACCACCGTCACGTTGGCCCCCAGCGAGCAGCCCCGCTTCAGCAGCGTGCGGGCGAAGCGCCCCGGGTGGACCTTCGAGCGCGGCACACGGTCGTTCGTGAAGGTGGCATTGGGGCCGATGAAGACATTGTCCTCCACCGTCACGCCGTTCCACAGCTGCACGCCCGACTTCACCGTCACGTTGTCGCCCACCTTCACGTCGTTCTCGATGAGCACGTTGGCGCAGATGTTGCAGTTCGAGCCTATCTCGGCCCCCTCGAAGACGACGCAGAACTGCCAGATGCTGGTCCCGTCGCCTATCTTCCGGCTCTTCACGTCGGAAAGTTCATGGATGCGTATCATTTTTCGTCGCGCGTATAGCGTAAATAGTCGTCGTAGTCGCGGATGTAGTCCGCCTCGTCGTAGGGGTGCGAGGCGAGCACCAAGCAGACCGACCCCGAGGAGAAGTCCTCCAGCTCGCGCCAGATGCCCGGGACGACATAGAGCCCTTGGTAGGGTCTGTTCAGCAGGAACGACCGCTTGACCGTTCCGTCGTCGAGCGTCACCGTGAAGCTCCCGCCCGCCGCCACAATCAGCTGCGACAGCTCGCGATGGGCATGCCCCCCGCGCTTCTCGCCGCCCGGGACGTCGTAGAGGTAGTACACCCGCTTCACGTCGAAAGGCACCGTGCGGCCATTCTCCACCACCGTCAGGTTGCCCTTCTCGTGGTGGTGCTTGTCCAAGTCGAGGATGGTGCAGTCGTACACCGTATTCCGTTTTTTCGCCGTCATAACGCTTTGAATTGGTTGTAGTCGCGGATATAGTCGCCGGCATCGTACTCCGTGGAGGCCAGCACCAAGGCCAGCGAGTTGGTCGAGAAGTTCGTCATCTCGCGCCAATAGCCGCGCGGCACGTAGAGCCCGTAGTAGGAGCGGTTCAGCGACCAGGTGCGGCGCTCGCGGCCGTCGTCTAACACCACGTCGAAACTCCCCGACAGGGCGACGATGAACTCCTCGTTCTCGCGGTAGGCATGGCCGCCGCGCGTCTCGCCGCCCGGGACGTCGTAAACCCAGTAGGAGCGCTTGATTCGAAAGGGAATATGCACCGCCTCCTCAATCACGGAGAGGTTGCCCCGGCGGTCGAGGAACCGGGGCAGCTGGATGATGCGGGCCTGTGTGTCGTACTTCATGCAAACAGATTGTTCAGTCGGTTTTTCGCTTCATCAGGGGCCTCCTTGCGGGAAACCCCTTCTTCTCCGCAAAGATACGAATAAGCCGGAGCAATGCCAAATATATCATCCAAAATTCCGAGGGCAATGAACAGGGGACAGGGAATAGCAAACAATGAACGGCAGAGGCAGTGTCTATTTCGGTCTTTTAAGGGCGAGCGAGCTGCCGGCGCAGACGCCCGTTTTAGGACACGGGCGCAAAACGCCCGTTTTAGGACGCGGGCGTAAACGCCGGTTTTAGAACGCCGGTCTAAAAGACCGGTTTTAGAACGGGTTCCGGGCCTCATTCCGATTCCGCCGGCTGTGCGCCCTTCGTTCCCCGTGCGTCACCCTGAAGAGGACGGAACGTCCGACGTGAGGGTCTCATTTCCGTCGTCAAACACAAAAGACGGCAGAAGATTGACAGCAGGAATGAGACCCCCACGGTCGCCGCAAGCGGCTCCCTCGGGGTGACGCCGGTGGGGAGGTCCTGGGCCTTATGCGCTGTTCCTTACAACCGGCGCAGCGCGGAACGGGTTCGGAATCGGGATTAGCTGCCGTCGCAGCCCTCCCCGAGGGAGGGGAAGGGATGGGGTAGGCACTTATCTTACGGGCGCAAGCCCGAACAACGGCGGTCGAAAGAACCCCGGCCAGCAACAAACGCTATTCACGCTGTAAGCGCCCCCCAAAAAAACGAAATGCGGAGGAGGAATCTTTCCCCCCCCCGCATTTCGGTTTTCAGTATGGAGCAATCGGCTACTTGGCAGCGCTCAGCGTCTCGAGGTCCGAGCGCAGACCGACAACCAGGTTCTCGTACTCGCGCAGACCCGTACCGCCGGGTATCTGGTGACCGCAAATCACGTTCTCCTTCAGGTTCTCCAGCGGGTCGACCTTGGCCTGGATAGCGGCCTCGTTCAGCACCTTGGTAGTCTCCTGGAACGATGCGGCCGAGATGAAGCTCGACGTCTGGAGAGCTGCGCGGGTGATACCCTGCAGTATCTGCGACGACGTAGCCGGCACGATGTCGCGCACCGTAACGAGTTTCAGGTCGCGGCGCTTCAGGCTCGAGTTCTCGTCGCGCAGCTTGCGCACCGAGATAATCTGGCCCGGCTGCACGGAGGTCGAGTCGCCGGCATCCGTGACGACCACCTTGTCGTAAAGGCTGTCGTTCTCGTCCATGAACTCCCACTTGTCGACAATCTGGTCCTCGAAGAACCGCGAGTCGCCCGGGTCGACGATTTTGACCTTCGACATCATCTGGCGGACAATCACCTCGAAGTGCTTGTCGTTGATTTTCACGCCCTGCATGCGGTACACCTCCTGCACCTCATTGACGATGTACTCCTGTACGCGCGTCGGGCCGAGGATATTGAGGATATCGGAGGGGGTGATGGCGCCGTCCGACAGCGGGCTGCCGGCCTTCACGTAGTCGTTCTCCTGAACGATGATTTGGCGGGACAGGGGCACCAGGTAGCGCTTCACATCGCCCTGCTTGGAGGTGATGACGATTTCGCGGTTGCCGCGCTTGATTTTGCCGAACGTCACCTCGCCGTCGATTTCCGAGACGATGGCGGGGTTCGACGGGTTGCGGGCCTCGAAGAGCTCCGTAACACGCGGCAGACCACCGGTGATATCGCCGCCGGTCTTGCCCACGGCGCGCGGTATCTTGATGAGGATGTCGCCGGCCTTGATTTTGGCGTTGTCCTTCACCACCACGTGAGCCGTAACAGGCAGGTTGTAGGCCTTCACCTCGTCGCCGTCCTTGTTCAGAATCTTGATGACGGGGTTCTTGGTCTTGTCCTTCGACTCGATGATGACCTTCTCCGACAGACCGGTCTGCTCGTCACGCTCGTCGCGATAGGTTACGCCCTCGATGACGCTGTCATAGACGGCCTTGCCGTCGAACTCGGAGATAATCACGGCGTTGTAGGGGTCCCACTCGCAAATCAGGTCGCCCTTCTTCACCTCGGCGCCGTCCGCCATGAAGAGCGTGGAGCCGTAGGGCAGGTTGTGGGTGTAGAGCACGATGTCGGTCTTGGGGTCGACGATGCGGAACTCCGACTGGCGCGAGATAACCAGGTCGACAGCCTCGCCCTGGGCGTTCTTGCTCTTGATGGTGCGCAGCTCGTCGATTTCCAGACGTCCCTCGTACTTCGAAACCACGTTGGTCTCCACAGCCGTACCGCCAGCCACACCGCCGACGTGGAACGTACGCAGCGTAAGCTGGGTACCGGGCTCGCCGATGGACTGGGCGGCAATCACGCCGACCACCTCGCCCTTCTGAACCATGCGGGCGGTGGCCAGGTTGCGGCCGTAGCACTTCGCGCAGACGCCGTGGCGCGACTCGCAGGTGAGCACCGAGCGAATCTCGACGGACTCCAACGGCGACTTCTCGATGGCCTCGGCAATCGACTCGGTGATTTCCTCACCGGCCCGGCACATCACCTCGCCCGTGAGCGGGTGGATGATGTCGTTCAGGGCCGTGCGGCCCAGGATGCGGTCGTAGAGGGTCTGCACCACGTCGTCGTTGCGCTTGATGGCCGTAGCCGTCAGGCCGCGCAGCGTGCCGCAGTCCTCCTCGTTGATGATGACGTCCTGCGCCACGTCGACCAGACGGCGGGTCAGGTAACCGGCATCGGCCGTCTTCAGGGCGGTATCGGCCAGACCCTTGCGGGCGCCGTGGGTGGAGATGAAGTACTCCAGCACCGAAAGGCCCTCCTTGAAGTTCGAGAGGATGGGGTTCTCGATGACCTGCTGGCCGCCCTCGACACCCGACTTCTGCGGCTTGGCCATCAGGCCTCGCATGCCGGAGAGCTGGCGAATCTGCTCCTTGGAGCCTCGGGCTCCCGAGTCGAGCATCATGTAGACGGGGTTGAAGCCGTCCTGGTCGTTCTTCAGCGTGTCAATCACCGACTTGGTGAGCTTGCCGTTGATGCTGGTCCAGATGTCGATGATTTGGTTGTAACGCTCGTTGTTGGTAATCAGACCCATGTTGTAGGACTCGATGACCTCGTCGGCACGGTCGTAGCCCTCCTGCACGAGCTTCTGCTTCTCCTCGGGGATAATCACCGCATCGAGGTTGAACGACAGACCGCCCTGGAAGGCCATGCGGTAACCCATGTTCTTGATGTCGTCGAGGAAGGCGGCCACCTTGTCGGCACCGGCCTTCTTCATCACTACGGCGATGATGTCGCGCAGCGAACGCTTCGTGAGCACCTCGTTGATGTAGCCCACCTCCTCGGGTACGACCTGGTTGAAGAGGATGCGGCCGATGGTCGTCTCCTTCAGCACGCGGACGTGGTTGCCCTGCTCGTCGATGTCGTTGACCATGCAGCGGACCACGGCGTGCAGGTCGGCGCGCTTCTCGTTGTAGGCGATGATGGCCTCCTCGGGACCGTAGAAAATCAGTCCTTCACCCTTGACGCCCTTGCGGGGCTTGGTGATGTAGTACAGACCGAGGACCATATCCTGCGAGGGCACAGTGATAGGCGCTCCGTTCGCGGGGTTGAGCACATTGTGCGAGCCTAACATCAGCAGCTGCGCCTCCAGGATGGCGGCATTGCCCAGCGGCAGGTGCACGGCCATCTGGTCGCCGTCGAAGTCGGCGTTGAAGGCCGTACAGGCCAGCGGGTGGAGCTGCATGGCCTTGCCCTCGATGAGCTTGGGCTGGAAGGCCTGGATACCCAGACGGTGAAGCGTCGGGGCACGGTTCATCAATACGGGGTGGCCCTTGATGACGTTCTCCAGGATGCCCCAGATGACGGGGTCCTTGCGGTCGATGATTTTCTTGGCCGACTTCACCGTCTTCACGATGCCGCGCTCGATGAGCTTGCGGATGACGAAGGGCTTGTAGAGCTCGGCGGCCATATCCTTCGGGATACCCATCTCGTGCATCTTCAGCTCGGGGCCGACGACGATGACCGAACGGGCCGAGTAGTCGACACGCTTGCCGAGCAGGTTCTGACGGAAGCGGCCCTGCTTGCCCTTCAGCGAGTCGCTCAGGGACTTCAGGGGGCGGTTCGACTCGTTCTTCACGGCGTTGCTCTTGCGCGAGTTGTCGAACAGCGAGTCGACAGCCTCCTGCAGCATGCGCTTCTCGTTGCGGAGAATCACCTCGGGGGCCTTGATTTCAATCAGCCGCTTGAGGCGGTTGTTGCGGATGATGACGCGGCGATAGAGGTCGTTCAGGTCGGAGGTGGCGAAACGTCCGCCGTCCAGCGGCACCAGGGGGCGCAGCTCGGGCGGGATGACGGGAATCACCTTCAGCACCATCCACTCGGGTTTGTTCTTGCCATTCGAGGCGCGGAACGACTCGATGACGTTCAGACACTTCAGGGCCTCGCTCTTACGCTGCTGCGAGGTCTCGGTCGAGGCCTTGTGGCGCAGGGCGTAGGACATGGCATCGAGGTCCACCTGCTGCAGAAGCGTGTAGATGGCCTCGGCGCCCATCTGCGCCACGAACTTGTCGGGGTCCGCATCGTCCAAAGCCTGATTGCCCTTGGGCAGTTCGTTCAGGATGTCCAGATACTCCTTCTCCGAGAGGGTCTGCAACTTCTCGATGCCCTTTTCGGCAGCGGCACCGGGGTTGATGACCACGTAGCGCTCATAATAGATGATGGCCTCCAACTTCTTCGAGGGGATACCCAGCAGATAGCCGATTTTCGAAGGCAGCGAGCGGAAATACCAGATGTGGACGACGGGGACGACTAACTCGATGTGACCCATGCGCTCGCGGCGCACCTTCTTCTCAGTCACCTCCACGCCGCAGCGGTCGCAGACAATGCCCTTGTAGCGTATCCGCTTGTACTTGCCGCAGTGGCACTCGTAATCCTTCACCGGGCCGAAAATCCGCTCACAGAACAGACCGTCGCGCTCGGGCTTGTAGGTACGATAGTTGATAGTCTCGGGCTTCAGCACCTCGCCGCTCGACTGGGCCTTGATTTCCTCGGGGGAAGCCAGGCTGATGGAGATGCGGCTGTAACCGGTGTTCGCCTTGTTGTCTCTATTGATTGGCATGTTCTATTTCAGTTTTTACGTCTCTTGATTATACCTGCTTACTCTAACTTGACCGACAGGGCCAGACCGCGCAGCTCGTGCAGCAGGACGTTCATGGCCTCGGGGATTCCGGGCTTGGGCAGGTTGTCGCCCTTGACAATCGCCTCGTAAGCCTTGGCGCGGCCCATCACGTCGTCGGACTTGATGGTCAGAATCTCCTGAAGGATATTGGCGGCGCCGAAGCCCTCCAGAGCCCAGACCTCCATCTCGCCGAAACGCTGACCGCCGAACTGGGCCTTACCGCCCAGCGGCTGCTGCGTGATGAGCGAATAGGGGCCTATCGAACGGGCATGCATCTTGTCGTCAATCATGTGGCCCAACTTGAGCATGTAAATCACACCCACGGTAGCCGGCTGGTCGAACTTCTCGCCCGTGCCGCCGTCGTAGAGGTAGGTGCGTCCGCTGCGCGGCACGCCCGCCTTGGCCGTGTACTCGTTGATTTGCTCCAGCGAGGCGCCGTCGAAAATCGGCGTGGCGAACTTCAGCCCCAGCTCGCGGCCGGCCCAGCCGAGCACGGTCTCGTAAATCTGGCCCAGGTTCATACGCGAAGGCACACCCAGCGGGTTCAGGCAGATGTCCACGATGGTACCGTCCTCCAGGAAGGGCATATCCTCGTCGCGCACGATTTTCGCAACGATACCCTTGTTGCCGTGACGTCCGGCCATCTTGTCGCCCACCTTCAGCTTGCGCTTCTTGGCGATGTAGACCTTGGCCATCTGAATCACGCCGTTGGTCGGTATCTCGTCGCCGTTGGTGAGGTTGTACTTCTCGCGACGGATGGCGGCATCGGTCTTCTTCCACTCGATGGTGTAGTTGTTCACCGTCGTCTCGATGAGGGCGTCGAGGTGCTCGTCGCCCGTCCACTTGCAGTTGCCGAGATTCAGGTAACCCATCGCCACGCCCGTCTTCTCGTCGGTCGACTTCAGGGCGATGGACTCCAACAGCGAGCGGGTGAACTTCGTGCCGGCGGGATAGAGCTCGACACCGAAGTAGTCCGAAATGCCGGTGGTCACCTTGCCGTCCAGCAGCTTCATCAGCTTGTCCACCAGCACCTTCGTCAGGTCGGCGATTTGTCCGGCGAACTTCTCGTCTATCTTCTCCTGGGCGACCTTCTCGGCGTTCTTGCTCTTCTTGAGCTCCTTGCCGGCGCGGCTGTACAGCTTCGTGTCGATGACTACGCCGTGCAGCGAAGGCTGGGCCTTCAGCGAGGCGTCCTTCACGTCGCCGGCCTTGTCGCCGAAGATGGCGCGCAGCAGCTTCTCCTCGGGCGAGGGGTCGCTCTCGCCCTTCGGGGTGATTTTGCCGATGAGGATATCGCCCGGGTGCACGTTGGCGCCGATGCGGATAATGCCGTTCGCATCGAGGTCCTTCGTGGCGTCCTCGCTCACGTTCGGAATATCCGAAGTCAGCTCCTCGACGCCGCGCTTCGTATCGCGCACCTCCATAATATATTCATCCACGTGCACCGACGTAAAGATGTCCTCGCGCTGGATGCGCTCCGAAATCACGATGGCATCCTCGAAGTTGTATCCCTTCCAGGGCATGAAGGCCACCTTCAGGTTGCGGCCCAAGGCCAGCTCGCCGCCCTGCGTGGAGTAGCCCTCAGTCAGAATCTGGCCCTTGGTCACGTGCTCGCCCGTCAGCACGGCGGGCTTCAGCGTGATGGAGGTGTTCTGGTTCGTGCGGCGGTAGCGGGGCAGCTCATAGGTGGTCACCTCCGGAGCGAAGGAGACGATTTTCTCCTCCTCGGTGCGCTCGTAGCGGATTTGTATCTGCGTGGCGTCGGCGAAGACCACCTCGCCCTCGCCCTCGGCGACGATTTGGATGCGGCTGTCGATAATCATGTCCTTCTCGATACCCGTGCCGACAATCGGCGACTCGCAGGTAACCAAAGGCACGGCCTGGCGCATCATGTTCGAACCCATCAGCGCGCGGTTGGCATCGTCGTGCTCCAGGAACGGAATGAGGCTGGCGGCGATGGAGGCGATTTGGTTCGGCGCGACGTCCATCAGGTCCACGTCCTTGTCCGTGACCACGGGGAAGTCGGCACCCTGACGCGCCTTGATGCGGTCGGGCTCCAGGAAGCAGCCCCGGCCGTCGATGGGGACATTGGACTGGGCGACGACCTTGCCCTCCTCCTCCTCGGCCGAGTAGTAGCGAATATGGGAGTTGTCCATATCTATCTTACCGTCGGTCACCGTGCGGTAGGGGGTCTCGATGAAGCCCATGTCCGAAATCTTGGCATAGACGCACAGCGACGATATCAGACCGATGTTCGGGCCTTCGGGCGACTCGATGGGGCACAGACGTCCGTAGTGGGTGTAGTGCACGTCTCGCACCTCGAAGCCGGCGCGGTCGCGCGACAGACCGCCGGGACCCAGGGCCGAGAGGCGGCGCTTGTGGGTAATCTCCGACAGCGGGTTGATTTGGTCCATGAACTGCGAGAGCTGCGAGGTGCCGAAGAAGGTGTTGATAACGCTCGACAGCGTCTTGGCGTTAATCAGGTCCACCGGCGTAAAGACCTCGTTGTCACGCACATTCATACGCTCGCGGATGGTGCGGGCCATGCGCACGAAGCCTAACGAGAACTGGTTCGACAGCTGCTCGCCCACCGTGCGGACACGGCGGTTCGAGAGGTGGTCGATATCGTCCACGTCGGCCTTCGAGTTGATGAGCTGAATGAGGTACTTGATGATGGCAATCATATCCTCGCGGGTGAGGGTGCGAATCGCCGGGTCGATGTCCATGTTCAGCTTCTTGTTGATACGGTAGCGGCCTACGTCGCCCAGGTCGTAGCGCTTGTCCGAGAAGAAGAGCTTCTCGATGACGTCGCGGGCCGTAGCCTCATCGGGCGGCTCCGAGGCGCGCAGCTGTCTGTAGATATACACGACGGCCTCCTTCTCCGAGTTGCACGTATCTTTCTGTAAGGTATTGTATATAATCGAGAAGTCGATGCCCGACGGATTCTCCTTGTGCAGCAGAATCGTCTTGGCGCCCGCCTCGATGATTTTGTCTATATGCTCCTCCTCAAGGACCGTTTCGCGCTCGATGATGACCGTATTGCGCTCAATGGAGTAGACCTCGCCCGTATCCTCGTCGACGAAGTCCTCCAAGTAGGACGACAGCACGCGGGCAGCCAGCTTGCGGCCCAGCGCCTTCTTCAGCGAGGCCTTCGAGACCTTCACCTCGTCGGCCAGGTCGAAAATCTCCAGAATCTGCTGGTCGGTTTCGAAGCCGATGGCACGCAGCAGGGTCGTTACAGGCAGCTTCTTCTTCCGGTCGATGTAGGCGTACATCACGTTGTTGATGTCCGTCGCGAACTCAATCCACGAACCCTTGAAGGGAATGATACGCGCCGAATAGAGCTTCGTACCGTTGGTGTGCATGCTCTGGCCGAAGAATACGCCCGGCGAACGGTGCAGCTGCGAGACAATCACACGCTCGGCGCCGTTGATGACGAAGGTGCCGCGCTCGGTCATGTAGGGGATGGGGCCGAAATAAACGTCCTGAACGACCACACCGAAGTCCTCATGCTCGTCGTCCGTGCAGTAGAGCTTCAGCTTGGCCTTCAGGGGCACACTGTAAGTCAGGCCGCGCTCCAGGCACTCCTCGATGGAGTAGCGGGGCGGGTCGATATAGTAATCGATAAATTCCAGAACGAAATTGTTCCGGGTATCTGTGATGGGGAAATTCTCCTGGAACACCTTGTAGAGGCCCTCGTTCTTACGATTCTCGGCCGTGGTGTCCATCTGGAAAAAGTCTCGGAATGATTTAAGCTGCACCTCCAGCAAATCGGGGTAGGGAACCCGATTCTTCACTGTCGAGAAGCTAATTCTTGATTGTGTTTTATTCGCGGACATCTGCTATTATCCTTGTTTAGTTGGAGTGTAAGTAACTCATGGGGTTATTTACCCTGAAAAGCAGGATTTTCATATCCCACTAATGCCCTCAGTGTAAACACATTACACCCTGAGAGCATCTCAAATGTCCAAAGTACGGACCCAGCACGAAACGGCACTTCCGTTCTTTAGACCAGAAAAGGCATAGAGCTTACCGAACGTAAGCTCTACACCTGACTGTGTTGTCTGAAACCTGAGCAGGAGACTACTTAACCTCAACTTCAGCACCAGCCTCCTCCAGCTGAGCCTTAATCGACTCGGCCTCCTCCTTGGAGACACCCTCCTTGACATTCTTGGGGGCGCCGTCGACCAGAGCCTTGGCATCGCCCAGCGACAGACCGGCGATTTCCTTAACGGCCTTGATGACCTGGAGCTTGGCCTGACCGGCGCTCTTCAGAACCACGTCGAACGAGGTCTTCTCGGCAGCAGCGGCCTCACCGGCGCCAGCAGCAGGTGCAGCGACTGCGACAGCAGCAGCAGCGGGTTCGATACCATACTCGTCCTTGAGAATCGTAGCCAATTCGTTTACTTCCTTAACTGTCAAATTTACCAATTCTTCAGCAAGTTTCTTTACATCTGCCATAGTTGTAATGTTTATTAAATTTTGTTTTTAATTCTTGTGTTAGTTGTTTCTTTCTTCGAGCGTCTTCACGAGGCCCGCAATCTTTTGACCTGCATTAGCCTGCAATGCAGAAATAACATTCTTCGCAGGAGACTGCAGCAGGGCGACGATATCGCCGATGAGCTCCTCTCTGCTCTTGATGTTACACAGAGCTTCCAGCTGGTTGTCGCCTACATAGACGCAGCCTTCGACGTACGCAGCCTTCAGAACCGGCTTGTCGCACTTCTTGCGGAACTCCTTAATCAGCACCGCGGGGGCCTTGCCCGTATGAGCGAACATGACCGAGGTGGAACCCTCCAATACGTTTACCAAATCAGCATCTGCCTTCTCCGCCTTCTCCAGAGCCTTCTGGAGCAGCGTGTTCTTCACCACCATCAGCTTGATTTCGCTCTCGAAGCACTTGCGGCGCAGCGAGGCGGTCTGCTCGGCATTCAGCGCCTCGATGTTGGTGATATAAAAGTGAGGATAAGCATTGAGCTGCTCGGCAAGACCGTTAATCACGGCCAGTTTTTCTTCCTTTGTCATCTCTTTGTCCTCCTTTTTACTTGTTATCTACCGATTTGGCGTCAACCTGCAGACCGGGGCTCATCGTGGTCGAGAGATAGATACTCTTCACATAAGAACCTTTTGCAGCAGACGGCTTGAGTTTCAGAATCATGCTCAACACCTCGTTGGCATTGCCCACGATTTGTTCGGGCGTGAACGAAATTTTGCCTACCGAGGTATGAACGATACCGAACTTGTCGACCTTGAAGTCGATTTTGCCGGCCTTGACCTCCTTGACAGCCTTGCCTATCTCCATGGTGACCGTGCCGGTCTTGGGGTTAGGCATCAGGCCGCGGGGACCCAGGATACGACCTAAAGCGCCGACCTTGCCCATCACGTTGGGCGTGGTGATAATCACGTCCACGTCGGTCCAGCCGCCCTTGATTTTCTCGACATACTCGTCCAGACCTACGTAGTCGGCTCCGGCAGCCTTGGCCTCCTCCTCCTTCTCGGGAGTGCAGAGCACCAGCACGCGGACCGTCTTACCCGTACCGTGAGGCAGCGTAACCACGCCGCGGACCATCTGGTTCGCCTTGCGGGGGTCGACACCCAGACGGACGTCGATATCAACCGAAGCATCGAATTTCGTAAAGGTAATTTCCTTCAGAAGAGCCGCAGCCTCAGCCAGCTTGTAGACCTTGTTAGGCTCAACCTTTGCGTAGGCGATTTTTTGATTTTTTGTCAACTTACTCATTCTTGTAGTCTAATTACATGGTGGGAAATTCGCCTACTACGCTGATACCCATACTGCGGGCAGTACCGGCGACCATACGCATAGCGGACTCAAGGGTGAAGCAGTTCAAATCGGGCATCTTGTCTTGGGCAATCTGCTTGATTTGGTCCCACGTAACCTGACCGACCTTGTCGCGGTTAGGCTGAGCGGAACCGCTCTTGATTTTAGCGGCCTCCTTGAGCTGGATGGCTACGGGCGGCTGTTTAACTACGAAGTCGAACGACTTATCGCTGTAAACGGTAATGATGACCGGAAGAACCTTCCCCGCCTTGTCCTGGGTCTTTGCGTTGAACTGCTTGCAGAAGTCCATGATATTGACTCCCTTGGAACCCAACGCAGGACCAACCGGGGGCGAAGGATTGGCGGCACCACCTTTAATCTGCAATTTAATAAATGCAGCAACCTCTTTTGCCATAGTTTTCCTTTGGTTAATTATTCTTTTTCAACTTGTGTAAAGCTCAACTCCATAGGAGTCTTGCGACCGAAAATCTTCACCGAGACCGTGAGCTTCTTGCGCTCGTCGTCGACACTCTCAATGGTACCTTGGAAGCTTGAGAATGGGCCGTCTGTAACCTTGACGACCTCGCCGACGAAGAACGGAATCTCGTTCTCCTCCTCCATCTCGTTCAGGGCATCGACCCGTCCCAGAATGCGACTTACCTCTTGTGGACGCAGAGGCGTTGCAATCATCTTACGGCTCTCCTCTTTGGTGTCACCCAAAAAGCCCAGTACGTTCGGAATATTGCGAAGAATAATCGGAATTTGTCCTGTTAAAGCGGCCTCCACCAGCACATAGCCGGGATAGGAGACCTTTTCCTTCGAGACCTTCTTGCCATTGCGGATGGTATAGACCTTCTCGGTAGGAATCAACACTTGGGAGATGTAGTCCTCCAGGTGACTGTGGCGGATTTCGGCCTCGATATACTCCTTGACCTTATTTTCCTTGCCGCCAATAGCCCGGACCACATACCACTCTTTCTTAATCTCGCTCATCGTTCAAAAAAAAACAATTAACGACCAAGATTTCCCAAGGTCCTGTAAATCGCTGCCATCAGGTTTTCAAAGCTCAGGTCCATGGCCAGCACGACAATCGCAAAAATCAAAGAAGCGACCATCACAACGATAGTCGAACTCTGAAGCTGTGCGAACGTGGGCCAGGTCACTTTGTTAACCAGCTCGTTATACGATGCTTTAATGTATTCAATCATAATTTCGTCCTTTCTTTTGGCAGGAGCAGAGAGATTCGAACTCCCATCAACGGTTTTGGAGACCGCTATTCTACCCTTGAACTATGCTCCTAAAAGCAGTGCGTCAAGTCAGACCCGACGCACTGCGGATATTCTCGGCGAATTATTCGACGATCTTCAGGATCTGACCTGCACCTACCGTACGGCCACCCTCGCGGATTGCGAAACGCAGACCCTCGTTCAGGGC
>X127_Alpine_Marmot__coassemble_110_pt1 | contig 16450 bp, 14 predicted proteins | sample X127_Alpine_Marmot__metabat2_high_PE_013 | metagenome-assembled genome bin X127_Alpine_Marmot | reverse complement strand
GGGCATATCTAAAGCCCCAGCGGTCGATGGAAGCCCTTATGCGGGCGAGCGCTTCGGCTCCGGGGACCGTATCGGCGCGCGAAAAAAGTATGATTTTCATCGGCGGATTTTCGAAAAAATTAAGTAACTTTACCGCAAATATACGAATTTTATGACGAAGTTAAGTGTGAACATCAATAAAATTGCCGTCCTCCGCAACTCGCGCGGCGGCAATCGTCCCGACGTCTTGCGGGCCGCCTTGGACATCGAGCGCTTCGGCGCCCAGGGCATCACGGTCCACCCGCGCCCCGACCAGCGCCACATCCGCTATGCCGACGTGCGCCAGCTCAAGCCGCTCCTTACGACGGAGTTCAACATCGAGGGCAACCCCATACCGTCGTTCATCGACCTGGTGCTGGAGGTCCGGCCCGCACAGGTGACCTTGGTGCCCGACGCCCCCGATGCCATCACCTCCAACGCCGGATGGGACACCGTTGCGAACCGGGCATTCCTCAGCGAGGTCGCCGCCCGCTTTCATGAGGCGGGCATCCGCGTCTCGGTCTTCATCGACCCGCGCCCCGGCATGGCCGAGGGGGCCAGGGCCTGCGGCGCCGACCGCGTGGAGCTCTACACCGAGGCCTATGCCCGCAACTACGCCGCCGACCGCGAGGCTGCCATAGCCCCCTACGTCGCCGCCGCCGAGGAGGCCCGCCACGCGGGCCTGGGGCTCAATGCGGGCCACGACCTCGACCTGGAGAACCTGCGCTACTTCACGGAGCGCATCCCCTGGACCGACGAGGTATCCATCGGCCACGCCCTCATCAGCGACGCCCTCTACTACGGATTGGAAAACACGGTGGCGCTCTACCGCCGCTGTCTGAAATAACCCCGCAACCCGTTCCGCGTGATACCGGCATTGGACAAACCCGTTTTTCGGCGCATAAGCCGCCTGGTCGACCAGATGGGGGTGCGGGCCTACGTGGTGGGCGGCTACGTGAGGGACTACTATCTGCACCGCCCCTGCACCGACATCGACGTCGTGGTGGTCGGCAGCGGCATCGACATAGCCCGCGCGTTAGCCGAAGAGCTGCACACGAAGCTCTCCGTATTCAAGACCTTCGGTACCGCCATGCTCCACGCCGACGGCATGGAGGTCGAGTTCGTGGGGGCCCGCAAGGAGTCCTACGCCCGCGACTCGCGCAAGCCGCAGGTGGAGGCCGGGACCCTGGAGGACGACCAGCGGCGGCGCGACTTCACCATCAACGCCTTGGCCTGGTCGCTCAACGGCGACACGTTCGGCAGGTTGGAGGACCCCTTCGAGGGCATGTACGACTTAGAGGACTGCATCATCCGCACCCCCTGCGACCCCGACATCACCTTCTCCGACGACCCCCTGCGCATGATGCGGGCCGTGCGCTTCGCGACCCAGTTAGGCTTCGACATCTACCCCGAGACCTTCGACGCCATCGCCCGCAACCGCGAGCGCATCCGCATCGTCTCGCGCGAGCGCATAGCCATCGAGCTGAACAAGATAGTCGCCTCGCCCCGCCCCTCCATCGGCTTCGAGCTGCTGGAGCTCACCGGGCTGCTGGAGCTGATATTCCCCGAGATGCACAACCTCAAGGGCGTCGAGCGCCGCGGGCAGCATGCCCACAAGGACAACTTCCTGCACACCCTCAAGGTGTTGGACAACGTGGCGGCGAAGTCCGACGACCTGTGGCTCCGCTGGGCAGCCATCCTGCACGACATCGCCAAGCCCCTCTGCAAGAGCTACGACCCCTGCACCGGCTGGGCCTTTCACGGCCACGAGGTCGCGGGGTCGAAGATGGTGCCGGGCATCTTCCGGGCGCTGAAGCTGCCGATGAACGACCATATGAAGTTCGTCCGCAAGATGGTCTTCCTCCACCTGCGGCCCATCATCCTCTCCGAGGACATGGTGACCGACTCGGCCGTCCGGCGTCTGCTCTTCGAGGCGGGCGACGACGTGGAGAAGCTCATGACCCTCTGCGAGGCGGACATCACCTCGGGCATCGACCAGAAGGTGAAGCGCTACATGGCCAACTTCGAGCTGGTGCGCCGCAAGATGAAGGACCTGGAGGAGCGCGACCGCGTGCGCAACTTCCAGCCCCCCATCACGGGCGACCTCATCATGCAGACCTATGGCATCCCGCCCTGCCGGGCCATCGGCGAAATCAAGGAAATCATCAAGAACGCCATCCTCGACGGCCGCATCCGCAACGACTACGACCAGGCATTCGCCCTCATGGAGCAGCTGGCCGAGGAGCGGGGATTGAAAAAGACAGAGTAACCGAAAAAAATTTTTCAGCTATGGAAATCAAAGGACGTTTCGACCACTTCAACATCAATGTCACCGACCTCGAGCGCAGCCTGGCCTTCTACGACCGGGCGCTGGGGCTGAAGGAGCTCTCGCGCAAGGAGGCGGCCGACGGCTCGTTCGTGCTGGTCTACCTCGGCGACGGCGTGAGCGGCTTCCGCCTGGAGCTCACCTGGCTGCGGGACAGGCAGGGCGTCTATGAGCTGGGCGACAACGAAAGTCACCTCTGTCTGCGCGTGGAGGGCGACTACGACCAGGTGCGCGCCTGGCACAAGGAGAACGGCTGGGTCTGCTTCGAGAACGAGGAGATGGGTCTCTACTTCATCCACGACCCCGACGACTACTGGATTGAGGTGCTGCCCCTGAAGCGATAACCGGGGGGGCCGAACCTGGGGGGGGGAAAAAAAACCGGGAGGGGAAAAACCGAACCGGGGGAGGCAGAGCCGGAGGAGCAATAGACAGAGCCTGGATAGGCAATGGACAGGGCCTGGAAGGCAATGGACGGGACCGCGCCCCGGGGGGGGGATATTAAGGAATAAGGAAGAGCGCTGAACGGAAAGGGGAGCGACGGAACGGAAAAAGCGAATATGCGACGATGCGCTCCCGCGAAAAGAACAAACGAACAGATATGGAACAGGAAGTACAACAGGCTGTGGAGGTCCTCAGGGCCGGCGGCCTCATTCTCTACCCCACCGACACGGTGTGGGGCATCGGCTGCGACGCCACGAATGCCGAGGCCGTGCAGAAAATCTACACGCTGAAACGCAGCGAGAACAAGAAATCCATGCTGGTCCTGTGCGCCGACGCCGACCGCGTGGTGCGCTACGTAAACCGCGCCCCGGCCATCGCCTTCGAGGTGGCCGAGATGGCGACCACGCCCCTCACCCTCATCCTGCCGGGTGCCGCGGGGCTGGCCCCCAACCTCATCCCCGAGGAGGGGACGCTCGGCGTGCGCATCCCCGACCACGCCTTCTGCCAGGCCATGCTGCGCCGCTTCGGCAAGCCCATCGTCTCCACCTCGGCCAACCTCTCGGGCGAACCCGCACCGAAGGGGCTCGCAGAGGTCGCCCGCGCAATCATCGACGGCGTGGACTTCGTCGTCAACCCCCGCTTCGAGGGCAAGCCCACGCGCAAGCCCTCCTCCATCATCTCCTTCAACGAACGGGGCGAATTCAAAATCATCCGGTAGCGTATGGCCGTCGTGATTGAAACCCCCATTCAGAAGCGGTTCTCGGACGTGGACTCGTTCCTGCACGTGAACAACGTCGCCCAGCAGATGTACTTCGACGTGGGCAAGACGGAGTACTTCCGGCGGCTCTTCTCGTTGGTCAACGTGGAGGAGAAGAAGCGCATCATCACCGTAGCCACCCAGACCTCCTACATGGGGCAGATTCGGTTGGAGGACGAAGTGACAGTCACCACCGAGGCCGTCGCCGTCGGCACGACGAGCATCCGCCTCCGCCAGCAGCTGCTCTGCCGCACCCCCGACGGCCGCGAGGAGGTGCGCACCGAGAGTTTCTCGGTGATGGTCGCCTTCGACTTCGAGAAGCAGGAGAAGTTCCCCGTCCCCGAGCAGTGGCGCCGCCGCATGGAGGGCAGCGAACAATAAACAGGGGACAGGGGACAATGAACAGCAGATGGAGGAAAGACGTTCTCTGCCTTTCGGTCTTTTTAGAAGCTGTTTAAATTTGTTTACGAAATTATATTATGGCTGTTTTGTGACTGTATTTTCGTCTGATTTGAGACGCATAGGGGTTCCTATGTATTGTAAACAGCATAATAGAACGAGTTCTTTTAAACAGCTTCTAAAATTATTTTGGGAGGAGGGGCGCACAGCCGGAGGAATCGAAACGAGGTTCGGGACCCGTTCTAAAACCGGCGTCTACGCCGGCGTCACCCCGAGGAGAACGGAACGTCCGACGTGAGGGTCTCTTTTCCGCTGTCGGATTTTTGAGATTGCAGGCGGAAAGCATAGGCGGTTACGTCGGTTTCTGCGGAACCTCCTCTGCATGACGCAAGCTGCTGCCCGCAGGACTTTTACTGGAATAGGTATCCGAAAAAAAAGGAAATCGGGACGGGAGCAGAAAAGCGAAAAGTTGTTAACTTTGCCCCGGAAAACCATTTACACGAACGGAATAATACCTCTTAAGATATGTTGCGAAAGACAAGAATCGGTTTGGCGGTCGTCTGCTTCACGCTGCTGACGCTGCTTTTCCTCGACTTCACGGGGAGCGTGCAGGGGTGGTTCGGCTGGTTGGCGAAGCTGCAGCTGCTGCCCGCCCTGCTGGCCCTCAACGCGGGCGTCATCCTCCTTTTGGTCGTGCTGACGCTGCTCTTCGGGCGCGTCTACTGCTCGGTCCTCTGCCCGATGGGCGTCCTGCAGGACGGCGCGGCGTGGATGGGCCGGCGGGCGAAGAGGAACCGGTACGCCTACTCTCCGGAGAAGCGCTGGCTGCGCCGGGGCATCTTCCTCGTCTTCCTTGCGGCCCTCGCCGCCGGCGTACACTTCATCGTCGTCCTGCTGGCCCCCTACGGCACCTACGGGCGTTTCGTCCAGCAGTTCGCCGCCCCGCTCTACCGGGGAGCCAACAACCTGCTGGCCGGCATTGCCGAGCGGGCCGACAGCTACGCCTTCTATGCCGTCGAGGGGTGGACGCCGGGGCTGCTTTCGCTCCTCACGCTCGCCGTGGTGGCGGGGATAGCCCTGTTGGCCTGGCGCAACGGCCGCACCTGGTGCAACACCGTCTGCCCCGTGGGAACCCTCCTGGGCTTCCTCGCGCGCTACGCCTGGCTGAAGCCCGTCATCGACACCTCGAAGTGCAACGGCTGCGGCCTCTGCGCCCGCAACTGCAAGGCCGCCTGCATCGACCCCAAGGCGCACGAAATCGACTACTCGCGGTGCGTGGCCTGTATGGACTGCATCGGAGAGTGCCGCCAGGGCGCCATCCGCTATGCACACGCAAAGACAGAGAAGGGGGCGAAGGGGGAGAAGGTAGAAAAGTCTGTGGAGGCGGGGCATGCACCCGCCGCGGATGCCTCGCGCCGCAGCTTCCTCATCGGCGCCGGGCTGTTGGCCGCGGGAGCCGCGAGGGCCCAGGAGAAAATCAAGATGGACGGCGGACTGGCCGTCCTGGCCGAGCGGAAGATTCCCGAGCGAAAGACCCCCATCGTGCCGCCCGGCGCACAGGGTTTGCGCCACATGGCCGCCCGCTGCACGGGGTGTCAGCTCTGCGTGGCCGCCTGTCCGAATCAGGTGCTGCGCCCCTCGGGCGGGCTGATGACCCTCATGCAGCCCGAGGCCTCCTACGAGCGGGGCTACTGCCGGCCCGAGTGTACGAAGTGCTCGGAGGTATGTCCCACGGGGGCCATTCTGAAGCTCACCCCGGCCGAGAAGTCGGCCACGCAAATCGGTCACGCCGTATGGGTCAGGGAGAACTGCGTGGTGCTGACCGACGGCGTCAGCTGCGGCAACTGCGCCCGCCACTGCCCCTCCGGAGCGATTACGATGGTGCACACCGACCCCGCCGACCCCTCATCCCCCTCGCTGCCGGCCGTGAACGTCGAGCGCTGCACAGGCTGCGGAGCCTGTGAGAACCTCTGCCCGGCACGCCCTTTCAGCGCCATCTACGTCGAGGGGCACGAACAGCACAGAACCGTCTGACAATAACGAACCACCATGGAGAACAACCATAAGAAGGACGGCGTGGACCGTCGCGAATTTCTGAAACGATTAGGGGCGGGCGCCGCCGTATCGACCCTGGCCCTGGCGGGCTGCGATTCGAAGCGGAACGCCGTGACCGGCGACCTGACAGCCCTCGGCGAGGTGCCCGCCGACCGCATGACCTTCCGCGAGAACCCGCACACGGGAGACCGGGTATCCATCCTCGGCTACGGATGCATGCGGCTGCCGACGCTGGCCGGTGCGGAGGCCGGCGGCGAGGAGAACGACATCGACCAGGAGCAGGTGAACCGGCTGACGGACTACGCCCTCGAGCACGGGGTGAACTACTTCGACACCTCGCCGGTCTACTGCAAGGGGTGGTCCGAGACGGCCATGGGCATCGCCCTGAGCCGCCACCCGCGGTCGAGCTACTTTTTAGCCACCAAGCTCTCGAACTTCAGCCCCGCGACCCACAGCCGCGAGGAGTCGATGAAGCTGTACCGCAACTCGCTAAAGAACCTGAAGACGGACTACATAGACTACTATCTGCTGCACGGCGTCGGCATGGGCGGCATGGAGGCGCTGCACAGCCGCTACCTGGACAACGGCATGCTCGACTTCCTGCTCGGGGAGCGGGCCGCGGGGCGCATCCGCAACCTCGGCTTCTCCTACCACGGCGACATCGAGGTCTTCGACTGGCTGCTCGCCCACAACGACGAGTACCGCTGGGACTTCGTGCAGATTCAGCTCAACTACGTCGACTGGCTCCACGCCAAGGAGGTCAACACCCGCAACACGAATGCCGAGTATCTCTACGGCGAGTTGGAGAAGCGGGGCATACCGGCCGTTATCATGGAGCCGCTGTTGGGCGGACGGCTCTCGAACGTCCCCGACCACGTGGTCGGCCACCTCAAGCAGCGCAGCCCCTCGGCCAGCGTCGCCTCGTGGGCCTTCCGCTTCGCCGGCTCCTTCCCCGGGGTGCTCACCGTATTGAGCGGCATGACCTACATGGAGCACCTGCAGGACAACCTGCGCACCTACTCGCCGCTGGAGCCCCTGACCGGGGAGGACAAGGCCTATTTGGAGGAGACGGCACAGCTCATGCTGCGCTACCCGACCATTCCGTGCAACGACTGCAAGTACTGCATGCCCTGCCCCTACGGATTGGACATCCCGGGCCTCCTGCTCCACTACAACCGCTGTGTGAATGCCGGCACGCTGCCCGCCTCGTCGCAGGACGGGAACTACCGCAAGGCCCGCCGGGAGTTCCTCATCGGCTACGACCGCTCGGTGCCCCGCCTAAGGCAGGCCGAGCGCTGCATAGGCTGCGCGCAATGCGTGGAGCACTGCCCCCAGGGCATCGACATCCCCCATCAGATGCAGCGAATAGACCGCTTCGTCGAGGATTTGAGGCGCGGCAGGGAATTTTAGGGACCGCGGCCCCGCTTTTGCACTCCCCGCTCGGCACAGTGCTTTGCAAACGAACAAGAGGAGAGATGAATACGACCGAAAACTACCGGGAGCTGACCGCCGAGGAGCGGCGGGGGCTCATCGACACGCTCTTCAAGGAGCGCTGCTCGTGCGTCATACGCAGCGGCGACGCCATCCGCATCTTCCGCGAGCGGGGCGTCAAGGACCTTTACCGGCTGCTGAAGGAGGAGCCCGCCCTGCTGCGGGGCGCCTTCGTAGCCGACAAGGTGGTGGGCAAGGCCGCGGCCGCCCTGATGATTCGGGGCGGCGTGGGCGAGCTCTTCGCCGACGTCATCAGCCACCCCGCCCTCGAGCTGCTGAACCGCTATCCCGTGCGCGTGAGCTACACGCTCGCCGTGCCCCATATCATCAACCGCACGCAGACGGGCTGGTGTCCGCTGGAGACGCGCTGCCGCGACGCGGCGACGCCCGAGGAGTGTCTGCTCCGCATCGAAGAATTCCTCTCCGCCCAACCCCGGCAAACCCTTTGACAGGCAACAGCTTTTTTATATGAAACACCTTTTTCTCCTGCCCGCGGCGCTGACTGCCGCCCTGCTCTTTCCCCACGCCTCCCCCGCCGCGGAGGTCGAGCGCCCCGATACGGCCGTGCGGCGCACGCTGGCCATCGACGAGGTGGTCGTCACCGGCACCCGGCAGGCCCTGGAACCCCGGCTGCTGCCTATGACCGTGACCGTCATCGACCGGAGCGAAATCGAGGAGAGCCTCCAGCCCTCGCTGCTGCCCGTCATCACCCGCCAGACGCCCGGCCTCTTCTCCACGGCCCGCGGCGTGATGGGCTACGGCGTTTCGGGCGGCGGCTCCGGAGCCCTCTCGCTGCGCGGCCTGAGCAGCGGCTCGGGGCAGCTGATGGTGCTCATCGACGGCCATCCGCAATACATGGGGCTCATGGGCCATCCCATAGCCGACGCCTGTCAGTCGCTCATGGCCGAGCGGGTGGAGGTTCTGCGCGGCCCGGCCTCGGTGCTCTACGGCTCGAATGCCATGGGCGGCGTGGTGAACATCGTCACCCGCCGGATGGCCGACGAGGGCGTGCGCACCGATGCCCGCATAGGCTACGGCTCCTACAACACCCTGCAGGCCGAGGCGACGAACCGCGTGAAGGCGGGACGCTTCACAAGTCTCGCGAGCGCCTCCTGCAACCGCTCCGACGGTCACCGTCCCGACATGGATTTCGAGCAGTACGGCGGCTTCGTCAAGTTGGGCTATGCGTTCGATGAGCGGTGGGACCTCGCGGCCGACGCGACCCTCACCCACTTCAACGCCTCCCACCCCGGCACCCTCTCCTCGCCGCTGCTCGACGCCGACCAGCGCATCACGCGGGGCATGGCCTCCCTCTCGCTCTCCAACGACTACGGGCACACCTCGGGGTCGCTGAGCCTCTTCTACAACTGGGGCCGCCACGAAATCGACGACGGCCACGCCCCCGCCGCACCCCCGCAGGAGTACCGCTTCCGCTCGCACGACGACATGATGGGTCTCTCCTGGTTTCAGAGCTTCCGCCCCTGGCAGGGGAACATCCTCACCGCGGGCTTCGACTGGTACCGCTTCGGCGGCGACAAGGGCAACTACTTCATCGCGGGCGACAAGGCCGGGCAGGTGGAGCAGTATCTGAAAATCCGCCAGCACGAAGTGGCGGCCTACGTCGACTTCCGCCAGGAGGTCGGCCGGTGGCTCACCCTCGATGCCGGAGTGCGCATAGACAGCCACTCGCACGTGGGCACGGAGTGGATTCCCCAGTTCGGCCTCTCGTTCCACCTGCCCCGGGCCTTCGAGCTGAAGGTCTCGACGGCGAAGGGCTTCCGCTACCCCACCCTCCGCGAGATGTACATGTTCCCGCCGCAGAACCCCGACCTGAGGCCCGAGCGCATGTGGAGCTACGAAGCGGCCCTGTCACAGCGCCTGATGGAGGGGCGCTTCGCGTGGGGCGTGAACCTCTTCTACATCGACGGCGAGAACCTCATCGTCGCCGTGCCCCGCCCGGGGGCCTCGCCCCTCAACATGAACTCGGGCGAGGTGGGCAACACGGGCATCGAGGCGCAGATAAGCTGGCGCGCAAGGAGATACTGGTCCGTGGAGGCCAATTACAGCTATCTGCACATGGAGCACCCCGTACTGGCAGCCCCCGAACACAAGCTCTATGCCGGCGGCTCCTTCGCGAAGGGGCGCTGGGCAGTGTCCACGGGCGTACAGTATGTCGCCGGGCTCTACACCTCGGTCTCCGCCAACGGCCGGGGCGAGGAGCGGACCGAGGAGTTCGTGCTGTGGGACCTTCAGGTGCAGTACCGCCCGGTACGCTGGCTCCAACTCTGGGTGCGGGGCGAGAACCTGCTGGCGCAGCGCTACGAAATCAATGCCGGCTATCCGATGCCCAAGGCTACGGCGATGGCGGGCGTCAATCTTAACTTTTAACCGGTCCTCCAGGAACTTCAAAAAAAACAGAAATACGATGAACAGCTCTACAACCCAACCGGACACGACGGCCGAGCGGCCGAAGGTCTACTTCACACGCGAAATATCGCCCGACAGCCTCATTCGCATCTACCGCGCCCTGGAACGCCCGGCAACGGGCCGGGTCGCCGTAAAAATCTCGACCGGCGAGCCCGGCGGCCACAACTACCTCAAGCCCGCCCTCATCGGCGGTTTGGTACGAATGTTGAACGGCACCATCGTCGAGTGCAACACCGCCTATGGCGGCGGCCGGGCCGACACGGAGAGCCACCTCCGGGCGGCGGCCGACCACGGCTTCACAGCCATTGCCGAGGTGGACATCATGGATGCCGAGACAGACGTGGCGCTGCCCGTGGCGGGCGGCCGGCACCTGAAGGAGGACTACGTGGGCTCGCACTATCTCGATTACGACTTCACGGTCATCCTCTCCCACTTCAAGGGCCACATGATGGGCGGCTTCGGCGGCGCCATCAAGAACATGTCCATCGGCATCGCCTCGGCGGCTGGCAAGGCGTGGATTCACTCCGCGGGCAAGGTGCGCAAGCTGAACTGGGAGGAGCTGCCCCCGCAGGACGACTTCCTGGAGTCGATGACCGAGGCCGCGAAGGCCGTGGCCGACCACTGCGGCGAGCGCATTCTCTACATCAGCGTCGCCAACCGCCTGTCGGTGGACTGCGACTGCGACTCCGACCCCGATGAGCCCGAGATGGCCGACATCGGCATCTTGGCCTCGCTCGACCCCGTGGCGCTGGACCGCGCATGCACCGACCTGGTCCGCACGTCCGACGACCCGGGCAAGGCGGCCCTCATCGAGCGCATCGACTCGCGGCACGGCATGCACACGTTAGACTACGCCGAAGAGCTGGGCATGGGCTGCCAGCGCTACGAACTGATAGAACTGTAAACACGCAACATACGAATCGACTATGGAAACAACTGCTTTGAAGCTCTACTCGTTAGAGTATCGCCAGGCAAAGACCTACGCCGTGGCGGCGCTTTTCCTTATCGGCAACATCGCGCTGCCGCAACTCTGCCACCTGCTGCCGCAGGGAGGCATAACGTGGCTGCCGATTTACTTCTTCACCCTGATTGCCGCCTACAAGTACGGCTGGCGGGCCGGAGTGCTGACCGCCCTGCTCTCACCGCTCGCAAACTCCATGCTCTTCGGCATGCCCGCCCCCGCGGTGCTGCCCGCCATCCTCTGCAAGTCGGTGCTGCTGGCCCTCTTTGCCGGCCTCGCCGCCGCACACTGGCAGAAGGCCTCGCTGTGGATGCTGGCCGCCGTCGTGGTCGGCTACCAGGCCGTCGGCACACTCGCCGAATGGGCGCTCGCAGGCGACTTCGCCCGCGCAGCACAGGACTTCCGGGTCGGTCTGCCGGGCATGGCGCTCCAAATCTTCGGCGGCTGGCTCTTCATCAACCGCCTTATCCGGAGATAATAATCGGACGGGGTGCTTTCGACGGAAATAGCGTTTGTTGCCGGCCGGAAGAAACAGGATACGACAATCAGCTCTCCCCTCCTGCGTCACCCTCACGGTCGCTTCGCTCCCTCAGGGTGACGCAGGCGCCGGTCTAAAAGACCGGTTTTAGGACGGGTTCCGGGCCTCGTCCGGATTCCGCCGGCTGTGCGCCCCTCCACCCATCCCCAACCGGCGTAGCGCGGAACGGGTTCGGAATCGGGGCTACATGCTGCCGCAGCCCTCCCCTCTCGCTTCAGAGCGACGCTCACAGAGGGTGGCGAGAAAAAAATAACCTCCGAAAAGAAAGGTCTCTGCACACTCGCAGAGGCCTTTTTTGCGGAACAATATGAAAAAATAGGGATAGAAAGAACTGCGTTTCAAAAAAAATTCGTAACTTTGATAGATTTTAAACCAAACCTAACTTCTTCCTAAAAATGAAAGCTCTCGGTATAGATATGGGCTCTTCGTCCGTGAAAGTCTCTCTGATGGACATCGCAACGGGCGAATGCGTCGCATCGTCGACCAATCCCAAAGTAGAGATGCCCATCGACGCACCCCGCGCCGGATGGGCGGAACAGGACCCCGAAATGTGGTGGCGCTACATCGGCGAAGGCATTCGGGACATTGCCCGCCAGCACCCCATGAGTGAGGTGAAGGCCATCGGCATCACCTATCAGATGCACGGCCTGGTCACCCTCGACAAGGAGGGCCGGCCCCTGCGCAAGGCCATCATCTGGTGCGACTCGCGGGCCGTGGGCATCGGCGAGGAGGCGCGCGACGCCATCGGCCGGGAGCGTTGCCTAAGGCATCTGCTCAACTCGCCCGGCAACTTCACCGCCTCGAAGGCCGCCTGGGTGAAGCGCAACGAGCCCGAGATTTTCGCACGCATCGACCGCTTCATGCTGCCGGGCGACTATGCCGCCTACCGGCTCTCGGGGGAGATAGCGACCACCGAGAGCGGTCTCTCCGAGCAAATCCTGTGGGACTTCAAGGAGGGGCGGCGCGCCGACTTCGTAGCCGACTTCTACGGGCTGCCGCTCGGGATGATTCCCGAGGCGCTGCCCTCCATCGGCATCCAGGCCCGCACGAATGCCGCCGCGGAGCGCGAGTTCGGCATTCCGGAGGGCACCCCCATCTCCTACCGGGCGGGCGACCAGCCCAACAACGCCTTCTCGCTGAACGTCCTCGACGCCGGCGAGGTGGCAGCCACGGGGGGCACGAGCGGCGTAGTATACGGCGTGGCGGACACGCCGAAGGCCGACCCGCTCTCGCGCGTGAACACCTTCCTGCACGTCAACCACTCGGCAGCGGCACCCCGCTACGGCATTCTGCTCTGCATCAACGGTACGGGCATCATGAACTCGTGGATGCACCGCAACATCGCCGCCCGGCTGAGCTACGACGAGATGAATGCCCTGGCCGCCACGGCACCCGCCGGATGCGACGGGCTGCTGGCCCTGCCCTTCGGCAACGGCGCCGAACGGGTGTTGGAGAACCGCTACACGGGCTCCTCGCTGACGAACATCGACCTGAACCGCCACACCACGGCCCACCTCATCCGCGCCGTGCATGAGGGCATTGCCTTCTCGTTCTACTACGGGTTGGAAATCATGCGCGACATGGGGCTGAAGGCCAACGTCATACGGGCCGGCAAGGCCAATCTGTTCCTCTCGCCCATCTTCCGCGAGACACTCGCTACGCTGAGCGGTGCGCGCATCGAGCTCTTCAACACCGACGGTGCGCTGGGGGCTGCCCGCGGCGCCGCGTTAGGGGCCGGCTACTACGCCTCGCGCGAGGAGGCCTTCGCCTCGCTCCGGAGGATAGAGACCGTGGAGCCCAATGCCGCCTGGCAGGAGGTCCTCCGAAAGGCCTATGGCGACTGGAAGGGCTTCCTGAAGGCGCAGTTAGAACTGAAGCAATCGAAGAACAACTAATTATAAACCAAAACAACCAACAACTATGGCACAAAAAGAGTACTTCCCCGGCGTGGGGAAAATTCCCTTCGAGGGTAAGAGTTCGAAGAACCCGATGGCTTTCCACTACTACAATCCCGAGCAGGTCGTCCGCGGCCGCAAGATGAAAGATTGGCTGCGTTTCTCGATGGCCTGGTGGCACACGCTCTGCGCCGAGGGCGGCGACCAGTTCGGCGGCGGCACGAAGCGCTTCCCCTGGAAGGAGGGCGCCACGGCGGTAGAAATCGCCAAGCACAAGATGGATGCCGGCTTCGAATTCATGCAGAAGATGGGCATCGAGTACTACTGCTTCCACGACGTGGACTTAGTGGACGAGGGCAGCAGCATCGAGGAGTATGAGCACAACATGAAGGAAATCGTCGCCTATGCCAAGCAGAAGCAGGCCGAGACGGGCATCAAGCTGCTGTGGGGCACGGCCAACGTCTTCGGCCACGGCCGCTACATGAACGGCGCCTCGACCAATCCCGACTTCCCGACCGCCGCACGCGCCATGGTGCAAATCAAGAACGCCATCGACGCCACCATCGAGCTCGGCGGCGAGAACTACGTCTTCTGGGGCGGCCGCGAGGGATACATGTCGCTGCTGAATACCGATATGAAGCGCGAGAAGGAACACATGGCCCGCATGCTGACCATTGCCCGCGACTATGCCCGCGCGAAGGGCTTCAAGGGCAACTTCCTCATCGAGCCCAAGCCCATGGAGCCCATGAAGCACCAGTACGACGTCGACACCGAGACCGTCGTGGGCTTCCTGAAGGCTCACGGACTGGAGAAGGACTTCAAGGTGAACATCGAGGTCAACCACGCCACGCTGGCCGGCCACACCTTCGAGCACGAGCTGCAGTGCGCCGTCGACAACGGCATGTTAGGTTCCATAGACGCCAACCGCGGCGACTACCAGAACGGCTGGGACACCGACCAGTTCCCCATCGACCTCTATGAGATGGTACAGGCCATGATGGTCATCCTGCGCGGCGGCGGTCTGCAGGGCGGCGGCACGAACTTCGACGCCAAGACCCGCCGCAACTCCACCGACCTGGATGATATTTTCATCGCCCACATCGCCGGCATGGATGTCATGGCCCGCGCCCTGCTCATCGCCGCCGACCTGTTGGAGAACTCGCCCTATGAGAAGATGCTCAAGGAGCGCTACGCCACCTACGACGAGGGCGAGGGCAAGCTCTTCGAGGAGGGCAAGCTCACCCTGGAGCAGGTATGCGACTATGCCAAGCGAAACGGCGAGCCCGCACAGCACAGCGGCAAGCAGGAACTCTTCGAGGCGTTAGTCAACATGTACATCTAACCTTAAACCGCTCGTTCGCAGGAGATTGTCCACGGGCAGTCTCCTGCTTTTCCGTAAAACCTCAAAACTCTCAACCTGATGAACAACAACCCACAACAGGGAAGCCGCGCCTATCTCTTCTCGATAGTTCTGGTCGCCATCATCGGCGGTCTGCTCTTCGGTTACGATACGGCGGTCATTTCGGGTGCGGAAAAGGGTCTCCAGGCATTCTTCATGGGGGCCTCGGACTTCGTATACACCGATGCCATCCACGGCCTCACCTCCTCGAGCGCCCTCATAGGCTGCATCATCGGCAGCGCCATCTCGGGACTGCTCGCCTCCGGCCTGGGCCGCAAGCGCTCGCTCTTCGTGGCCGGCATCCTCTTCTTCCTCTCGGCCCTCGGCTCCTACTACCCCGAGTTCCTCTTCTTCAACTACGGCGAGCCCGACTTCGCACTGCTCATCGCCTTCAACCTCTACCGCGTATTGGGCGGCATAGGCGTCGGACTGGCCTCGGCCATCTGCCCGATGTACATTGCCGAAATCGCCCCGAGCAACATCCGCGGCACGCTGGTTTCGTGGAACCAGTTCGCCATCATCTTCGGCCAGTTAGTCGTCTACTTCGTCAACTTCCTCATCCTGGGCAACAACGTCAACCCCATTATCCGGATGGTGGAGGGCGTGAACCAGATTCTGAACCCCGCGGATGCCGCCTGGACCATCGAGACGGGCTGGCGTCTGATGTTCGTCAGCGAGGCCGTGCCCGCCGGGCTCTTCGCCCTGCTGGTGCTCCTCGTACCCGAGACACCCCGCTATTTAGCCTTGGTGGGTCAGGACCGCAAGGCCCTCTCCATCCTGGGCCGCATCAACGGCGAGGAGAAGGCCGCAGCCATCCTGGCCGAAATCAAGGCTACGGCGCATGAGAAGACCGAACGGCTCTTCACCTACGGGTGGATGGTGATTTTCGTCGGCATCATGCTGAGCGTCTTCCAGCAGGCCGTGGGCATCAACGCCGTGCTCTACTTCGCCCCCCGCATCTTCGATACGATGGGCATGGGCAACCCGATGGTGCAGACCGTCTTCATGGGAATCGTCAACATCCTGTTCACCCTCCTGGCCGTCTTCACGGTCGAGAAGTGGGGCCGCAAGCCGCTTCTCATCTACGGCTCTATCGGCATGGCTGTCGGCGCCTTCGGCGTCGCGCTGTGCAACGTCGTGAACGGACTGCCGCCCATTCTCTGCGTCGTCAGCCTGATGGTCTACAGCGCCTCGTTCATGTTCAGCTGGGGCCCCATCTGCTGGGTGCTCATCGCCGAAATCTTCCCGAACACCATCCGCGGCGCCGCCGTGGCGATTGCCGTGGCCTTCCAGTGGATTTTCAACTTCATCGTCTCGTCGACCTTCCTGCCCATGTACAACATGCAGCTCGGGGCCATGGGCGACAAGTTCGGCCACATGTTCGCCTATGCACTCTACGGCCTGATTTGCATCGCCGCCGCGCTCTTCGTCTGGAAGCTCGTTCCCGAGACCAAGGGCAAGACCCTGGAGGAGATGTCCAAGCTGTGGGGCCGCAGGAAATAGCCCCCGCTGTAAAAAGAGATAGGCGCACCCTTCGAGGGTGCGCCTATCTCTTTTAATCCGAAATTGCCTTTTTGCGTTCCGCCGGAGAGAACGGGGGCGCACAGCCGTCGGAATCCGTGCAAGGCCCGGGGTCCGCTCTAAAACGGTTCACCCGCAAAAACCGGTGGAGGAGAGAGGGGGGGGGCAGCTCGCTCTCGACCGCCGTTATTCGGGCTTGCGCCCGTGACTGAAGTGCCTACC
>X127_Alpine_Marmot__coassemble_104_pt1 | contig 16765 bp, 10 predicted proteins | sample X127_Alpine_Marmot__metabat2_high_PE_013 | metagenome-assembled genome bin X127_Alpine_Marmot | reverse complement strand
GCAGATGAAAATAGAGTCGTAAACAGCATAATAGAACAAGTTCAATAAATTTTAACAGCTTCTAAAAACCAAAAAAGTGAAAATTCAGGTTACAAAAGTAGCCAAAATTTTCACTTTTCTTATCTTCGGTTTCGCATATTCTTACTCCGCATACACGTAATAGCCCCAGGGGCCGAGCTGGATGGAACCCTTCACGGGGCCGAAGACGACGTTGTCGGTCATCAGGCGGTTCTTGTCGCCCGCCCCGGCATCGGCAAGGCCCTTCACCGCTACGGTATCGGCCGAGAGGTTCACCACGCACTCCACGCGGTTGCCCTCCGTTTCGCGGGTGAAGGCTATCACGCCCTCGGGCACCTCCTCCAGCCAGACGGCGCGTCCGCCCCGCTCGCCGGCGGCCAGGGCCGGATTGTCGTGGCGCAGAGCGCACAGGTCCCTATAGAAGGAGGTGTATTCGTTCGCCTCCTGCACGGGCATCGGGTCCTTCTCGAAGAACTCGAAGCGGTGGTCGTAGCCGAACTCCTGACCCGTGTAAATCAGCGGCTGGCCGTTGGGCAGCGTGAAGGTCAGCACGGCCATTGCCCGCACGGCGTCGCCCATGCGCTCGAACTCGGTGCCGTTCCACGAATTCTCGTCGTGGTTCGAGGTGAACATCAGCCGGAAGGCCTCGCGGGGCGTCGCCCCGGCGTCGCGCTCCACGTACTCCTTCAGCTCGGCGGCGCCCTTTTTACCCTGCGCCACGTCGTTCAGGATGTGGTGCAGCTCCCAGGCATAGGAGGCATCGAAGGCGTCGACGTGCAGCTCGGGGTTCTCGCCCTCGGCCAGCAGATAGATGTCGGGGAACTCGCCCTTCAGCTCGGCAAAGGCCTCGCGCCAGTAGTCGATGGGTATCTCGCCGGCCACGTCGCAGCGGAAGCCGTCCACGCCCCGCTTCAGCCAGAAGCGCATGGCGTCGGTCATGGCCGCCCGCATGTCCCGATTGCCGTAGTTCAGCTTGGCGATGTCGGTCCAGTCGTACTGCACGACCGTACGGCCCAGCGAGTCGCGCAGGTGCCAGTCGCGGTGCTCTAAGGCCCACTTCGAGTCGGGCGAGGTGTGGTTGGCCACCCAGTCCAAAATCACCTTCAGACCCAGGTCGTGCGCCCGCTTCAGGAAGGCGTCGAAGTCCTCCATCGTGCCGAATTCGGGGTTCACGGCGCAATAGTCCGAGATGGCGTAGTAGGAGCCCAACGTACCCTTGCGGCCCTCCTTGCCGATGGGATAGATGGGCATGCACCACACGATGTCGGCCCCCAGCTCCTTGAGCTGCGGCAGACGTTCGGCGGCTGCGGCGAAGCTCCCCTCGGGTGTCGCCTGGCGCACGTTGAGTTCATAGACCACCGAGTTGTAGCTCCACTCGGGGTGCGCCGCCTTTTCGGCGGGCTTCTTCTGGGTACAGCAGGCTGCCGCCAGCAGGGCGAGCAGCGAAAACAGCAGGATTCTTCTCATTTCGTCTATCGGTTTTTATCGTTCAGTCCGGTCAGTATTTCGAAGCTGTGCGGCTCGAGGGCGATTCGGAGCTTGCCCGATGCTGTCTCGAGCCCGCTGTCGCTGCCGAAATGCGGGACGAGGTCGCGGGCGGGATAGCCCGCGGGCAGCTCGCAGACGACCTCCGCCGCCTCGGCGCCGTTGTTCAGGGCCACGACGACGTACTCGCCCATATATTCGCGGGCGAAGACCCAGCAGCGGCCCTCCGTGGAGAGGGTCTTCATGTCGCCGTAGAGGAGCGGCATGGTGCTGCGGCGCAGCGCGATGAGGTCGCGGACCACAGCCTTCTGGGCCTCTTCCGCCTCGCTGTAACCGTCGAACTGCATCATGCGGCGGTTGTCGGGGTCGTTGGCTCCGGGGATGCCGTACTCGTCACCCTGGTAGATGCAGGGCACGCCGGGCAGGGTCATGATGAGCGCCTGAAGCAGCCCCAGCCGCCGGTAGCCCACGGGGTCGCCCACGCCCACCTCGCGGTGCCAGCCGGCCCGCTTGTGGTCCTCGTCGGGCGCCAGGGCTCCGCCGGCCAGCGAGATGAAGCGGGCCTTGTCGTGGTTGCCCGTGATGTTGCCCATCGTATGGTGCGAGCCGTAGGCGGTGGCCGAGGCGGCGACCTCGTCGGCCAGGCGCGTCAGCGGCTCGTCCGTGCGCAGGAGGTCGATGGCCGTGTGGTAGACGTTGAAGTCGAACTGGGCATCAATCATGCCGCTCTTGACGTAGGAGCCGATGAGCTCGGGCGAGCCGTAGGTCTCGCCGATTTGCCACAGGCGGCGCTCCGGGAAGCGGGTCTTCATCTTGTGGCACAGCATCCGCCAGTAGTTCTCGGGGATGTGCTTGCAGGCATCGTGGCGGAAGCCGTCGAAGTCGTAGTTGGCCACCCAGTAGAGAGCCGAGTCGGTCATGGGCTCGCACACCTCCGCGCGCTCGAGGTCGAGCGTGGGGATATGCACGTCGAACCAGGTGGTCAGACGCTGCTCGTCCCAGAGCTCCAGGTTGCGGCGGCCGTCGGGCAAATACATCGAGGTCGTCCAGTCAGGATGCGCCTTCAGGACGGGCGAGTTGATATGCAGGTGGTTGGCTACGTAGTCCAGGATGACGTTCATGCCGTGCCCGTGGGCCGTCGAGAGCAGCTCGCGGAGCTCGGCATCCGTGCCGAAGCGCTCGTCGATGCGGGTGGTGTAGATGGGCCAGTAGCCGTGGTAGCCCGAGAATTTGTGTCGGGGTCGACGTTCTGCCCCCACGCATCGTAGGGGTTCTGCGTGATGGGCGAAATCCAGATGGTCGTAATGCCCAGGTCGGCGAAGAAGCCGTCCTCGATTTTGTCGGTGATGCCCTTCAGGTCGCCGCCCATGTAGTCCACCTCGGGCAGCACGTCGGGCCGGTTAAGCGGTCTGTCGTTCGAGGGGTTGCCGTTCTCGAAGCGGTCAATCATCAGCGAGTAGAGCACCTGCGCCTGGGTGTCGTGGCGGTCGAGCTCGCTGGCGTCGCGGACGATTTTGCCATGCGACAGCGGCACCAGGACGTCGTTGTAGAGGCCCTTGTCGCCGGCAGCGTAGATGCGCAGCCAGGAGCGCTCCATGTCGCGGGCATCCTTGGGGATGATGACCCCGAAAGCATCCTCGGCCGAGACGATGCAGTCGTCGGGCAGACGGCAGTTCTGCCACATGGCCACCACCTGGCGGGGTTTCGCCGCAGAGGCGACCGACACCACCTTGAGCATCGAGCCTACCGTGAACATATAGGTCTCGGGGTCGGCGGCGCCCTTCAGCACCACAATCGAGAGCTTCTCGCCGCCGCGCCACACGTCGAGCGTCGAGACGAAAGGTCCCGCGGGCGCCGTGACGTCGAAGGCGCTCCAGTCGCCGGCAGCGGCCGCCACCGTCACGCCGTCGCGCGCCGACACCGAGTCGGCACCCTCCCACTGGGGATAGTAGTCGGTGAGCAGGACGCGCTGCGTCCCCTCGCCCAGATGAAGCGGGTAGACCGGCTGGCGGTTGCCCTCGGCCGGTACGCCGCTGAAGAGCCGCGACTGGCACCCCGTGAGGGCCAGCAGCAGGCTCACAACTCCGATGATTTGTCTCATATCTGGCAGTTTTTTTAGGTTTTACAGGGCGAATACCACCGATGAGCAGGCGCCCATCCGCACGATGGTCCGCCCCTCGGCCTCGGCCGTCGCCACGTCGCCCAACAGGCCTATGGCCGACTGGATGTCGTCGTCCAAGGGCAGCTCGACGGTCGCGGCGCCGAAGTTGTGGAGCACCAGCAGCTTCTCGCCGTCGGCCTCGCGGTACCATGCGGCCACCGACTTGAACTCGCCGTTCGCATCGTTGTAGACCGGGTGGGGCGTCGCCTCGCCCTTCGCCAGGGCCGGATAGGTGTTGCGCAGGGCGGTGAAGTCGCGGTAGACGGACCAGATGGAGGCGTCATCGACCGTCTGCGAGGCCACCGTGCCGACGTTGCGCTCCATCTTCGCGTCGATGTTGGTCGTGTAGGAGGTCGTATAGCTGTCGCCCCACAGCATGCGGCTGCGGACATACTGGTCGTCGTTCTGCTTCTTGCCGTAGAGGCCGATTTCCTCACCGTAATAGATATAGGGCGAGCCGGCCGAGGTGAGCAGCACGGCGGCGGCCAGCTTCGACTTCTCGAGCGACTCGCCCAGCATCGAGCGGGTGCGGTCCTCGTCGTGGTTCGAGAGCTTCGTGGCCGCGATGAAGTCGGGCCGGCAGGCAGCATACTTCTGGCGGTAGGAGAGAATATCCTTCAGGAAGTAGCAGCCCGTGCCGTTGTTGATGGCCCACTCCAGGCGGTACCAGAAGTCGAACTCGAACATCGCGGGCAGACCCCGGTAGTAGGGAGCCACCTCCGAGGCGCCCGAGAGGGCCTCGCCCACCATGTAGAGGTCGTCCGTGCGGCTCTGATGGAAGTAGGTGTTCAGCTCGTCGTAGAAGGTCCGCAGGAAGGTGGGGTTCTCGTCGGAGGTCTGGTTGTGGTAGATGTGCTTCACGGCATCCAGGCGCAGACCGTCCACGCCGCGGTCGAGCCACTCCTTGGCTGCCGCCGTCAACTTCTTGTAGGGCTCCGACTCGCTGCAGGAGGCCGCCGGGCCGTAGTTCAGGTCGGGCATCCACTCGGAGTAGAAGTTGGAGTGGAACTTCCAGACCGTCATGTCGTCGAACAGGATGTTGCCCGGGTCGCCCGCATTGCTCAGGGTGAAGGGGACGCCCAGGCTTAGCTTCGCCGAGCCCGAGGCTCCATACTTGGTGCCCGAGGCCCACGTCGTGTTGGAGGTGCGGATGAGGAAGCCCCAGTCGGACTTGAAGTCCACGCACAACTCATAGCGGCCGTTCCCCTTGTCGTAGAACTTCTTGCAAATGCCGTCGCCGTAGTAGAGGTACTTGGCGCCCGAGGTCGAGGTGTCGGGGTTGTCGCCGTCCACCGTCTCGCATGCCGTCACGGTGACGGTCGGGGCCGCGGCGTTCGACCAGTCGAGGACGAACCTGTAGCGCGCCCGGCTCGATGCGGAGCCCGCCACGGGGGCCGTGAACCACTCGCCGCCGTTGTAGCCGGCGGCACCCTCCGAGGCAATCATCGGAATACGGCCCGCGGCGATGTCGGCAGCCGGGTCGGCGGAGAAGATGTAGTAGTTGCGCTCGGGTGCCGTCTCCGAGGCACAGGCCGCCCGGAACCAGGGATGGCCCTTGCCCGTATGGTTGAGCACGTAGTCTATGTAGACCTTGATGCCCTTCGCATGGGCCGCGCTGACCAACGCTTCGAAGTCGGCCATCGTGCCGTACTGGGGGTTGACGGCCGTATAGTCCGTCACGTCGTAGCCGTGGTAGCTGTCGGCCGGGTGGATGGGAGAGAGCCAGACGGCCTTTACGCCCAGCGAATTCAGGTAGTCGAGCTTCGCCTCGATGCCCTTGAAGTCGCCCCACTTGTCGCCGTTGCTGTCGGCAAAGGAGTAGACCAGCAGCTGATAGGTAATATCGGCCCTCTTCTCGCCGTCCCAGGCGCGGGGTTCGGCCACGACGGCCTCGAAAGCTCCGTCGGGCACGCCCGAGCCGGCCTTCTGCGATACGACGATTGGCACCTCTGCGGAGCCGGGTGCGGAGAGGGTCAGCGTGGTCGAGCGGGCGGCGCCGTCGTTGGGCTGGGCCTTCACGCGCACCGTCGAGGCGGTCGAATGGCCCGAGGCGGCGGAGAGGCTGAGCCACGAAGCCTCGGCGGGACGGGCGAGGGTCCAGTCGCCGGCCTCGGCCTTCAGGTCGAGCAGCTGTTCGCCGCCCTCGGCCTCGAAGCGGAGTTCCGCGGGGCTGGCGGAGAGATGTTTTCCGCCCTGCGGCACGGGGGCGGGGTCGTCGCTTCCGCCGCAGGCCGCAAGACCGCAGGTCATGCCGAGGAGCAGAAGCAGAGAAAGAACACGTTTCATCGTCTTTTCAGGTTTTGTTCGGTTAATCGGTCGGGATACTTCATAGGGGCTGGCGCACCGTTCAAAGTACGCCAGCCAAAGGGTTACCGTCGGCAGAGGAGCCTTGCGCAGCTCTGCCGGCGGGAGTAAAGGGTTTAGAATTCGGGCTTCTGGCCGGCCTCAACCACGTAGAGGAGGGCCGACTTCAGTCCGAAGTAGAGGTCGTAGGTGCCGTTGGCCGAGACCTTGATGTTCTTCATGGTCTGGGTCAGCTTGGTGCCCTTGCCGATTTCCACGACCTCGTCGCAGCCGTAGCTGAGGTCCCACTTGCCGTCGGCGCGGAGCTTGAACTCGTCGGCCGTGGTGAGGGTAACGTTCCGGGCCACGCCATAGTCACCCTCGACCGTCAGAACGATATCGGCGCCGTCGGCCCAGCTGGTGACTGTGCCGCAGATGCCCCACGCATAGCCCGTCAGGTCGACCTCGACCTCACCGGGGGCCGCAGCCTCCGAGATGGGCGTGCCGGCCTTCATCAAGTAAATCTTCTCGCCCTCCAGGTCGAGGTAGAGGTCGTAGACACCCTCCTCGCTGACCGTAATGTTCGCGCCGTTGTCGGAATTGCCGTCCACCACCGAGTTGGGCGTCATGGCGCCGAAGCCGTAGCTCTTGGTCCAGGCGTTGCCCTCGCGGAACTTGAACTGGTTCTCGATGGTCAGCTTAATGCCCTGGGCGGCCAGCAGACCGTTCTCGGCCTTGTACATCATCAGGTCGGTATCCCAGTTGAAGCCGGCGAGCGCACCGATGACACCCCAGCCGCTGCCGTCGATGGCGATGGCGCGCACCTCCTTGGTCTCGGTGTAGAGGATGAACTGGTAGGTGCCGGGCTCCAGCTTGAAGTTGCCGCTGCCGCCGTCGCTGCTGCCGGCGCAGAGCGAGCCGTCAGCGACGAGCTCCTGGGCGCCCTTGCCGACCTGCACGTCCCACGAATTGTTGTAGCGGAACTTGAACTCGCCCTCGACCTTGACGAAGGAGCTGTACCATACGCCGGGGCCGGCCTCGTTCATGTAGGCGGCGGCACCGCCCCACGACGAACCGTTCACGTTGCCGATAACGTCCCAGAGGTTCTCCTTCACTTCGGGAGTATCGGGCTCATCGGGCTCATCGGGGGTATCGCCAGGAGCACCCGCCTCGGGCTGGCCGTACATCTTGGCATCGAGCTCGTAGTAGAGGTTGTTCGAGTCGCTCAGGTAAGCGTAAACGCGGTAGTTGCCCTTCTCGGCGACCTGGATGTTGCCGGCACCGGGAGCCAGTGCGTTCTCGCCCTCGCCGGCACCCCAGTTGGCGCCGTCCCAGTTGCCGTCGGTGCGGAACTTGAACTCGCCCTCGAGGTTCTCGACATCGGCCCAGAAGCGGCGCTGCTCGGGGTTGAAGTTCATCACGACGTCGCCGCCCCAGCTGTTGAAGCCGCCGATGACACCCAGCTGGTTGAAGCCGTAGAGTTTCTCCAGCAGGAGCGTCGAGGTGTTGAACTTGAACTTGTAGAACCGCATCGAGTAGCACTGGATGTTGCCCGAGCCGCCCGAATTAATCAGCTGGATGGACGAAGCCTCGGCGGCAGGAGCCTCCTTGTCGCCGTCGACACCCCAGTTGCAGGTGTCGTCCCAGCCGCCTACACCGGTCAGCTTGAAGCCGTTGGCGGCCTTCTCGCCGAAGTCGATGAAGCCCTCGTAGTTCACCTTGTCCTCGCTGAAGCTGTACAGGAACTGCGAATTGCCGTGGATCCAGCCGCAGTAGTCGCCGATAACCCAAATGTTCGGATAGGTCTTTTCGGCCTTCGTCACGGAGACATTGGCGCTCGTCGGGGCGGAGTAAACGGTGTCGAAGCTGGTGCCGCTGGCCGAGCCGATGGTGGCGCCGATGGAGAAGTCTACGGAAGCGGGCGTCTCCAAGGGGAGGCCCAGACCGCCGTCCTCCACCTCGAGGGCCAGACGGCCGTTCAGAGTACCCAGCGTAGTGGTGTAGGAGGTAGCGGTAATGCCGCTGGCCAGGATGACGGAGTTGCCTCCGTAGGAAGCGCGGATGGAGTAGCTGATTTGGGTCTTGCAACCGAAGTCGGCAGCGTCCCACGAGAAAACGAGCTCCTCCTCCTGATTGTCGGCCGTTACGACGATGTCGCCGCTCAGCGCATGGATGGTGGCGGGGATAACCTCTCCCACGGGATAGGCCTCCACCATCTCCAGGTCGGTCTCACAGGCCGTGAGCATACCTGCTGCGGCCGCGAGGGAGATGAAATATCTGAAAAGTTTCATACTGTTTGTTCTTTTTTAGGTATTGGAACGATTTAATAGCCTTCGGGGTTTTTCAGGTTGGGGTTCGCCCGCAGCTGCGAAGCCGGGATGGCGAAGAGCGCCTTGTAGTCGGGGAATTTCTGACCGGCGAACTCGTCACCGCCCTTGTAGGGCCACAGGAAGTCATCCGAGGTGAACTTGCCGTAGCGGATGAGGTCGGTGCGGCGGTGGCTCTCCCACATCAACTCGCGGGCACGCTCGGCGAGGAGGTAATCCTCGTCGTAAGAGCTCAGCGAGGAGGTCGGCACGCCGGCACGCTCGGCCAGCAGCTTCAGGTAGGGAAGACCCTTGCCCGTCTGGTTCAACTTCAGGCAGGCCTCGGCATAGGTCAGATAAATCTCGCCCAAACGGATGACGGGGAAGTCGATATCGGAATAGGCCTTGGTCTTGGCCGTTGCGCGGAACTCGGCTTCGGTCATGTCGTGGGGAATGTTGTTGAACTTGATGCAGCCCCAGCCGTACTTGAACTCGTAGAGCTGGTTCTCGACCGACTCCTCGTGGGCGCGGATGAGGAAGAACTTGCCGCGCTTGTCGGTCACGTCGTAGGCACCGGTCGCATAGTCGGGGTTCGCCACGCCGAAGTACTTCTCGGCGAACTCGTGGGTGGTGCGGATACCGGCCCACGAACCGTTCACGCCGTTGGGCAGAATCTCGTTGCCGCCCGCATCCTTCATGTCGTCGCCGTTGATGGCAGCCAGGGTCAGGAACGAGGTACCGCCGTAGGACTGGGCATTGTCGTTGTCGTAGTCGACAGCGAAGATGAGCTCATTGAGGGCATCGGGGTTCTCGCCGTTGTCGCCGCGGAACAAATCGGAGTACTCGGGGCAGAGCGAATAGCCCATCTTGAACAGACGCTCGCAGGTCTTCTGGCAGAGCTCCCACTCGGGGGCGCCGTTGTAGACGCCGGCATTGAGGTAGACGCGGCTCAACAGACCCAGCACGGAGCCCTTGTCGGCACGGGGATAGTTCGAACGGGGTGCGGGCATGGCGCTGCCGTCGGCAGCCAGGGCCTCGAGCTCGCTGACGATGAAGGCATAGACCTGTTCGCGCGAAGCCTGCGTGGGAGCCTCGGCGCCGAAGGGCGAGTTTTCAGTGGTGAAGGGCACGGCGCCGAAGACGTCCATGGCCATCCAGTAGTAGAAGGCGCGGATGAAGCGGGCCTCGCAGCGGAACTGCTCGACCTTGGCGGCCACCTCGGGACCGACGCCGCGGTCGGAGAGTTTGCCGGGAGCGGTCTGGCGCAGGTACTCGTTCACGTAGGATACGGCCTGGAGCGAACGGAAGAAGACGCCGAAGACGGCCTCGTTCTCCGCGTCGGACCAGGTGTTGGTATTCATGGCGCGCACCCAGGCATCATTGCCCCAGGCGCACTTGGCCTCGTCGGTGGTAATCTCCTGGCAGGCCCAGAAGGCGCGGATGGCCTCCGTGGCACCGCCGTCGACGCCGCTGATGTCAGTCAGGGTGTGCGTACCGATGGTGCGGTAAAGCTTCGCGAGGCCCTGCATGTAGGATTTCTCGTCCGTGCCGTATGCCGTTTCGGACGTCACGTCCCACGCATTCAACGGCAGCGTATCCAAGTCGTTGACACACGAAGAGCAGAGCATCAACGCACCGGCTGCAAACGCTATATATTTCGTTTTCATCGTTTTCTTGTGTTTTTAAATTAGAAATTGACATTCAGTCGCAGCGAGTAAATCCGCGGACGGGGCCAGATGGTCGAGTCGATGCCGGCCTCACCGGGTATCTCGGGGTCTACACCGCTGTAATTGGTGATGACGAATACGTTCTGCACACCGGCGGCGATGCGGATATTCGTGTCGCCCTTGCCCACCTTATTAAAGGTATAGCCTAACGTGATGTCGTCCATGCGGAAGAACGAGGCATCCTCGAGGAACAAATCGGAGTACCACTGCTCGCCGCTGTTGGCCTCAATCCAGCCCGTCTTCTTAACCGTGGTGGCGTAGTTGGAGAGGATGCCGAAGTTGGTATCCATGTTGGCCGTCGAGTGGTTCGAGAAGTAGTCGTTGAAGGCGTAGTTGCCGATGGAGCCGTGGCCGTTGAAGCCGAAGTCCCAGTTCTTGTACGACAGCTTCAGGTTCAGACCGAAGAAGAAGTCGGGCGAGGGGCTCTTGCCGGTGTTGTAGCGGTCGTTCTGCGAGAGGACGCCGTCACCGTCGCGGTCCACCATGGCATTCTGGATGGGATGGCCGTTCGCATCGTAGAGCTGCTGGAAGCAGTAGTAGGTGTAGGGAGCCGAACCCACCGTGAACATCTGGAGGTCCGAACCGCCCGTACCGGCCGACGGCTTGTTGACATAGACGGCGTAGTTGGGGTCGTCCACGTTGGTCAGCTTGGTGAACTCGGTATCCTGGAACGTTCCGTTGAAGCCGATGCTCAGGTTCCACTTCTCGTTGCGGACGGGGATGAAGTTCAGGGCGAACTCGACACCCTTGTTCTCCATCGAGCCCACGTTGGTCAGCAGCATGTTGCCGAAGTTGGCGCCCAGCGGCGTGGTCACCTCGTTCAGCAGGTCGTCGGTCACGCGCTTGTAGAGGTCGACGCTACCGTTGATGCGGCCGTCGAGGAAGCCGAAGTCCAAACCGACGTTGTAGGTCGTGGTGGTCTCCCACTTGATGTTGGGGTCGTAGGCCGACGGCGTCCAGTAGTGGCTGTAGCCGTACTGGCCCATGTTAATCATGTCGTAGACGTTGTTCGAGAGCGAGTACTTGGGCAGGTAGCGGTAGTTGCCGATTTCCTGCTGGCCGGTCTGGCCGTAGCTCAAACGGAGCTTCAGGCTGGATACGGCGCGCGAGTCCTTGAGGAAGTTCTCCTGGGCGATATTCCAGGCGAAGGCTGCCGAGGGGAAGTAACCCCAGCGGTTGTCCTCGGCGAAGCGCGACGAACCGTCGGCACGCAGCGTGAAGGTGAACAGATACTTCGAATTGAGCGAGTAGTTGATACGTCCGTAGAACGAAACCAGGTAGTTCTCCTCCTGGTAGCGGGGATAGCGCGAATCTTCGCCCTTCTGCTCCATGGAGAGGTTAAAGTAGGTAATACCCTGGTTGGCGCTGTAGATGTGCTGCCACGAATAACCGGCAATCGCGTCGAGGTGGTGCATACCCCACTCCTTGTTGAAGTTGGCGTAGAACTCCAGCACCTGGTTGCGGCGCAGGTTGACCGTATTGGTGTACTGGCCGATGCCGCGGGCCTCGGTGTCCCTGTAGGCCTGGTACGAACCGGGGTTCACCCCGCTGTGCTCGTCGGACTTCGACCAGTCGAGACCCAGGTTGAGGTTGAAGCGCAGGGCCTCGAAGCCGTGCACCCGGTAATCCAGCTGGAGGTTGCCCAGGAAGCGGTAGACGCGCGAATAGTTGTTCACGTCGTAGAGCATCGACAGCGGGCTGCCGTTGAACATGTTGTTGGGCAGCACGTCGTCGCCGCGGCCCGTCAGCACGTTCCAGTAGCCGTTGGTCGTGGTGTAGTCGATGGAGCCGTCCTCATTGCGGAAGTAGGGGTCCACGGTGGGGTTCATGAAGGCTGCGGCACCCACGGCACCGCTGTCCGCATACTGCTGGTCGGAGTAGACGCCCTTGGCATTCAGACTGACCGTGAAGTGCTTCTTGAAGAACGAAGGCGACAGGCTCAGGTCGACCGTACCGCGGTGGTAGGCCGAGGTCTCGAGCGTACCCTGCTGGCCGGTGTAGCTGACCGATGCGCGGTAGGGCATCACGTCGTCGTAATTGCCATAGAGGCTGACGTTGTGCTCGTGCGAGATGGCCGTGCGGAAAATCAAGTCCTGCCAGTCGGTGTTGCAGTTGCCCATCAGCGCACGGGCGTTGTCACCCTTGGTGGTGCCGACGGGGAAGACATAGTCGATGTAGTCGCGGAACTCCTGGGCACCCATGACGGGCATGTCGTCGGAGTTGACCGATACGCTCATGCTGCCGCTGTAGGCTACGTTGGGCTTGTTGCCGCGGCCCTTCTTGGTGGTGATGATAATCACACCGTTCGATGCACGCGAACCGTAGATGGCCGTTGCCGATGCATCCTTCAACACCGTAAACGACTCGATATCGTTCGCATTCACCAGGGAGAGCGGGTTGGCCATGCCGGCGCCGGCATCCGAAGAGATGGGCACGCCGTCGATGACGAACAACGGGTCATTCGAGGCATTCAGCGAGGCTGCACCACGGATACGCACGGTGGCGCAGGAGTTCGGGCCGCCGTCGCCGGGGATGATTTGCACGCCCGGAACCTTACCCTTGAGCATGTCCTGGGTCGAAATCACGGTGCCGCGGTTCAGCTCCTCGGCCTTCACGGCAACCACCGAACCGGTCATGTCGTTCTTCTTGACCGTACCGTAACCGATGACTACCACTTCGTCGAGGGTCTGCAAGTCCTCCTGCAGGGTGACCCGCGCCAGCTCGGACGACGAGGCGACCAGCGTCTGCGACTTGTAGCCCACATAGGAGATTTCGACCACCGACTGTGCGCTCTTCACCGTCAGGGTATAGGAGCCGTCCAGGTCGGTCGTGGTTCCATTGGTCGTCCCCTGCTCCACCACAGAGGCGCCAATGGCGGGCAGTCCGGTGTTATCCACCACAACGCCCGTCACCTTGAACGAGCCCTTCTGGGCTTGTGCAAGGGGGGGGGTAATCAGCCCTAATAGCATCATACCCAAACACATAGCTAAAAGTTTTCTCATAAAGCGTTCGTGTTAGTTAATAAATAGTTTGGTTTTATTTTGAAGGATTTTCTACGTTTTTGTTCCCCGTCGTCTTCACCCAGTGAACGGCACCGGCCGCCAGCGCCAGTGCCGCGCCGGCCACCACCAACATCAGGATTTGCTCGCCGCCCAACAGCCTCAGGATGAAGCCGCCGAGGAGGGCGGCGATAATCTGCGGCAGACAGATGGTGCAGTTGAACAGTCCCAGGTAGGCGCCTATGGAGCCGCCCGAGAGGGCGTTGGTCAGCAGGGCGAAGGGCATGGAGAGCATGGCGGCCCAGCCGCAGCCGACCAGCAGGAAGGGGATGAACAGTCCGTACTGGTTATGGACGAAGTAGGTCGACACGAAGCCCGCGGCGCCCAAGAGCAGACTGACTGCATAGCCGCACTTCACGTTGCGGAAGAGGGGAAGGACCATGGCCCAGAGCACCGAGCCGACAGCCTGCACGGCGAACAGCACGCCCACCCAGTCGCCGGCCGTCTGGTATTCGGCCGAGGCGGTATCGGTGGTGCCCCAGACGTTCTCGGCGATGCCGCCCGTCGTATAGGTCCACATATAGAGGAAGGCGAGCCAGGAGAAGAACTGCACCAGTCCGATTTGCCAGAAAGCCGCGGGGGCGCGGAGCAGCAGGTGGAAGAGGTTCGTATCCTCCTTCGCCTCCTTCCTGCCGCCCTTGCCGGCCTTGTCCCCCTTCTCCCCCTTGCCGAGGTCGTGGAACTTGGCATACTCCTCGGGGGGCATTTCGCGCACGGTGAAGCCCGTGTAGAGCACGCAGAGGATGAGGATGGCGGCGCCCGTGTAGAACGAGTAAATCACCGAGTCGGGAATAACCCCCTCGGGAGCCACGCTGCGGATGCCGAGCCAGGTGAAGATGTAGGGGAAGAGGTAGCCCACCAGCGAGCCGGCATTGCAGAGCATGCTCTGGATGGAGTAGGCCTTGGCCTTCTGCTGTTCGTTAACCATGTCGCCCACCATCATCTTGAAGGGCTGCATGGCCATATTGATAGAGGTGTCGAGCAGCATAAGCATAATGAGGCCGAACATCATCGCCATCTTGACCGAGAGCCCCAGGCTGCCCGAGTTGGGCAGGAAAGCCATCACTAACACGGCGACGAAGGCACCCAAATAGAGATAGGGCTTGCGGCGGCCCCACCGACACCAGGTCCGGTCGCTGAACGAGCCCACCAGCGGCTGGACAATCATTCCCATCAGCGGCGGCAGAATCCAGAAGAAACTCAGGTTGTGCGGGTCGGCTCCGAGCGTGGCGAAGATGCGGCTGATATTCGCACTCTGCAACGCATAGGCGATTTGAACGCCGAAAAATCCGAAGCTCAAATTCCACATTTGCCAAAAAGAAAGGTCCGGTTTTTTCATTTTTTTAAAAAATACAGATTTACAGTTTTGGTTATACAAATTTTAAAAAATAATATTTCATGGGCAACCCCCGCACGACGAACGGGCGAATGAACCGGACGAACTGCACGAATCGCCGGTTCAAATGCAACAGGGGGTATGCACCCTTGCGCCCCGACCGCCACAGCAGCAGCGTCCTTTCGCATCGGGCCCTCCGCACCCCGCTCTCCGCCCCGTCCCGGGCCCCCTTTCCGCAGCCGGCATGCCCCCCTGCGCCGCACCGCCCGCGCAGGGGGTGTACAGGGGACGTGCAGGGAGTGTGCAGGGAGTGCCCACAGGGTCCCTTCGAAAAAAAATTCGGATAAATGGCCGTATTTTCTGAAATTTTGTCTATCTTTGAGATGATGATAAAGGACCAGACCAATTCAACCACCGTCGGACGCCGCCCGATGTCGACCTCGGCAATCATTTTCCTCTTCGCCGCGGCCCATGCCGTCGTGGCCGTAGCCGGCCGGGCGCTGAACTACTACGACGACGTGCCCCTCACCCTGCTGACTATCTCGATGGTGCTCATCATCTCCATCCGTCACCGGCTTCAGCTGGAGCTGACCGTCATCATCACCCTCTTCGCCAGCTTCGTCGGGTTTCTGACCGGCATCTACGGCGCTTTAGCCTTGCGGACCATCCTCCGCAACGACTACCTCGCCCCCGCCCTCACCACCTTTATTATTACGGAAATCGTCGGCTGGAGCGCCTACACCATTGCCCGGCGGCGAGGGGACGACCTCTCGAAGCCGGAGCAGTGGACACCCCCGGTGCGCTACATCATCCTCATCACCTCCTTCATTCTGATTCTCCGCTTGGGCTACATCCTCATCCTCAGGCGGCTGTTCGTCAGCGAGGAGAGCCTCTACCCCGAGCTGAGCCGGCTCTTCTCCAACACCTTCGCCCTGCTGCTGCTCATCAGCGGCAACCTGATTTGCATCCATCTCTACCACCGCAGCAGAGAGCGCACGGGCTTCCGCTGGCACTATCCCCTCCGAGTGGCGGCCACGCTGGTCGGCCTGTCGCTCCTCACCTCCCTGTGCGTGGTCTACGGACCCTCGTCGCACGTCGTCGCGGCCCGGCCTACAGACAGCTTCTTCCGCATGGTCATCCTGGTCCTGCTGATTTGCATCGCCACCTACGCCTTCCTCTCGTTGGGCTACTACATGGTCGCCTCCTACCGCGAGCTGAAGCACGAGCGCAAGAAGCGCCACCTGGCCCAGTACCAGTACAGCAAGTTCAAGCAGCAAATCAACCCCCACTTCCTCTTCAACTCGCTCAACATCCTGGATGTACTGGTGCAGGAGGGCGAGCAGGAGCGCGCGAGCACCTTCGTACGCAAGCTGGCCGGCATGTACCGCTACATGCTCCGCAACGAGGAGGAGACCCTGGTCACGCTGCGCGAGGAGATGGAGTTCGCCGAGATGTACGTCGACCTGATTAAGGAGCGCTTCACCGACGGGTTGGACATCCGCTGCTCCATTCCCGAGAACGCCTACTCGCGGCTCGTCGTGCCGTGCTCCGTCCAGCAGCTCGTGGAGAACGCCACCAAGCACAACATCGTCAGCAGCGACGAACCGCTGCACATCCGCATAACGGCCACCGAGGCATGGGTGGCCGTAGAGAACAACCTGCAGCCCCGCATCAGCCAGCGCGGAGGCTCCACCCATCTGGGACTTAAAAACATCCAGCAGCAGTACCTCGACATCGCCTCGCGCCGCATAGCCGTCGAGCGGAATGCCGGCACCTTCCGCGTCGAACTGCCGCTGCTAAAACCGTCAAAGCCATGAAAGCACTCATCGTAGAGGACGAACAGCTCGCCCAGACCAATTTGCGCAATATCATCATGAAGCAGTTCGACGACATCGAAATCGTCGGCATGCTCTCATCGGTGAAGAGCGCCATCCAGTGGCTCCAGAACCCCGAGAACCGGACCGACATCATCTTCCTCGACGTGGAGCTCTCGGACGGCATGTGCTTCGACATCTTCGACAAGGTGTCGACCTCGGCCAAAATCATCATCACCACGGCCTACGACACCTATGCCGTCAAGGCCTTCCGCATCAACAGCATCGACCATCTGCTCAAGCCCATCGACCCGCATGAGCTGCACGACGCCGTCAACCGCTGCCGCACCTCCCGCGCCAGCATCCCGCTCGATGCGGAGACGCTCCGCCAGGCCATAGCCGGCAACCGCACAGCGAACAGCTACCGGGCCCGCTTCCTCATCCGCTTAGGCGACCGCATCATGCCCCTGCGCACCGACCAAATCGCCTACTTCTACGCCGAGGACAAGAGCACCTATGCCGTCACCTTCGCCGTCAACCGCCACATATTTGCCCCCACGCTGGCCCCCGCGCAGG
>X127_Alpine_Marmot__coassemble_103_pt1 | contig 16788 bp, 11 predicted proteins | sample X127_Alpine_Marmot__metabat2_high_PE_013 | metagenome-assembled genome bin X127_Alpine_Marmot | reverse complement strand
GGGGTAGGCACTTGTAAACGGGCGCAAGCCCGAATAACGGCGGTCGAGAGCGAGCCCCCCCCCTCCGGGTGAGCCGAAAATATGAGAGCGAAAATGAGAGTGAGAGGAAGAGCGAGGGCAAGGACAAAAAAAGACAGGCTTCGGGCCTGTCTTTTCGTTTCCGGGTTCCGGCATCACCACTTTTCGTAGCGCTCCCCGACGACCTTCCAGTCGATGAGGGGCCACAGGGCGGCCACGGCGTCGGCCCGGGCGTTGCGGTAGTCGATGTAGTAGGCGTGCTCCCAGACGTCGATGCACAGCAGCGGCTTCATGCCGTAGCGCAGGGGGTTGCCGGCATTCGACTCGCTGATGATGCACAGGCGCCCCGTATCATCCTCCGCGAGCCACACCCAGCCCGAGCCGAAGAGCGAGAGACAGGCCTTGGTCATCTGCGCCTTCAGGGCGTCGAGCGAGCCGAACCACCGCTCGATGGCGCCCAGCAGCGCTCCCGTGGGGGCATGCTGCGCCTCGGAGGAGGGTGCCAGGGTCTCGAAGTAGAAGGCATGGTTCCAGGCCTGTGCGGCATTGTTGTAGACCGGGCCCTCGGAGCCCCTGACGACCTCCTCGAGGGTCATGGAGGCAAAGGGCGTGCCCTCGGCCAGTTCGTTCAGCTTGGCGACGTACCCTTTGTAGTGCTTGCCGTAATGGTAGTTGATGGTCTGCTCCGAGATGGCGGGAGCGAGGGCGCCGGCGGCGTAGGGCAGATCCATCGCTTCGAAGCGGATGGCAGTTGCGGTGTCTTTGTTGCTCATAGGCGGTTGCATTAAAAAGGTGAATAGAAAAAGCAGTAACATGGCGCTTGAAATAAAAAATTCATACCGAACCGAGCAAATCGAGTGCCCCGATATGCAAATATCGGATTTTTTTTGTAATTTAGGGTCGCGAAAACACTAAAACTTCGTTTTTATGAAACTACCTTATGCGGAACCTTACAAAATCAAGATGACCGAGGCCATCCGTACCTCGACCCGTGAAGAGCGCGAGCGCTGGCTCGCCGCCGCCCACTACAACCTCTTCGGCCTGCGCAGCGACCAGGTATTCATCGACTTGCTGACCGACTCGGGCACCGGTTCGATGAGCGACCGCCAGTGGGCCGCCATGATGACCGGCGACGAGAGCTATGCCGGCGCCTCGTCCTACTACCGGCTCAAGGAGACCATCGAGCGGCTCTTCGGCATGCCCTACTTCCTGCCTACCCACCAGGGCCGCGCCGCCGAGAACGTGATTTTCTCCGCCCTGCTCACGGAGGGCGACATCGTCCCCGGAAACTCCCACTTCGACACGACGAAGGGCCACATCGAGTTCCGCCACTGCGCAGCCCCCGACTGCACCATCGACGCCGCAGCCGACACGCAGCTCGAAATCCCCTTCAAGGGCGAAATGGACCTCGCCAAGCTGGAGAAGGTCTTCCAGAGCCACCCCAAGGAGAAGATTCCCTGCACGGTGCTCACCATCACCAACAACACGGCCGGCGGCCAGCCCGTTTCGATGAAGAACATCCGCGAGACCTCCGAGCTCTGCCGCCGCTACGGCATTCCCCTGCTCATCGACTCGGCCCGCTTCGCCGAGAACGCCTACTTCATCAAGACCCGCGAGGAGGGCTACGCCGACAAGAGCATCAAGGAAATCGTCCGCGAGATTTACCAGTATGCCGACATCATGACCATCTCGGCCAAGAAGGACGGCGTAGTCAACATGGGCGGCTTCGTGGCCATGCGCAGCGAGGAGCTGCGCCGCAAGGCCATGTCCTTCGCCATCATGTATGAGGGCTACGTGACCTACGGCGGCATGTCGGGCCGCGATATGGACGCCCTGGCCGTGGGCTTGGACGAGAATACGGAGTTCGAGCAGCTCGACGCCCGCATCCGCCAGGTGAAGCTGCTGGGCGACCTGCTCGACGAGTACGGCGTGCCCTACCAGCGCCCGGCCGGCGGCCACGCCATCTTCATCGACGCCAAGAAGATACTCCCCAACCTGCCCAAGGAGCAGTTCATCGCCCAGACGCTGGGCTGCGAGCTCTACCTCGAGGCCGGCATCCGCGGCGTGGAAATCGGCTCCATCTTGGCCGACCGCGACCCCGAGACCCACGTGAACCGCTACCCGAAGCTGGAGCTGCTGCGCCTGGCCATCCCGCGCCGCGTCTATACGGACAACCACATCCGCGTAATTGCCGCCGCCTGCCGCAACATCTACGAGCGCCGCGACCAAATCACAAAGGGCTATCGCATCACCTTCGAGGCTCCCATCCTGCGCCACTTCACCGTGGAGCTGGATCCCGTAAAGTAGTTTCGACGAACCCTTTCACCCTCTCCATCCAGGGGCACCCTTTCCGGGTGCCCCTGTCGATTCCGCCCCACCCGCAAAACCGGAGGGGGGGGGTCGCCCTCAACCGCCGTTCGCTGTCCATTGTCCACTATCCGCTACCCACTGTTCACTATCCATTGTTCCCTGCTCTCCGGTTTTTCGCGCCGGATTTGGAGGATTCTTGCGGAAAACGGTTGCGGATTTAGAAAAAATTTTTAACTTTGCATTTGGAGCGGCCGGGTTTCAGTCCCAGGCGGAAGGCGGCCGCTCTGCGCACTCCGCGAGCGGATGGATTGTCCGCCGGCGGGGAGCGGCAATTAGCAACCTTAAAACACATTTAATGCACATGAAAAAAAACCTCTTCAAGAGAGCAGCCGCCCTGCTGGGCGCGGTCATCGTGGCAGCGACGATGTTCGCATGCTCCGACAGCGACACTCCCGACACTCCCCCCACGCCTCCCGCATCCGAAGCCCCTTCGGTGAGCCTGCGTGCCGGAAGTACCGCCTATGAAGTATTGAGCTTCATCATAACGCCCAAGAATGCCGTCGAGTGCGCCTACACCTATGTAAAGAAAGGCGAGACGGTGCCTTCGGCCGAGGCGGTGCTCGACAAGGGTACGGCTGCCGATGCCGCGAAGACATCCACGCAGACCATCAACGGCCTGGAGAAGGCCACCGAGTATATCATCGTGGCCGCCGTGAAGGGTGCCGACGGCTCTGTGGCCGCTTCGGAGCCCCTGACCATGAAGACCGAGGGCGTAGGCGAGGTGACCTATGAGAATATCGAGCTGCACTATTTGGTGGATGCCGTCTACACGTTCAGCAACTCCAAGCAGATGGGCTGCTACTTCGTAACCTTCGGCAACGACCGTCCCTCCTCGCAGGGTCTGCCCGCCAAGGACGGCGACATTCAGCTGACGCTCGACCTCTACGGCGCATTGTCGGCCAACCAGAACGATGCCCAGCTGCCGGTGGGCGAGTATAGAATCGGCAACCAGTGGGACAGCATGGTCTGGAGCCCCGAGACGTCGTGCGTGGTGACGCGCATGGACGGCGAGGCGGAGTTTGTCGCCATGGTGGACGGCGTCGTGAAGGTGGAGAAGGAGGGCAGCATATACACGCTGACGGCCGACATGGTGACCATCGACGGCCAGGCCGTGAAGACGGTGTCGCGCGGCGAAATCGCATTCACAGCCAGCGGCTCGGATGATTTCGACACCTTCCGCACCCCGCAGGAGGTCGTCTACACCTATGGCAACATGCGCTTCTACGGCAACTGGTCCCGCCCCCATGCCGACGATATGACGCTGACCTTCAAGGCCGACAAGCTCAACGAGCAGAACGAGCCCGTAGGCCGCTACGAACTCACGCTGTCGGCCTACATGGAGAAGCAGGAGAACCCCTACGACGAGAACATTCAGCTGCAGGAGGGTGTCTACAACGTCTCGCTGAAGCCTTCGACCTCCGTGACCTCTATCCCCATGACCATCGACCCGGGTGAGATGGGCACGGGCGCCATTGCCGAGGGCTATCCCCTCTACTCCCACCTGATTTACACCGACGCCGTATCGGGTGTCCGCACCATCGGCTTCCTGAAGGAGGGCACGATGACCGTATCCCGCAAGGACGGACAGTACTCGATTGCCTTCAACTTCAAGTCGAGCGAGGGCATCGCCCTCACGGGAACCTTCGACGCACCGCTCGAGATACACAACTTCTGCGACAACGACACCCAGCCCTCCAAGCTGCCGTTGCGCCCCTGGTCGACCCTCGAGGCCGACTACACGGTCGACTTCGCCGAGGGCACGATGGCCTTCGCCTACTACGGCGGCAAGGACCTGATGCCGACCCTCGACACGTGGCTCGTCTACATCATGCCCAAGGCCGACGTCAAGAGCGACGTAATGTACTTCGAGATGCTCGTTCCCCCCGGTTTGGGCAGCACGTCAATCCCCGAGGGCGAGTTCACCATGTCGACGTCGCTGTCGGCCTACACCGCATTCCCCGGCTACTATGAGTACGGCAGCATGACGAATATCCTCTCCTGGCTGCTGCATACCGATATTGTGGACGGCGAGTTAGCCATCACGGGCGAGGTGCCCCTGGACAAGGGTTCCTTCACCATCACCAAGGAGGGCGACAACTACCGCTTCGTCTTCAACCTCGAGGATGACAACAAGCACGCCATCAAGGGCGAAGTACTCTGCCCCGCCGAAATCGAGGATTACAGCTCAGGTCCCAAGGCCGCCCTGCGCCTGAGACGATAACCCCTTAACCCCGGGGGGCACAGGATAACCGGGAGCACCGGCCAAGTGCCCCGCCTCATGGGAGGGGGCAGAGAGCACCGGCCAAGTGCCCCGCCTCATGGGAGGGGGCAGAGAGCACCGGCCAAGTGCCCCGCCTCATGGGGGAAGCTAAAAGAGAGGGGAGGATAGCCATTAAGGTTATCCTCCCCTTCCTTTATGATTTTGTCCCGTCCTTGAATTTTGAATCGGAGCTCCGCCCCGCGCGTCAGGGACGGACAAGCTCAATCGCCTGTTTCCCGCTCATGCGCTCGATGTCGAGGCGCAGGACGGTCACATGGCTTATCCCCTTTGCGATTTCCGCGGCGGCATCCACTCCGGGCGAGTATTTGCGGCACAGTGCAGCCAGCCCCTCGACCATTGCGCTCCGCTCCTTGAGGATATGGATGCGGCCCTGGACGATGACGCTTCGGAAATAGGTGGTGAACTCCTCCGGCACGACCGTATCCTGCGCCACCACGCAGAATGAGCAGCGGCTGTCGTTCCCGATGCACGCCACCTTATGGCCCGAGGGGGCGCTGTGGAAGTAGATGGAGCGGCGGCCGTCGTAGGCATAGCTCATCGGCACGCCGTAAGGTTCGCCGTCGGCATCGACGAGCGAGAGGATGCCGCAGCTCCCCGCACGAAGGATTTCCACGACCTCCCCGACGGGCAGCTGCTGCTTAATCCGGCGCATTTCACGAATCATAACCGGGCGAATATCCATCCGACAAATCGGCTACTCCTCCAGCCAGCGGCGCAGCGTGGAGATGGCATCGTCGCGCAGGGAGTCGGGCAGCGTGAGGATGCGCGTGCGGTGGCTGCCGCCGGGCTGGATGTAGACCTTCATGTTCTGCTTGCCGAGCCCGGCCACCCACCCGGCGCCGGGGGCCGTCCAGGGGTCCATGCCGCCGTAGACCAGGAGCATCCGGGGGTCATTGCGCTTCAGGTAGCGGGTCATCTTGCGGTAGAGCCCCTTGTCGAACTTCACCCGGCGCAGCTCCGCGGGGATGAAGATGCGCCGCAGGTAGTCCCGGGTGGACTTCACCTGGAGCAGTCCGCGGAAGGGCTTCGGGTCGTAGGGATAGTAGCCCAGCTCCTTGGCGGCCTGGACGAAGAACGATGCGTTGGCCCCGCCCTCGGCGAAGTATTCGGGCCCGGAGCAGGAGAACCAGTAGCGGAGCATCTCCTCGGCGGGGGCCGTCGGCAGGGGGATGGTCTCCACGTCCTTGCCCCACTGCCAGAAGGCGAAGGCGAACTCCAGCACGCAATAGTCGTAAATCTCCCCTACAGGAATGCGGAAGCGGTAGCCCTCCCCGTCGCAGAATGCGCGGAACAGGGGCTCCAGCTCGGCGCGGCGCTCGAGCAGGGCGCGCTGGAACCCGGCCACGCGCTCCCGGTTTTCGGGGGTGGAGAGCGAGGCGAAGAAGGGGCCGAAGCGTCTGTCCTCGCGCGAGGAGCAGACAGGACCCACATAGGGCACGTAAATATCCACGTCGCCGGGATAGAAGGCGGCATAGAGCATGGTCGTCGTGCCGCCCTTGCTGATTCCCGAGGCGAGCCACTTGCCAGGGTAGAGCGTGCGGAACAGCTCCACGATGGCATGCAGGTCGCCGGCCGAATTCTCGGCCGTCAGGTAGCGCCAGTCGCACTCCCCGGGCATGGAGCGGCCGAAGTAGCGGTGCTCGACGAAGACCATGTTCATATCGAACAGGCGCGAAATCTCCTCGCGGTAGCGCTCGTCGAGGGCGAAGCCCGCGCCGTAGCCCTGGGTGATGAGCATCGTGGGGCGCTCCTCGCCGACGTGCATCACCACCACCCGCTGCTGGAAGGTGCCCGCCCCGGGGTCGTTCCAGTCGAGGGGCTGGCGGAGCATCACCTCGTACTTCTCCTTGAATTCGCCCGCCGGCAGGGCCTTCACCTCCTCGACGCCCGTCAGGGCCGCAATGCGGCTCTCCATCTGTTGGGCCGCGGCCTGGAGCACCGCGAACAGCAGTACCCAGCACAATAGGAACACTCTTCTCATCTTTTCGATTTGATTTTCGAGGTATAAAGATAGGAAAAAGTTTCCGAAATTCCTCCGTTCCGCCTCGTTTCGGCGATTATAGGCCCTGCGATTTTCTTTTCTCGGGATATATGCGTATCTTTGTGGGAATATTTTCTCTTGAAAGAAGGAATGAAAAGGTTGGTTATTCTGCTCGTCATGTTCGTCCTGGGGACAGCCTGCGGCTCGCAAACACAAAAGCAACAGACCTCAAGCGCCTCCGCGGCGGTGAAGGAACCCGTCCGATACGGCTACCGGGTGGTAAGGAGCTATCCGCATGCGGAGGACAGTTACACCCAGGGGCTCCAGTTCGCCGACGGCACCCTCTGGGAGGGCACCGGGCAGCACGGCCATTCGGTCCTGCAGCGCCTCGACCTCGAGAGCGGCCGGGCGACCGTCGTGGCCCGGCTGAAGAACTCGGAGTTCGGCGAGGGCATCACCCTGCTCGGCGGCGAAATCTTCTTCCTCACCTGGCTCTCGAACACCGTTCACGTCTTCGACCCCGCAACGGGCCGCGAGCTGCGCTCGATGCGCTACCCGGGCGAGGGGTGGGGCCTCACCACGGACGGCGAGAAGCTCTACATGAGCAACGGCTCGGCCCACCTCTACCGCGTGGACCCCACCACCTTCAGACGCGAGAAGAGCGTCACGGTGACCTGCAAGGGCGAGCCCGTGGAGATGCTGAACGAATTGGAGTGGATTGACGGGAAAATCTGGGCCAACATCTACACGACGGACTTCATAGCCATCATCGACCCCGGGACGGGCGTCACCGAGGGCCTTGTGGACCTGCGCGGGCTCCTCGACGACAAGGAGCGCACCTCCTCGACGGACGTGCTGAACGGCATAGCCTGGGATGCCGCGACGGGGCGCATATTCGTTACCGGCAAGAACTGGAGCCGGCTCTTCGAAATCGAAATCTTTGAGAAGTAACCCATGGAAAGAGACCTGCAGAAAGAGTTGGAGCAGCGTATCCTGCTATTGGACGGCGGCCTGGGCACCATGGTCCAGCAATACCGCCTCACGGAGGAGGAGTACCGCGGCGAGCGCTTCGCCGCCTGGGAGATACGGCTGAAGGGGTGTAACGACCTGCTGGCCCTGACACGTCCCGACGTTATCCGGGAGATACACGAAAAGTACCTGACGGCCGGCGCCGATATCATCGAGACCGACTCGTTCAACGCCAACGCCATCTCGCTGGCCGACTACGGATTGGAGCGATACGCCCGCGAGATAGCCTGCGCCGCCGCCCGCATCGCCCGCGAGGCCGCCGACGCATTCACGGCCCGCAATCCGCGGAAGCCCCGCTTCGTGGCGGGCTCGATGGGCCCCACCAACCGCACCGCCTCCATGTCGGCCGACGTGGCCAACCCCGCGGCACGCGAGGTGACCTTCGAACAGTTGGTCGACGCCTACACCGACCAGGCCCGCGGCCTGATGGAGGGGGGTGCCGACGTGCTGCTCGTGGAGACGATTTTCGACACGCTGAACGCCAAGGCGGCCCTCTACGCCATCGACCGATTGGGCCGGGAGCTGGGCCGCCGGATTCCGACCATGGCATCCGGCACCCTGGCCGATGCGGGACGCACCCTCTCGGGGCAGACCGTGGAGGCCTTCTATGCCTCCGTCTCCCACGCCGACCTGCTCTCCATAGGCTTCAACTGCGCCTTCGGAGCCCGTCAGCTGCTCCCCTACCTGGAGCAGTTGGCCGCCATAGCCGACATGCGCATCTCGGCCCACCCCAACGCCGGTCTGCCGAACGTGATGGGCGGCTACGACGAGACGCCCCGGATGTTCGCCGCCGACGTGGAGGAGTACCTGAAGCGCGGATTGCTGAACATCGTGGGCGGATGCTGCGGCACCACGCCCGAGCACATCTTCGAATTAAAGAAAATCGTGGACCGCTACGCCCCGCGTCCGCTGCCCGGGCTTAGGCGCCAGACCGTGCTGAGCGGCCTGGAACCCCTTCATATCACCCCCGAGGCGAACTTCGTGAATGTGGGCGAGCGGACCAACGTGGCCGGCTCGGCCAAGTTCGCCCGCCTCATCCGCGAGGAGAACTACGAGGAGGCCCTCTCGGTGGCCCGCTCGCAGGTGGAGGCCGGGGCGCAGGTGGTGGACGTCTGCATGGACGACGGCCTCATCGACGGGCCGCGGGCCATGCGCCACTTCCTGAACCTGATGGCCTCGGAGCCCGAGATAGCCCGCGTGCCGGTCATGATTGACTCCTCGAAGTGGGAGGTGCTGGAGGCCGGGCTGCGCGCGGTGCAGGGCAAGAGCGTGGTGAACTCCATCTCGCTGAAGGAGGGCGAGGAGAAGTTCCTGACCCGGGCCCGCGAAGTGCACCGCTACGGAGCCGCCGCGGTGGTGATGCTCTTCGACGAGGAGGGCCAGGCCGACACCTATGCCCGCAAAATCGCCGTCGCGGAGCGCGCCTACCGGCTGCTGACCGAGAACGGCTTCCCGGCCGAGGACATCATCTTCGACCCCAACATCCTGGCCGTCGCCACGGGCATCGAGGCCCACGACCGCTATGCGCTCGACTTCATCGAGGCCACCCGCTGGATAAAGGCCCACTGCCCGGGGGTGAAGGTCTCGGGCGGCGTGAGCAACCTCTCGTTCGCCTTCCGCGGCAACAACACGGTGCGCGAGGCGATGCACTCGGCCTTCCTCTACCACGCCATCCGGGCCGGAATGGATATGGGCATCGTCAATCCGCAGATGCTGCAAATCTACGACACTATCGAGCCCCAGCTGCTGGAGCGCGTGGAGGACGTCATCCTCTGCCGCCGTCCGGACGCCGCCGAGCGGCTGTCGGAGTATGCCCAGCAAATCAAGTCGACGGCCGAGAGCCGCCCCACGGAGGCGGTGGAGAGCTGGTGCACGGCACCGCTCAAAGAGCGTATCGCCCACGCCATGCTGAAGGGCATCTCGGACTATATCGAGGCCGACGCACTGGAGGGCTACCATACGCTCGGCTCGCCCATGCAGGTCATCGACACGCTGCTGATGCCCGCCATGGAGCAGGTGGGCGAGCTGTTCGGCGCCGGCAAGATGTTCCTGCCCCAGGTGGTGAAGACCGCCCGCGTGATGAAGCGCGCCGTGGCGGCACTGACGCCCTACATCGAGCAGGAGACGCAGCGGGGTCAGCGCGCCGGGCGGGTGCTGCTGGCCACCGTGAAGGGCGACGTGCACGACATAGGCAAGAACATCGTCAGCGTGGTGATGGCCTGCAACGGCTATGAAATCGAGGACTTGGGCGTGATGGTCGACGCGCAGCGCATCGTGGACGAGGCCATAGCCCGCAAGGTGGATGCCATCGGGTTGAGCGGCCTCATCACCCCCTCGCTCGAGGAGATGCTCCACGTCTGCGAGGAGCTGGAGCGGCGCGGCGAGCGCATTCCCGTACTCATCGGCGGCGCCACCACCTCCGACCTCCATACGGCCGTGAAAATCGCCCCCGCCTACTCGGGCCCCGTCATCCACGCCGCCAATGCCGGCGACAACTGCAAGGTGATGGCCCGGCTGTCGGGCGCCGGCCGCGAGGCCTATATCGCCGAGGTGAAACGCCGCCAGCAGCTCCTGCGCGAGGAGTATGAGAGCCGGCAGAGGCAGCGCGTCCTGGTGCCCGTCATCGAGGCGCGCCGTGAGCGGCGGGCCAAGTCGCCCGACGCAATCGCCGTGCCGCTCCACACCGGCCGGGTCGTCTTCGCCGACTTCGACATCGCCGCCGCGGAGCCCCTCATCGACTGGAACTTCTTCTTCCCCGCCTGGGGCATCAAGGGGCGCTATCCGGAGGTGCTGGAGCACCCCGAGCGCGGCGGGGAGGCCCGCAAGCTCTTCGACGACGCCCAGGCCCTGCTGCGCCGCATCCGCGAAGAGAAGCTCCTTAGGCTGCAGGGCGTGGCAGGCATCTTCCCCGCCGTGAGCCACAAGGACGACATCATCCTGACCGACGCCCAGGGCAGACGCCACACCCTGCCCATGCTGCGCAACCAGACCGCGGGCGAGGAGCACCTCTCGGTGGCGGACTTCGTAGCCGACGGGAAGGCGGGCCGCACGGACTACGCCGCCTGTTTCGCCCTGACGGCGGGCATCGGACTCAAGGAGCTGGCCGAGCGCTTCCGGGCCGACGGCGACGACTACAGCGCCATCATGGCCAAGCTGCTGGCCGACCGCCTCACGGAGGCCTTCGCCGAGGCTGTGCACCGCTTCGTGCGGTGCGAGATGTGGGGCTACGCCCCCGACGAGCAGTTGGATGCCCGCGGCATCATCCGGGGCGATTACCGGGGCCTGAGGATGGCCTTCGGCTACCCCGCCACCCCCGACCACTCGCTTAAGCGCGACGTGTTCGGGCTGCTGAAGGTGGAGCAGTTTACGCAGATGCGCCTCACAGAGAACGACATGATTACGCCCGGCGAGGCGCTGTGCGGGCTGATGCTCTCCGACGGACGCTACTTCTCGGTGGGGCGCATCGACACGAAGCAGCTGTTGGACTACGCCCGCAGACGGGGCCGGACGCCCGACGACATCCGGCGCCTTCTGCCCGGCAATGTATAAATAGCAGGGCACGGCCCCGCGGCAACTGCTGACGGGACCCTGCCCCGAAGAGAAACGAAAGAGAACATGAACGTACTGGACCTCATACACGGAGCACAGGCCTCGGGCCGCACACGCTTCGCCTTCGAGCTGCTGCCGCCCCTGAAGGGCGACGGCAAGCAGCGGGTATTCAACGCCATCGAACCCCTGATGGAGTTCGACCCCGCCTACATCAACATCACCTGCCACCGCGAGAGCATCAAGCAGACCCTGCGGCCCGACGGCGGCATGGAGTGGCACGTCGCCCGCCGCCGCCCCGGCACGGTCGGCATCTCGGCCGCCATCCGCGACCGGTACAAGGTGGAGGTGGTGCCCCACCTCATCTGCGGCGGACAGTCGAAATACGACATCGAGGACGCCCTAATCGACATGGACTTCCTGGGGCTGAACAACGTGCTGGCCCTCAGGGGCGACAAGTCGCAGAACGAACGCAGCTTCATGCCCCATCCGCAGGGGCACACCCACGCCGTGGAGCTCGTCAGACAAATCGCGGCCATGAACCGCGGCGAGTTCGTGGACGGCGAGGTGGAGAACTGCTGCCACTCGCGCTTCTCAATCGGCGTGGCGGGCTACCCCGAGACGCACGCCGAGGCCGCCTCGCCCGAGGCGGACATCGCCGCCCTGAAGGCGAAGGTCGATGCCGGCGCCGAGTACATCGTCACCCAGCTCTTCTACGACAACAGCCGCTTCTTCGACTTCCTGAAGCGCTGCCGCGAGGCGGGCATCGGCGTACCCGTCATCCCGGGCATCAAGCCCCTCTCCACCGTGCGTCACCTCACCCTGCTGCCCGAGACCTTCGGCTGCCATCTGCCCGAGGAGCTCGTCCGCGAGGTCCAAAGCCACGCCGACGATGCGAAGGCCGTGCGGCAAATAGGCACCGAGTGGGCCATCATGCAGAGCCGCGAGCTCAAGCAGGCCGGTATCCCGGTTCTGCACTACTACCCGATGGGCAAGGCCGACAACATCATCCGCATTGCCCGGGAACTCTTCTGACAACGTCACGAAAACGAAACACCGATTCATTACCTTTGCCTCATGATGAGCCCCATCGAATTCCGCCGCGCACTCCACCGCCACCCCGAACTCTCGTTTCAGGAACACGCTACCGCCGCCTTCATCGGCCGCGCACTGACCGACGCCGGCATCGCCTGGCGCCCCGTCGCCGGGACGGGCATCCTGGCCCGCATCGAGGGGCGGGGCGATTTGAGGCGCGCCGTGGTGCTGCGGGCCGACATCGACGCCCTGCCCATCGAGGAGCGGGCGGAGGTGGCGTGGAGGTCGGAGAACCCCGGGGTGATGCACGCCTGCGGTCACGACCTCCATGCCGCCGTGCTCTACGGCACGCTGTGCGAGCTGCGGGAGGGCGATTTCGAGGGGACGCTCTTCGGGCTCTTCCAGCCCGGCGAGGAGTGCAACCCCGGCGGCGCCTCGAAGGTCCTGGCGGAGGACCCCTTCGCCGGCTACGCCATCCGGGCCGTGGCGGGCGAACATGTGGAGCCCGACATGGAGGTCGGGACCCTCGGCTTCCGCCCCGGCAAGTACATGGCATCCAACGACGAATTGCGCTTTACGGTGCGCGGGCGGGGCGGCCATGCGGCTCTGCGCGGGCAGGTGCAGGACACGGTGCGGGCCGCGGCGCGGCTCATCCTGCACCTCACGCGGCTGAACGGCCGCGAACGCATCCTCTCCATCGGACGGGTGGAGGCTCCCGGCGCCACGAACGTCCTGCCCGACGAAGTGAGGATGGAGGGGACGATGCGTACCTTCGACGAGGGGGTGCGCCGCCGGCTGAAGGAGCGCATTGCGGCAATCTGCCGCTCGCTGGCCGACAGGGAGGGGATGGAAATCATCCCCGACATCCGCCCCGGCTACCCCTGCGTGGTGAACGACCCGGGGCTGACCGCGCTGGCTGAGGAGCTGGCCCGCGAGGCGGGTCTGCGCACCGCAGCCCTCGAGCTGCGGCCCACGTCCGAGGACTTCGGATGGTATGCCGCGCGCTATCCGTCCCTTTTCTACCGATTGGGCGTCGGCCCCGGAGCGGGACGCACCCACACGGCCGCCTTCTGTCCGCGGGAGGAGGCCATTCACACGGGCATCGGCTTCATGAAGCGGTTGGCCCTCAAACTGACAACACCATGACAAAGAAAAAAGAGCGGGCCCCGCGCCCGCAAAAGAAACCGCGCAAGGCGGACAACCGGCAAGCCGTGATTCTCGAGCTGCTGCGCGAATTTCCCGACAATAAATTCTCCGTCAAGCACTTGGCCTCGGCATCGGGCGGCAACACCCGCGATGGGCGCCGCGAGACCCTCGCCATCCTGGAGCAGCTGATGGAGGAGGGGGTTGCGGAGGCCTGCGCACGCAGCAAGTTCCGCCTGAGCAAGCGCCAAAGGCCCCACTTCGAGGGCATCGTCGACATGACCTCCACGGGCTCGATGTACGTGAAGGTCGAGGGACGCGAGGAGGACATATTCGTCCACCAGCGCAACTCGATGAATGCGCTGGACGGCGACCGCGTAGCGGTGGCGATAACGGGCAAGGCCCGGGGCGGAGCGCCCGAGGGCGAGATAGTCGACATCATCGAGCGCTCGAAGCGCGGCTACGTCGGCACGGCCGAGGCGGACAGCCACGCCATCTTCGTAAGGGCCGACTCGCGCCGCATATCCGCCGACATCTACCTGCCCCGCAAGCTCTACCCCGAGGTGAAGCAGGGCGACAAGCTGCTCGTGCGCATCAAGGAGTGGACCGAGGGTTCGAAGTGCCCCACGGGCGAGTTAATCGACAACCTGGGCCCCGCGGGCGAGAACGATACGGAGATGCACGCCATATTGGCCGAGTACGACCTTCCCTACAGCTTCGAGAAGGAGGTGGAGGAGGCTGCCGCCGCCATTCCCGGCGAGATGACCGAGAGGGACTATGCCGAGCGGCGCGACTTCCGCCAGACGACCACCTTCACCATCGACCCCGCCGATGCGAAGGACTTCGACGACGCCCTGTCCGTCAGGAAGCTGCGCGACGGCGTCTGGGAGGTCGGCATCCATATCGCCGACGTGACCCGCTACGTCACCCCCCATTCGGTGGTGGACTGCGAGGCGCAGGAGCGCGGCACGTCGGTCTACTTGGTCGACCGCACGGTGCCCATGCTGCCCGAGCGGCTCTGCAACGAGCTCTGCTCGCTGCGGCCCCACGAGGAGAAGTGCTGCTTCTCGGCGGTCTTCACCCTCAATGAGAATTTGGAGATTCTGGACGAGTGGTTCGGCCGCACGCTGATTTACTCCGACCACCGCTTCACCTACGAGGAGGCGCAGGAGGTCATCGAGAGCGGCCGGGGTCCCCTCTGCGAGGAGCTGCTGACCCTCCACCGGCTGGCACAGGGCATGCGCGCCGACCGGTTCAAGCACGGCGCCGTGGCCTTCGACCGCGAGGAGATGAAGTTCCGCCTCGACGAGAAGGGCCGGCCCGTGGGGGTTTACTTCAAGGTGCAGAAGGAGGCCAACCAGTTGGTGGAGGAGTTCATGCTGCTGGCCAACCGCCGGGTGGCGGAGTTCTGCGCCCACCGGCTGCACAACGGCCGCAAGGTGCCCCGCACGATGGTCTTCCGCGTGCACGACGCCCCCAACGAGGAGAAGCTGGAGCGCTTCCGCACCTTCGTCCTCCGCTTCGGCCACATCTTCAAGGCATCCAAGGGCCGCGCCATAGCCAAGGAGATGAACAGGCTGCTGAAGAAGGTGAAGGGCTCGGCCGAGGAGAACGCCGTCTCGACGATGGCCGTGCGCTCGATGGCCAAGGCCTTCTACACCACCGACAACATCGGCCACTACGGCCTGGCCTTCCCCTATTACACCCACTTCACCTCGCCCATCAGGCGCTACCCCGACATGATGGTCCACCGGCTGCTGGCCCGCTACCTCGAGGGCGGCAAGTCGGCCGACCGGACCACCGTCGAGAAGCTGTGCGAGCACGCCTCCGAGCGGGAAATCGTCGCCGCGGAGGCCGAGCGCGCCTCCATCAAGTACAAGGCCGTGGAGTTCATGGCCGACAAGGTGGGCAAGGTGTTCGAGGGCCACGTCTCGGGCCTCACGGAGTGGGGTCTCTACGTCGAGCTGGACGACACCCATATCGAGGGCATGGTGCATCTGCGCGACCTCGACGGCGATTTCTACCAGTTCGACGAGAGCCGCTATGAAATCTGCGGCCAGGCGACGGGGCGCCGCTTCACCTTGGGCGACAAGCTCTCCGTAAAGGTGAAGCAGACCGACCTGAGGCGGCGCACGCTCGACTTCGCCATGGTCGAGGAAAGACGCCGCCGCCGATGAAGCTGCAAGCGTTATACGACAAGGCCCTTGCCCGCGAGCCACTGGAGCGCGGGGAGGCCTATCGTCTCTACGAGGAGGCGCCCCTGGAGGAGCTGGCCGCGGCGGCCGACCGGCTGCGGCGGCTCACGGTGCGCGACCCCGAGGTGGTGACGTGGCAAATAGACCGCAACGTCAACATCACGAATGTCTGCATCTCGGGCTGCCGCTTCTGCAACTTCCACTGCAAGCCCCACCAGAAGGAGCTCCACTTCATCACCGCGCGCGAGGAGTATTACGCGAAAATCGAGGAGCTCTTCCGCAAGGGCGGCGACCAGCTGCTCCTGCAGGGCGGGCTGCACCCCGGCCTCGGCATCGAATTCTACGAGGAGCTCTTCCGCGACCTGAAGTCCCGCTACCCCGCCCTGCGGCTCAATGCCTTGGGGGCTCCCGAGGTCAGCCATATCGCCCGCATCAGCGGCCTGACAACCCGCCAGACGCTCAAGAGGCTCCATGCCGCCGGGCTCGACACCCTGCCGGGGGCCGGAGCGGAGATTTTGGAGCCCGAAGTGCGGCGCCGCATATCGCCCGCCAAGCCCTCCGTGGAGGAGTGGCTGAGGGTGATGCACGAGGCCCACGAACTGGACATCCCCACCACGGCGACCATGATGTACGGCCATGTGGAGACGCCCCGCCAGCGCATCGACCATCTGCTGCTGCTGCGCGACCTCCAGGCCCAATGCCCCGCCGGCCACCGCGGCTTCACGGCCTTCATACCCTGGATTTTCCGCTCCACGGGAACCGAGCTGGAGCGCGAGGGCATCGTCACCCGCTTCTCGCCCCTGGAGTATCTGCGGCTGATTGCCATGAGCCGGCTCGTGCTCCACAACATCCCCAACATCCAGGCCTCGTGGCTCACCGTAGGCAAGCAGACGGCGCAGGTCGCCCTGCACAGCGGAGCCAACGACATGGGCTCCATCATGTTAGAGGAGCACGTGGTCTCCTCGGCCGGCGCCACGCACCGCTTCGACGCCGCCGGCATCTGCCAGGCCATCCGCGAGGCGGGCTTCACACCCCGTCTGCGCGACCAGCTCTACAACTACCGGCATATACGCCGGTTTTAAGCGGGTCCCGGGCCTCATCCGGTTTCCTCCGGCTGTGCGCCCCTCCACCCTCTGTACGTCATGCCGAGGAGGGCCTTTGGGCCCGACGTGAGGGTGACGCAGGTGGGG
>X127_Alpine_Marmot__coassemble_90_pt1 | contig 18516 bp, 16 predicted proteins | sample X127_Alpine_Marmot__metabat2_high_PE_013 | metagenome-assembled genome bin X127_Alpine_Marmot | reverse complement strand
AAACTTGTTTTTGCGCTCGCTTATTTTTTTAAACATTGGCTTCGCCTTAGATACTCTCGCTCGGCAAAAACCAAGTAAACTTGTTTTTGCGCTCGCTTATCCGTATCTTTGCCGCATGATTTTCGACCCGCGCCATACCGTCGCATTCACGGGGCACCGCACCTACCGGGACGAGGCCGACAAGCTGCTGCCCGTGACGCTCCGCGCCCTTTACGACCGGGGCTACCGCCGCTTCCTGAGCGGGATGGCCGTCGGCTTCGACCTCGCGGCCGCCGAGGCGGTGCTGCGTCTCGGCGAGGAGCGCGCCGGCGTGGAGCTAATCTGCATCGTGCCCTTCCCCGAGCATGCCCAGCGCATGGAGGCCGCCGCGCGCGCCCGCTACGACCATATCGTGCAGTGCGCCAGCGAGGTGCTGTTCGTCTCGGAGCGCTACCACCCCGGGTGCTACGCCCTGCGCAACGACTGCTTGGTCGACAACGCCTCCTACGTGGTGGCCTACTACGACGGCTCGGCGGGCGGCACCCGCTACACCGTGCGGCGCGCCCATGCGGCGCGGCTGCCCGTGGAGAATCTCTACGCCGACCCGCAGACGACCTTCCCCGGATTTTAAACGACCATTCCCAAATTTTGAAATACCCTATGTTGAAACACGTTGTCATGTGGCGTTTCCGCGAAGGAGCCGACGGAAAGAGCCGTCGGGAGCACGCCCAATGGATGAAAGAGCACCTGGAGGCCCTGCGGGGCGTCATTCCCCAAATCCGCGAGTTGGAGGTGGGGGTGAACGAGAATCCGTCGCCGGCGGCTTACGATGCCGTGCTGACGGTCACGTTCGATTCGCCGGAGGAGCTGGCGATTTACAAGGACCACCCGGCCCATGTCGCCGTCAGCGACCACTGCAAGGGCGTGCGCGAAAGCCGCGTCGTCGTGGACTACACGCTGTAGGTCCGAAAGCGCAAACAAGGCAACAGGCCGACCTTTTCGGGTCGGCCTGTTGCCTTGTTTGGTGCTGAATTACAATGTCTCCTGCTCCACAGCCTTGAAGAGCGCGACGTCCTCCACCGTGGAGTTCATCACGTAGCTGTAGGCCTCCTCGATTTTACCCGAGGCGAGCTTGCAGTAGACCTTTGCCGAGTTTGCGTAGTCGGCGCACTCGCCGGCCTGACGGGCCAGGAGGAAGGGGATGATGATGTGGCCGGCAGTCTCGACCAGGCGGCGGGCATGGAACTCCTTGTATCCGGCGCACTCCTTGTCCAAAGCCTCGACGTGGGCCACCATCTGCTCGAACTTGGCGCACAGCGCCTTGAGCCGCTCCACGACGGGCTGCATCTCGGCGCAGTACTCGCCCTGCTCATAGCGTTTGATTTGCTCGAGGAAGGTGCCCTTCGTCACGGCATTGATGGCCGCCACGACCTGCAGCTGCGAGGTGCCCTCGTAGATGTTCATGATGCGGGCGTCGCGGTAGAGGCGCTCGCAGGGGTAGTCCTTCATGAAGCCCGAGCCGCCGTGAATCTGGATGGCATCGTAGGCCAGCTGGTTGGCATACTCCGACGAGAAGAGCTTCAGCAGCGGCGTGAAGCCGTCGGCCAGGCGGTTGTAGAACTTCTGCTCCTGGCGCTCCTCGGGGGTCAGCGAACGCTCGTGCGAGATATGGTTGTACTGCTTGTAAATCTCCACGAAACGGGTGGTCTCATAGAGCAGCGCGCGGGCACCCTGCAGCTTGGCCTTCATGTTGGAGAGCATCTCCGACACGGCGGCGAACTTCACGATGGGCTTACCGAACTGGGCGCGCTCGTGGGCATACTTCAGCGCCTCGCGATAGGCGGCCTCGCAGAGGCCCACCGACTGGGCACCGATGCCCAAACGGGCGGCGTTCATGAGCGACATGACGTACTTGATGAGGCCCATCTTGCGGTCACCGACCAGCTGCGCGGGGGCATTGGTGAAGACCAGCTCGCAGGTGGGCGAGCCCTTGATGCCGAGCTTGTTCTCGATACGGCGCACCTTCACGCCGCCGTCGCGCTTGTCGTGGACCAGCATCGAGAGGCCGCGGGCATCCGTGGTGCCCTCCTCGGTGCGGGCCAAAACGAGACTCACCTCGCCGTCACCGTTGGTGATGAAGCGCTTCACGCCGTTGAGCAGCCAGGTCTGCTTCTCCTCGGACCAGGTGGCCTTAAGCATCACGGCACCCAGGTCGGAGCCCGCATCGGGCTCGGTGAGGTCCATGGCGCAGGTGGCGCCGGCCGAGACCCACGGCAGGAACTTCTGCTTGATTTCCTCCGAGGCGAACTCGTTGAGCGTCTCGGCGCAGTCCTGCAAGCCCCAGATGTTCTCGAAGCCGGCATCGGCGCGGGCGACCATCTCGTTGGCCATCACGAAGCAAACCAGCGGGAAGTTCAGGCCGTCGTACTTGCGCGGGAGGGTGAGGCCGCCGAGGCCGGCAGCCGTAATCGCCTCCAGGTTGCGCTTCGTGCCCTCGGCATAGACCACGTGGTCGTTCTCCACGCGGGGTCCCTCATGGTCGACCCCCTCGGCATTGGGGGCGAGGACCTCGCCGCACACCTCGCCGGCGATTTCCATCACCTTGCGGTAGGAGTCCATGGCATCGTCGAAATTCTGCGGCGCGAAGTCGTAGAGGTCCTTCTCGGCGAAGCCGCGCTCCTTCAGCTCCACGATTTTGCGCATCAGCGGATGGCCGAGGTGGAACTGCAAATCCTTGTTATCTGAAAAGAAATTAGCCATTACTTCGAATTTTGTTTGTAGTATTTAATCATCTTGGGGATAATGTCGTTCACGTCACCCGTGATGGCATAGTCGGCGATTTTGTTGATGGGGGCCTCGGGGTCGGTGTTGATGGAAATCACCATGGCCGACTGGTCCATGCCCGCCGTGTGCTGAATCTGTACCGAGATGCCGCATGCAATGTAAAGCTTCGGACGCACCGTGACGCCGGTCTGGCCGACCTGGCGGGCATGCTCCGTGAAGCCGGCATCGACAGCCGCACGGCTGGCACCCACCTCGGCGCCCAGCACCTCGGCCAGCTCGTGCACCAACTTGAAGTTCTCCTTCGAGCCCATGCCGTAGCCGCCGGCGACAATCACGCCGGCACCCTTGATGTCTATTTTGCGCTCCTCGATATGACGCTCGACGATTTTTACCGCCAGGTCCGTATCCTTCACGAACTTCTGCCAGCCGATGGCCTTCACCTCGCCGGCTCCGGGCTTCGCCGCGGGCTCCTTGCGCATCACGCCCTCGCGCACGGTCGCCATCTGGGGACGGTGGTCGGGGTTGACGATGGTGGCGATGATGTTGCCGCCGAAGGCGGGGCGAATCTGGTAGAGCAGGTCCTTGTACTCCTTGCCGGTCTTGGCGTCGGTGTGGTCGCCGATAACCAGCTGGGTGCAGTCGGCCGTCAGACCGCTGTAAAGGGCCGAGGAGACGCGCGGTGCGAAGTCGCGGCCTACGGGCGTGGCGCCGAACAGCACGATTTGGGGCTTCTCCTGCTCAATCAGGCCGCACAGAACGGCCGTGTGGGGCAGCGTGCGGAAGGGGGCGAAAATGGGGTCGTCGGCCGTCCATACCGTGTCGGCGCCATAGCGGGCCAGCTCCTTCTCCATACCCTTCAGGTTCTCACCCAGGACGACGGCTTCAAGCTTCACGCCGAGGGTGTCGGCCAGCTCGCGACCCTTGGTCAGCAGCTCTAAGCTGACGTCGGCAATCCGGCCCTCTTCGAGTTCGATATATACAAATATGTTATTCATCTTTCTTCTCCGTTAACCGAGCGTGTGGCTCGCAATCAGTTCAACCATCAGTTCATTGATTTCGGCATCGCTGCCCGAGAGGCGCTTCGACTCCTTGGCCTGGAAGACGACATTCTCTATGCGCTTCACCTTCGTAGGCGAGCCCTGCAGACCCAGCTGCGCCTCGTCGGGGTTCACGTCGGCGGCGCTCAGCTCCACGATGCGCAGATAGTCCTTGGCGGCGGCCATCTTCGCATACTCCGCCTCGGGGTCGGCGGCGATTTCCGACTTCGTGAGGGCATACTTGTAGGTCATCACGCGCCGGGCATTCTTCGGGCGGCACTCCTTGGCCGAGCCGTTCACGGTCATCACCATCGGCAGGGGGCACTCCACGACCTCGGTGCCGTGCTCCAGACGGCGCTTGATAACTATCGAGGCCTCCTTGAGCTCCACGATTTCCTCCACGTAGGTCACCTGGGGCAGCCCCAGCTTCTCGGCCACCTGGGGACCCACCTGGGCCGTATCGCCGTCGATGGCCTGACGGCCGGCGACAATCACGTCGGGCCGAATCTGCTTCAGGGCGCACGACAGGGCATAGGAGGTGGCCAGCGTATCCGAGCCGGCGAACTTGCGGTCGGTCAGCAGGTAGCCTCCGTCGGCACCGCGGAACATGGCGTCGCGGATGATTTCGGCGGCGCGCGGAGGTCCCATCGTCAGGATATGGACGGTAGAGCCCTCGGTGAGGTCCTTGAGCTGAAGGGCCGCTTCGAGAGCGTTCAAATCTTCGGGGTTGAAGATGGCGGGCAGGGCGGCACGGTTAACCGTGCCCTCGGGCGTCATTGCGTCCTTACCCACATTGCGGGTATCGGGCACCTGCTTCGCCAGAACGACAATTTTCAACTGTTTTTTCATATTTCAGGTTAATAAAGTTTTCATTCAGCGGTGCGGAGCGCTCCGCACCCCGGCGGTCAGCTACCGCACGATGGTCTCCGCGCGGTCGGGACCTACGGAGATGATTTTCACGGGCACGCCGGTCTCCTCCTCGATGAACTCCACATAGCGGCGGAACTCGACGGGGAACTCCTCATAGCGGCGGCAGTTGCGGATGTCGCACTTCCAGCCCTTGAACTCGCGGTAGACGGGGCGGATGCCGCCGCCCTCGACCGAGTAGGGGAACTCGGCGGTCTGACGGCCCCCGAGGTCGTAGGCCACGGCGACCTTGATGGTGTCGAAGTCGTTCATCACGTCGGCCTTCATCATTATCAGCTGCGTCACGCCGTCCACCATAATCGCATACTTCAGCGCCACCAGGTCGAGCCAGCCGCAGCGGCGCTTGCGGCCCGTCACGGCGCCGAACTCGTGGCCTATGCGGCACAGCTCCTCGCCCGTATGGTCGAAGAGCTCCGTGGGGAAAGGGCCGCTGCCGACGCGCGTGCAGTAGGCCTTGAAGATGCCGAAGACCTCGCCGATGCGGTTGGGGGCCACGCCCAAGCCCGTGCAGGCTCCGGCGCAGACGGTGTTGGAGGAGGTGACGAAGGGATAGGAGCCGAAGTCGATGTCGAGCAGCGTGCCCTGGGCACCCTCGGCCAGCACGCTCTTCTCCTCGCGGAGCAGCCGGTTGATTTCATACTCGCTGTCGATGAGACGGAAGGTGCACAGATAGTCCAGCGCCTCGAACCAGCGGCTCTCCAGCTCGGCCACGTCGTAGTCATAGTTCAGCGCGCGGAGAATATCCTCGTGGCGCGACTTGGCCTTCAGGTAGATGGATTGAAAGTCGGGATTCAGAATGTCGCCCACGCGGACGCCGTTGCGGCTCACCTTGTCGGTGTAGGTGGGGCCTATGCCCTTGCCCGTGGTGCCGATTTTCGAGCTGCCCTTCGCCGCCTCGTAGGCCGCATCGAGGATGCGGTGGGTCGGCAGGATGAGATGGGCCTTCTTCGAGATGCAGAGCCGGCGGCTCAAATCGTGGCCGCTGGCAGCCAGCGCCTCGGCCTCCTCGCGGAAGAGGATGGGGTCCAGCACCACCCCGTTGCCGATAATATTGACCTTGCCTCCCTGAAAAATACCCGAGGGTATGGAACGGAGGACGTATTTCTCACCATCGAACTCCAACGTGTGACCGGCATTCGGCCCTCCCTGAAAACGGGCGACCACCTGGTAGCCCGGCGTCAGCACGTCGACCACCTTTCCTTTGCCTTCATCACCCCATTGCAGTCCGAGAATGACATCGACTTTTTTCATTTTTCAATACCAATAGTTTAGCGCAAAAGACATTTTTTGCATCCAAAGGTACGAATTTTTTATTAAAAAGCCGCACTTCGCCGGCGAGTTTTCAACAATTTATTGATATTCGGCCCTTTCACCGGGATTATGTAAATTTTTCCCGGCGCAAATCGGACGGAACAAATGCGGATTGCCGGTCGACGAAAGAGGATGCGGCAACCGGCTCTCCCCGTCTGCGTCGCCCTGAAGGAGCAGACAAAAGGCGGCCCTAAACGCTGTTCGCCGCTTTTCGTTTACCGCTCCTCGATGCGGACCTGGCCGTCGAGATGGAGCCGGTCGATGGGTTGGTTGACGCTCTTGTAGAGCAGGGTGAGCGAGGCGTTTCCGGCAGCATTGAGGTAGGTCATCGGGCGGGCGCAGTTCGCCACGTCGAGGATGTGCAGGTCGTTGTTCGAGCAGTCGAGCCACGACAGGGAGACGCACGACTGCAGGTCGAGCTCCGCGAGCAGGTTGTCCGCGCAGTCGAGGCGCCACAGGGCCCGCAGCTTCCCCACGGCCAACGAGCGCAGTCCGTTTCCGGAGCAGTCGAGGCTCTCGAGCCGGTCGAGCCGGTCGAGCTCGAGCGAGGGTATGCGGTTGTCCGCGCAGTCGAGTTCGCGCAGCGCCGTGAAGTTCGCAATGCCGTAAAGCGACTCGATGCCCCGCCCGGAGCAGTCGATGTAGAGGACCCGCTCGGCCTCGTAGCGGGACAGGCGTCCGTCGCCGTTCAGGTCATAGGTCTCGAGACAATAGGCCTCGAATGCGGGGTCGGGCAGGGAGATATACTCCCGCCGCTTGTCCTCCTCGCGTTCGTCTTCGGCCATTCCGCAGGCGGAAAGGCACAGGAGCAGGGCGATGGAGCAGAGGCGGCGCATAGGGCAAATATTTTTGACGGTTCGAAACTCCGGGTCCGACGGGGGAGGCGTTCCGCCCCGGCGGAACCCGGCAAGGGTATTGCAAATATCGGGCCCCCGGGAGCGGCTCTTCAAAGAGCGGACAGGGGGGGGTGGTGGAAGCGGAGGCCCAAAGGAGAAAGGTCCCGCAGGCGGCCATCCGTCAGGGGGCGGGGTCAGATTTCGATGTCGTCGTCCGTAGCCTCCTCGGCCACCACGGCGGTATCGTCCTGAATATCGTCGGCGCCCTTCAGGTCGTCGTCGTAGAAGTCCTTCTCGTCGTCATCCTCGACGCCGTCGTCGATTTTGACGTCGATTTTGACCAAGTAGGCCGTATCGTCCGTCTCGAAGGGTACGGCATAGAAGAAATCTCCGTTGGGTTTGTCCACGCGCATCATCGCCTCGGAAAATCCGGCGGGATAGAAAGCCTTCACCTCCTCCTGCAGTTCGGGAGCCAGGTTATGGAAGCTCGTCACGATGTGCCTCTTTTTTAATATAGGTGTTGCCATAAAATGTCAGAAATTTTCTGCAAGTATAAACAAATTTCGTAATTGTGGCAAATCTTAATTTTTTTTTTGCATTTTTTTCGATTTTTATCCGTCTTCCCGACAAATTGTGTATCTTTACCCAACCATATACCTGTCATGACACAAACCGAACAGAGAATAGCGGAGTTGCGCAATCTGCTCAACTACCACAACCATAAGTATTACGTCGAAAACGCACCCGAAATTTCGGACTTCGACTTCGACCGGCTCATGCACGAACTGCAGGAGCTGGAGCGCGCCCATCCCGAGCTGGCCGACCCCAATTCGCCCACCGTGCGCGTGGGCAGCGACCTTACGGCCGAGTTCCGGTCGGTGGAGCACCGCTTCCCGATGCTCTCGTTAGGCAACACCTACTCGCTGGAGGAGCTGCACGAATTCATGGAGCGCATCCGCCGCGAGGTGGGCGACACGGAGTACGTCTGCGAGCTGAAGTTCGACGGCACGGCCATCTCGCTCACCTATGAGCACGGCCGGCTGCTGCGCGCCGTGACGCGCGGCGACGGCACGCGCGGCGACGACGTGACGGCCAACGTCCGCACCATCCGCTCGGTGCCCTTGGTGCTGAACGGCAGCGGGTGGCCCGACTACTTCGAGATTCGGGGCGAGATACTGATGCCCTACGCCTCGTTCGACCGGCTGAATGCCGAGCGCGAGCGGCAGGGCGAGAGCCTCTTCGCCAACCCCCGCAATGCGGCGGCCGGAACCCTCAAGCAGCAGCAGTCGTCCGTGGTGGCCAAGCGCGGCCTGGACTGCACGCTCTACCAGATGGCGGGCGACCGTCTGCCCTACGACTCGCACTGGCGCAACCTCCAGGAGGCCCGCGCGTGGGGCTTCAAGGTCTCGGACAAGATGCAAATATGCCGCAGCGTGGAGGAGGTCGACCGCTACATCGCCTACTGGGACGAGGAGCGCAAGAGACTCCCCTTCCCCACCGACGGCGTGGTCATCAAGGTAAACGACTATGCCGACCGGCGCGTCCTGGGCTTCACGGCCAAGGCGCCGAAGTGGGCCGTAGCCTACAAGTTCAAGGCCGAGCAGGCGCTCACCGAGCTCAAGAGCGTCGACTTCCAGGTCGGACGCACGGGAGCCATAACCCCCGTGGCGAACTTGGAGCCCGTGCTGCTGGCCGGGACCACCGTGAAGCGGGCGACGCTGCACAACGCCGAGCAAATCGCCCTGCTCGACATTCGGCTCCACGACAAGGTATACGTGGAGAAGGGCGGGGAAATCATCCCGAAAATCACGGGCGTAGAGCTCTCGGAGCGTCCCGCGGACAGTCTGCCCTTCCGCTATATCGACCGCTGCCCCGAGTGCGGCACCGGGCTGGTGCGCTATGAGGGCGAGGCGAAGCACTACTGCCCCAACCAGAACGGCTGCCGCCCCCAGATTCTGGGGCGCATCGTCCACTTCATCCGCCGCAAGGCGATGAACATCGAGGGGTTGGGCGAGGAGACCGTCGAGCTGCTCTTCGACAGCGGCCTCATCCGCAATGCCGCCGACCTCTACGACCTCCGGGGCGAGCAGCTCAGCTGTCTGCCGCGGCTGGGCGAGAAGTCGGCCGAGAACATCCTGCGCAGCATCCGCCAGTCGAAGGAGGTACCCTTCCACCGGGTGCTCTTCGCCTTAGGCATCCGCTTCGTGGGCGAGACCACGGCGAAGTCTTTAGCCGGGCACTTCGGGTCGCTGGAGGCCGTGATGGCCGCCTCGCGCGAAGAGCTGGCGGAGGCCGAGGAGGTGGGCGGCAAAATCGCCGACTCCATCATCGACTACTTCGCCGGCGAGGACAACCGGCGTCTCGTCGAGCGGCTGAAGGCGGCCGGCGTGCAGACCCGGAATGTGCAGCGCGAACTCGCCTCCGAGGCGCTGGCGGGCCTACGGTTCGTCATCTCGGGCACCTTCGCGCGCCACAGCCGCGACGAGCTGAAGGCCCTAATCGAGAGCCACGGCGGGAAGAACCTGGCAGCCGTATCGGCCAACGGCGACTATTTGGTGGCGGGCGACAAAATGGGGCCGGCGAAGCTGAAGAAGGCCGGCAGCTTGGGCATTAAAATCATCTCGGAGGAGGAGTTCGAAAAGCTGCTCGCCGCCCCCGCCGCCCCGGCCGACACTGACACCGAAACGGAAGCTGGGACGAAAACCGACACTGAAACCATACCGCAGCAAGGCTCGCTGTTTTAACCCGAACAACATGAACGCTATGAACGACAACCACAGACTGAGCGGCGTAGGGGCCGCCATGGTCACTCCCTTCACCCGGGAGGGCCGCATCGACTACCAGGCATTGGAGCGCATGGTGGACTACGTCATCGACGGGGGCGTGGACTACATCGTCGCCCTCGGCACCACGGCCGAGACGCCGACGCTCTACATCCAGGAGCGGGCCGTCGTCGCCCGCTACATCATCGACCGGGCCGCCGGGCGCGTGCCCATCGTCCTGGGCGTGGGGGGCAACTCCACCTCGGAGGTCCTGGACCAGCTGCGCGAAATCGACCTGCGGGGCGCCGACGCCATCCTGAGCGTCACGCCCTACTACAACAAACCCTCGCAGGAGGGGCTCTACCAGCACTTCAAGGTCGTCTCGGAGCACTCGCCCCTGCCCATCATCCTCTACAACATCGCCGGCCGCACGGGGGTCAACATGACGGCCGAGACCACCCTGCGCATCACCCGCGACTTCCACAACATCATCGGCATCAAGGAGGCGTCGGGCGACATCGCCCAAATCCAGGAAATCATCGACCGCCGCCCCGAGGGCTTCCTGGTCCTCTCGGGCGACGACGGCATCGCGGTCGAGGTCATCCGCCGCGGCGGCGACGGCGTAATTTCCGTGGCGGTGAACGCCTTCCCGCAGCGCTTCATGGAGCTCATCCGCCTGGCCCGCGCCGGGTGCTTCGAGGAGGCCGCTGCGGCCTATGCCCCTCTGGCGGAGGCCGTGAAGTCGCTCTTCGCCGAGGGAAACCCGACGGGCGTGAAGTGCGCCCTGGCGACCATGGGGCTCATCGGCGACACGATGCGTCTGCCGTTGGTGGCGGGCACCCCGCAGCTGGCCGCCCGCTTCAAAGAGTTGATTGCGAAATACGATTTGCGCTGATTTTTGCGTTAGACGGGGGTAAAAACCTTTGCCGACCATGAAAAAATTCTTGCTTTTGGCCCTGCTGCTGCCGCTCGTCGCCGCAGCGAAGGTCCCCGACGAGGAGGACATCGCCGCCCGCGTGCTCGACCCCGCGTCGGAGTTCTACTATCCCAACCTGATGATGCGCTACCGCCAGGGCGACCTCACGCTCACGGATGAGGAGTACCACTACCTCTACTACGGCTATGCCTACCAGGACAGCTACAAGCCCCTGGAACCCAACGAGGCGCTGGACAAGCTGCTGCTGATGGCCTCGACCCTCGACCCCGACCGGCCGGAGGTGGCGACCATGGAGCAGATTCTCCTCACGGCCGAGGAGGCGCTGGAGCGCGACCCCTTCTCGCCCCAGGTGCTCAATTTGGTGGCCTATGCCCACGGTGCACTGGGCAACCGCGAGCAGGAGCGCGCCGCCTTCGAGCGTATGCGCCGCGTCCTGCTCACCATCGAGGACTCGGGCGACGGGCTGACGCAGAAGACCCCCTGCCATATCCTGATGTTCGACCATGCGCTCAACCTCCTCTCCTCCTACGACCTCACCTTCTCCCGCGCGCGCATCGTCAGCCGCAGCGTGGAGTACGTGCCGCTGACCGAGCCGCGCCGGGTCATGGACAAGAAAATCAAGGGGTACTACTTCGACTACAGCCGCATCTACCGCAACAAGCCCGAGGGCTACGTCTTCAAGCGCGACCGCACCTGGCAGTTCAACAACCTGCCTCCCCGGGAGTACAAGTAGACCCTCATCCCCTACTCTCCCCCTGCTCCCCTCCCTCCCGGCTGCGGGAGGAGGGGGAGGGTACAGAAGCCTCTTTCGCAACATAAATTATGGACCTTAAATTAAAAGCCAATATCGATGACAGCCGGATGTCCGACGGATTGCTGGCAGCAATGAATGCAATCAATCGGATAAGCGAGGTGACGGACGAACAGATAACCCTCGACTTCTCGGAGGTCGGATTCGTTACGCCCCTGTATGTGCTGCCCCTTGTCGTGTTCCTCAATGGCTGCCGCAGGAATATCGCAATTGCCCATACGGGCGAATATCTTCGGACTATCGGCTTCCCGAAGGGTATGTATCCCGACAGGATGCGCCGGAGCGAGTTCCTCGCCGTTAGGAGAAGTATTCCCGCAGGACCTATATTCCGATAGTCAGCTTCCCGGCAGCCAAGGAGAGCGATGATGAAAAAGACACGATTCTCTCAACGGTCGAATCGATGATTGTGCGCCAGCTGGGAATTGCCTCCAACGTAACGACGGGATTGAAGTATATGCTTGGAGAAATGATAGACAACATCATCCAGCACGCCGTTTCGGAGCGTGGATACATCTTTGCCCAATCATACCCCCGCAAGGGGTACCTCGACCTCTGCATTGCCAACAGCGGCATTACCTTGCTGGGCAGCTACAAGACCCTTCCCGGCAACGAAATCGAGAGCGACCTTGAAGCGATACAGGCAGCGAACCGAGGCATATCGACCAAAAACCTGCCGAATGCCGAAAATCGGGGCTACGGCATCATCACCTCGAAGAAAATGTTGGTCGACGGCTTGGGCGGCAGTTTTATCATGATGTCGGGCAATGCGATGCACCTCTACAATTCAGAGTACAGGCGCTTCATCGAGACGCCATCCGCAATTCGGTGGAACGGCACAATAATCGCCCTCCGGGTTCCGTATATAAACAAGAATTTTCAGTATATTAACTATATTGAATAAAATTTCGTACCTTTGCCGTATGAAAACGACTATCGACATAACGGACATATTGAGTTCCGGCCTCAAATCGAGATATGCGGTGAACGATTTGCTCCTGTACATCGAGAATACGGGGAGCGAATCCGTGGTTGTGGATTTCGCAGGGGTCAAGTTCGCGACAAGGAGTTTTGTCGACGAGTACTATAATGCCATTATGAAGAGGACGTCCACATCCGTTAAAATTGAAACAGTGAATATTCCGGAGGATATTCAGGCTATTTTCGATGCCGTGCAGCGCACGCAGCACAAGGAAAAGGAGATAAAACTCGATGCAACGGTAGTGAAATGCAAGACCTTTGCAGATGTTCAGCGAGTTTTCGGAACCTTGCTGCTGTAGGAGAATATCCCCTCCCGGGTCCTAAAGAACAACGCTTCAAAACGCCCGCAAAAAGGGCATCCGACACACCTGAACCATGATACGAAGAAAAATATCCGCATTCATCGCCCTGCTTCTGACAGCGGCGCTGCTCGGCTCGTGCAGCGACGGCGGCAGCGACGAGCCGCAGAAAAAGTGGCCCGACAGGCCCAAGCCCGAAACGGCCGACCAGACCGTGCTGTTCTACCTCTCGGGGCAGAGTCTGCTGCGCTATTTCCGCGACACGAACATCCCCGAAATCAAAAGGGCCATCGACGAACATATCCTCTACGACAGCCGCGTATTGGTCTTCATCCAGCCCTCCGCGCGGCAGTCGCTGCTCATCGAATATTCGTTCGACTACGACACGCAGGGCTGCCGCGCCGATACGCTGAGGCGCTACGAGGAGCTCTCGTCCATCCGCAGCGCCGATATCGCCCGGGTCTTCACCGACGTCGGCGAGCTGGCCCCGGCCAAGCGGTACGGCCTCGTACTGGGCTCCCACGGCGGCGGCTGGGTGCCGGCCCTCTACAAGGACCTGAACACGAACGAGGATGATGCGGCCGACCCGGACTTCCTCTCGCTCGGCGGCTCAACGCCCTTCGACTGGCTGCACAAGAGCCCGGGGGCCGAGGCCACCCGCTGGTTCGGCGAGCATGACTACGAGACGGCCGACCTCAAGGAGTGGGCCGCGGCCTTCGAGCTGTCGCCCATCGACTTCGAGTACATGATTTTCGACGCCTGCTTCATGTCGAACATCGAGAGCCTCTACCGGCTGCGCCACGCCGCCCGCTACATCGTGGGCTCGCCCTGCGAAATCATGGGCCGCGGCATGCCCTACGCCACCACCCTGCCCGACCTGTTCACCGACAAGGGCCGAAGCTACGACCTGGAGGCCTTCTGCCGCCACTTCTACGACTACTACGCCACCACGACCTCGACCCGCCAGTCGGGCTGCATCGCCCTCACCGTCACGGAGGAGCTGGACGAATTGGCCCGGAGGATGAAGGCGCTGAACGCCGCGGCCCAGGCCGACCCCGACCTCTCGGGGCTGCAAATCTACGAGGGGCTGGACCGTCCGCTCTTCTTCGACTTCCGCCAGTATGCCGAGCGCATCAGCGGGGACGCGAGTCTGCTTGACGCCTTCCGCGAGCAGTTCGACCGGACCTTCCCCGAGCCCTGCCGCTTCCACACGCCGAGCTTCTACTCGGGCTTCAACGGCCGCATGAACCCCGTCGACTACTATTCGGGCGTCACCGTCAGCACCCCGAGCGACAAGTTCCCCGCCGCCTGGGCCGAAACCGAATGGGCCCAGGCCACGGAGGTCCGCTGACGACCGGACCGTCACGACAAAGGCCGACCCTTTTGGGGTCGGCCTTTGTCGTGTGCTGCGGGGCCTGACAAGGGCTGTTACATACTCTTGCGTCGCCCTGAACGGAACGGAGCGTGAGGGTCGTTGACCCTCCTCAGGGTGACAGATGGGGGGACGCAGCTTGCGAAGGGACGCTTGACGCGGACCAACGGGACGCGGAATATGCGGGCCTTCGCGGGGCGAAGCTGCGGCCCGCCCGGCGTAGACGCCGGTTTTAGGGCGGGTCCCGGGGCTCGTCCGGATTCCGTCGGCTGTGCGCCCCTCCGCCCTCGGCATGACGCCGGCAAACCGGTCGGTTTACAGCTCGAGGGGTTCGTAGGGCAGATTCCAGGCCTCGGCGACGCTCTTGTAGACCACCTTGCCCTCCACGATATTCAGGCCGAGGGCCAGCTCGTCGTTCTCGCGGCAGGCGCGGCGCCAACCCTTGTCGGCCAGCTGGATGGCATAGGGCAGCGTGGCATTCGTCAGGGCCAGGGTCGAGGTGTAGGGCACGGCGCCGGGGATGTTGGCGACGGCGTAGTGAAGGATGCCGTCCACATAGTATACGGGGTCCTCGTGCGTGGTGGGATGGGAGGTCTCGAAGCAGCCGCCCTGGTCGATGGCCACGTCGACCATCACCGTTCCGGGCTCCATGAGCTTCAGCATATCGCGCGTCACCAGCTTCGGGGCCTTCGCGCCGGGTATCAGCACCGAGCCGATAACCAGGTCGGCTGTCTTGAGCTCCTCGCGGATGTTGTATTCCGAGGACATGAGGGTCTTCACGTTCTTGGGCATCACGTCGGCCAGATAGGTCAGGCGCTGGAGGGAAATATCGCAGATGGTCACGTCGGCACCCGTTCCGGCAGCTGTGCGGGCCGCAGCGGTGCCCACGACGCCGGCGCCGATGACGAAGACCTTGGCGGGCTTCACGCCCGGCACGCCGCCCAGCAGCTTGCCCTTGCCGCCGCGGGGCTTCTCGAGGAAGTAGCGGCCCTCCTGGGTCGACATGCGGCCGGCCACCTCCGACATGGGAATCAGCAGCGGCAGCGAGCGGTCCTTGCGCTCGACGGTCTCATAGGCGCAGCAGATGGCGCCGCTCTCAATCATGGCGCGGGTGAGGGGCTCGCTGCTGGCGAAGTGGAAGTAGGTGAAGACTATCTGCCCCGGGCGGACGAGCCCGTATTCGGGAGCGATGGGCTCCTTGACCTTGATAATCATCTCGGCAATGGCGTAAACCTCCTCGATGGTGGGCAGTATCTTCGCCCCCATCTCCTCATAGGCGGCATCGGCGAAGCCGCTGTTCACGCCGGCCGAAGCCTGGATGTAGACCGTATGGCCGCGCTTGACGAGTTCCTGCGCGCCGGCCGGAGTGAGGGCCACGCGATTCTCGTTGTTTTTGATTTCCTTGGGAATACCGATAATCATAGCAATTTGAAGTTTTAAGTGGTTTTAGGTGGTTTTTGCGGTAATGAAGTTACGAATTTTATACAAAACTACCAAATTTATTTCCGTTTTTCAGAAAGTGTTTGAAATTTCCCTCCAATCATATTTTAAATTTACCGCAAAGCAGACCTCTGTTTTTTAAAATTTCGCCGACAGCGACAGGCTGAACGACCGCGGTGCGGCATAGGTCCTCCGGTTGTCGAAGGGTCGCCAGGTGTAGCTGTCCCCCGCGCGCAGACGCCTCAGGCGGTAGCTCTCGTAGCCGTCGTAGGGCGAGGCGTCATCGCCCGTCAGGTTCTGAACCGAGAGCGAGGCCGTCAGCCGCGCGGCGCCGAGCCGGAAACTCTTCCAGAGGAAGAGGTCGAGCCGCACGACATCCGACAGTCGCTCCTGCTCCGCGAAGCTCTGCAGCGCCTCGGGGGAGTCGGCGGCCTGCAGGGCGACCCGCACCGTGCGCCGCATGAAGTCGGGCCGGACATAGCGCCCGCACACCCCGGAAGCTGCGATACGCGCACCCCAGCCGCGGCCGAAGTAGCCGGCCTCGAGCCGTGCGAACAGCTCCGGACGGGCTCCCGGGCGGCAGCCGCCCATATAGCTCACGGAGCCGGCATCGACCACGCGGTTGTCCGTATCGGCATAGAGGGTCACGACCGGGTTCCCGGCATAGCGGCTTCTGACTGCCGCAAGGGTTCCGTTCATGCGCCAGCGGCTCCCCAAGCGGAGCGTGGCGGCCGCCTCCACGCCCCAGTCCGTCGTTGCCAGCCCCGAGGTGACCCGGTCGCAGAAGAGGCCGGACAGGTCGTCGTAGCAGCGCACGACCTCCGTTCCTGCGGTCCGGCAGTCGACATAGCCCGCGACCGAGAAGGTCAGGTCCCGGCTCGTCCTCCGGTAGGCGAGCTCGGCCCTGTGGCGCCGTCCGCACACGGGGCTGTCGACCGTGCGGTTGTTGTACTCGGGCTGGAGGAAGCAGTCCTCCGCCTCGGGCACCCGGGCCTCCGAGGTCAGGTCGAGCTCCAAGAAGCTGCGCAGCGAGAAGGCGTAGCCCAGGACTATGCGGATTTCGTAAGGGGTGAAGGAGATTTTGCGTGAACGGCCGAAGGACTTCTCGCCCGGGAAGAGCTCCTTTTCGAAGTAGCCCCGGCGGCGGATGCGGCACTCGCCGATATGCGCGCCGCCCCGCAGGGCGAAGGCGCCCCAATATCCAGTCACCTCGGTCCAGAACTCCACCTCCTGGCGCAGCAGGGCATAGTCGAAGCCGAACCGTCCGCCCTCGCCCACCCTGCGGAGAGGATGGTGCAGGTCGTTGGCCAAGCGGTTGGAGTAGGTGTCGTCGTCGATGAGGTAATAGTCGCAGTCGGTCAGCCAGCCGGCGCCCAGCAGGTCGCGCACCCGCTTGTAGCTGCGCGAGCGGTCGACCCGCACGGCAGCTCCGTAGCGCAGGGTCACCGACCGCTCCTCCCAGCAGGTCGTGCCATAGAGGGCGAGCGCTCCGGCAACGGGGCACTCCACGCGGTCCTGCTCGATATAGACGGCAGGGCCCGCCGCCATCCGGTTCTGGCGGATGAGCTCGTCCCAGTCGATTTGCGTATAGCGGCTGTCGCCGCTGCGCCAGCGGTCGGCCACGCACTCGGCGGCCTCGGCATCCTCGAAGAAGCTCGGCAGCGAGCGGTAGTTGTCCGGCAGGGGCGAGCGGGCGTCGAACCACCCGAGCGAGCTCCGCAGACGGATGCCCGCCTCAATGCCGCCCTCCGCACACAGGGTCGTCGTCTCCGTCAGGATGCGCTCGAAGTGGACGGCCATCCAGGGCACCGCCTCACGGCGAACCCGCGCCGAGCGGACCTGGCCCTCGCAGAAGCCCCAGGAGGGGTTGTAGTAGTTGTCGCCGACTAACCGGAAGGCCTCCCCGGTCGTCGCTCCGCGCAGGGCACGCTCCGCGGGCGAGGCGGCCAGCAGCAGGGCCAGACGGCTGCCTTGCCCGCCCCACCATTCGCCCCACCGCTTCTCCACCTGCAGCCCGAGCCGCAGGGCGTGGGTACGGACGCCCTCCATCCTCAGGTCGCGCCCCGTGCGGCCCTCGACCGCCAGGGCCATGCTCCATTCGCGGGGCAGCGGCATTTGCAGCGTATAGCGCAGAGCGACGCGGTAGTTCCGGTCGGCCAGGCGGAGGGAGAGCTTGTGGGAGGCTTCCGGCACCAAACCGAAGAGCGGGCTCAGCTGCTCGTCGAGGAGCTCATCGGCACCCGCAAGGCGCAGCGAGGCGTAGTTCGCATAGCTCACGGGCAGCTCCCCCACCCTGAACTGCCGCCGGTAGAAGGGCTCCCCGCGCCGGTCGGCAGCGACGAAGCTGCCGCCGTAGCGCATCAGCTCGCCGTACAAATCCCGGGGCTGCTGCTCGGCGCGGTAGAAGTACGACGTGTCGCTCTCGACCATCGGCAGGCAAAGCTCATCTTCGGTGGCATAGGGATAATAGAGCTCCTCGTCGTTCTGCCCCGATGCGGAGACCGCCGCCAGCAGCGATAGGCAGCAAAGGATATATCGAAGACGGAACATAACGAGGACAAAGGGTTTACGGATAACAAATTTAGTCAAAAAGTTTCTATTCCGGCAACAGGAGGCCCCTCTATTTGTCAAAAAAATTCAAAAAATTGGCCTTTTCAGGGCCGGGAGAGAGATTGACAGCGGAAAATAGATGCTCACGTCGGGCTTCAGGCCCTCCTCAGCATGACGTACAGAGGACGGAGGGGCGCACTGCCGGCGGAATCCCGATGAGGTCCGGGACCCGTCCTAAAACCGGCGTCTTACGCCCGCGGCCTTTTCAGGGCCGGGAGAGAGATTGACAGCGGAAAGTAGATGCTCACGTCGGGCCTCAGGCCCTCCTCAGCATGACGTACAGAGGACGGAGGGGCGCACACCCGACGGCATCCCGATGAGGTCCGGGACCCGTCCTAAAACCGGTCTTTTAGACCGGCGTCACCCTGAAGGAGCCCATAGGGCGACCGTGAGGGTCTCATTTCCGCTGTCATGACATTAATGACCGGGGAGA
>X127_Alpine_Marmot__coassemble_89_pt1 | contig 18743 bp, 14 predicted proteins | sample X127_Alpine_Marmot__metabat2_high_PE_013 | metagenome-assembled genome bin X127_Alpine_Marmot | reverse complement strand
ACAGCGCCCCTGCCTGGGTAGGCGGGGGCGCGGGTGAGCGGGGACCGGGTGTGGGGCCGGGTGGTTATTTCAGGCCCAGCTTCTTGCGGATTTCGGCAGGGATGGCCTTCTTGTTGACCATGATGGAGGTGGTTTTCAGCTCCACGAAGGGGCGCGAGAAGTAGTAGAAGCCTTCGTAGGGAGGGCGCACGTCCCACGAATTCTGGACCTTATAGTAGAAGGTGCCGTTCTGGTCGGTGGCCGTGCCCATGATGAGCATGCCGTGGTCGTCCGTCGTGTCGAAGTTGTCGAATGCCTCCTGGCGCATCTCCTGCGTCACGGTGCGTTCGCTGCCGGGCTTGTCGAAGGAGTAGAGGGCGGCCTCCTTCTCCGCGTCGGAGAGTTTGCCCCAGCGCTCGGCCTCCGTGCCGTCCATGCCGTCGAGGTCGGCCTCGGGGATTACGCCGATGGCCTTGGTGCGGCTGAAGCCCTTGTCGCTTACGTCGGTGCCCCACGATACGGTGTAGCCCTCGGCCAAGGCGTTGTCGATGATGCCCATCAGCTCCTCCAGCGTCACGTTGTAGACCGAGCCCCACATCCAGTTGTCGGGAATCTCGATGATGAAGGTCTCATAGAAGGGGTGGTGCGTAAAGGAGCTGACATCCACGTAGTCCTCCATGCGTATCGGCAGGGCGTCGCGGAATGAGGCGGGGGTGTACTCCCGGCCCTGCCAGGTGAAGGTCTCGGGCTTGGGGCCGAAGTAGCTGTCCAACAGAGCGTCGAAGCCGCGCAGCCAGGCCGTGGAGAGGACCTTGCCCGTGCGGGCGTTGGCCGTCAGCACGGCGTCCAAATACTCCTTGAGCACCAACGACAGTTCGTGGAAGTCGGGAGCCGTCGTGCCGTAGTTGAAGCCGGGATAGACCTCCTGGGGCACGATGCCGTCCTTGAGGATGCTGTGGGTGACGTCATGCGAGGCGCCGCCCTCGGCGAAGTTGATTTTGCCCTGCATGCGCACATACTTCACGGCCTTGTCGCGGAAGGTGTTGCGCACCACCCACATCTCGGAGAGGTGCACCTCCTCGCCGCCGGCCTTCAGTATCTCGCTCTCGAGGAACGAGTTGGTCGAGTAGCACCAGCAGGTGCCGCTGCGGTGCTGGTTCTTCACGGGGGTTGTGGGCAGTACCTTCGTGTCGGTAAAGCGATAGCCCTCCGGCTTCGTCTCCTGAGCCCCTGCCGTCCATATCATGCCGGCGAGCAGAGCCACGCTAAACATCCATTTTTTCATACGTTATTCAGTTTTAGGTTGGTTGTTCACTTCTTCGACTTGGCCACGATTTCGCGGCACTCCTCCAGGGTCAGCTCCTCGGGTTTGCGGCCCTTGGGCAGACGGTAGTTTTTGCCCTTGTAGGCGATATATGCGCCGTAGCGGCCATTCTTGACGAGCATGTCGGCATCCTCGGCGAAGCTCTTGAGCGGCGTGTTGGCCGCCGCGGCGCGCTCCCGCTGCTTCAGGATGAGCTCCACGGCCCGCTCGGCGGTGACGGCATAGGGGTCGTCGGTCTTCTCCAGCGAGGTGAAGGTCTTGCCCTGGCGCACGTAGGCTCCGTAGCGGCCGATGCCGATAACCAGCTCCTCGCCCTCGAACTCGCCCACCGTGCGGGGCAGGGCGAAGAGCTCCAGCGCCTCGTCCAGGGTGATGGACTCGATGAGCTGCCCCTTCTTCAGCGAGGCATAGCGGGGCTTCTCCCCCTCGGGGGCCTCGATTTCCACCATGGGGCCGTAGCGGCCGATGCGGGCCTTCACCGTGCGGCCCGTCTTGGGGTCGACGCCCAAGGTGCGAATCTGCGCCACCTTGGTCGTCTGGGCCTCGATGGCCCGGTCCACCATCTGGTGGAAGGGTCCGTAGAAGTTGCCAATCATGGCCGGCCAGGTGATTTCGCCCTCGGCAATGCGGTCGAACTCCTTCTCCACGCTGGCCGTGAAGTTGTAGTCCAGAATGGGGGAGAACTGAAGCTCCAGGTAGTCGTTCACCATCATACCTATATCGGTGGGCTGCAGACGGTTCTTCTCCTTGCCGAAGTTCTCCGTGAGGCTCTTGGCCGCGATTTTCCCCGCGGCGTTCAGCGTCAGCTGCACGTAGGAGCGCTTCTGGCCCTCCTTGTTCTGCTTCACCACATAGCCGCGGTTGATGATGGTCGTGATGGTCGGCGCATAGGTCGACGGGCGGCCGATGCCCAGCTCCTCGAGCCGCTTGACCAGCGATGCTTCGTTGTAGCGGGCCGGGGCCTGGGTGAAGCGCTCCGTGGCGGCAATCTGCTCGGCCGTCACCTCGTCGCCCGCCTGCATCTTGGGCAGCACGCCCTCGGCAGTCTCCTGCGTGTTCTCGTCGTCGCCGGTCTCCGCGCCGTCCAAGCGCAGGAAGCCGTCGAAGCGGACCACCTCGCCCGCAGCGGTGAACTGGGCCGTGCGGGCATCGTCCTCGATGAGCATCGTCGTCCGGTCGATTTCGGCCGCCACCATCTGCGAGGCGACCGTGCGCTTCCAAATCAGGTCGTAGAGGCGCTTCTCGGCGGGCGTGCCCTCGATGGTCTGCCGGTCGATGTAGGAGGGGCGAATGGCCTCGTGGGCCTCCTGCGCCCCCTTGGTCTTGGTCTTGTAGGTGCGCCAGGCGGAGTACTTCTCGCCGTAGAGCTTCGTGATGACCTCCTTGCACTGGGCCAGCGCCTGCTGCGAGAGGTTCACCGAGTCGGTACGCATGTAGGTTATCAGACCCTGCTCGTAGAGGTGCTGCGCGACGGACATGATTTGCGAGACCGACATGCCCAACTTGCGCCCCGCCTCCTGCTGGAGGGTCGAGGTGGTGAAGGGGGCCGACGGGAAGCGCTGGGCGGGCTTCTCCTCCGACTTGGTGACGGTGAAGCGGGCGCCTATGCAGCGCTCGAGGAAGACCTCGGCCTCCTCGCGCGTATTGAAGCGGGTGGAGAGCTCCGCCTTGAAGAGGGCCTTCCGGTCCCCTGCGGGGCAGAACTGCGCCACGACGCGGAAGTAGGGCGTCGAGCGGAAGGCGATGATTTCGCGCTCGCGCTCGACCAACAGCCGCACGGCGACGCTCTGCACGCGGCCCGCCGAGAGCGAGGGGCGGACCTTCTTCCACAGCACGGGGGAGAGCTCGAAGCCCACCAGCCGGTCCAGGATGCGCCGGGCCTGCTGGGCGTTCACTAAGTTCATATTCACCGTGCGGGGCTTCTCGATAGCCTCCAGGATGGCCCGTTTGGTGATTTCGTGGAAGACGATGCGCTTCGTCTTGTCTACCGGGAGACCCAACACTTCGGTCAGGTGCCATGCGATGGCCTCTCCTTCGCGGTCTTCATCGGACGCCAGCCAGACGGTCTTCGACTTGGCGAGCTTGGAGAGTTCGTCCACTAACTTTTTCTTGTCCCCGGGGACTTCGTAAAGCGGCGAGAAGTCGTTCTCGATGTTGATTCCGAGGTCCTTCTTCGAGAGGTCGCGGATATGACCGAAACTCGAGCGGACCATGAAGTCGTCGCCCAGGAATTTTTCGATGGTCTTGGCCTTGGCCGGAGACTCGACGATTACTAAATTCTCTTTCATGCTTATCTCTCTTCTCCGAACGAGAAAGCACCCGACCCGAAGGCCCAGGTGCTTCCCCCGTATCTCATTTAATCAATGTATAGGTTATTTCCAGCTGAATGGGGGCCCGGTTGCCACCGCCCTCCATGCCCTGCCCCGCCATGACGGCAAAGGTGTTGACTCCGTAAGCCTCCGGTGCCAGGTAGAGCGTGCGGGCCTCCTCGCCGAGCTCTTCGACTAACTCGCCGACGCTCTTTCCGGGCATCGTACGCTTCAGCTCGCGGTATTTGTTCCACAGCGACTGGATGTACAGCGTGACGTTCATCGCGTAGCATCCCCGGCTGCGGTTCAGGTAGCCGCCGTAGGGCAGGGACACCTGGTAGGTCTTCTCATACACGTAGTCGTAGTCGGCAATGGCCGCCAGCTTCTTGTACGAGGTGTAGAGCCCCAGCCGCGGCATGTAGGTATCCATGCGCCAAATCATCTCCTCCGAGGGGTGGACGTTCTCCCACACGTAGTCGCCCTCGCTGTCGTAGACGGCCATGCGGGCCTGGTTGACAGCCAACGAGGAGTAGGCTGCCCCCACCTCGTCGCGCTCCGTGTTCAGGATGTCCTCCACCTGGCGGAAGAACTCCTCGGTGATTTTTATCTCGGTCACCACGCCGGCCATGCCCTCCACGTAGCAGGTCTCGGTCAGCGAGCGCTCCGCGTCCTTCTCCTCGAAGTGCTTGCCGGCCAGCAGCGACTGCGCGTAGTCGTGCTCTATCGTGTTGATGGAGGCCTTGCCGGCCGCCGCCGTGCCGTCGTAGAAGTAGTAGAGCGAGGTGGTGGTGTCGCGGATGAGCGAGGGGTCGACCTCGTCGCGGTTGCGGCCGTAGAGTATCATGCCCGACTGCGAGAGGTCCAGCTGGTAGATGCCGCTCTCCTTCGATGCGGCGCTCTCCCGGGGCTTGATGTAGACCCCCTTGAAGTGCTTCACCCAGTCCGCGGCGTCGTAGAAGCCCTTCATGTCGTTGCCGGCGTAGGCCCCCTTCTTGAGCATCAGCCGCTCGATGAAGTCGAGGCCGCTGGCGGTGGGCTGCATGGTCACCGCGGTCGAGGTCGTGTAGACACCCTTCGCCTGGTTGGGGAACTCGAAGGTGAAGAGCGGCTCGGCGCTCAGGTAGGGCGTCATGTCGAAGGTTCCGTAGAACAGGGTGTCGGGGTTTTCGGCCAGGAAACCGTCTTTCACCACCTCATAGACCTCATAGGTCCTGACGGCCGTCGTGTCTCCGCCGCAGGAGCTGATGAGGAAGCCCAACTGAATGGAGTCGAAAATCGCGCGGTTGCCGAAGCCGTCCGTCGAGTCGGGGCAGTAGCCCCACGTGTACTGGGTGTAGAACCCCGCGGTCCGCAGACCGAAGGTGTCGCTCAGGGTCGAGCCCAGCAGCCCGGCCTTGAGGTTCGAGGTGCGGATGGAGTCGGTGCGGTACAGGGAGGTGCGCACGCAGGGCTTCAGCGAGCGGAAGCCGATTTTCATCTGCTGGTCGTTGGGGATGAACTCCGAGCCGAGCGAGTCGTCGACCTCGGTGCACCCCGAAAAGGTGAGAGCCGCTATAGCCGCCGCGGCACACAGCGAGCCCGCGATTCGGCCCAGCAGGTTCTGTATGTTATAACGCTTCATAGAATCGGTTGTAATTGTCGAATAACTCCGGCGCCGCGCAATCCGGGCTCTCCAGCACGGGCTTTCCGCTCCGTGCGGCCAGCTCCTTCACTTCGGGCGCGATGCCCGGCGAAGCGAGGACGATTCCGTCGGCATAGGAGATAACGAAACGACAGAGATTTTCGTATGAAGGGGTGTCGAGAATCGACAGATTTTCATCCTCCACGCCCTCGCCGGCAATCTTCTTGCCGAACGAGGCGTCGAGCGGCAGGCGGAAGCCGTCGTCGTAGAGCGAGACCACGACCTTCACGTCGCGGAAGATGGGGTCGTCGGCGAAGACCTTCTTCAGGTAGACGGGCACCACGCCGGAGAACCAGCCGTGGCAGTGGACGACGGTAGGCGTCCAGCGCAGCTTCTTGACCGTCTCCAGCACGCCGCGGGCGAAGAAGATGGCCCGTTCGTCGTTGTCGGCGAACTCGCAGCCCTCCGCATCCTGCAATACGGCCTTGCGCGAGAAGTAGTCATCGTTGTCGATGAAGTAAATCTGCACGCGGGCCGACGGGATGGAGGCCACCTTGATAATGAGCTGGTGGTCGTTGTCGTCGATGATGAGATTCATGCCCGACAGCCGAATCACCTCATGCAGCTGGTGCCGGCGCTCGTTGATGCAGCCGTAGCGGGGCATGAAGGTCCTGATTTCGTTCCCGCGCTCCTGCATGGCCTGACACAGTGAGCGGCACAGAGCGGACTGCCCGCTCTCGGGCAGGTAAGGCATGATTTCCTGACACACGTACAGTATCTTGTTCGCCATATCGAATGGGTTTTACTTTCTGCAAATATACGAAAAATTTTTCAGAATGCCGCATTTTGCCGAAGCGGTGCGCTGCCGGGCCTAAAGAATAAGCATGGCGTCGCCGTAGGTGCCGAAGCGGTAGCCCTCCTCGCGTGCGACCTTGTAGGCGTTGGCCACGGCCTCGTAGCCGCCGAAGGCCGACACCATCATCAGCTGCGTGGAGTAGGGCAGGTGGAAGTTCGAGACCATTGCATCGGCCACCGTGAAGTCGTAGGGCGCGAAGATGAACTTGTTGGTCCACCCCTCCTGGGGGTTGATGAGGCCGTTGGTCGACACCACCGTCTCGATGGTGCGCATCACCGTCGTTCCGATGGCCACCACCTTGTGGCCGCCCGTCTTCGCGGCGTTGACCGCCTCGGCGGCTTCGGGCGTCACGAAGAACTGCTCGGAGTCCATCTTGTGCTTCGAAAGGTCCTCCACGTCCACCGTGCGGAAGTTGCCCAACCCCACGTGCAGGGTGATGAAGGCCTGGTCTATACCCTTGATTTCCATGCGCTTCATCAGGTGCTTCGAGAAGTGCATGCCGGCCGTGGGAGCCGCTACGGCGCCCTCGTGCACGGCGAAGATGGTCTGGTAGCGCTCGGCATCCTCGGGCTCCACCTTCTGGCGCACCCAGCGGGGCAGCGGGGTCTCGCCCAACTTGAAGAGCGCCTCCTTGAACTCCTCGTAGGAGCCGTCGAAGAGGAAGCGCAGCGTGCGGCCGCGCGAGGTGGTGTTGTCGATGACCTCGGCCACCAACAGGTCGTCGTCGCCGAAGTAGAGTTTGTTGCCGATGCGGATTTTGCGCGCGGGGTCGACCAGCACGTCCCACAGGCGCAGCTCGCGGTTCAGCTCGCGGAGCAGGAAAATCTCGATTTCGGCGCCGGTCTTCTCCTTGTTGCCGTACAGGCGGGCGGGGAAGACCTTCGTATCGTTGAAGAGGAAGAGGTCCTTTTCGTCGAAGTACTCGATGATTTCCTTGAAAATGCGGTGTTCGATTTCGCCCGTTGCGCGGTGCAGCACCATCAGGCGCGCCTCATCGCGGTTCTCGGCCGGATATTTCGCCAGCATCTCGGGGGAGAAGTCGTAACCGTACTGAGAAAGTTTCATAATCAGTCTCTATTTTGTCGTTTTTTGACGCATAATGCAGTAAAGATTATACGCAAAAACGGCTATTTTGTTTCACACTCTGCGAGTTTTTTCAGGAAAAAGTCCAAATCGAGGGCCTGGCGGAGCGTGAAGCTGCCGCTGCGGGTGCGCCGCAGAGCCGTCAGATGGGCGCCGCTGTCGAGCGCCTCTCCGATTTCGCGGGCTAACGACCGGATGTAGGTCCCCTTGCTGCACCTCACCCGAATCCGGATGCGCGGCAGGTCGTACTCCAGCAGCTCGATTTCGTAGATGCGGATGAGGGCCTGCTTCAGCTCCACGGTCTCGCCCGCCCGGGCGATGTCGTAGGCCCGCACCCCCTCCACCTTCTTGGCCGAGTAGAGCGGCGGGGTCTGCAGCCGCTCGCCGCAGAGCGACTGCAGCGCCTTCTCCACCATCTCCCGGGTGATGTGCTCCGTCGGATAGGTGCGGTCTATGGGGTGTTCCAAATCGTAGCTGGGGGTCGTGGCGCCTATCATCAGCTCGGCCTCGTACTCCTTCTCCTCGGCCTGGAGGCTGTCCACCAACTTGGTCGCCTTGCCGATGCAGACGATGAGGATGCCCGTAGCCAGGGGGTCGAGCGTCCCGGCGTGCCCTACCTTGATGCGCCGATAGCCGGCCTTGCGCAGGTCGAACTTGATTTTCCTCACTACGTCCGTGGAGGTCCACCCTATGGGTTTGTCGATGACGGCGATGTATCCCTCGTCGAAGACGATGCCCCGGAGGGTGAACTCCGGCCTGTCGTTGGGGGTATAGCACATATCAGAGCAGGGTTCCGGCGATGGAGAGCAGACCGGCCGCCGCGCAGTACCAGGCGAACCAGATGAGCTTTCCGCGTTTTACGATGTCTATCATGAAGCGGCAGGCCAGGGCACCCACGACGAATGCCGAGAGGAAGCCGGCGATTAGGGGCAGCGTGCCGACCGGCATGGCGGCCATCTCGCCCGAGAGGAGGTCGAGCAGCATCTTGCCCAGGATGACGGGGATGACCATCAGGAACGAGAAGTGGGCCACGCTCTCCTTGTTGTTGCCCAACAGGAGGCCTGTGGCGATGGTCGAGCCCGAGCGCGACAGTCCGGGCATGGTGGCCACGGCCTGTGCGCAGCCGATGAGGAAGGCGTCGCGGTAGGAAATAGACTCCTTGCGGCGCGGCTTGGCATAGTAGGCGAAGGCCAGCAGGGCGGCCGTCAGCAGCAGCATGAAGCCCACCACGAGCAGCGACGAGAAGAGGGCCTCGATGCGCTCGGCGAACAGGAGGCCCACCACGCCGGCGGGAATCATGGAGAGGATGATTTTCAGCGCATAGGCCTGCTCGTCGTTGAGCGTGCGCGAGAAGAGCCCTTTGAGGATGCGGACGATTTCGTGCCACATGACGACGATGGTGCTCAATACGGTTGCGGCGTGGAGCGTCACGTCGAAGGTGACATTCTGCTCCAGTTCGACGCCCAGCAGCTCCTTGGCCAGTTGCAGATGGCCGCTGCTCGACACGGGCAGGAACTCCGTAAGGCCCTGTACGATGCCGAGTAAGATAGATTGTAAGGTATCCATGGTTTCATCTCGGGCCGGTGAATGCAGCGCCGGTCAACGGTTCGGTTTTTCTTGAAAGACTTAAGTGTGGCTGTCGTCCGCTTCCGGCGCTGCATTCGCCGGGCGGGCGGAAAAAAATCAGTGTTTGAGTATGGCGTAGATTTCGAAGGCGAAGCCCGCCACGACCAGGATGGGGGCCAGGGTGATGCGCCGCCATGAGAACATGGCATAGTTGAATTCGTCGGGCGACTGACTGCCGCCGCCGGCCATCAGGGCGAAGCCGGCCACAATCACTGCGAAGCCTATGAGCAGCAGCACGTAGTTTCCTGCGGCCAGTGCCATCTTGCCGTCATTCGGGTCGGTCGGGAGTTTCCACTTTTTCATCTTGTCGTTCAAATTTTTTTTCGTTTCCTCTTAGAAGCTGTTTAAATTTGTTTGCGAAATTATTTTATGGCTGTTTTGTCGTAAACAGCATAAAAGAACGATATAAATAAATTTTAAACAACTTCTTAATACAGGTAAATCCGGTTCGTCTTCATGTTGACGAAGCGGTTGACGGCCGCGGCCGTGAAGAGCAGCGAGAGGACCTCGCCGCAGAGCACCATGCCGCCCGCGATGATGCCTATTTTCCGCACCTCGGCCAGCGAGGTGAGCTCCGGCACGGCCTCATTCAGTCCGTAGACCGCACCGCCGAAGAGCAGGGCGGCGAACAGCCCGGCCCACAGCCCCTGTGCCAAGCTGCTGCCTAAGAAGGGGCGCATGATATACCACTTGGTCGCCCCCACCAACTTCAGCGTGTTGATGAGGTAGCGCTTCGAGTAGATGGCCAGGCGGATGGTGTTGTGCAGCAGGATGAGCGAGATGATGAGCAGCGCGCCGCCGAAGAGCAGCAGCACGAAGCGTATCTTGCCCACCGTGGCGTGCAGCCGCTCGGCCATCTGTGCCGGATAGCTCACCCGCTCCACGCCCTCCGTACGCTCCGTGCGGCGGATGAACTCCTCCACCGCCTCCTTCTCGCCCGACTTCGCCGTCAGCTGCACCTCGAAGGAGTCCCGCAGGGGATTCTCCCCCAGGACCTCCTCGAACTCCTGGCCGAACATCCGCCTGAACTCGGCATCCTCCGCCTTCTCCTCGCGCGAGGAGAAGGTCACGGCGCGCACTAACGGCTCGGCCTCTATCTGGCTGCGCACCGTCTCGCGGAGCTCTTCGCCGGCATCGCCGCGCAGCTCCACCATCACCGTCACGCTCTCCTGCAGGGCCGATGCGGCCTCCATGGCCGCCGTCAGCAGATAGCCCACCGACCCCAGCAGGAAGAGGACCAGGGCCATGCTGAGGGTCGACACGATATAGGAGTTGCGCACGCGGCGCTTCAGTCTTCTGTCGTCTTTCATATCCGTTTCGTCCGTTTTAAGAACCTTCGCAGCGGCCGCACCAAGGCTGCTGCGCATCCCGCCAGCACGAGGAGCGACGAACAGAGGGTCACCCCCTCCACCGTCCGCCAGGCCGGAGCCCGGAAGCGCCACTCCACCGTATGCCGGCCCGCCGGCAGCTGCATGGCCCGCAGCACGTAGTCGGCCCGCACATAGGGGACCTCGCTGCCGTCCACCTGGGCCGTCCAGCCCTTGTCGCTGTAAATCTCCGAGAAGACGGCTACGGCCGCCTCGTTGGCTTCGTATTCGTATTTCTGGTAGTTGGGGCGATACTCCGTCAGCCGAATCGCCCCCTCGAATCCGCCGGGCGTGTCGCCCAGCGGCCCCGCGCCCTCCTCCTCCAGCCGGTCGAGGGCCCCGAGGCTCTCGCGGCGGACGACGGCCACGCGGCGCAGGTCCACCTCGCCCAGGCGGGCGATTTCCTCCTCGGCCGAGTCGGCCGCCAGCGTGTGCTCCACGAACCAAGCGGCGCCGTTGGCCGTCTCGCGGCGGAGCACCGAGTCGGGTGAGAGGATGACGTAGCGGGTGTTGAGCATATCCAGCACTCCGTCGTCCAGGTCCTTCAGATAGCGGTCGATAAGGTCCTGGTAGCGGGCCAGCTTGGCCCCGTGATAGCCGCCCACCGAGCGGTGGAAGTAGCTGGTCGTCGCATCGTTGAAGGGGCTCACCGTGAGGTTCAGCACCCGGAATCCGGGCTCCTTGTCCTCCAGAATCCTAAGGTCGGCCTTTGTGGCCTCTATGCGGTTCCGGCGCGCCGGCACGAAGTCCTCCTTCGAGAGGTAGCGCAGGTCGACCGGCACCAGGTCGGCCACCACCAACACGCCCATCACGGCAACCAACAGACCCCGCGAGCAGCGTCTCTTCAGGTAGAGCCATACGGCGCATCCGGCCAGCGCCACAAAGAGGAGCGAACGCCAGGCATCGGCCTCCATTATCGCTGCGCGCTCCGCCGCCATCGCCTCGGCCGCGACACGCCCTAACTCGGCATCCATGCCCTGGCGCAGTTCGGCCTCCATGCCCGCCTGGCGGAACCAGCTGCCGAAGGTCGCGGTCATCTCCCGCTCCGCGGCGGCCTCGCCGAAGTCGAAGAGCGCCGGCCCCGCCACGGCGAAGAGCAGACACACGCCGCCGACCGTGCCCGCAGCCCACTTCAGGGCCCGTATCATCCGCCCGGCATCCTGCCCGCCTTCGTCCTCCCGCGCCTTCCACAGGTGCATGAGCGCCATGGCGCCCGCCAGCGGCACCGTCCACTGGACCAATACCAGTATCATCGACACGGTGCGGAACTTGTCATAGCCCGGCAGCCAGCGGAAGCACAGCTCGGTCAGCGCCATGAAGTTGTGGCCCCAGGCCAGCAGCACGGCCAGCACTGTCACCGCCACTATCCACCATCGGTCGCGCCCGCGGACCGTCAGCAGCCCCAGCAGGGCCAGAAACACCGCCACGGCGCCTATATAGGTGGGGCCGGCCGTGAAGGGCTGCTCGCCCCAGTAGGCGGGCAGCTGCGCAGCCAACCCCGACAGGCCGTACTCCGAGAGCGCCTGGTCCACCTCGCCGCCCCTCTCGAAGCTCCGCATCGAGTCGCCGCCCATGAAGTCGGGCACGAGCATATTCCAGCTCTCGGCGCGGCCGTAGCTCCACGCCGTGGCATACTCCAGGTCGAGCCCCGAGGAGCCGCTGTCGGCCGCCGTCGCCAACTCCGAGCCGCCGCGCATGGTCTCCTTCGTATGTTGCAGGGTGTACCACAGGGGCGAGAAGTTCGACCCCACGGCTATCAGGCCGGCCGCAGCCAGCACGGCCGTCCGCTTCGCGAACTCCTTTAAGTGTCTCTCCCGCACGGCATACACGCACTCGCTGAGCCAGAAGACGGCCATTGCCAGCAGGAAGTAGTAGGTGATTTGGGGGTGATTGGCGCCTATTTCGAGCGAGGTGAAGAGGGCCGTCAGCGCGGCACCCGTCCAGAGGTTCCGCCTCAGGGTGAGCCATGCGCCGCCCATCATGAGCGGGGCATAGACCAGCGCCCACATCTTGGTCACGTGTCCGGCGCCGATGATGAGCAGGAAGTAGGTCGACAGGCCGTAGGCCAGCGCCGCCACCGTCCCCACCCACGGATTGACGCCCGTCATCCAGAGCATGAGCGCCATGGCGAGCATGGCGAAGAAGAGGAATGCCGCCGGGGTGTCGACAAGGCCCGTCACCCGGCCCACGGTGTTCTTCACCGCCTGGGCCGGATAGGCCACGTTAATCAGGTAGGCCGGCATGCCGCCGAACATCGCCCCCGTCCACTGGGGGTCCTCGCCGGTCTCGGCCCTGTTCTGCCGAATGTCGCGGGCCATGCCCTCGTACTGCTGGACGTCGTGCTGGGGCAGCACCTCGCCGGCGAACTGGGGGGCGAAATAGAGCGCACTCACCCCGAAAAAGAGGATGAGGGCCGCAGCGAACGGCAGCGCCCGCAGCAGATATTCTCGGTAACGATTCATCGTTTTAGCCTGTTTCAGGGGCCAAAGTTACGAAAAAACACGGATTTCTCACGCCGCAGTCACGAAAAATAGCTATATTTGCTACCGCATACGGCAGTATTCATGGCAGAAATCTCTTTCCGCCGGGGACGGAAGGTACTCCGGGCTCGGGATTCTGCCCGCCGTCCGTCTGCAGAAAACGGACAGTCCGAAGTCGCGCGTCCGCCCGCGAGCAATCGACGCGGCACCGATTTTGCCTTTCGTTTTTATTTTGAACACGAATAGCGCGTTATGATTACACTCGATGAAATTCGCCGGCCGATACGGGAGCAGTTGACCGATTTTGAGGCGTTTGTCGGCCGGCAATTCACGGCGGAGGGCGAGCTGCTCTCCGAAATGCTGCAATACGCCCTCTCCTCGCGCGGGAAAGGCATACGGCCCATGCTCGTATTCCTCTCGGCCGCCCTGCACGCCGGCTCCGCCGGCAAGGTGAGCCGCCGCACCCAAATCGCCGCCCTGCTGGTGGAGATGATACATGTGGCCTCGCTCATCCACGACGACGTCATCGACGAAGCCGACCAGCGCCGCGGCCGCCCCTCGCCCAACGCCCTGTGGCAGTCGCACAACGCCGTGGTCCTGGGCGACTATATCCTGGCCCGCAACCTGGACATCGGGCTCGAGAGCGGACAGTTCGACTTAGTGACCCATATCACCCGCTCGGTGACGACCCTCTGCGAGGGGGAGATTCTCCAGAGCGACAGCGCCCGGCGCCAGGTCATCTCGCGCGAGCGCTATTTCGACATCATCCGCCGCAAGACCGCCTCGCTGCTGGGCACGAGCGCCTCGGCCGGAGCCCTCTCGGTGGGTGCCTCGCGCGAGCAAATCGACACCATGCGCCGCTTCGGCGAGGCGATAGGCATGGCCTTCCAGATTCAGGACGACATCCTGGACTACTCGCCCGCAGCCCGCACCGGCAAGCCGGCGAACAACGACCTGAAGGAGGGGAAAATCACGCTGCCCTTGCTCGCCGTGCTGGAGCATGCGGACCGGGAGCGGCAGCGCGAGCTGCTCGACCGCCTGGCCGCCTGCCACACCGACGCCGGAGCCGTGGAGGAGCTGCAAGCCGTGGCGGAGCGCTGCGGAGGCATGGAGGAGGCCGCCCGGACGATGCAGGGCTTCATCGACGACGCCCTGGGGCTGCTGAATGGCTACCCCGCCTCGCCCTTCCGCGACGCCCTGGAGCTGCTGGTCCGCTACGTCGCCCAGCGCCGCGAATAGCGCAAAGCCGAACCCGAAGAACTGAAACAACTGTAAAAACAAACCGAATATGGAGCAGCTAAAGAAAAACTACCAAACGAAAAGCTACAATCTGCCTATCGCCGTCATGTTCGCCCTCTTCTTCATGATAGCCTTCGTGACCAACTTCGCAGGGTCGATGGGTGTGATTGTCAAGAACCAGTTCAACGCCAGCAACGCCCTCTCGCAGCTGGGCACCCTGGCCAACTTCATCGCCTACGCCTGCATGGGCATCCCCGCCGGCATCATCCTCAAGCGCCGGGGCTACAAGTTCACCTCGCTGGCCGCCGTCACGGTGGGCTTCGTCGGCGTGGGCATCCAGTTCCTGTCGGGCTACGCCGAGTCGTTCGCCGTCTACGTGTTAGGCGCCTTCATCGCCGGCTTCTCGATGTGCATGCTCAACATCGTCGTCAACCCCATGCTCAACACCTTGGGCGGCGGCGGCAACCGCGGCAACCAGCTCATCCAGCTCGGCGGCTCGTGCAACTCGGTGGGCGGCACGCTGGCCCCCATCCTGCTGGGCTACCTCATCGGCGGCTCCATCGACACCGCCTCGGTGAGCGACGCCGCCCCCGCCATGATTATCGCCATGGCCATCTTCGCCGCAGCCTTCGTCATCATTGCCCTGACGGCCATCCCCGAACCGCACATGGAGACCGCCGCCGAGAAGGCCGCCCGCCTGAGCGGCAAGGTCAGAAAAGACCCCCACGGGCCGCTGTCGTTCCGCCACTTCATCCTGGGCGCCGTGGCCATCTTCTTCTACGTGGGCATCGAGGTCGGCATCCCCAGCATCGCCAACCTCTACATGTCGCAACTCTCGTGGGTGGGTCCCACCATTGCCGGCACCCTGGTCGGCTTCTACTGGTTCCTGATGATGTGCGGCCGTCTGGTCGGCGGCGCCGTCGGCGGCCGGGTGTCGAGCAAAATCATGCTCGCCACAGTCAGCTCCGTCGCCCTGCTGTTGGTGATGTGCCTGATTTTCACCCCCGAGAGCGTCCGTGTCACCATCCCCTTCATCGACATCCAGGTGCCGATGAACATGGTCTTCATGTTCCTCTGCGGCCTCTGCACCTCGGTCATGTGGGGCGCCATCTTCAACCTGGCCGCCGAGGGACTGGGCAAATATACCCCTGCCGCCTCGGGAATCTTCATGGCATTGGTCTGCGGCGGCGGCATCGTTCCGTTCCTCCAGGGCCTGGCCGCCGACGCCGCGGGCTTCATCGCCAGCTACTGGGTCGTCGTCCTCTGCCTGGCCTACCTGCTCTTCTACGCCTTGGCCGGCTCGAAGAACGTCAACACCGACATCCCGGTCGAATAACCGGGGAGAATATCGGGTATACAAGAAACAGGCGCACCTATTGCAGGTGCGCCTGTTTGCGTCAATCGTGCCCCCTTTCGGTGCTGCCCCCTTTCGGTGCTGCCCCCTTTCGGTGCTGCCCCCTTCCGGTGCCGCCCCTTCCGGTGCCGCCCGTTTTTTTTGCAAGAGGGGCGGGTGGACTAAAACTTCACGCTCAATGAGAGGGCCATGTTGTGGCGCGTGTAGTCGGTGGTGATTTTCTCCGAGGTGTCGATGAGGGCGGCGGGGCCGTCCGCGGGGAGTTCGAGGGAGTAGTAGAGCCGGTAGTCGGAGTTCTCCGTCCGGCAGTACTGGTAGGCTAAGTCGAGCGTCACGCGGCGCGAGAGGGCGAAGCCCATGCCGGCGGTCCAGTAGGTAACCTTGTCGGCCACGGGGCTCGACTCGGTCAGCTCGCGGTTGCGGACCATCGAGGAGGTATAGCTGTAGCCGGCACGCAGGGCCCAGCGGGGCAGCGGCTTCAGCTCGGCGCCGATGCGCAGGGTGTTGGTGGCGCAGAACTTCTCCTTGAAGGCCGAGCGGTGGTACATGCTCGGGTCGGGGACCCAGAAGGGGAAGTTCTTCGTCCGGATGCCGTTGTACCAGTCGCGCTCATAGTCCACCGAGACGATGGCCCGCGAGCCGAAGGCGTAGGAGGCGCCGACCATCAGGCGGGTGGGCGAGACGAAGCGGTAGCTGTCGCCGCCCAGGTCGTTCCAGGCGCCGTCGGTGTCGACGTCCGAATAGGAGTAGCGGTCTCGGTCGTTGTCGTAGATTTGCGCCGCCATCTGCCCGGCGTACCGGTGCTCGAGGGAGTAGTAGGTCGGGGTATGGACGGCGAGGCCTATGCGCAGGGCGGGCAGGGGCCGGTAAATGATGCCCGCCTTGAAGTTGACGCCCACGCCGTCGACTGCCGCCGCCTGGTTGTAGTGCATGTAGTCCGCCTGGAGGTTGCCGGGCAGCTGTGCGGGACCGTCGTAGAGGTAGTCCTCGCCGTAGTAGAGGTCGATTTTCTGGTAGACGCTCTGGATGCCTATGGTGGCGCCGACGTAAAGCTTGTTGTCGATATTCAGGCCGAACGACAGGTCGTACTCGCCTATTGAGCCGCGGCTCTCCAAGTCGTAGAAGTGACCCACGCGGGCATTCTCACCTAACAGGTCGGCCTCCCAGAAGGGGCCCTGCTCGTCGCTGTAGGCGTTGAGCAGATAGGCGTTGTAGGCCATCATGGCGCCCCACAGGTCGGGGTAGTTCTCGCCGTAGTAGCCCAGGAAGCCCTCCTTGTCGGGATAGAGGCCGTTGGCGGTGAGCTGGCCGGCCATGAGGTCGAGAATCGAGGAGGAGCCCGCCGCGCCGTCGTACTGGAACGAGGTGCGGTAGTTGAGGTCGGCGATGCGGTTGTAGCCTATTCCGAGGTTGACGCTTATCACGCCGCCGGAGCCTTCGTAGACGTTGTAGACCATGCCCAAGTTGGCCAATCCGAAGCGGGTTTTGCTGTTGCCGCCGTAGTCCGCCATGTTGCTGGACGAGTTCATGGAGGTCACCAACGGGGTGATGCCGAACTCGCTGTTGCGGAACATGCCCAAACCGGCCGGGTTGATGTTCATCGAGGCGAGGTCGCCGCCCAACGAGGTGAAGGCGTTGGCCATGGCCATCGAGCGGGCGGTGCCGTAGAGCTGCGGCTGGGTGAGGCGGGCTATTTGCTCTGCGGAGAGCGACGCCTGCTGCATGACCTCGCCTTCGAAGATGTACTGCGAGGATTGGGCCGAGAGCTCGGGAGCCGCTCCCGCAAGCAGAATGCCGGCCAATAGATAGTTCAGCGATTTCATACCATTCGTGTTTACTGTGTCCTTATGCAATTTTCCCGCCGTCCGTTATCTGCGGTAGCTGCCGCTGCTGCGGTGCCCCGAGCCGCCCGACGACCCGCCGCGGTAGCCGCCTCCGCTGCCGGAGTTCGGCGAGCGGTAGCCCGAGGAGTGGCTGCCCGGGGAGCTCTGGCGGTAGCCCGAGTTGTTGCGGTTCTGCTCCGGGCGGCTGTTCTGGCGGTAGCCCGAGTTGTTCTGGTGCGGCGTGCCGGTGCCCTGGTTGCGGCGGTAGTTCGAATTTCCGGCGGGAGCCGTCGACGGGCCGCGCGAGGGGGTATGCCCCCGGTAATTCCCCGAGGAGCCGTTCTGGCGGTAGCCGCCGTCGCGGGGCGAGGTGTAGGGCGAGGAGTGGCGGACGCCGCCCGGGCGGCCGCGGTAGCCCGATGAACCTCCCCAGGGCCGGTAGTTGGCGTAGTGGGGCGGATTGTGATGGTCGTGCGGGGGATAGCCCCAGCCCGGGTGGTGGTGCGGATAGCCCCATCCCCAGCCGGGATAGCCCCAGCCGGGATAGCCCCAGCCCCAGTCGTACCACGAGTAGTGCGGGTAGCCCCACCACGAGTAGGTGTAGGGCCAGCCCCAACCCCAGCTGCTGTACCAGCTCGAGTAGGGGTAGCCGGCATAGATGCTCACCGAGACCGACGGGGCGCCCCAGGTGCCGAACATGGAGGTTATGTACTTGGGCTCCACCCACACCTGGTCGCCCATGACGATAATGTTGTAGTTCATGGGGTCGTAGGCCGTCACGTATTGGTAGGCGGGCGAGTAGCGCAGCTCGTAGTAGCTCGACGGCATGTTGTAGGTGGGCGACTCGAAGCCGCGCAGCCGGCGGGCGTAGGCGCTCTCATAGGTGTCGGCCAATACGCTCTGGTAGGTGTAGTTCTCATAGGAGTTCTGCGCCGCCTGTGCCTCGGCCTCGGCTAACCGGGCCTCCCATTCGGCCTTGCGGGCCTCGGCCTGTGCCCGGGCCGCCTCGGCTTCCGCCTGCTGCTGGCGGGCGATGGCCGCGCGGTCGTGCGTGGCGTAGAGGTCGTCCGAGAAGCTGCCGCTGTCGGCCGCGAGGAACGATGTCGAGCACCCCGCCGAGCCTATCGACAGGAGTGCTATGGCGAAGAAGAATCGAAGCTCTTTCATGGCATGTCCGTTTTTACATAAGGTATCTCTTTCCGACAGAACGAAAATCATACCGGATTTATTGCCCGGTTATTTCCGTCTGCTTTGTGCAAAGATAGGCATTTCAGTCGTATTTTGAAAAATTATGGCTAAATTTGTCTCCCCGCTCGTCCGTGTGACGAGCCCGCAGCCAAACGAAAACCGCTCATGACCATTCTGCCCGTCGCCTATCTGCCTTCGGTGGCCTACCTTGCGCACCTGCTGCGCGAGGAGTGCATCATCGACCTGCACGAACACTTCATCAAACGCTCGGAGCGCAACCGGGCGCGCATCCTCACCGCCTCGGGCGTGATGGAACTCACGGCCCACGTGCAGCACGCCAACAGGCCCCGGACCCCCGTGTGCGACCTGAAGCTCGACTACTCGAAGCGGTGGCAGCACCAGCACGCCGTGGCCCTGCTCTCCTCCTACAAGGCATCCCCCTACTTCGACTACTACTGGGACCTTCTGACCCCCTTTTACGAGCGGACGTACAC